>Ga0335080_10008475_pt1 | contig 10719 bp, 11 predicted proteins | sample Lox_Sample_34_FD_206720 | JGI IMG/M metagenome (GOLD analysis project Ga0335080, IMG submission 206720) | Soil microbial communities from Loxahatchee National Wildlife Refuge, Florida, United States - Lox_Sample_3.4 | ecosystem: Environmental > Terrestrial > Soil > Wetlands | place: USA...
ACAGCTCGTCGTGGTCGTCGGCGGGATGGCGGTGCTCGGCGACGTGCTGCTGCCCACGCAGGGTTGGGCCGGGTTGCTTGCGCGCGCGGCCGTACTGGCGGCGATCCCGCTCGTGTTGCTGGTCACCGGGTTCGCCCATACGCAGGAGATCGCGCAGGCACGCGTCCTGCTCGATCGGGCGCGGCGGGGGGTCGCGCGTGAGCCGGCCTGAGGTCAGCGTGGTGATGCCGTTCGCCGGCGACGAGCCGGCCGCCCAGGCCGCGATCGACGCCCTGCGGGCGCTCCGGCTGCAGCCCGGCGACGAGCTGATCCTGGCCGACAACTCGGGCGTGGCGAAGCCCCGGGGGGGCGTCGCCGTGGTGCCCGTGACGGGAGAGCAATCTCCCGCTCACGCTCGGAACGCTGGCGCCGCGCGTGCGCACTGTGACTGGGTCCTGTTCCTCGACGCCGACTGCCGCGCGCCCGCCGGGCTGCTCGACGCGTACTTCGCGTCGCCGGTCAGCGACGACGTCGGAGCACTGGCCGGCGAGGTGTTGGCGACGGCGGCGGGTGACACGCTCGCCTCTCGCTATGGGTCAGCGCGCAACTTCCTCTCCCAGCAGGCGCACCTCAACCATCCCTATCGCCCTCGTGCGGCCGCGGCCAACCTGATGGTGCGCCATGCCGCATTCGAGCAGATCGGCGGCTTCTACGAGGGCGTACGGGCGGCGGAGGACACCGACTTCAGCTGGCGCCTGCAGCAGGCGGGCTGGCGGCTCGAGCTCCGCCGCGGGGCGCAGGTCGAGCACCGCTACCGCGTGACCGTGCGCGAGTTGCGCCGGCAGTGGCGCGGCTACGCGGCCGGACGCGCGTGGCTCGCGCGGCGCTACGAGGGATTCGCGCCCGAGCCCGCCGTGGCGCGGGCGGCGGGGCGGTTGAAGGCTCGCGTCCACCTCCGCGTCCGGGCGCGAGGCCAACTGCCCTCCGGGCGCCCGGTGGCGCCGCGGACGGCGGCGCGCGCCCGCGGCGCGCCGCGGGTCCACGCGGGGCCGCTCGAGCGCGGCCGCTTCCTGGCTCTGGACGCGTTGCTCTCAGCCGACGAACTGGCCGGCCTGGTGCTGTCGAACCGACCCGCGGGCCGCCGGCGCGCAGCAACCGACGTGGTCGTGGTGGCCGATCGATATCCCGTGCGTGGGGACCCCCTCGTCGAGTTCGTCGTCGCGCTCGGGCACGCCCGGGTCGAGGCCGCGGCCCGGCCGGAGCTGCCCGACGCCGGGCTTGCGCGCGAGGTCCAGATCGACTACCGCGAGGACGACGGCATCGCCGTGCGCGCCGGCGCGCTCCTGGCGCTGGTGGTGCGCCATCCACTGCGGGTCGCCGCCGACGTGGTGGCCCATCACCCAGGAGAGCCGGCCCTCTCGGCGCTGGCGCCCGCGGTGCTTCGCCTGGAGCGCGATCGCCACGCGAGGGTGCACGCCGTGGGCGGCGAGGAGGTCCGGACGACGGCGCGTCGACTTGCGCGGCTGGCCGGCCGCCCGCTGGACGAGGCACCCCGCCGACGCTGATGCGCGTCCACATCGTGGACCCGTCGGCGTTCACGCCCCCCTACGACCATGCGCTGTCCGCGGCGCTGGCGCAAGCGGGCGCCGAGGTCGAGCTGATCACGAGCCGGTTCGGCTATGGCTCTGTGCCCGATCCCGACGGCTACGCGGTCCGCGAGCTGTTCTACCGCCACGCCGTCGGCGCGCCGGGGTCGCCGGCCCGGACGGCGGCCAAGCTGGCCGAGCACGTCCCGGACATGGTCCGCTACCGCCGCACGCTGGCGCCGAGGGCGGACGTGGTCCACTTCCAGTGGCTGTCGGTCCAGGCGGTCGACCGATGGCTGCTTCCCCGCCGGCCCACCGTCCTGACCGCGCACGACCTTCTCCCCCGCGAGCCCCGCCCGGGCCAGGCGTGGGCCCAGCGGCGCCTGTATGACGCGGTCGACGCGGTCGTCGCGCACTCTGCCTATGGCCGCGATCTGTTGGTCGGGCGGCTCGGCGTCGACCCCGCCAAGGTCCGGGTGATCCACCACGGGGCGTTCCGGCATCTGACGGCACAGGCTGCCGAGGTCCCGCTGCCGGCGGAGCTGGCGGCTGTTCGCTCGCCGGTCGTCCTGTTCTTCGGCCTGCTGCGCCCGTACAAGGGGGTGGAGACGCTGCTCGAGGCGTGGCGGGGCATCGAGGGGGCTGAGCTGTGGATCGTGGGGCGGCCTCGGATGCCGTTGGATCCGCTGCGGGCGGGGGCGCCGGCGAACGTCCGGTTCATCCCGCGGTTCGTCTCCGACGCCGAGCTGCCGGCGTACTTCCGCCGGGCCGATGTGGTGGCGCTGCCCTACTCGCGAACCGAGCGGCTCGACTGGTCAGGGGTGCTGGCGACCGCGCTGGCGTTCGGCAAGCCGACCGTCGTGAGCGATGTGGGAGGGTTCGGGGAGGTCGCCTCGGCGGGCGCGGCACGGCTGGTTCCGGCGGACGATCCGGCTGCGTTGCGGATGGCGCTTGTCCGCCTGCTGGAGGACCCTCAGGAGCGCGAGGGATTGGCCTGGGGGGCGCTGACCGCGGCCAAGGGGACCTACTCGTGGGAGGCCGCCGCGCACGAGACCCTGGCGTTGTACCGCGAACTGGTTGCATAGGGGCCGCTTTGACCGTCGTCGCGATCGTGTTCTGGGTCTCGGTCGGCCTGGTGCTATACGCCCATGTCGGCTATCCCGTGCTGCTCGGGCTGCTGGCGTGGCTACGCGCCCGTACGCCGGGATCTCGGACCAAGGCGCGTCAGCCGGCCGACGACGAGCTGCCGAACGTGTCGGTCATCGTCGCCGCCTACGCGGAGCAGGACGTGATCGGCGAGCGGGTCGCCAACCTGCGCGCGCTCGACTACCCGGCCCGGCTGATCGAGGTGATCGTCGCGTGCGATGGGTCACCCGACGAGACCGCGGCGCGCGCCCGGGCGGCGGGGGCCGACACGGTTCTGGAGCTGCCGCGGGGCGGGAAGATCAAGGCCCAGGACGCCGCCGTGGAGCGCGCCTCCGGCGAGATCGTCGCGTTCTCGGACGCGAACGTGGCCTGGGAGCCGGATGCCCTGCGGCGACTGGTGGCTCCGTTCGCCGATCCTCGCGTCGGCTACGTGTGCGGCGAGGTGCAGCTGGTGAACGCGCACGGATCCAACCAGGAGGGGCTGTACTGGCGCTACGAGCTGGCTCTCCGATCGCTCGAGTCCCGGGTGCGCTCGGTCACCGGCGGCAACGGCGCGATCTACGCCACGCGGCACGAGGCGTATCTCGTGGTCGACCCGATCATGGGCCACGACCTGTCGTTCCCGTTCAACATGGTCAAGCGGGGCTGGCTCGCCCTGGCCGTGCGCGAGGCCCAGGCCAGCGAGAAGATGGTCCCCACGATCGAGGGCGAGTTCGCTCGCAAGCGGCGGATGATGAGCCACACCTGGCCGATCATCCTGCGCGGCGGGATGCTCTCCCCGCGCGGCTACGACCCGATCTACGCGCTGATGATCGTCTCGCACCGGATCCTCCGGTACCTGACGCCGTTCCTGCACGTGATCGCGCTGATCGCCAACCTGGCGCTGCTCGGGCAGGGCTGGGTGTACGTGGTCACGCTCGCGCTCCAGCTTCTCGTGCTGCTCGCCGCGGCGCTCGCGGGCGTCGTGCCGGCGCGGCCCACGCTGATCGCCCGCTATTACGTGCTGACGACGGCGTCGCTTGCCGCAGGCCTGTGGGACTGGCTGGTCCACGGAACGGCCGCCGGCTGGGAGCCCGCGGAGGGGACGCGATGACCGTGGAGCGCGCGCTCGATCTGCTGATCGCCGGCCCGGTCGCGCTCGTGACCGCGCCGTTGGTGGCGCTGCTCGCGCTCGCGATTCGCCTCGAGTCGCGTGGGCATCCGCTCTACACCCAGACGCGCGTGGGCAAGGACGGCGAGCTGTTTCAGATCTACAAGCTGCGCACGATGGTGCGTGGGGCCGAGTTCACCGGCGCCGGCCTGGCCATCCAGGAGGGCGACGACCGAATCACTCGGACGGGGGCGTTCCTGCGCCGCTATTCGCTCGATGAGCTGCCCAACCTGTGGAACGTGCTGCAGGGCGAGATGTCGATCGTCGGGCCCCGGCCGACGCTGGCCGTGCAGGTCGAGCAGTACACCGAGCGTCAGCGTGGCCGGCTGGCGGTCAAGCCCGGGATGACCGGCTGGGCCCAGGTCAACGGCCGTGCCTCGCTGCCGTGGCCCGAGCGGATCGAACTCGACCTGTGGTACGTGGAGCACCGCTCGGTGGGTCTGGACCTGCGGATCCTGGCCCGAACGATCCGGATGGTGTTCCGGGGCGACGGGGTCTATAAGGGAGAGAGCGGCGGATGGGTCCCACCGACTCAGATGTAGGCGCCGTCCTCCTGACCGGGGTCGGCAAGCGCTACGACATCGTGTCGGCGTTCGCGCAGCACACCACCGTCGTGGCCGCTGACCCCAACCCGCTCGCGCCGGCGCAGTACGCGGCTCATCACCGGTCTTCCGTGCCTCGGATCGAGGATCCGGAGTACGTGCCGGCGCTCCGTGGGCTGTGCTCTGAGTTCGGCGTGGGCGCGGTCGTCCCGTTGACGGACCTGGACCTGGAGGTACTGGCGGTGGCGCGGGCCGCCGGCGAGCTGCCGGCGTTCGTCCCGGATCCTGAGATCGCCCGGAGCACGTTCGACAAGTACGAGACCCATCTGCTGCTCACGCGCCTGGGGCTGCCCTCCCCGCCGACGGTGCTACCGGGCGACCCGGTCGAGGCGTTTCCGGTCATGGTCAAGCCGCGGTGGGGCTCCGGCGCGCGCTCGATCCACCGCGCCGACGACGAGCGCGCGGCCGAGTTCTTCGTCGACTACGTGCGCGAGCCGACCATGGTCCAGCGCTGCATGGACGGGCCCGAGTTCTCGGTCGACGTCCTGTGCGACCTGCGCGGTCGATGCCTGAACGCGATCCCGCGGACGATGATCGAGTCGCGCGGCGGTGAGTCGATCAAGGGCACGGTGATCGCCGACGCCGAGCTCATCGAATTGGGTCGTCGGGTCTCCGAAGCGCTGGGAGTGCGCGGGCCGGCGACGATCCAGGCGTTCCGGGACCGGGAGATCGGGCTCGGGATCACGGACGTCAACACGCGCTTCGGCGGCGCGTTCCCCGCGCCGATGTACGCGGCGCTGCCCGGTCGGACCTACCCGGAGCTGATCGTGCGGATGGCCGCGGGGGAGGAGATCGAGCCACACGTGGGCGAGTTCCGCGCCGGCGTCACCTTCACCCGCTACTACTGGCAGCTCGAGCTCGACGCGGAGCTGCGCCCGACCGGTCGCGACATCGTCGACCCGCCGGGGCCGCCGGCTCCGCGCTAGCGCCGGTCACCACGGGTCTCCGTCGCGCCAGTCGCAGGTCAGCCTGGCGCGGAGGTCGAGTTCGACGCCGGGAACCTCGAGCACATAGATACCGCCGTCCTCGGCTTCGGTGCGGACCGGGCCGGTCGGGGTGAGCGCCCACGTCTCTCCCTCCCACGGCCGCCACCCCCGAGACCGGTACAGCGCGGCGCCCTCCTCGGTGGCGCCGAGCGCGCCGAGCTCGTAAGCGGCGCGGATCACGCGCTCGAGCTCGTTCATCAGCGCCGCGCCGACGCCGCGCCGGCGCCGGTCGGGGCGGACCGCGACGGATTCCACGTATCCCGTCCGCAGCGCACGACCGTTGTAGAGCAGCCGGCGCTGGACCACCGAGGCGTGGCCGATCAGCGCGCCCTCCTCCCAGGCGAGCGCGTGCACGCCGCCCAGCGCGTGGTCCCAGTCCTCATCGGACATGTCCGCGCCGAACACCTCGTCGAGCAGCGCGCGGGCCGCGGTCAGCGTGTCGGCGTCGAGTCCGGAAGTGTGTGCGAGCTGCATGCCCAGCACTCATCGACGAAGGCGGCGATCTTTCGGGTCAGGCGCTCCGGGCTGACCCGCAACTCGACGATCGAGTTCGCGTCGATCAGGCGGCCGTTGGGAAGCTCGGCGGCCAGCATGTCGGCGTCGGAGAACGGGTGCAGCGGGTCGCGCGGGTGCCCGATGACCAGCGCCGGCGCCTCAAACGTCCGCCGCAGCTCCCGCTCGGGCGCCGTGCGGCCGAACAGGATGCCCCGGAGGACGGCCCCGCTCGGGCCGGGGTCCTGGGCGACCCAGTCGAGGGCCAGCTCGGCCATGAACGGGACGGCCCGCCGCGGCACCGCACGCGCCCCGCGCGCCAGCAGCCTCATCGCCGGCTCGCCGTAGGTGAGCGCGAATAGGAGCGGGGTGAACGCCGCCCCGCAGGCGGGGATCGCCTTGTCCAGCACCGGCATCTCGATGATCATCCCGGCCAGCCGCTCCGGCGCCAGCGCAGCCACCTCGAGGGTGACGTTGGCGCCCAGCGAGGTCCCGCCGACCACCGCCTGCTCCAGGTCGAGGTGATCGAGCAGCGCGACCGTCTGGCGGGCGAATTCGGGCATCGAGTAGCTCCCCATCTCCTCTGGCCGGTCCGACGCGCCGTGCCCGAGGAAGTCGAAGGTCACCACGCGGTTGCCGTGTCCGGCCAGATCAGCGGCGAGGGGCTTCTGCATCTTCTGCGAGAGGAGCAATCCCGGCGTCAGCACCGTGGTCCGGGTGCCCCTGCCGTGCACCGTGTAGGCGAGCTTATGCCCCTCGTAGCGGAAGAAGGCCATCGATTTCAGGATACCCTTCGTTGTTGACTGGCTAGTCAGCCAAGCCTGCGCACGGTACCGTTGCACAGGGCCACATCACTAGGAGGACCTGAAAATGGCAAAGACCTTGCGATCGCTGAACGGGCAGGTGGTCGCGATCACCGGCGGAGCGCGCGGAATCGGGCGCGCCACCGCGGCGGCGCTGATCGCGCAGGGCGCGCGGGTGGGGATCGGAGACATCGACGCCCCGCTGGCGGAGAAGGCCGCGGCGGAACTGGGCGGCGGCACGATCGGCCTGCCGCTCGACGTGACCGACCGCGCCAGCTTCACCGCGTTTCTGGACGAGGTCGAGCGCCAGCTCGGCCCGCTCGACGTGCTGGTCAACAACGCCGGGATCATGCCGATCGGCCCGTTCGCGGAGGAGACCGACGCCGCCGCGCTGCGGATGATCGAGGTCAACCTCCACGGCGTGATCCTCGGCTCGAAGCTGGCGATCGAGCGCTTCGTGCCACGCGGGCGGGGCCACATCGTCCAGCTCGCCTCGATCGCCGGCAAGGGCGGGTTCCCCGGCGTCGCCACGTATTGCGCCTCCAAGCACGCGGTGGTCGGGCTGACCGAGACCCTGCGCGCCGAGCTGCGCGGCACCGGGATCGAGATGCACCAGGTGCTCCCGATCGGCGTCAACACCGAGCTCTACTCCGGCGTGTCCGGTGCCCGGGGGTTCAAGATGCCCGAGCCCGAGGACGTCGCCAACACGATCGTCGAGCTTCTCCAGACCGGCAAGTTCGAGCTCTACGTGCCCAGGGTGGTGGGCACGATCACGCGTCTGCAGGCGCTCATGCCGCGCCCCGTGGTCGACGCGATCGTCCGCCTGACCAAGGGCGACCAGGTCATGCTCGCCGCGGACCCGACCGCGCGGGCAGCGTACGACGCACGGATGGACGCGATGATCAACGGCGAGGCCCCGCGGGTGCCCGACCAGGAGCGCAGCGCCGCCTAGAACGGGCCTGGGCGAGAAACGCAAGCCAGGCTTGCGTTTCTCGCCCAGCCTGGGACGTCAGCTCAGCTCGGGATCCCCGGGGGGCCGAGGATCTCGACGCCGTAGACGGCGGCGAGCCGGCTCATCGCCGCGACGTCTGGGGGCTCGGTGGCCGGCGGCGGGATCACCACCGCGTCGGCCGGCTGGGCGAAAGCGCGCACGAACTGAGCGAACCCGCCCGGCTCGGTGACAAGCAGGAAGCGCGCCGTGTCAGACGAGACGAGGAACGTGTGCGGTATCTGGCGCGGGCCGTAGACGAACGACCCGGCCGGCGCGTCGATCACCTGTCCGCCGACCCAGAAGGTCAGCCCTCCCTCGATCACGTAGAACCACTCGTCCTCGCGGGTGTGGACGTGCAGCGGGGAGCCGGCGCCGCGGGGCGCGAGGTGCTCGATCACGTCGACGCGCCCGGCGGTGGTCTCCGCGGACGCCTTGATCGAGGTGTGAAAGCCGAGGAACCAGAGGGACTCGCCCTCGCCCGGCCCGAGTGCGATCGGCGCGAGCGGTGGAGTTGCGACGGTTGATTCGGTCATGGCTGGACTCCTGATCTGACGTGGTTGGCTGACGGGGTCAAGCGTCCCGCGCCGCGGACTCGCCGTCGATCCCCCGGCCGTGGGGATATTTCCTGCACGGCTTCGCGTCATACTCCGGCGATGCCCGGGGCGAAGTGGGCGGTGGATCGGCTTGTCGAGGACGTGGCGCGACTCGGAGCGCGCGGCCTGCCGCGCGAGGAGTACTACGCCGAGGTCGGCGCCCGGCTGGGCCGGGTGGTTCCGAACGCCGCCGCGTGCTGGCACACCGTCGACCCTCAGACGCGCCTGTTGACGAGCGACTCGCCGACCGAGCTGATCGATCATGGGGTATTCACCCGTGAAGGCGCGACCGTGGCTGGTCAGGGGATCATCGCCAGCGAGTACTTCGACGAGGACGTCAACACGTTCGCCTCGCTCGCGCGCAGGCGCGTCACCGTCGGCACGCTCGCCCACGCGACGGGCGGCAAGCTCGAGCGGAGTCTTCGCTACCGGCAGGTGCTCGCGCCGGCCGGCATTCCGCACGAACTGCGCGCGGCGTTCGTGACCCGCGGACGCTGCTGGGGAGCGGTGCACATCGCCCGGCGCGACGGGGAACCGGAGTTCACGGCCCAGGACGTCTCAGCGCTGGCCAGCATCACCGGCCTGGTCGCCGAGGGCCTCCGCGGGTCGCTGCGCTTCGACGCCGGACGCCGTGGCGGCATCGACGCAGCCTCGCCGGGTCTGATGCTGCTCGGTCCGCGCAACGAGGTCGAGCTGATCACCCCGCCCGCTCGCGAGCTGCTCGACCTCATGCCGTCGGGCATCCGATCAGTGGGCGGCGAGACTCCGCCGAGCGCGGTGCTGGCGCTGGCCGAGTACACACGCCGGGCTCCGGCTTCGCTCGATCCCCATGACGCCCGGACCGTCGCCGTGCCCACGGCGGCGGGCTGGGTCACGCTGCACGCCTCGCTGCCCGACGGGGGGACGGTCGGACGGGTCGCCATCGTGGTCGAGCGGAGCGCCAGTCCCGCGTCCACGGCCGTGCGCCTCGAGTCCTACGGCGTCACCGCGCGCGAACGGGAGATCGCCGGGCTGCTCGCGGCCGGCCTGACCAACCCGGAGATCGCCGAGCGGCTCGTGCTGTCCCCCTACACCGTCCAGGACCACATCAAGAGCCTGCTCGAGAAGACGAACGTGTCCTCGCGTCAGGAGCTCGTCGCGCGCATCTTCCTCGACGACTATCTCCCCCAGATCGCCGCAGGGACGCCGCTCGACGGCCGCGGCCGGTTCACCGACCTCAGAACCTAGGCCTGCGAAACCAGCCAGTCGGCGATCAGTCGCCCGATCTCCGGGCCGGCGTCTTCCTGGAGGAAGTGGGAGGCGCCGGCGATGACCTGGTCGACCTCCCCGCCGAGCGCGGCGGCGAACCGCCGGCCGGTCTCGAGCGGGAGGACCGGGTCGGAGTCCGCCCACAGGAACAGCTTGGGGCGGGCGTCGGTCCGCAGGGCGTCGAGCACGCGCTGGCCGGCGCCGGCTCCCGGGGCGTCGGGCGTCAGGGGGAGGATCAGCGGGAAGGCCCGAGCGCCCGCCTTCGCCGCCGGGCTCGGGAACGGCGCGTCGTAGGCGGCGATCACGTCGTCGCCGGGGTCGCGGGCGCACGCGCGGCGCACCAGCAACCCGACCGGCAGGTCCTCGGTGCGCTCGACGAAGGCGCGGAACATCATCCACGCGTCGTTCATCGGCTGATGGCCGGTGAACAGGCCGGTGTCGAGCGCCACGATGCGCGCGATCCGTTCGGGGCGCTCGACCGCGGCCCGCAGGCCGATGGGCCCGCCCCAGTCGTGGACGACCACGGTGGCGTCACGCAGGTCGAGTTCGTCCACGAGCGCGACGACGCTCTCGCTGTGGCGGTCGTAGGTGTACCAGCCGATATCGGTCGGCTTGTCCGAGCGCCCGAACCCGGGGAGGTCGGGCGCGATGCACCGGTAGCCGGCGTCGCGCACCGCCGGGATCACCTTGCGCCACAGGAACGACCACGTGGGCTCGCCGTGGACGAACAGCACCGGCGGGCCGTCCCCGACGTCGAGGTGGGCCAGGCGCAGCCCGTCGAACTGGCGGTAGCACGGCTCGGACCCGAAGTCGGGCAGGTCCACGAGCAGCTCGTCGGGGGTGCGGATCGCGTCGGTCATCGCTTGCCGGCCGGAACATACGCCTTGAGCCAACGGAGGATCATCCGACCCACCTGGTGCCCGGCGTCCTCCTGGAGGTAGTGCCCGACGCCCTTGATCACGTGGTCGACCTCGGCGCCGATCGCACGCGCGAACCGCCACCCGGCCTCAACGGGCAGGATCGAGTCCGCCTCGCCCCAGATGATCAACTTGGGGCGCCGGTCTGAGCCGAGCGCCGCGAGCACGCGCTGGCCGGTCACGGCACCGTCCATCCGCGGGGAGGTGGGCAGCATCAACGGAAAGG
>Ga0335080_10008476_pt1 | contig 10719 bp, 8 predicted proteins | sample Lox_Sample_34_FD_206720 | JGI IMG/M metagenome (GOLD analysis project Ga0335080, IMG submission 206720) | Soil microbial communities from Loxahatchee National Wildlife Refuge, Florida, United States - Lox_Sample_3.4 | ecosystem: Environmental > Terrestrial > Soil > Wetlands | place: USA: Florida...
AGCCCAACCGCCCCAGGGCAAGGTTGTTGCTGCCGCTTTTCAACTCGGTAGGATCTACGGTCGGAGTATGGGGATCGTTGATGCTGGTCTGTCCGCCGACGGCATACAAGCTAAGCCGCTGCCCCGGAGTCAGATCGTAAGTGAGCTTCAGATTGGCATCGTAGAAGCCGTCTTCGGAGAAGCGCGTGTTGGCCAGCAACCGCTCGATGTAGCCGATGTAGCTCTTGCGCGCGCCGATGAGCCATGTGCCCTTGCGCCCCAGGCCGCCGTCGCCGACGATCTCGCTGGAGGCCATTCCGATGGAGCCGTGCAGCATCGGCGGCGCGGAATCGCCGTCCCGCGAGCGAATAACCAGCGCCGCGCCCAGTCCATCGCCGTAACGCGCCGGGTAGGCGACCGGCATCAGCCGCAGGTCGGCTACATCGCTGCTGGTAAGGAGGCTCAGCGTAGGAGCGTCGGGAGAGCTGGGCACGGTGTGCAGCAAACCGGGCACCAGCACGTCATCGACGTAAATTCCCACTTGCTCATAGGGCGCTCCCATCACGGAGAACTGCGCAAAGAAATCGTTGTTCGCCGAAGCTGACACTCCGGGTAGTGTCTGCACAGCGCGCAGCGGATCGTTCGCCAGCACCGTAGCCGTCTGCTGTAACTCGCTGCTGGTAATCGTCACGTCGCCAACCGCCGGCCAGTCCGGCGCCTGATAGATGTCTCCACGCACCTCGACCGTCTCCTTGGTCTGCAGGTCGGGGACAAGGTTGATCGTGAATTCCTGATTCTCATCGGCTCTCGCGATCTCAAACGGCAGCGAGAGCGTCCGGTAGCCGACCGCGCTGAACTGCAGCACGAACTTTCCAACCGGAACGCCGGTGATGCGAAAGCCGCCGTCCGCCCCGGTGATCGCGCCGAGAGCGGTTGTGGTCAGGCTGACCTTCACCTTGCCCAGCGTTTCCCCGCCCTGCGCATTGGTGACTTTGCCGGTGAGATCGGAGGCGTGGGCGAGGGAAAGGAAAGCCAACAAGGAAAGAAGCAGGAACGCTGGCCAGACTAAGGGGGCGCGACACAAAGGATCGGTACTCCAGAGAGAAGCCGGAACTTAGTGGAGAGAGTTTACATTAGAAGGAGAATGTTCATCCCCGGGGCAAAGGCCCTCGGGGACAGCATTGCCATTGCAATGAAGATGTCATCCTGAGCGAAGCGAAGGACCCCATGCCTGCGTCATTCGGCATCGGCGATGCAAGGCATTTTGGCAACAGGGCCTCTATCGCAAGCGGGCAGGAATCCCTTGCTGCGCCGTTGCAGATTGACGCGAGTATGGGGTCCTTCGCTTCGCTCAGGATGACAGTCATGATTTTGGCTAAAGGCAAAAAGGGCACAAACTTTTGGGATGACATCGTTAACTTTTCGCACTGGATGACAGCTGGTTATCTTGCCTCTCAGCGCACCAGCGCAAACGCAATGATCGTTTCGCCACTGGCGCCCGTTGCGGTCTCGTGTTCCGCGCGGACCGCCGCTTCCAGACCGTCCGGATCGGGGATCATCTCGCAGGCTTCGATCTCCTGTTCGGTCGCGCCTTCGAAGCACAGATCGCAAACTCCTAAATCGCCCTCCGAGCGCAGCGGCGGCCCGAACGTCCGGCAGATGATGGGGCGATATTCGTACAGCTCGCAGGTCTTGGTCTCGGGATCGAGCACCGGGCAAGGCTCGTCATTGGCGAAATCGTTCCACTGGTCGACCATGTCGTCCGATTCGGAGATAATCCCGGTCGCAGGATCGCCCGGGAAACCGCTGGAGAGCCGTGACACGACCTCCAGCGCCCGGTTGCGAACCCGGGCGGCGCGCCCGGGATCCTGAGCCTCAAGCGCTGCCAGCCCCTTGCGCAGCCGCGCGGCGTCCAGCTGGTTGATGGCGAACACGCCCACGCAACACTGCGCGCACCCCGGCTTGCACGCCAGCCACTTGCCGCCGCGAGCGAAAGCGTCGGCCAGCGAGGCATTCACGATCTGCACCAGTTGCTGATCCCGGGGCGGCACCGAAGCACAAGACATGCCAGTTAGGATAAACCGGGAAGGCAGAAGCGGCACCGGAGTTTTCTGATGGAGGGTAACGATGGGTCAGTGCCTATGGTAGCGAGGGGATCCGGGTTCTTGCTGGGACGAGGCATGTGCCCACGGATGCAAAGACCAGTATCCCTCGCTTTGCTCGGGATGACATTTCCGCGAGAGGGCATGCTGGCCGCTACTGCTGCTTACCCGGCGGCACCTTGATATAGCGGCTGGCAAAGGTCAGGAAGGTAGGCCAGTTCGGCCCCGGGGTATGGCCGCCGCTGTGCTGGCGGAAGCCGAGGTCGCCGTCGATCAGTGGGGTTTCGATCGCGGGATATTCCGCGGTCCCCAGGTCCTTTTTCCCCAGCAGTTGGTAAACCGGACCGGCCGCCACCTCCGCCAGGAACATGCCTTCGGGATCGGCCCAGCCGTCGCCCTGGATCGCGCCCGCTCCGATGAACACCGGACGCGGCGCACACAGCGCGATCAGCTCATGAGTATCGACCGGGAGATCTTTCGGCGTCAGCGGGCCCGCATACTTCAGAAAGTTCCCCGCCATCCAGTGATATTCGTTGGTGGCCGCGACGTTTCCGATCTGCTCGCCGAAGTTTCGGCGGTAAAGTGCGGCCCCGCCGGCGCCGGAAGAGCTGACATAGGCAATCGCAAACCGCGGATCGTAGGCCATCGTGACCAGCGCGGTCTTGCCATAGCGCGAGTGCCCGGCGATTCCCACCTGATGCGCGTCCACGGCTTTGTCGGTTTCAAAGTAGTCGAGAGCGCGGCTTGCGCCCCAGGCCCAGGCCCGTATCGAGCCCCAGTCGTCGAGCTTGCGCGGCTGGCCTTTGTTCACCAGGCCGATGATGCCCTGGGTCAGACCTTCACCGTTATCTGCCTGAATGCTTGTTGGGATCAGGCTGGCATAGCCCCATCCCTTGGCAAGCACCTGCTGCTCCCACGTCGGGCCCGGCTCCGGCTTCATCTGCGGGAAACGCTTTGCGAGGGCGGCCATGAACTCGGCGGTCCAGCTCAACTGCATGATCACCGGCACCGGGCCCGCTGCATTCGCCGGCGTGGACAGCGTGAGATCGATGTTGACGCTGATCGCCGGGTACGAAGAGTTATCCACGTGGCCGACGAGTTTTTTTGTGATGACCGGAACGGCGCCGTTGCTTTCCCTGGTTGTGCTGACGACCTCCCAGGTCACCGCGGGAGTCTGCTGTGGAACGCGACCGTAGATCTCGCGGTCGAAGTCCTCAACGATCTCCGGCCGGCGCCACTTCCACCACACCTCGGCCCGGGGCACGATTCTTCCATTCTTCCGCGTCAGCACCTTTGGCAACGGGGGATAGATATTGGCCTTCGACTCGTCGTAATTCGCCGGGTTAGGCGATTTGGGATCGCTGTCAACGCCGCGCCGCAGCGCGGTGATGTGGAGCAGATCCATCAGGCGCTGGTGGTCCTGCTCGGCAGTGAGGTGCACGGGTGAAGGCGGGCTGACCGGTGCCGCCGCGGCCTGACCGAAAGCATTGGCGGCCAGCGCAAGCAGAGTGAACAGGCAGGAGTGCAGTAAGAGTCGCCGAACGAACAAGAGATCCGTCACCCTTCGTCCTTATGTTCTTTGCGCTATTCTTTGCGTTCTTTGCGACCTTTGCGGTAAAAAGCCTTTCCCGCCAAAACTCTGCAAAGGGACCATCGCAAAAGCTGCGGCGTCGAGGCCGACTGAACGGCAAAGAAGAAATCTGGCCCGTATCCAAGCCACGCCGTCCCCTCGGCGAGGATGCGCATATCGCGCCCAAGTATATACGCCGCTATCCACGCCGTGCGAAGCCAAAAAAGTTGTTCTCCGCGTCCTCGGCGGGGTTTCTCGGCGTTCTCCGCGTTTTAGGATTTTGCTTTTTCTTCAAGCTCAGCCATAACACGATACGCACCCCGAGGCACAGGCAATTTCCTGGCGTGAGAAGATGATCCACGGCATGGAAGCCTAACCCTCGATCGCTGGAGAACAAATCAAAATGCGTCATCGCTCATCGTTTCGATCCGTTACCTATATCCGCGCACAACCTCGCCCACCGCGCTGGTTGGCAAAAATATTCATCTGTGTCGCAATGCTGTGCGCAACCATGCCACTGTATGCAGCAACGCCCGAGGAACAGGCTGTCCTGGTTCCTCTGCAGGCTCTCTTCGACGGCATGGCCAAACACGATAAAGCCGCTGTGCGCGAGCAACTCCTCCCCGGCGGCATGGTCACGTTGAAGCGCGGCGACCAGATCATCCAGATGCACTTCGACACTTTCGTCGATCACCTCGGCGGCACCGACAAGATCGAAGAGCGCATCCATGATCCGGTCGTACGCATCGACGACGACATAGCCATCATCTGGGTGCCCTATGAGTTTCTTCTGGAAGGCAAAGTTCACCACTGCGGCACCGACATCGCCCACCTGGTGCGCCGCGACGGCCGCTGGCTGATCGCCGGCATCGCCGACAACAGCCACAGGGAATGCAAAGCACAATGAGGCGGAAAAAAACTGCACACGAAGCCCAAGCGACACCTTGCGCTTCTCCGTGTGCTAGCCGCGCCCTCCGGAAGTGAGGCTTTTGATTCGATCTCCCAAACCCAAGCCACCAAATGCTAATTGCCAAGTGCTAAGTGCTGACTGCTAAGTGCTGACTGCGAAACTGCTTCCCCCAAAATCAAGACCCCGCCCGGGCGAACCGCTCAGGCGGGGCCGATTTGAACCTGCTTGAGGAATTTACCGCCAGTGGCCTTCCACCCACACGTAGCCGCCGTGGCGGTGTCTCCAGTGGCCCGGCACCCAGCGCGCTCGCGCTCGCGGGGGCACCACGTAAGCGCCGGGCACCCACACATAACGTCCTCCATCCCAGCGATGGTAGCCCGGAGTCCATACATAGTTCGGCCCCGGCCGCACCGGAATGACCTCACGCTGCGGAGGCGGAGGGCCGATCCTTACCACAACCTGCGCACTTGCCGCTGCCGCGGTCAACAGTACGCCGAAAATGACTGCCATCAGTTTTCTCTTCATAAAAGGCTTTCTCCAGTACTGCCTACAGTAATAACACTGCTAAGTCGAGTTAGTTGCCGCCACTGGCGTCCGGTTTGTCTTCGACGGCGCCCAAGCGTCGCTGTACTTTCGTGCACTGGCAATGTATTCGCCAGCGCCCGCTCGCGAGCCAACTCGGATTTGATCGCAAAGACTTCAGCGTTCCTGCTATACGAAGGAGTGCGTAATATCGGTGCGGGGGAAAACCAATGCTGCTCATGACACGCCGTAACGCCATTCGCTGCGCAGCGGGTGCTGCTGCATTTGCCGCCACGGCTGTGAGACGCAATCCGTGTTTTGCATTGCCCGGATCAGGAGACTACGAAGTCACCAAGGTTGAGCGCGATGAGATGGCTGGCGTTGCTACGACCTTCATGCAAACGTTCGAAGCGCCGGCACTTTCAATTGCCATTGCGCGCCATGGCCGCACGGTATATCGCGAGGCATTTGGTGTGTCGAATCGGGAGACCGGCGAGCGGACCTCGATTTCGAATCTCTTCCGTATTGCCAGCGTGACCAAGCCATTAACGGCTGCCGCTGTTTTTATTTTGGTGGAGCAAGGCAAAATCCGCCTTGAGGATAGAGTGTTTGGCAAAGAAGGGATTCTCGGTGAAAAGTACGGTACGCCGCCCTACAACAAATATGTGGAAGATATTACCGTCGATCATTTGCTGACACATACGTGCGGCGGCTGGGACAACGGAGCGCTCGATCCAATGTTCCTAAAGCCGTCGATGGATCAGGCGGACCTCATTGCGTTGATCATTGACAAGAGATCTCTGCAGCACCCTCCCGGGACCCGTTGGGCATATTCCAACTTCGGCTACTGTTTGCTGGGCAGAGTGATCGAAGCCGGATCACGCCAGAGCTACGCCGATTTCATGGAAAGAGCCATTTTGGCGCCCTGCGGCGTTGTTGACATGCGAATCGCGGGGAATACTTTGAAACAGCGCGACGCCGGCGAGGTTACCTACTACGGGCAGAATGGCGAAGACCCCTATGACATGAACATAAAGCGCATGGATTCACATGGAGGCTGGCTCGCAACTCCGGAAGACCTGGTTCGCTTCGCTAGCCACGTGGATGGTTTCAATACCACTGCCAATATCCTCAAGCTCGACACGATTAAGAAGATGACTACTCCTTGCAGCGTCAACGAACACTATGCCCGGGGATGGTCCGTGAACAAGCTGGGAAACTGGTGGCATAACGGAAGCCTGCCGGGCACCACGGCGATCATGGTGCGCACTTCGAGCGGTTTTTGCTGGGCGGCTTTGACCAATACCCGACGCCAGCCGTCAGACGCGATTAACCTCGCGCTCGATGACATGGTCTGGGAGATGGCGCGCAAAGTTCGCAGCTGGGGTCTTTGAGAGGCGTGGCCTCGGGCCAGGTCCCAGCTTTCGAAACCGCGAAAGGCGGGCACCCTAGATTGCGGCGGACCGCTGGGTCCCAATGTCCATTTTTTCGGGGGGAGGGAGCAATTTTACCGTCTCTGTATGCTACCCCTGCCCCGCATTGACCCTCTACGCGGAAGCCCTTAAACTTGGGGTAGCGTGCTCGTCCCGCCAGGTTCCAGGAGGATCCCTGAAACTGAAGTGCCGAAGCGTGGTTTGTGTGGCCCTGCTTGGGTTGGCTGCGCACGTGTGCCTGGCGGCGGACAGTACGCCGCAGGTGGCGCTGGAGACGAATGAAGCCCTGTTCACCGTCCTGGCGGCGATCAACCAATGCGGATTTGACACCGAGTTGGCCAATTCGAGTCCCCTGCGGCAGCAGGTTCGCGACGAGGTGAAGGCCGCCCTCGAGGGCAAGGCGGACGCGGCGGAGTCGGTGCAGGCGCTGTGCGATTCCTACACCGCACATCTTCAACCGGACCCCTCGCGCACGCTGGCGCAGTACGTTTCGCTGGCGTTATTTCTGAACCAGCCTCCCGAGCTCACCCTAAAAGCGAAAGAAGCGGATACTCCGCCGGATGCGGTGGCGGTGGTGGGTATCATTCCTTTGCTGCAGAAGTTCTATGCGGTGGCGGGGTTAAAAGCGATCTGGGAGAAACATCGGGAGGCATATAACGCGCTGTCCGAGTCCTACCACCAGCCGCTGTCGAAGATGCTTTTTGATACCGATATTTATTTGAAGGTGCCGTCCTCGTCCTACCTGGGGCGGAGCTTTACCGTGTTGTTCGATCCGCTGGGGGCGCCCAGCCAGACCAACGCCCGCAACTACGGGGCGGACTACTACGTGGTGATTTCGCCGGGAGCGGTGCAATCGGTGAAGACGGCGCAGATCCGGCATACGTACCTGCACTATCTGATCGATCCATTGGGACTGAAATATACGGGTGAAGCCAAGCGGCTGCAGCCGCTGTTGGCCACGGTCCGCAGCGCTCCCCTGGATGAAAGTTTCAAGAACGACGCGGCGCTGCTGGCTACCGAGTGTTTTATTCGCGCGGTGGAAGCACGCACTGCGGGCAACAGCAAGACTCCGGAGACGGAACGGCAGCGGGCAGTGGACGAGTCAATGACGCAAGGCTTCGTTCTGACGCGATTTTTCTACGATCAATTGCCGGCGTTCGAGAAAGATCCGGCGGGGATCCGGACCGCTTATGGCGAAATGCTGTCGCGCATCGATGTAAGCAAGGAGAACAAGATGGCGGCGCAGATCCAGTTCGCGCAGCAGGCCGATCCTGAACTGCTGCAACTGTCCAAACGCGCAGATAACAAGATCCTGATGATGGCGGAGCAGAAGCTCTCCAGCGGCGATAAGGACGGCGCACAGAAGCTGGCGCAGCAAGTGCTGGACGACAAGTCAGAAGACCCGGGACGAGCGCTGTTCATCCTGGCGGAAGTCGCAGCCTCCAGCGGAAACATGGACGGGGCGCGGGGTTATTTCGAGCGGGCCCTGGAAGTGGCGCATGAGCCGAAAGTGGTGGCGTGGTCGCATGTCTACCTGGCGCGGATTTTTGACCTGAAAGAGGAGCGGGATGCGGCACTGGTGCATTACCATGCGGCTTTGAATGCGGGGTCGGCGTTGCCGGGGGTCAAGGATGCGGCAGAGCGAGGAATTCAGGCGCCTTATGAACCGCCCCGGCCGAAAGAGTAGGGGATTGATGGACGATTGGCTGTCATTCTGAGCAGAGCGAAGGATCCCGTCTGGCAGGCCGGCTCATCAACGCTCCAAGGCATTCGCCCTTTATTCCATCAGAGCACCGTGCGAATGCCTTGATGCGGCGCTGCAGATGGCAGATCAGCGGGGTCCTTCGCTTCGCTCAGGATGACAGTTCATAATTGCGGGTTGGACTAGAAGGTCGCAGCTTCACGGAATGACATCGGTTAACGAGTTGGGAAAGAGGTTAAGGAGAACGCATGAAGCAAGCATCCATGGTGGTGGTCGTGATGGCGTTGGCGGCTGGAGTGTGGGCACAGCAGGGATCTACGGCACAGACGCCGCCACCGGCGGCGGGAACAGCCGGGCAGGCGGCAACGCCTCCAGCAGGAAAACGGCCGCCGCAGGCTAAGACTCAGCCGGAGTTTGATGCGTACAACGTGGCCAAGGGGCTGGTTGCCAATCCCGCGGACATGGAAAAGTCGGTGGATGACTTTGCGACCAAATTTCCCAACAGCGAGCTGACGATCCTGCTGGAGCGGGACCTGATGCACGCCTACCAGAGCGCGAATAACGCCGACAAAATGCTGGAAGTCGGGCGCAAGGTGCTGAAACTGGATCCGGACGATCCCGAGGCGCTGATTGGCGTGGCGGAAGTGCTCTCCGAGCGAACCAAGGATACCGATCTCGACAGAGATCAGCGGGTGGCCGAGGCCAATAAGTTTGCCGGCCACGCCCTGGAGACCATCGATACCGATGTGGTGATCCCGGCGGGAACGCCGCAGGAACGGATCGATGCTTACAAAGGGTTCTTGAGGTCGAGCGCTGAGGCAATCCTGGGGACGCTGGCATTTAACGCGTCGAAATACACCGAAGCGGAGGCACACTTCCGCAAATCGATCGACGCTTTCCCGCAGCAACCTGATCCGGTAGTGGTCTTGCGGCTGGCGGTGTCGCTCGACCAGCAGGGGAAGTATGCCGATGCCCTCAAGGAAGCGAATCATGCGGTGGATCTGACGCAGGAGAGTACTGCGGCAGGGACGGCGGCGCGGCATGAGCGGGACCGGCTGGTGCAGTTGACGGGAGGGATTCCGGCATCTTCGACGCCGGCGAGCCCGGCGCCGAAGAATTAGTCGCGGTCGTGTCAGGTTTCGCGGGTTGATTTCCACGTGCCGGTTCCATGGCGGGCTTAACAGCATGTCCCTCCACTGCGCGGTCGCAATTCGCTCCGGCTCCGGTTGCCCTCGTTAGAGACGGGATGACAACTTTGGGCAGGCGGATGGATTCTGCAGGAAATCTGATTGACATTGGATGAAGTCGTCTAAGGACATTGCGGCGCTGCAGGAGGCTCTGTGGCATCGGTTTGCCCGGCCGGAATTGCTGGAGCAGGCTCTCACTCATTCTTCCCTGGCGCGGGAGCAGGAGGCGGCCAATCCCGGCGGGCCTTCGACGGGGGACAACGAGCAGCTGGAGTTCCTCGGAGACGCGGTGCTGGGGTTCATCACCGGAGAGGAGTTGTTTCACCGGTTTCCTCAATTCCACGAAGGACAGCTTTCCAAGTTGCGGGCGCATGTGGTGAGCGAGAAGCATCTGGTGCGGGTCGCCCATCAGCTGAATCTCGGTGAATATCTTCGGCTCGGGCGTGGCGAGGATAAGAGCGGCGGAAGGGGCAAGACCGCACTGCTTGTGGACGCCCTGGAGGCGGTGCTGGCGGCGCTCTATCTCGATGGCGGTGTGGACCCGGTGCGAAAAGTCGTGTTGGATCTGATTCTGCTTCCGGAACTGGAATCACTCGCGCGTAACGGGCACAGCCTGCCGGTTACGGACTACAAGTCCGCTTTACAAGAAAAGTTGCAGGCGATCGGTTTATCCCAGCCGTCCTACATTCTGGTGAAGCAGCAGGGCCCAGAACACCAGAAGACTTTCACGGTGGAGGTGCGGGTCCCGGCCGGAGCCTCGGAAAGCAAGACGGAGTTTGTGGGCCGGGCGGAAGGGTCGACCAAGAAGAATGCTGAGCAGGACGCGGCGCGGCAGGTGCTGGAATATCTGGCGCTGGCGGGCCCGGAGGGTGTCGCACCGGTCAGCAAAGGACGCGCCTGAGTGGACTTGCATGTCAAGTCGCGGCTCATGTGGTTTGGGTCGGTGCAGTCGCTGCTCACCACCGTTGTTATCGCGATTTTCATCACTACCTTTGCGGTTCAGGCATTTCAAATTCCCACCGAGTCGATGGAAGATACCCTGCTGGTCGGCGATTACCTCCTGGTGGACAAATTTCGATACGGGGCCGGGTCCAGCCTGCTAATGCCGTACCGGCCGGTGCGGCGGAGCGACATTATTGTGTTCAAGTATCCGGTGGATCCCAGCCAGCATTTCGTGAAGCGGGTGGTGGGGGTTCCGGGCGACCACTTGCGGCTGGTAAACCGGATCGTTTACGTAAACGGAACGCCGCTGGCGGAACCTTACGTCCATTACAGCCGGCTGGACTACAAAGTATTTCGTGATGATTTTCCTCG
>Ga0335080_10008480_pt1 | contig 10713 bp, 11 predicted proteins | sample Lox_Sample_34_FD_206720 | JGI IMG/M metagenome (GOLD analysis project Ga0335080, IMG submission 206720) | Soil microbial communities from Loxahatchee National Wildlife Refuge, Florida, United States - Lox_Sample_3.4 | ecosystem: Environmental > Terrestrial > Soil > Wetlands | place: USA...
GGGCTCACCTGGCGCGCGCCGGCCACCGGGTGGTGATGCTCGCGCGCGGCGCACGCGCCGCGCACCTCGAGAAGTACGGCCTCACGATCGGCGGACTCGCGCAGTTCTCGACGCCGGTGCACACGCTGCGCGAGCCAGGCGCGCTCGTGAGCGCCACCACGCTCATCGTCGCCATGAAGACGCCAGGCACCGCGGAGGCGCTGCGCTCGCTCGCGCACGCGCGGTTCGAGCTCACCCTCTCGATCCAGAACGGGCCGCTGAAGAACGAGCTGCTCGCGCAGACCTTCGGCGGCGAGCGCGTGCTCGGAGCGCTCGCCGACGCGAGCGGCGAGCTGCTGCCCGACGGTACGGTGCTGTTCACGCGCAACGTGAGTGTCTACGTCGGCGAGCTCGGCGGCGGCATCAGCCCGCGCTCGCAGCGCCTGGCGCAGCTGCTCGATGCCGCCGGCGTGCGCGCCGTCGCCACGGATGAGATCCAGTCGCTCGAATGGTCCAAGTTCTGCGCATGGGTCGGTCTCATGGCGCTCTCGGTCGCCACGCGCGCGGTGACCTGGAAGTACCTGGTGGATGAGGATGCGGCGCTGCTGCTCGCGCGGCTGGTGCGCGAGGCAGGCGCGCTCGCGCGTGCCCTCGGCATCGCCCTCACCGACCGCGCCGTGCTGCCGACCGCCAGCATCTGCACCTCCCCCGAGAGTGCCGCCGTGGAGCTGGTGCGGCGCGCGGGCGAGGAGTTTCACCGCACGGCGCCCGGCCACCGTATGTCCTCGCTCCAGGACGTGGAGGCGGGGCGACCACTCGAAGTCAACGAGACGCTCGGCTACGCCTGCGACAAGGCGCGGCAGCTCAGCCTGGACCTGCCACTGCTCGAGTGCTTTCGCCGGCTGATCGCCGCCATCGACCGCACGCGGCGCGCCAGCCCCGCCGTCGCCGGCCGCTAGCCGCCGGTCGCGCTCGCGAGCCCGCGGTACTCGAGGAGCGGCGCGATCTCCGGGGCGCGCCCGTAGAAGTTGCGAAACAGCGTCTGGGGATCGTCGCTGCGGCCGCGCGAGAGCACGTGGCTACGCAGGTACTCGCCGTTGTCGCGCTTCAGACCGCCGTGCGCATGGAACCACTGACCGGTGTCGCGTGCCAGCACCTCGCTCCACAGGTATGCGTAATAGCCCGCAGAATAGCCACCCTCGAAAATGTGCGCGAAGTAGGTGGAGTGATAGCGCGGCGGCACCGGCGGGTAATCGAGCCCGCTCGAGCGCAATGCGGCCGCTTCGAAGACGGGAACCTCCGCAGCGCTCGGCGCCTGCGCGACGCTGATCTGGTGCCAGGCCTGGTCGAGGAGCGCCGCCTCGAGATACTCAGTGGTGGCGTAGCCCTGGTTGAAGCGCTGCGCGGCCAGCACCTTGGCGAGCAGCTCCGGCGGCATCGGCGCGCCGCTCTGGTAGTGGTGCGCGTAGTGCGTCACGACCTGCGCCTCACGCGCCCACATCTCGTTGTACTGCGAGGGGTACTCGACGAAATCCCGCGGCACGTGCGTGCCGGAGAGCAGCGGATAGCGCACGTTCGAGAGCATGCCGTGCAGCGCATGACCGAACTCGTGGAACATTGCGATGACTTCCTCGAAGGTGAGCAGCACCGGCTGGCCGGGTTGGGGCTTGGGAATGTTGAGATGATTGGCGACTACCGGGCGCTGCTTGAGCAATTGCGACTGATTCACGTACGCCGTCATCCAGGCGCCGCCCTGCTTGTTGTCACGCGCGAAATAGTCGGCGAGGAACAGCGCCAGCGGTTTGCCGTCGGCGTCGAATACCTCGAACACCCGCACGTCCGGCTGATACACAGGCAGGTCGCTGCGCTCCTTGAAGGTGAGCCCGTAGAGCTGCTGCGCGGCGTAGAACACGCCGTCCTTGAGCACGTGATCGAGCTCGAAGTACGGTGCGACGCTCGCCTGATCGAAGTCGTAGCGGGCCTTGCGCACCTGCTCGGCGTAGAACGACCAGTCCCAGGGCTGCAGCGCGAAGGATGCGCTGCCGGCGGTGGCGGCCTCGGCATCGATCAGCTTCTGGATGTCGGCGGCTTCCGCCTTGGCGCGCGCCAGCGCCGCCGGCGCCACCTGCGCGATCATCTCGCGCACCGCCTGCGGTGTGCCTGCAGATTCGTCCTCGAGCTGGTACGCGGCGTGCGTCGTGTAGCCGAGGAGCACCGCGCGCTCGGCGCGCAGCCTGACGAGCTGTGCTATCACCGGCGCGTTGTCGGTCGCGCCGCCGCTCGCGCGCGTGACCGAGGCGCGGTAGATGCGCTCGCGCAGCGCACGGTTGCTGAGCTGCGCCAGCACCGGCTGGTTGGTGGTGTTCTGCAGCGTGATGACCCACTTGCCCACGAGAGCGCGCGCCTGGGCGGCCTGCGCGGCGGCACCGATCTGCTCGGCTGAGAGCCCAGCGAGATCGGCTACGTTGTCGACCGCCACGGCGCTGTCGGCGGTGGCCTTGAGCACGTTCTGCTTGAAGCGCGTGGTGAGCGAGGAGATCTGCTGGTTCAGATCGCGCAGCCGCGCCTTCTGCTGCGGCTGCAGTTGCGCGCCGGCGCGCACGAAGATCGTGTGATAGCGCGTCAGCAGCTGCAGCGACTCGGCGTCGAGGTGCAGCCCGGCACGCGCACCGTAGAGCGCATCCACGCGGGCCCACAACGCCGGATCGAGATGAATTGCGTCCTGCTGCGCGGCAAGCTTGGGTGCCATCTCGGTGTCGATCTGCTGCATCCGGGGGTCGGTGTTGCAGGCATTGAGGTTCGAGAAGGTGGTCTCGACCCGATCGAGGAGCTGCCCGGAGCGCTCGAGCGCCACGATGGTGTTGGCGAACGTCGGGGGCGCGGGGTTATGGGCGATGGCGGCAATCTCACGCAGTTGCTCAGCCATGCCCGCGGCAAACGCCGGCCGGTAGTCGTCGTCGTGGATGCGGTCGAAGCGCGGATACTGGAAGGGCAGCGTGCCCGGGTGCGCAAACGGATTGTCGGTCATCACGGAAGTCCTTGCAGCGTCCGCGGTCGCGCTGCCGCCGGCGGCCAGTGCGCTTGTCGCGCAGGCCGTCGCGATCAGGCCGAGGTACGCGGGTCTCATGCTGTTTCCTGCGCTCGGATGTGCGGCTTGCGGCCGCTTGGGCCGCGGATGGAGCGCAATGGTATCCTCCGCGCGCACGCATTGCGCGTGAATCGAGCGCCAGTGCGCCGCGCGCATCGGCGCCGTCCCGCTGCCATCACACAGGACTCTCTATGAGCATCAGCCAGGACCAGGTCGTCAGCATTCACTACACGCTCAAGGATGAGGCCGGCGAGATCATCGACAGCTCCGCCGGCGGCGAGCCGCTCATGTACCTGCACGGTCACGGCGCCCTGATACCCGGGCTCGAGCGCGAGCTGACGGGCAGGAGCACCGGCGACCGACTGACGGTGAACATCGCGCCGGCCGACGGCTATGGCGAGTACGACCGGGAGCTGGTGCAGCAGGTGCCGCGCCGTGCGCTCAAGGGCATCGCGAACGTGAAGGTGGGGATGCGCCTGCAGGCCCAGACGCCACAGGGGCCCCGGCCCGTCACCGTCACGCACCTGAGCGGTGACATGGTCACGCTCGACGGCAATCATCCACTGGCCGGCAAGAACCTGCACTTCGACGTCGAGGTCGCCGCGGTGCGCGCCGCTACCGCCGAAGAGCTGGCGCACGGGCACGTGCACGGCTCCGGCGAGCATCATCATCACTGAAGAGTTATCGCCGTGGATTGCTGCGCGGCCAGGTGCGCGAACACCACGCGCATCGCGTCGACACGCCGCAGATATTCGCGCGGATCGTGATCGCCACAGCGCTGTCCGTCGGCGAAGCGGAAGCCGCGTTGCGCGTAGAGCGCGCCGCTGCCGGCGCCGCACAGATGCACCACCGCCGCCAGGTGCTGCTGCTGCAGCAGGCTCGGCGGCGCGCCCCCGCGACGCGCGAGGATGGCGGCGACCTTCAGATCGAGGTACGCCGCAGTCAGCTCGACCGCATCGCGTGGCACCACGCGCAGGTACAGCGCATTGAACCAGCAGCTGTGCCAGTCGTTCCACGCCCCCTCGTGCACCAGTGCGTGATGATGAATGCAGTAGTGGCGCGCCTCGGCGAACGTCCCGTCGGTGATCTGGTACATCCCCACGGCGCTCGAGGCCGGGCGGTACACATCGAAAGGTCTCGCCGCCCATGACCAACGCCAGTAGGTGCGCACCAGCGGATTGCCGCCGCCCTCCACCTGCGCGAGGGCCGCCAGAAGCTCGGGTGTGGCGAGCGCGGTCGCGTAGCGGCGAAAGGCCGGGCCGTAGTCGCGCCAGGTCTCGAGCGGGGTCTTTGCGAGTACCGTGCTCACGGGGAAGAAGAGCTCGGTCGGTTTGCGCAGCACCTGGTAGAGGCCGTTCACCATGAGCGCCGTGACCACGGTGGCGATTGCCACAATGGCCACGCGTCCGGATCGGGGTGTGCGCCGCCAGTTCCGCACCCACCTGCGTCGCCATGCCGCACTCATGCGCACTGAGCTGCACGAACGGGCCGGCGTGCACTAACATGCGTGCCGGTAAAGTGGGGAGCGCGGGAGTGGCAGGTGGCGCGTGACGCAGTGGAGATCGAGACCGGGCGCGGCCCGGCGGCGGCGGTGATCTGGCTGCACGGACTCGGTGCGGACGGACATGACTTCGAGCCGATCGTGCCGGAGCTGGTGCTCCCCGCAGAGCGCTCGCTGCGCTTCATTTTCCCGCACGCGCCGATGCGCCCGGTGACACTCAACGGCGGGTACGCCATGCGTGCCTGGTACGACATCACCGCCATCGACCGGCGGGCCCCGGAGGATGAGAGCGGAATCCGCGCGTCACAGGCGGCGGTCGAGACGCTCATCCGCCGCGAGAACGCGCGCGGTATAGCCACCGCGCGCATTGTGCTCGCGGGCTTCTCGCAGGGCGGTGCCATGGCGCTCTTTACCGGCACTCGCTACGCGGAGCCTCTCGCGGGCATCATGGGACTCTCCTGTTACCAGGTGCTCGCGAAGCGATTCGACGCCGAGCGCGTCGCTGCCAACCAATCCACTCCGGTGTTTCTGGCCCACGGGACGCAGGATCCGGTGGTGCCGCCGCAGCTCGGTGAAGAGGCCTGCCGGCAGCTCAAGGCCGCGGGCTACCCGGTAGAGTGGCATACCTACAGCATGCCTCACGCGGTGTGCCCGCAGGAGGTGGCCGACATCGGGGCGTGGTTACGCCGCGTGCTTCCCTGACCGAGCGACACCCGTCGGGAGCGGGTGCGCCGGCGCGTGGTGGCTCGCCCGCGTAGCGCCTATCCTGGACGCCCGTGCTCGCCGCCGTGCTGCTGCGGCTGCGGGTGCTCGCCGCCGTGTCCCTGCGAGTGATAGGCCGGGCCGCCGTGGCCACCCGGCGCGGGCGCCGGAGCGGGATAGCCTTTGGGCGCGCCAGGCTGGCCACCTGCGGCGCTGCCGTGACCGCCGTATTCGCCGTTCGGATGCGGTGAGGTCATCGCGTGCTCCGAGGTCGTCCCATGCTGCTGCGGCGTCGTTCCATGCGCCGACGTCGGCGTCGTGGCGTGCGGCGCTACCCCGGAAGGCGCCGCGCTGCGCGCAGCGACGACGCCCTTGCCGTAGAAGACTCCTGGCTTCGGCGTCGCGGCGACCGACGGGCGGCCGTGGTTGTACGAAGCACGCATCGTGCTGTCGCGTGAAGCGGCGACCTCGTGCTGCTGCTGCGCCTCCGACATCGTGACGTGGTGATCGTGAGCCGCGCGCTCCTCTGCGGCGGTGGGTTTCGCAACCACGCCGCCGGTACCGCCGTTGTAGCTGACGCGATTGACGGTGGTCTCGTTGACGATGGTGGTGTTGTTGATCACGGTGGTGTTGGCAACGTAGCGGCCACCTTCCCAGGCGCCGCCGTGGAAGCCGACGCCGCTATAGCCGAATCCGTAGTTGACTCCGCCGTAGAAGCCGACATGCGGGCCCCAGTAGCCGCCGTGCCAGACGTACGCGCCGCCGGCCCAGCCCCAATACCCCGGCGTCCACAGCAGGCCCGGCGCCGGCGCGAGCACCCAGGTCCCCGGCACCCAGTAGTAGCCGCCGCCCTCCCACGCCCAATAGCCGGGCGTCCAGAAGTACCCGGGTGCCGGCATCGGTGGCGCGGCGTACACCGGCAGCAGCGGAGGCGCGATGTTCACCGAGACGAACACCGCGGCGCTCGCCGTGAAGGAGAGCGTCGCAAGCAACAACGCTGCGGCGATGCCGCGAATCCAATTACGCATATCGGGGCCTCCTCCTGCGCTGAAACGTTGACCGAGCCCGGCTGAACGCTTCCTGAACTCGCTCGTGAGCACGTGTGGCGCCGCAAGCTCCTGCGCATGCCTCAGTGCAACGCGTACTCGCGCCGAAAGTTGACGTGGCGCAGGCCTGCGCAGTGCCCACATCAGAACCAGCTGTAGTTGAAACTGATGCTGACGCGCTCGGCCGCACCGGACTGCGGCGCGACTTCGTGGCGCAGCCAGCTCTCGAATAACAGCAGCTCCCCGGCGCGAGCCGGGAAGGTGACCCAGCGGCGGTTGGCCCGCCGCGCGCTGCTGCGCCGCGGTGGCGTGGCCATGAAACGCTCGAGGCGCGGATCCTCGAACTTCAGTCCCGGCGCACCCGCCCGCGCGGCGACATAGTACGTGCCGCTGATGGTTGAGAGCGGATGCAGATGCAAGCCGTGGGCGCTGCCGCGACCCATGATGTTCACCCAGCAGTCGGTCATCGCCAGCGCCCGCGCGTTGAGGTCCATCTGCAAGGTACGCGTGAAGCGCGCGACGTGCCGATCGAGCTCACGCGCCAGGGCGGCAAAGGTCGGCGAGCGCGTGTGCATGCGGTGCGCCGAGCCGTAGGAGGTGTAGCCGCCCGGGTAATTGCCTGCCGACCAGCGCCGGCCGCCGGCATCGTCGGCGCGCAGCTGCCGGCACTCGTTGAGCAGGCGGCGGTTGAGCGCACGCCAGCCCCGTGAGCGCAAGCGTGCCGCGTACACCAGCGTCGGAAACAGCACCTGGATGCCCACGAGAGACAAGTATGGGGGGCCGCCGCCGAGTGGTCTATGATCGTCTGTGCTCGCCGCAGACCGCGGCGCGCCCCTGCTCCAGATGGTGGGCTCTAGTATGGCAGCTTCCACACTCCCCTCGTCCGCTCCATCGATCGCTCCATCGATCGCGCCGCGATCAGAGCCGCTCGAGCTCGTGCCGCACTGGATCGGCGGGCAGCCGCTCGCCGGCACGGGCGCGCGCCTTGCGGTATTCGATCCGGCGAGCGGTGCGCCGTTGCGCGAAGTTGCGCTCGCCGGCGCGACCGAGGTCGGCGCCGCGGTCGCGAGCGCACAGGGCGCGTGGCGCGCGTGGGCGGACACGCCACCGGTGCGGCGCGCGCGCACGCTCGCGCGCTTCCTCGCGCTCCTCAACGAGCACCGTGACGCGCTCGCCGCGCTCATCACCAGCGAGCACGGCAAGGTGTTCGCCGACGCGCAGGGGGAGGTGACGCGCGGCATCGAGATCGTGGAGTTCGCCTGCGGCATCCCGCAGCTGCTCAAGGGCGATTTCACGGACCAGGTGTCCACCGGCATCGACAACTGGACGCTGCGGCAGCCGCTCGGGGTGGTCGCCGGCATCACACCCTTCAACTTTCCCTGCATGGTGCCGTGTTGGATGTTTCCGCTCGCCATCGCCTGCGGCAACACCTTCGTGCTCAAGCCGAGCGAGCGCGATCCGTCGGCCGCGCTCTTCATGGGGCGGCTGCTTGCGCAGGCGGGATTGCCGGCGGGGGTGTTCAACGTCGTACACGGCGACAAGGCGGCGGTGGACGCGCTGCTCGATCACCCGCAGGTGCGCGCCGTGAGCTTCGTCGGCTCGACGCCGATCGCGCACTACATCTACCAGCGCGGCGCGGCCGCCGGCAAGCGCGTGCAGGCACTCGGCGGCGCCAAGAACCACATGGTGGTAATGCCCGACGCCGATCTCGATCAGGCGGTCGACGCGCTGATCGGTTCGGCCTATGGCTCCGCGGGCGAGCGCTGCATGGCGATCTCGGTGGCGGTGCTGGTGGGCGCGAGCGCCGATGCAGTGATGCCGAAGCTCGCCGAGCGCGCCCGGCGGCTGCGCATCGGCCACGGCATGCATGGCGATGTCGAGATGGGCCCGATCATCAGCCAGGCGGCGCTCACCCGTATCCGCGGCTACATCGAGGACGGCGTGGCGAGTGGCGCGCAGCTGCTGGTCGACGGACGGCGCCATGCGACCAGCGGCGCTCCCTTCACGGTACCCGGTTACGAGAGCGGCTTCTGGCTCGGCGCGAGCCTCTTCGATCACGTGACGCCGCGCATGCGCATCTACCAGGAGGAGATCTTCGGCCCGGTGCTCTCGTGCGTGCGCGTGCCCGACCTCGCCGCGGCGGTAGAGCTGGTGAACGCACACCCGCTCGGCAATGGCGTAGCCTGCTACACGCGCGACGGCAGCGTCGCGCGCGAGTTCGGACGGCGCATCGAGGTGGGCATGGTCGGCATCAACGTGCCGATCCCGGTGCCCATGGCGTGGCACGGGTTCGGCGGCTGGAAGAGGAGCCTGTTCGGCGACACGCACGCCTACGGCGAGGAGGGCGTGCGCTTCTACACCCACCAGAAATCCATCATGCAGCGCTGGCCGGAGAGCACCCCGAAGGGGGCGGAGTTCATCATGCCGACCGCGAAGTGATGTCCACCCCACCCCGCGAGAAGAGCATTTGCCGCGGGCCATGCGCATTACCCATGCGCATCACTTCGAATTCGCATCTCGCGCGCGCGGCCTGCGCCGCACCGCCCTGAATCCCACCCTGCCGATGCCGCTGGTGATACCGATGTCGGTGGTGATGCCGATGCCGGTGGCGACGCTGTCGGTAGCGCGCTCCTTGACATTCCGTAAGTAATCACTTACGGTAAGTTATGACTTACGAAAAAGCCCTGCAGTGCCTCAGCGATCCCACCCGGCGCCAGGTCTTCGAGCGGCTGCGCTCCGGCCCCCAGTCGGTGGGCGTTGTGGCCCGTGGACTGCCCGTGAGCCGTCCGGCGGTGTCGCAGCACCTCAAGGCGCTCAAAGCGGCCGGACTGGTCAGCGATCGACCGGAGGGGACGCGCCGCGTCTACTACGTCGATCCCGACGGACTCGGCGAGTTGCGGCGCTGGCTCGACGGTTTTTGGACGGACGCGCTCGAGTCCTTCAGGAACGAGGTCGCGGCAGCGAACGCCGCGGCAGCGAACGCCGCGGCAGCGAGGAGAAAGCCGTGAACCGCACGATTGAGGTGGCGCCGGTCCGCAAGTCGGTCGTGGTCGATGCGAGCCCCGGGCAGGCCTTCGAGGTGTTCACGACGGGGATCGACCGCTGGTGGCCGAAGTCCCATGGCATCGGCACGGCGCCGGTGCGGGAGTCCGTCATCGAGCCGTTCGTCGGCGGGCGCTGGTATACGCGTCACGAGGACGGCAGCGACGTCACCGTCGGGCACGTGCGGGTGTGGCAGCCCGCCGCGCGGCTGGTGGTCAGCTTCGAGGTCAGCGCCCACTGGAAGCCCGACCCGCGACCGAAGTTCACGTCCGAGGTCGAGGTGCTCTTCACCGCCGAGCCCGGCGGACGCACGCGCGTCGATCTCGAGCATCGCGACTTCGAGCGCATGGGCGCGGAGGCGGGCGAGAAGATGCGCAAGGACGTCGACGGCGGCTGGCCGACGCTCCTCGAGTTGTTCAGCAGACAGGCTGCGAAGAAAGGTGACAAGCCATGAGCGAGCTGGTCGTCTACAGCATTCCCGGCAGCCCCTTCGGGCGGGCGGTACTGATCACCCTCGAGGAGAAGGCCGTTCCCTATCGCCTGGTGCCGGTGCCTCCCCACACACTGCGCACGCCCGAGCACCTCGGCCGCCACCCCTTCGGCCGGGTGCCGGTGCTCGAGCACGGCGACTTCCGGCTGCGCGAGACGCAGGCGATCCTGCGCTATCTCGATCGCGTGCTGCCGCAGCCCGCCCTGACGCCGGCCGATCCACGCGCTGCCGCACGCATGGACGAGCTGATGAACGTCAATGACTGGTACGTGTTTCAGGGGGTCGGCAACGTCATCGCGTTTCAGCGCATCGTGGCGCCGCGCGTCCTGGGACGCACGGCGGACGAGGCCGCCATCGCCGCCGCCCTGCCCCGCGCGCATCAGGTGTTTGATGCGCTCGCGGCGCTGCTCGGCAGCAAGCCCTACTTCGCCGGCGAGGATTTCACGCTGGCCGACGCGCTGCTCGCGCCGCAGCTCGATTTCCTCGGGCAGACCCCGGAGTGGCCGACGCTCACGGCCGATCATGCCAACCTCGGACGCTGGCTCGAGAGAGTGCGGGAGCGAGCGAGTTTCGCCGCGACGACCTGGGAGAAAGTCGCCGCCATGGGGCGCGCGTCGACGGCCGCTCCGGCGGCCGCGCCGGCGCAACCGCCGGCGAGCGCGGGAGCGATGCGCTAGCGGGCGCCGCGCACCTGCCACGACGGCAGGGCGGGCGGCGCAGCGGCTAGGACACCCGCTTCTTCTCCAGCCGCGCTTCCTTGGCGAACTGCTGCTCCTCGGTACTGCCGGCGAGCGCCGTGATCGAGGAGGTGCCCCCGCTCACCGTCTGGGTGACGGCGTCGAAGTAGCCGGCGCCCACCTCGCGC
>Ga0335080_10008482_pt1 | contig 10712 bp, 7 predicted proteins | sample Lox_Sample_34_FD_206720 | JGI IMG/M metagenome (GOLD analysis project Ga0335080, IMG submission 206720) | Soil microbial communities from Loxahatchee National Wildlife Refuge, Florida, United States - Lox_Sample_3.4 | ecosystem: Environmental > Terrestrial > Soil > Wetlands | place: USA: Florida...
TCTCCTTCGCCACCTGCCAGAGGCGCGCAAGGCCCAGCGGCTCGACGATCAGGAAGAAGATGATGAGCCCGCCGAAGATGATCGCCTCCACGTTGGAGACGTCGGAATGCGGGATCTCGCGCCCGATCAGCCCCTCGAGCCGCTCCGAAACCAGGTTGAGAAAGATCGGGAAAAGCGTGATGAAGGCCGAGCCGAGAAACGCGCCGAGGATCGAGCCCGCGCCGCCGATGATGATCATGAAGAGGACGAGGAACGAAAGGTCGAGCGTGAAGGCCTCGGGCTCCACCGTTCCGAGATAGCAGTAGGCGTAGAGCGCGCCCGCGACCCCGCAGTAGAACGAGCTGATCGCGAAGGCGAGGAGCTTGGTCTTCATCATCGGGATGCCGATCACGCTCGCGGCGACGTCCATGTCGCGGATCGCCATGAAAGCGCGCCCGGTCTCGCTGCGCATCAAGTTCTTCGCAAGGAGCGCCATTCCGGCCACGATCGCGAGCGTGAGGAGGTATTTCTGTGCCGGCGTCTGCAGGTCGTAGCCGAGGACCTCGACTCGCTGCGCGGTGATCACGCCCGAGGAGCTGTGGTTGGAGAACCAGCCGACGCGGTTGATCGCCCAAAGGACGAAGAACTGGCAGGCGAGCGTCGACACCGCGAGGTAGAGGCCCTTGATGCGCAGGCTGGGCAGGCCGAACACGATGCCGACCGCCGCGGCGCAAAGCCCGCCGATGATGAACGAGCCAAGGCTCGGCATGTGCGGAATGCGAAGCTCCGCGTTGTACGCCATGAAGGCGCCCACCGCCATGAACGCGGCGGTGCCAAGCGAGAGCTGGCCGGCATAGCCGGTGAGGATGTTCAGCCCCAGCGCCGCCAGCGACAGAATGAGCAGGGGCGTGAGGATCGCGGAAAGCCAGTACTCGTTGCCCGCGAGCGGCACGCCGACGAAAGCGACGAGCAGCAGGAGCGCCATGCCGATCCGGTCCTGCCGGATGGGGAAGATCTGCTGGTCCTGCGCGTAGCTCGACTTGAACTGGCCGGCTTCCCTGTAGAGCATGGGCTCGTTCTCGCTAGACCCGGTCGATGATCTTTTCGCCGAAGAGGCCTTCGGGGCGCACGAGGAGAAAGAGCAGCGCCACCACGTAGGCGAACCAGCTCTCGACGCCGCCGCCGACGAAGGGCCCGAGGTAGACCTCGGCGAGCTTCTCGCTCGCGCCGATGATGAGGCCGCCGACGATCGCGCCGGCGATCGATTCGAAGCCGCCGAGGATCAGCACCGGCAGCGCCTTCAGCGCGGTGAAGGTGAGCGCGTACTGAACGCCGTTCCGCACGCCCCACATGAGGCCGGCGACGAGCGCGACGAAGCCCGCCACCGCCCAGACGATCGACCAGATGTGCTGCAGCGGAATCCCGACCGCGAGCGCCGCCTGGTGATCGTCCGCCACGGCGCGCAGCGCCCTGCCGATCCGCGTCTTCTGGAAAAGAAGCGCGAGCACGGCGACCAGCACCCCGGCCACGCCGGCCGCGAAAACGTCGAACTGGCTGATGTTGACGTTCCACTTGTCCGAGATCCACTCGATCGGCACGTCGGGCACGCCGAGCTCGAGGCCGTGCGGCTGCGAGCCCCAGGCGAACTGGGACACGCCCTCCAGAACGAAGGTGAGCCCGATCGTCGCCATGAGAAGCGTGATCGGGGGCTGGTTGACGAGCGGCCTCAGCACGAGGCGCTCGATGGCGATGCCGATCGCCACCATCGCGGCCAGCGTCACGGCGAGCGCGAGCCACAGGCTCCAGCCGCGCTCGGTGAGCGACACGAAGGTGAGCGCGGCGAAGAAGACGAGCGACCCCTGCGCGAAGTTGAACACCCCCGAGGCCTTGTAGATGAGCACGAAGCCGAGCGCGACCAGCGCGTACATGACGCCCGCGAGGAGGCCTCCGATGACGACTTCGACGAAGAAATTCATCTAGTGCGTGACGCCAAGATAGGCGTCGACCACCTTGGGATTGGCGCGCACCTCGTTGGGCGTGCCGTCTGCGATCTTGCGGCCGTAGTCGAGGACCACGACGCGGTCGGAGATGTCCATCACCACGCCCATGTCGTGCTCGATCAGCACGAGCGTCGTGCCGAAGTGCTCGTTCACCTCGAGGACGAAGCGGCACATGTCCTGCTTTTCCTCGAGGTTCATGCCCGCCATGGGCTCGTCGAGCAGGAGGATCCGCGGCTCGGCGGCGAGCGCCCGGCCGAGCTCGACGCGCTTCTGCAGTCCGTAGGGAAGGCGTCCCACCGGGGTCCTGCGGATGTGCTGGATCTCGAGGAAGTCGATGATCTCCTCCACCGCCCGGCGATGCTCGAGCTCTTCGCGCCGCGCCGGCCCGATCCACAGCGCCTGCTGCAGGAAATTGCAGCGCATCTTGAGGTTGCGCCCCGTCATGATGTTGTCCAGGACGCTCATGCCGCGAAAGAGCGCGATGTTCTGGAAAGTGCGCGCGATGCCGAAGCGCGCCGCCTCGCGCGAGTCGATGTCCCTGAACTCCTGCCCGTGGACGCGGATCGTTCCCTTCTGCGGGTGGTAGACGCCGTTCAGCACGTTCAGCATCGAGCTCTTGCCAGCGCCGTTGGGCCCGATGATGGCGCGCACCTCCCGCTCGCGGACGTCGAAGGACACGTCCTGGAGCGCGCGCACGCCGCCGAAGGCGAGCGTCACGCCCTCGACCGAGAGGATCACTTCGCCCACCCGCTGGGCGCGCGCCTGCAGGCCGGACTCCGGGGCGCTCATGGCCTCAGGCGGCCTTGGCGGCCGCCGCGCTCGGGAAGCTCTTCGCGTCGCGGATCTTCAGGTCCGCGGCGAACGTTCCCGTGCGCCCGTCCTCGTATTTCACCTGCGCCTCGACGTGGACCAGGTCGTGCCCCGCGTAGAGCGCGTCCACCAGCGAGCCGTACTTCTCGCCGATGAAGCCCCGCCGCACCTTGCGGGTGCGTGTGAGCTCGCCGTCGTCGGCGTCGAGCTCCTTGTGCAGGATCAGGAAGCGGTGGATCTGGGAGTTCGCGAGCTCGGGGTCCGCGGCGAGGTCGGCGTTCACCCGCTCGATGCACTCGCGCACGAGCGCGTACACCTCGTCGCGAGAGGCGAGGTCGGTGTAGCCCGAGTACGGCAGGTTCCTTTTCTCCGCCCAGTTCCCCACCGCCTCCATGTCGAAGTTGATGAAGGCGCAGACCTTGTCGCGGCCATGGCCGAAGCACACCGCCTCGCGGATGTAGGGAAAGAACTTGAGCTTGTTCTCGAGGTACTTCGGCGCGAACAGCGTGCCGTCGGCCAGCTGGCCGACGTCCTTCACCCGATCGATGATCTTCAGGTGGCCGTCCTGATCGAAGTAGCCCGCGTCGCCGGTGTGGAACCAGCCCTCTGCATCCTTCGCCTCGAGGGTGGCCTCGGCGTTGCGGTAGTACTCCTTGAAAAGCCCAGGAGAGCGGACCAGGAGCTCGCGCTGCGGCGTGAACTTGAGCTCCACTCCCGGCACCGCCGGCCCGGCGGTATCGGCCTTCACCTGGCCGTCGGCCTGCACGCAGACGAAAACCGCAGTCTCGGTGGAGCCGTAGAGCTGCTTCAGGTTGATCCCGATCGAGCGGTAAAAACGGAACAGATCGGGCCCGATCGCCTCGCCGGCGGTATAGCCGACGCGCACCCGGCTCATTCCAAGCACGTTGCGGAGCGGGCCGTACACGAAGAAATCGCCGATGCCGTAGAGAACGCGATCCAGGAGCCCCACCGGCTTTCCGTCCAGAATGACGCCGCCGATGCGCTCGGCGATCGCCATGAACCGGCGGTAGAGCCAGCGCTTGAGGCGCGATGCGTCCTCCATGCGGATCGAGACCTGCGTGAGCAGGTTCTCCAGCACCCGCGGCGGCGCGAAATAGTAGGTCGGGCCGATCTCGCGCATGTCGATCATCACGGTGTCGGCCGATTCCGGGCAGCAGATGCAGTAGCCGGTGACATAGGCCTGAGCGCAGGAAAAGATGTTCTGCCCGATCCAGGCGGGCGGCAGGTACGCAAGCACGATGTCGCGGTCGCCGAGCCGCTCGAGCTCGGCCGCGGCGCGTGCCGGGACGATGAGGCTCTCGTAGGTGTGGACCACGCCCTTGGGCACGCCGGTCGTGCCCGAGGTGAAGAACATGCCGGCGGTATCGCTCCCCCGGCCCTTCGCCATCTCGGACTCGAGGAACGCCGGATCGCGGCGCAGCGATTCGCGTCCCTCGGCGAGGAGCTTCTCGTAGGCCTGCAGGCCCGCGAGCGCGTAGTTGCGCATTCCCCGCGGGTCGTCGTAGTAGATGTGCCTGAGGCTCGGACAGCCCGGCAGGATCTCGAGGAGCTTGTCGACCTGCTCCTGGTCCTCCACGACCGCGTGCGTGATCTCCGCGTTCTGGATGGGGAACGCCATCTCCGCGGCGGGCGCGTCCTGGTAAAGCGGCACGGGGATGCCGCCCAGGCACTGCGCAGCCGCCATCGCGGCGTAGATCCGCGGCCGGTTCGCGCCGACGATCGCAAGATGATCGCCCCGCTTGAATCCCTGCCCTGCCAGGCCGCAGGCCAGCGCGCGCGCCTCCTCGGCGAACTGCCGCCAGGTCCAGGTCTGCCAGATTCCCAGGTCCTTCTCGCGGATCGCCGGCTGCCCGGGGCGAACCCGCGCGTGATGCATCAGGAGCTTCGGAAACGTGTCGAGCGTGCCGTTGTCGCCGGCCATCGGCGCCTCCTCCATGGGGTGCCCGGGGGATTCTTGCACAAAAACCGCGCGAGAATACCGGCTTTCGTCAATGGGAAAGGCCGTACCGCGATGAAGGGGACCGAGCACTGGATCAAGAAGGCCGGCGTGAAGCTTTTCCTGTGGCGCAAGCACGCGGCCGATACGAGTCGCGGCACGATCCTTTTCGTGCACGGCTCGTCGATGGCCTCGCAACCCACCTTCGACCTGCAGGTCCCCGGGCGGGCGGATTCGTCGGTGATGGAGTATTTCGCCTCCCGCGGCTTCGACACCTGGACGCTCGACAACGAGGGCTACGGCCGCTCCGACAAAGACCGGCCGATCAACTTCGACATCTCGAACGGGGCCGACGACCTCGCCGCGGCTTCCGAGTACGTGATGAAGAGCTCGGGCAACCGCAGGCTGCTCGTCTACGGGATCTCCTCCGGGGCGCTCAAGGCGGCGCTCTTCGCCGAGCGACACCCCGAACGCGTCGCGCGCCTTGCGCTCGACGCGTTCGTGTGGACCGGCGAAGGAAGCCCGACGCTCGCGGAGCGCCGGAAGAAACTTCCCGAGTTCATGGCGAAGAATCGCCGGCCGATCGACCGCGCGTTCGTCCACGGCATCTTCAACCGCGACCACCCCGGCACCGCGGACGCCGCCACCATCGAGGCGTTCGCCGACGCGATCCTCGAGCTCGACAGCTCGGTGCCCACCGGCACCTACGTCGACATGTGCTCGAAGCTGCCGCTCGTCGACCCGGTGAAGATCAACGTCCCGACGCTCATCCTGCGCGGCGAGTTCGACGGCATCGCCAGCATCGAGGATCTTCTCGCCTTCTTCGCCAGGCTTCCCCATCCGGACAAGCAGTTCACGGTCATGGAGGGAATCTCGCACGCGAGCTTCCAGCAGAAGAATTACAGGCTCGTGTATCACATCCTGCACGGCTTTTTCACTCAACCCGAGCCCGTGTATCGCGCATGAGACGCGCCCTCTTCCTTGCCTTCGTCGTCGCTCTTGCCGCGCCGGTGCGCGCGCAACCCTGGCCCGCCCACCCGGTGCGTATCGTGATCCCGCTCTCTCCGGGCGGCTTCGCCGACGTGCCCGGGCGGATCCTGGCCGCGCGCCTCGGGCCGCTCCTCGGCCGCAACGTCTACGTCGAGAACCGCCCCGGCGCCGGCGGCACGATCGGCGCCGACGTGGTCGCGAAGAGCACCCCCGACGGCTACACCTTCCTCTTCACCGGCACGCCGCACGTCATTGCGCCATGGATCTACCGGAAGCTCGCCTACGACGCCCTGAAAGACTTCGACCCGGTGGCGCTCGTCGCCTCCGGTCCCTATGTCCTCGTCGCGAACCCTAAGCTCCCGGTGAGTTCGGTGCGCGAGCTGATCGCGCTCGCCAAGGCGCAACCCGGGAAAATCGACTACGCGAGCTCCGGGAACGGCAGCGCCCAGCATCTCGTGAGCGCGCTCTTTGCCTCGATGGCGGGCATCGAGCTGAACCACGTCCCCTACAAGGGAAGCGGACCGGCAATGCAGGATCTGCTCTCGGGGCAGGTGAAGCTTTCGTTCGCCGGCATCCCGAACGTGCTGCCGCAGATCAAGGCCGGACGGCTAAAGGCCCTGGCCGTGTCCACACCCAAGCGCGCGGCGGACCTGCCGGACGTTCCGACGGTGGCCGAGGCGGGTGTCCCGGGCTACGAAGCGACCTTGTGGCTCGACCTGGCTGCGCCCGCAGGGACGCCGCGCGACATCGTGCAAGGGCTCTATGCCGCGACCGGCAAGGCGCTGCAGGAACCGGAGCTGCAGAAGGGTTTTCGCGCCGCCGGGGTCGAGCCGACCCTCCTCGGGCCCGAGGAGCTCGGCAAGTTCATGCACGCCGAATTCGAGAAGTGGGGCCGCGTCGTGCGCCAGACCGGCGCGACGATCAACTGAGCTGCCCGCTGTAACTACATCGAGCGGCGATACTGGCCGCCGACCTCGAAGAGCGCGTGTGTGATCTGCCCCAGCGAGCAGACGCGCACCGCATCCATCAGCACGGCGAAGACGTTCTCGTCGTTGATGACTGCCTGCCGCAGCCTCTCCAGCATTTGCTTTGAACGAGCAGAGTGCTTTTCATGAAAGGCGCGTAGCCGCTTCAGCTGGGATTGCTTCTCGTCCTCGGTCGAGCGGATCAGCTTCAGCTCCTGCGGGACCGGGTCGGCGTTCGGATTGCGGAAGGTGTTGACACCGACGATCGGGTACGCGCCGGAGTGCTTGAGATGCTCGTAGTAGAGCGACTCTTCCTGGATCTTGCCGCGCTGGTAGCCCGTCTCCATGGCGCCCAGCACGCCGCCGCGCGTGGAGATCGCCTCGAACTCCTTCAGCACCGCCTCCTCGACGAGGTCGGTGAGCGCTTCGATCAGGAAGCTCCCCTGGTTGGGGTTCTCGTTCTTCGCCAGGCCCCATTCCTTGTTGATGATGAGCTGGATCGCCATGGCGCGGCGCACCGACTCCTCGGTCGGCGTCGTGATCGCCTCGTCGTAGGCATTGGTGTGCAGCGAGTTGGTGTTGTCGTAGGTCGAGACAAGCGCCTGGAGCGTGGTGCGGATGTCGTTGAACGCGATCTCCTGGGCGTGGAGCGAGCGGCCCGAGGTCTGGGAGTGGAACTTGAGCTTCTGGCTCCGCTCGTTCGCGCCGTAGCGCTCGCGCATGGCAACCGCCCAGATGCGCCGCGCGACGCGCCCGAGCACCGCGTACTCGGGGTCCATCCCGTAGGAGAAGAAAAACGAAAGGTTCGGCGCGAAGTCGTCGATCTTCATGCCGCGCGCCAGGTAGGCCTCGACGAAGGTGAAGCCGTTGGCGAGGGTGAAGGCGAGCTGCGAGATCGGGTTCGCGCCGGCCTCCGCGATGTGGTAGCCCGAGATCGACACCGAGTAGAAGTTGCGCACGTCGTGCTCGATGAAGTACTGCTGGATGTCGCCCATGACCTTGAGCGAGAACTCGGTGGAGAAGATGCAGGTGTTCTGCCCCTGGTCTTCCTTCAGGATGTCCGCCTGCACCGTTCCTCGCACGGCTGACAGCGTTTTCGCCTTTACTTCGGAAAGCTCTTTCTCGGCGAGTTTGCGGCCCAGCTTTTCAAGCTGCTGATCAATGGCCGTGTTGAAGAACATGGCCAGGATCGTCGGCGCGGGGCCGTTGATCGTCATGGATACCGAGGTCTGCGGATCGCAGAGGTCGAAGCCCGCATAGAGCGCCTTCATGTCCTCGAGCGTGGCGATCGAGACGCCGCTGTTCCCCACCTTGCCGTAGATGTCGGGGCGCTCGTCGGGATCGAAGCCGTAGAGCGTCACCGAGTCGAAGGCGGTGGAGAGCCGCTTCGCCGGCATGTCCTTGGAGAGCAGGTGAAAGCGGCGATTGGTGCGGAACGGATCGCCCTCGCCCGCAAACATGCGCGTGGGATCCTCGTTCTCCCGCTTGAAATGAAAGACGCCGGCGGTGTATGGGAACTCGCCGGGAACGTTCTCGCGCATGCGCCAGCGCAATAGCTCGCCTTGATCCTCGAAGGCGGGCAGCGCCACCTTCGGCACGTGCGTGCCGGAGAGCGAGGTGTGAACGAGACGCGTGCGAATCTCGCGCTCGCGCACCTTGACGACCTGCTCGTCGCCCGAATACGCGCGCACGGTCTCCGGCCACGCGTCGAGCAGCCTCTTTGCCTCCGGGTCGAGGGTCTTCTTCTTCAGGAGCAGCTCGATGTCGGGCAGCGCCTTTCCCAGCATTCCCTGGGTCGCCTGCAGCTGCTGGCGCTCGCGCGCGAGTCGCGACTGCTGGCGCACGTGCCCGTGATAGCCGCGGACGCATTCGGCGATTTCGGCGAGGTAGCGCTGGCGCCTCGCCGGCACGACGGCATGCACCATCGATGACGCATGGGTCGCCGCGCGCGCCAGGCGCCCGGGAGCGAGATGGAGTCCCTTGTCCGCCAGCCTCGCCGCGACTGCCTGATAGAGCGCGGTGACGCCGTCGTCGTTGAAGCGCGCGGCGATGGTCCCGAAGACCGGCATCTCCTCGGTGGGGCGTCCGAAGGCCCCGCGGTTGCGCTGCACCTGCTTGCGCACGTCGCGCAGCGCGTCCTCGGCGCCCTTGCGGTCGAACTTGTTGATCGCGACGAAGTCGGCGAAGTCCAGCATGTCGATCTTCTCGAGCTGGCTTGCGGCGCCGAACTCGGGCGTCATGACGTAGATCGAGCAGTCGACGAGCGGGACGATGGCGGCATCGCCCTGGCCGATGCCGGCAGTCTCGACCACCACCAGGTCGTAGCCGAAGGCCCTGCAGGCGGCGATTGCGTCGCCGACCGCCGCCGAGAGCTCGCTGCCTGCCTCGCGCGTCGCGAGCGAGCGCATGAAGGTGTTCGCGCCGTGAATCGCGTTCATCCGGATGCGGTCGCCGAGCAGCGCGCCGCCGGTCTTGCGCCGCGTCGGGTCGACCGAGAGGATGGCGATCTTCGGCGCCTCGCCCTGGTCGAGCCGGAAGCGGCGCACCAGCTCGTCGGTGAGCGAGCTCTTCCCCGCGCCGCCGGTGCCTGTAATGCCGAGCACCGGCGCAGGATGGCGTCTCGATTTCTCCAGCAGGGAAGTCCTGTCCTCGAGAGCCCCGAGCTCCAGCGCGGTGATCATTTGGGCGAGCGTCTTCGGCGCTTTCTGCGACGGGTCGAAATCGCAGCGTGCGAGCATGTCGTTGATCATGCCCTGGAGACCCATGCGCTGGCCGTCCTCGGGCGAGTAGATGCGCGCGACGCCGTAGGCTTCGAGCTCGCGGATCTCGTGCGGCACGATGACCCCGCCGCCGCCGCCGAACACATTGATGCGCGAGCCGCCGCCGCTTTCATCCCTTTCTCGCAGCAGGTCGATCATGTACTTGAAGTACTCGAGGTGGCCGCCCTGGTAGGAGGACACGGCGATGCCCTGCACGTCCTCCTGCAGCGCTGCGGTCACCACTTCGTCCACCGAGCGGTTGTGCCCGAGGTGGATCACCTCGGCGCCCGAGGACTGCAGGATGCGGCGCATGATGTTGATCGAGGCGTCGTGGCCGTCGAACAGGCTCGCCGCGGTGACGAAGCGGATCTTGTGGCGCGACTTGTAGACCAGCTTGGCGCCGTCGGAAAGGTCGGTCATGGGCCGGCCGCTAGCCTAGTTGACGTTTACGTCAACGTCAATCCAGCGCGCCCCGGTACGACGGATCGCGTGCATCCACCAGGCGCTGCATCGCGGCGAAGACGTCCTCGCAGGTGCGCTTCTCGCCCTGGCCGGACTCGCGCACGGTCTGCTCGAAGACCTCGGGCCGGATCGGGTGGATCGCGCCGGCGGCGCTCGCCGCGATCTGCACGTCGCAGGCGCGCTGCAGCGTCCAGAGCATCTGAAAGGCCTGCGGCACGCTCGGCCCCCAGGCGAGGAGCCCGTGGTTTCGCAGGATTACCGCGCGCTTGCCGCCGATGTCGCGCACGAGGCGCTCCTTCTCTCCGGGCTCGACGGTGATGCCCTCGAACTCGTGGTATGCGACCTGCCCTGCGAGCATGGCGCCGTAGAAGTTGTGCGGCGAAAGCCCGTTCTCGAGACAGGACACCGCGCAGCCGGTGGTGGTGTGGGTATGCATGACGCAGTGCGCATCCTCGATTGCACCGTGGATCGCCGAGTGGATCACGAAGCCCGCACGATTCACCGGCCAGCTCGTTTCGCGGAGCGGGTTGCCGTCGAGGTCGATGAGCACGAGGTTCGATGCCGTGACCTCGCTGTAGTGCAGGCCGAACGGGTTGATGAGGAAGCGCACCTGCGGTCCCGGGACGCGCGCGGTGATGTGGTTGAAGATGCTTTCCACCCAGCCCAGCATGTGAAAGATGCGGTAGGCCGCGGCGAGCTCGATCCGCGCCTGGCGCTCGGCATCGGTCATTGGCGCCGCCTGCGCGGGGCGGGTCGCGGTCTGCAGGTAGATCGACATGGCGAAAGTTTA
>Ga0335080_10008483_pt1 | contig 10712 bp, 7 predicted proteins | sample Lox_Sample_34_FD_206720 | JGI IMG/M metagenome (GOLD analysis project Ga0335080, IMG submission 206720) | Soil microbial communities from Loxahatchee National Wildlife Refuge, Florida, United States - Lox_Sample_3.4 | ecosystem: Environmental > Terrestrial > Soil > Wetlands | place: USA: Florida...
GAGGATTGGCCAGCACGGCTGCGGCCGATTGCGCTCGCGCGCCCGCTCGAGGAATTCGCCGAGCCGCTGCGGCAGCCAGACCATCCGCGCCCGGTGCGTCTTCGCGTGCGGGATCGTCCACTCGTACAGCGCGAACTCGTCGCGCCAGCGGACGTCCGCCTGCACGCCGGCGATCGCCTCGCCGACCCGGCAGCCCGAGCAGAACAGCCAGGCGGCGGCGAAGCGCAGCCGGAACTCCGGGATAGCGGCCAAGACCCGGTCGATCTCCTCCCAGCCGAGCCAATCGATCCGCCCTCGGCCTTGCTGGAAGGGCTCGACCGCAGAAACGAGATCGCCCGACGCGTAGCCCCGTTGGGCGGCCCAACCGAGGAAGTGGCGCGCCGCCTTGCTAATCCGATGCTTCGTATTCTGGGCGCCACCGTCGACGCGCTGCCCGAACCAAGCCGCCACCTCGGCCTGGCTCAGCGAGTCGAACTTCCGGTTGCGGAAGTAGGCGGCGAACGGCCGGCCGAGGGGTTTGCGCGTCCCGAACTCGGCGCCGACGAGGATCGACGAGTAACTGGCCCTCGTCGCCTGCTCGCGGGCGGCCTTCGTGCACAGGAACTCCTCGACCGCTTCCTTCACATACGGGTTCCGCGGCTGAACCACGAGGAACCTCCTCTTCTAATTTGTGGTGACCCGACCAGAGTGGCCGGCCATCGCGCAATAGTCGAGGCTATTGACGGGTTGATCCGGCGTCGCTCCAAGGTGAGCAGGTGCGCCGGGTTCTTCTGCGCTCTCTGAGTTCGTCCCGGCCACGCCTCGGGTCGCTGCTGCGTACCGGCACATTCTTTGCGGCGGCTGTGATCGGGTTGGTGTTCGCCGGCGGTGCGGGGGCCAGGCCGGCCATCGCCACGTCTGCGCCGGTGCTCGAGCAGCCGTCGGACATCGTCGTCCCTGCCACGTTCGGGCTGAACGGAGCGTTTGCCGCCCACGTCCCGTTCAACTTCACCGTCGATGATCCGGACTATCCACTCGATCAGGTCACCGTGATCTGCAACACGAACAACGGTGACGTGTTCTTGCAGGGGGAGACCTGGGTTACGTGTTACCCACAGGACCCGAGCGGCCGAGGGCAAAACGTGATGTTCACGGTCAGCGTGACGATTCCGCCGCCCATGTTCGCCAACGTCCCAGACCCGATCAGCGTGGAAGCGACCAGTGCTGAAGGAGCTGTGGTGACGTTTGTCCCGCCAACCGCATCTGACGTGCGCGGCACATCCGACACCGTGACTTGTGACCACCTCAGCGGGATCGCATATCCGATCGGGACGACGACCGTGACCTGCTCGGCACCGGTGATGAGCGGCTCAGTTACCGATATCACGGGGACGGCCCAATTCACGATCACCGTCACGCCTCAGGCAAGCAGCGGTGGCGGCGGTGGCGGAACTGGTGGTGGAGGCGGAGGCGGGCCGACCGGTGGAACCGGCGGCACGACAGGTGACACAACCGCGCCAACCCTCGCGCAGCACCCCAACGTCGTGGTCGATGCGGTCAAACCGTCAGGGGCGATCGTCAGCTACGACATCACCGAGACCGACCCCGACAACACCTCGGCTCAGATCGTCACGACCTGCACGCCTGCTTCTGGCACCCTGTTTCCGCTCGGCCCGCACGCGACCACCAGGACGGTCACCGTCACCTGCACGGGACGCGACCCGGCCGGCAACGAGTCAACGCCGATGTCCTTTCGCGTGAAAGTTCTCGGCTTCTACGACCAGCTCACCTTGCTCGAGGAGAGCATCAAAATGACCTCGGCCTTGTCTCAGAAGAAGAGAACGGCTTTCGTGACCGAGTTGGTGCTTGCGGACCGCTACTTCGCAGCTGGTGAGAAGGCGAAGTCGCGACTGGAACTCCAATCGTTGCGACGGGCGCTGTTGAACCTCCCGCCTTCACTCAGCCATCGACCGACAGTGTGGATCGCGGACGTCATGCACGTCCTTGCGGTCGTTGGCTAAGCGCTGCGACGGCAGCCCGGTCCGCCACCTACAGCTTTTAGTCGCAGAGTTGCCTGCCGATCCAAGTGCTGTACGGAGGCGCCTCCGCGGGTATGCGATGAGGATCGCCCGCGAGCATCCACTCGACCTAGTCGGTCGAGCGGCTGCATTGATGCGCGAGAGCAAGCGACGCCGACAGACGCCGCCGGCTGCTTGATCCGGGCGGCTGATATCCACCGCCGCTTGCACCCTCGTAGGGAGGTGCAAGCTGGGTGAGACGTCGGCTCGCGACAGGCTCGACTCGCTGGTATCGGGCCGGTTGAGTGCTGAAGCGGGCTCAAGAGGAACGAGTACTTGGACGCCCGCGGCTTGCGTGAGCCGCACTTAGCGCCGGCGAGGATCGATGATCAGCGCCCCTTCGTTGCAGCCTTCGGCTGTGTGCGCATAGCATGGTCCTCCATGACGGGAATCAGTTCGGAGCCCGTGCTCGCCATGTCTCAAGCGCGTGTCTTCGTCGACGCATCGGTTGGTCCGCTTCGCCTCGATCACGCCGAAGGCGTCGCGGTTCACGATGATGGAAGCGTCTGGTGTGGAGGCGAGGCCGGCCAGGTGTATCGGATTCCGCCGGAGGGCGGATCGCTCGAAAAGCGCGTCAGTGGAGGAGAGGGCTTCACCCTTGCGCTCGCTTTCGGCCCGGACGGCTACCTGTACTACGTCGATCTAGGCCGCCGAGCGGTGATGCGGCTCGATCCATCCGGAGGTGACCCGGAGCCTTTCGCAGAGACTCCGATCGCCGGCCACGAGCTGATCTTGCCGAACGCGATTGCCTTTGATGCAGCCGGCCGTCTTTACTTGACCGAGAGTTACTCGCCCACCGAGGCTGGCCCGGGCGTCTTTCGGATCGAACCTGATGGCAGCGGCGAGCTCTGGAGCCAGGGCCCGTTCTTGTTTGCGAACGGCGTTGCCGTCGCGCCCGATCAAAGCGCGGTCTACGTCGCAGAGACGTGGTCGCGGCGAGTTACCCGTGTCCAGTTGCTGGCCGACGGTGCGGCGGGGGAGCCGGTGCTTTTCGCTGAGCTGCCTGGCACGCTCCCCGACGGGCTCGCGTTTGGTCCCGACGGTTTGCTCTATGTCGCCTGCTACCAACCGAGCCAGGTCGTTCGCATTGACCCAACCGGCAAGCCCGAGGTGCTGATTCGCGACGAGGACGCGATCGTCCTGGCTCACCCAACGAACATCGCCTTTCGCGACTCGACCGCGTTCTGCGCCAACCTTGGGCGTTGGCACATTACTGCGATCGAGCTCGACTCGGCCTAGTCGGACGAGCGGCCCGAGCCGGCGACGACCGGGTTCCGGAGCGTTCCGATCCTTTCGACCTCGACCTCGACTACGTCGCCGGCGACGAGCGATACCTTCGGTGACCGGAACACACCGACCCCCGCCGGTGTCCCGGTCAGGATCAGGTCACCCGGCTCGAGGGTGAATACCGTCGAGACGTGCGCGAGGATTTCGGGGACACCGAAGATCATCTCGTCGGTCGTCGAGTCCTGAAGAACGACACCGTTCAGCCGTTGTACAACTCGCAGTCCGCGCGCATCGCCTACTTGGTCGACGGGGACGATCTCGGTCGAAACCGGGCAGAATGAATCGAAGCCCTTCGAGCGTAGCCATTGACTCTCTCTGAACTGAAGGTCGCGCGCACTGATGTCGTTTGCGCACACATAGCCGGCAATGACCTCCAGCGCGTCCGCGACGGCTACGGAGCGGCTACGCCGACCAACCACGATCGCCAGCTCAGCCTCGGCGTCGACGTGCCCGATGTCGGCAGGGAGGATGATCGGCTCGCCGGGATCGACGAGCGCGTTCGGGAACTTGCCGAAGAGCAACGGTTCGGATGGGAGTTCGAGACTCAACTCGGCTGCGTGGTCGGCGTAATTGAGCCCGACACAGACGATCTTCTCCGGGAGAGCTCGGTCGAACCACTGCCGCCACGTTCGTTGCAGTGCTCGTTGTTGCAGGGGTCGCATGCTAGGCGAGCCAGCGTGCGGCCGTGAGCGCCACGACCGTTGCGACGCTCTCGAGCGACTCGATATCGACCCACTCGTCCGCGCCGTGAAACCCGGAAGCAACTGGCCCATAACAAGCGCACGGGCCATCGACGTAACGCGCGTCCGTCGTCGCGGTGAACGCTGATGTTCCCATCTCGCTGTGCAGCACACTCGCGTGCACGTCGCTCAGCAACTCAGGCAGGACTCCTTCTCGGTCATGGCAGTAGGCGCGTGCGCGAAAAGCCTCGAACGACACTTCGACGGCCGGAGCGGCCGCGGCCACGGCCTGATTGATCTGTGTCTGGATCTCGAGCGGATCGAGGTCGAGTCCGAAGCCGAAGCGGACACGAGCCTCTAGCAGTGCAGGCGCGGACGATGTCCACACGCCACCGCCGATCCGCCCGACCGTCATCCCGTATGGCCAGTCTGAGACCGCCGCGAAAACGGCGTCGCGGGGCGGCCGGTTGGCCGTTGCCTCGAGGGCTCGCAAGGCTGCGATCGCGCGAGCAAGCTCGTCGAAGGGCCCGTCGCCGCCGGTGTAAGCAGAGTGACCCGACCGACCACGCGCAGCGAGGCGGGCCCAGACCACACCGGTGCCCGCGTGTATGAGATCGAGGTTCGTAGGCTCGCCAATAAGGGTTGCATCGGTGCTGTGTCCGGCGCGCAGAACTGACCACATGCCGTTGCCCGTGCACTCTTCCTCGATCACGGAGCTGAAGACGAGATCCCCACGAAGATCCGGGCACGATTGCGCGACGACCTCTGCCGCGATCAGGTAGGCGGCAAGACCGCCCTTCATGTCGCCGGCGCCCCGACCCCAGATCTTCCCTTCGGATACCACTCCTTCCCACGGGTCGTACAGCCACGGGTCAGCGTCGTCGATCGGTACGACGTCGATGTGACCGCTCAGCTGCAGTGACTGACCGCCACCGAGACCTCTGTGGATGCCGACGACCGAGCTCCGTCCGTCGTATGCCAAGGGGGGATAGCCTGCGTACGGATCGGCTAACGCGGCCTCCGCATCGGGCTCGATTCGCTCGACCGTGAAGCCCGCTGAAGCGAGGCGATCGGCGATGATTCGCTGCGCTCCCTCCTCGTGACCGAGCGTGCTCTGCTGTTGCACGAGCGTGGAGACCAAACCGGTGAGCTCGTCGCGCCGATCGGCGACGGTCGCGCGGATCGTCTCCTCTCGATCCGTGGCGAACGTCACGACGCCTTGATCTCTGCGGTCCGCGGGAGTTCGCTCAGTCGCTCGCAGCCGTCCGTGGTCAAGAACACGATCTCCTCGAGACGTACGCCGAAGCGCCCGGGCAGATAGATGCCCGGCTCGATACTGAAGACCATCCCGTCCCGCAGCACCTCAGGCGAACGAGCGACGATCCAGGGCTGTTCGTGCACAGAAACGCCGAGGCCGTGCCCGGTGCGGTGCACGAAGTATTCCCCGTAGCCCGCCGCTTCGACGGTGTCGCGCGCCGCTGCGTCGACATCACCGGCTGTCGCGCCGGGACGCGCCGCCGCCATCGCTGCTTGCACGGCCTGCTCGACGACATCGATCACTTCCAGACACTCCGCCGTCGGTTCGCCAACAACCGCGAAACGCGTGATGTCGGACCAGTAGCCGCCGCGCCGACCCCCGAGGTCGATGACGACCGCGTCGCCGTCCTGAAGCACGCGGGTGCCGGTGTGATGGTGAGGAAGCGCGCTGTTCGGCCCTGATGCAACGATGATGAAACCGACGTCGTCTGCTCCCGCTGCACGAAACTCGGCGGCTGCGATAGCCGCGACGTCCGCTTCCGAAATGCCCGTCCGGCAGGCGTCCATCGCTGCGCTGATCGCTCGGTCGGCCGTGTGGGCAGATTCCTTCAGGAGCTCCAACTCCCGCGTCGACTTGAGCTCGCGCAGCCCACCCAGAACCACGTCGGCGGTCACGTAGTCGGCGCTCCCGTCGACCTCTCTCTGCAGGGCCAGCAGGTGGTCGGCGCGCATGAGGGAGTCCACTGCCACGCGACGTGCGCCTCCCGGCGTGACCCGTGCGAGGCCTGCTTCGAGGGCGGACTGGAACCCGTCGTCATCAGCCCAGGGAAGGAACTCGACGCCCGTCACGTGACCAGCGCTCTGCTCGGCGTTCAGCGCGGGCACGACGAAGACCGCGCCGTGGTCGGACAGGAGCAGGAGACAGAGACGTTCATCGGCGATCGGCGAGAACCCGAGCGTGTAGAACAGGTTGTCCGAGGGTGCTAACGCGACCAGATCCAGCTTCTGCTCGACGACTGCAGAGACGACCTCGCTGACCCGGTTGCTCGTGGCCGATTCGTGCTGACGCGTGCCTGTCACGCCGATCTCCCCTTTCCGTGAGCGAGAGTGGAATATCGTATTTCACTGTGAGCAGACCAACGATTCGCGCCGCCACCGATGTCGGCGGAACCTTCACCGACCTCGTCTACTTTGTCACGGATCCCACAACAAACGCGCAGCGGGTCGTCACGGCGAAAGCGGACACGACGCCGCCTGCGTTCGAGCAGGGTGTCGTCAACGTCGTTCGTAAGGCAGCCCTTGACCCCGGGGATGTCGCGTTCATGGCACACGGCACGACCGTGGTGATCAACGCGATCACCGAGCGGAAGGGTGCGCGCACGGGTCTGATCACCACTGAGGGCTTCCGCGATTCGCTTGAGATCGCCCGCGGCAACCGGCCCGACTTCTTCAACCTCGCCTACAGGAAGCCGCCTCCGTTCGTGCCTCGTCATCTGCGTCGCGAGGTGCCAGGACGCCTCAGCCAGCACGGCGAGGAACGTGAGCCCCTCGACCTGTCGCATCTTCCGGCGATCATCCGAGACTTACGCGACGCTGGCGTCGAGGCGGTCGCGATCTGCCTGCTCAACTCGTACGCGAACCCTCGTCACGAACAAGACGTCGCGGCCGCCGTTTGCGAGCTATGGCCTGAAGCCTCGATAGTCTCGTCACACGAGATCGTGCGGGAATGGCGAGAGTACGAACGCACGAGCACGGCTGTGCTCTGCGCATACGTTCAGCCCCCAACCGAGCGCTATCTCACGCGGCTTTCAGACGAGATGACGAGCGACGGCTTCTCGGGCCAGCTCTACATCATGCAGTCGAACTGTGGTGTCGACTCGGTCGAGCGAACTCGACGAACGCCGATCACGATGATCGAGTCTGGCCCCGCGAGCGGAGTGTGGGGCGCCGCCGAGCTCGGCCGGCTCGTGGGCGAGCCGCATTTGCTGGCACTCGACATCGGTGGCACGACGGCCAAGTGCTCACTCGTGAAAGACGGGGTCGTCCGCGTGATGACGGACTATTGGATCGAGCGTGACAGCCGGTCCGCAGGCTACCCCGTGATGACTGCGGTGGTCGATCTCGTCGAGATCGGACAAGGCGGAGGCAGCATCGCGTGGGTCGACGATTTTGGGAAGCTGCGGGTCGGACCGCGGTCGGCGGGAGCGGCGCCAGGACCTGCTGCATACGGACGAGGCGGAGTCGCAGCGACAACGACCGATGCGAACCTTGCCCTCGGGCGGATCAATTCCGAGTATTTCGTGGGCGGCGAGATCCGCGCGGACATGGAAGCAGTTCACCGAGCACTCGGCGAGGTCGCCGGCCGCCTCGGGGTATCGCCGCTTGAGGCCGCCCGCGGCATCGTGCGAATCGCTGACCACAACATGGTGAATGCCCTCAAGCTCGTCTCCGTCAATCGGGGGCACGATCCGCGCGACTTCGCACTCGTCGCGTTCGGCGGTGGAGGTGGAATGCACGCAACGGCGCTCGCCGCCGAGCTCGGGATCAAGAAGGTGATCGTCCCTCACGCGGCCGACGTCTTCGCTGCATGGGGGATGCTGATGAGTGACCTGCGGCGCGACCTGTTCTTGACCAAAGTCGCCCGATTCGAACAGGACAACGCAGAGTTGGTCAGCACGGCAGTCCATGACATCCAAGAGCGCGCCTTCTCGCAGTTCGTAGACGAGGGTGTCGGAGCCGAGGCGGTGACGTGTGTCGTGCACGCGAAACTTCGGTACGAGAACCAGGAGCACTCGGTGGAGGTCCCGCTCCCGCCGGGGACGATCGATCACGCTGCGATCGAAGCGACGAGCGAGGTCTTCCACGAGAGCTACAAGCGCGAATACACCTATCGGCTCGAGGCGCCGATCGAGCTCGTCGGCATCCACGTCGTCGCTACGGCGGCCGTCGGGAAGCTGAAGCCCTCGCCGCTGCCGATAACCGGGCGACGCCTGCAGGACACCATCAAGGGAATGAGAGAAGTCGACTACGCGCCCGACGGCGTACACCAAGCAGCGATCGTCGACGGCAACTTGCTGGAGCCGGAGATGCAGGCCGAGGGACCTGCAGTAATCGAAACCGCCGGGACTACCGTCGTCGTGCGCCCGGACGATCGGTTCCAGGTCGACCAGTTCGGGAACATTCACCTCGCGGTCGTGCCGAGATTTGGGACCGTCTCGTGACTCCGCACCCAGCACGCGAATTCGATCCGATCACGCTCGAGCTCCTCCAGAGCTCCCTGCAGGCGATCGCAGACGAGATGTTCGGCGCTATGCGCAAGACGGCGATGAGTGCCATCATCTATGAGGTCCTCGACATGGGCACCGGGATCACGGACGCCCACGGCGAGCTCGCTTCGTCGGGTGCGGGTATCCCGGCATTCGTCGGCGTCCTCGACAAAGCGGTCAAGCGGATCCTCGAGCTACACGCAGTCGACGAAATCCGCCCAGGGGACATCTTCATCACCAACGATCCGTTCTACGGTGGCGTCACGCATCTCAACGATGCAGTGCTGGCAATGCCGGTCTTCGCTGGCGACGACCTCGTTGCGTTCACCGCGAACATTGCGCACTGGAATGACGTCGGCGGCATCGTCGCAGGTTCGATGTCGAACGAATCGCGCGAGATCTTCCAGGAAGGGCTGCGGCTGCCCGCGGTCAAGCTGATCGACGCCGGAACTCCCAACAGCGCTGTCCTGGAGATCATGAAGGTGAACAGTCGGATGCCGGACTTTCTCGAAGGCGACCTGTGGGCTGGGATCGCGGCCGTCCGCCTTGGTGACCGACGCATCCGAGAACTGGTCGAGCGATTTGGCACGGACACATTCCTGGCAGCCATCGCTCACTTCATGGACTACGGAGAGAGGGTGTCCCGCCGGGCGCTCGAAGGGTTGCCCAACGGCCGGTTCACGCTCGAAGAGGAGCAAGACGACGGGCTCGTCTACCGCGTCGCGATCGACATCACCGACGATGAGTTCGTCATCGACCTCCGAGACAACCCGGGCCAGGACGCCGGACCGAACAACGCGTGCCGTGATGGCGCGATGATCGCCGCCCAAATGATCTTCAAGAATGCGACCGACCCGGAAGGTATTGCGAACGCCGGGACCTTCGCGCCACTTCGACTCATCACCCAACCCGGCACTATTTTCGATGCGCAACCGCCTGCCGCTTTCGCGATCTACTACGAAGTGATGATTCGACTCTACGACACCCTCTGGCGCTGCCTGGCGCCACATCTCGGAGGACGTCTTCCTGCGGGCAGCTTCGCCTCGATTTGCGGCACGGTCGTCTCCGGAACGCACCCCGACACGGGCAGACACTTCACGATCATCGAGCCGCAGATCGGCGGTTGGGGCGGCTCTCCGGGCTCCGACGGAAACAGCGCCGTCTTCAGCGGCATGCACGGCGAGACGTACAACTGTCCGGCGGAGGTCGCCGAGTCACGTTACGGGCTCTACGTCGACCGACTCGCACTCAACGACGGCCCCGGGGGCGAAGGGATCCATCGTGGCGGCAAGGGGATCGTGCTCGAGTATCGCGTGAGGGCCGATGGAACCCACCTGACGTGCGCCTACTCGCGCTTCAGGCACCCGCCGTGGGGATTCGAGGGCGGCGAGGACGGCTCCCCGAACTACATCGAGATAGTTCGACAGAACGGCGAGCGGGAAACCCACGCTGTCGTCACGGCACTGAAACTCGACCGGGGAGATGTGATTCGCGTCGTCACTGGGAACGGAGGCGGATGGGGAGACCCACGGCTGCGCCAGCGTGCGGCCGTCGCCGACGATTTGATCAACGGCTACACGAGTCTCGAGCGCGCGAAGGAAGTCTACGGCGATCTCGTCGACGACTGAGGACGGTCAATAGATCTGTTCAGTGACGAACGCGACCATCTGCGCTGGACGATCGCTGTCGTTTCGAATTCGATGTCGATACGACCCTGACCAGACTGCGGCCTCGTTCTTTGCGACCGGGTAGTCGACATCGTTGACCGTGACAACGATATGACCCTGTAGAACGAGTGCTATGTCGATCCCGTCATGTGTGAGCTCATCCTTAAAGGCTGTGTGGGGAGCGAGTTTCGCCAGGATGATCTCCATGTCTGTTCCCGGGATGTGGAGAACCTCGTAGTCGATGTCGTCGCCGCGATCGACGATCACCCGATCCTTCTTCGCGACGATCTGCACGCGCGCGCCGCGAGCCGAGTAGCCGAGGAGCGAACCAACGTCGTGACCGAAATGTGCCGCGATCTCGTCGAGATTGCCGAGGGTGATGTCGCTCTCGTTTCGCTCGACCATGCTGAGGAACGACGCAGAGAGTCCTGTTCCTTTTGCGACGTCGCGAAGCGATTCACCGCGACGCGCTCGTAGCTGTTTCAAGATCTGACCTAC
>Ga0335080_10008484_pt1 | contig 10711 bp, 8 predicted proteins | sample Lox_Sample_34_FD_206720 | JGI IMG/M metagenome (GOLD analysis project Ga0335080, IMG submission 206720) | Soil microbial communities from Loxahatchee National Wildlife Refuge, Florida, United States - Lox_Sample_3.4 | ecosystem: Environmental > Terrestrial > Soil > Wetlands | place: USA: Florida...
TGCCGTATGACGTGGAGTCGGCAAAGAAGACGAACCGCGAGTCCGCCGGCGAGTAGCCGCCGGTAAACAGCAGCGAGTCCGGCGGTGGCGTTCCGCCGCCGAAGTTATCGAGCGAAAAGGTGCTGTGCGATCTGCTCCGGCTGTAGTTCAATCGGAGTTCGCTAATGACGCGCGGAGTCAGTGTCTGGTTGCTCCCTACGGTCGCTGTCTGGGTCCGGTACTTGTACGACTCTTTCGTGTTGTAGGCATAGGCCGTTGGGGCTCGCAGAACCAGGTCCGAAGGAGCGATGCTGTACCGGCCGAAAATCGTCACTCGTTCCCACGGCCTGTAATCCATGCGCACGCCGCCCGAATCGAGCGAAGAGGGGTCGGAGTACGAGGCCGCGAACGCGGCCGTGCCGTTGGCGAAGTTCTCTCCGGTCGGCAGCGGGAAAGCATTCAGCAGCGGTTGAACCACGGCCGGCGCGCTCTGCCGCGACAGCAGAGAAGGCACATAAGTGTTGGCGACGTGCGGCTGCCGCACACTGATGCGTTCGTAAGACCCGAAGAAGAAGAGCTTGTCCTTGCGGATGGGGCCGCCTAATACGCCACCAAAATCGTTCTGCCGCAGTTCCGGTCTCGCCAGTGCATTACGGTTGGCGAACCAATCGTTCGCATCCAGCTTGTCGTGGCGGAAGTACTCGAACGCAGTGCCGTGAAAGCCATTCGTGCCGGACTTCGTGACGACCGAAATCTGAGCGCCTGGAGTGCGGCCATATTCCGGCGCAAAGGTGGAAGTCTGGATGCGAAATTCTTCGAGCGCGTCGAGCGACACCAGGTTGCTCATCCCGCCAAACGCGTTCGTGGCGGGAAGCTCGCCGGCGGCGCTCTGGCCGGTCCGGTTGCCATTACCAGCGGGGCCTACGTTGGCGCTCACGCCATCCATCATGAAGTAATTGGCATCGGGGCGCTGGCCATTTACGCTGAACTGGCCCTGTTCATATAAATTTGAGGGCGTCAGCACCACTCCCGGCGCCAGTTGGATTAGCGAGCCGAAGCTGCGCCCGTTCAACGGCAGGTTCGCCACAAACCGGTTGCCTATCACGGTGCTCACGGATGCATCGGACGAGTTGAGTATCGGCGCGCTTCCCTCAACTGTAACGCTTTCGGTTGTGGGGCCAATGGACAAGAGGAAATCTAGCCTTGCGCGCTGGTCCACTTCCAAGACGATTCCATTCTGATGAATCGATTTGAATCCGCTCGCTTCCACTGTGAGGTCGTAAGAGCCGGGCGAGAGAGCGGGTATGCTATACAACCCTTCCTGGTTGGACGCGACTTCGCGGGTAAGGCCCGTCGCCTGACCCATTACGGTGACCTTCGTGTTGGGCACGGCGAGACCCGAAGGGTCGGAGATGAGTCCCGAGATTTCGGCACTCTGGCCGCTGAGCGGTGCCGCGGCGAGTAGCGCAATCACCATGGCATCCGCCAAAATCGGCAGACCGATTCGCATACGGTATTATACGCTCCACTCCGGCGATTTGTGCCCACTTTCGAGGGACTGGCCGGCATGAAGATCGCGCCATCAGCAGCACGCCCGTAAGGGGCGGCCTCCTGCGCCCGGATTTTGCTATTTCGGCGTCACCTGCATGTGGGTTCCGCATTCGCGCCATTGGCTTCATTCTGGAATTACATTTCTTGAATCCGGTGACAGCAATGACTTCTGAGAAAAAGAGAGTTTACGATTCTGACATCAAGATTAACCCGGAAGCCGTCACTTCCGTTTATGAGGGTGGCGTAGTGATCCTCGACAATACCAAGGGGCGGCTGTACAGCTCCGGCCCCGCCGGCGCGTACATCTGGCGATGCATCGAGCAGCGGCTCTCAGTCGACGCTATTGCCGAGAAGCTCCACAACGATTTTCAAGTGGGGGTGACAACGGCCCACGAGCATACGTCGCGGTTTCTCGATCAGCTTCAGCGCAACGGGCTCATCGAACGGAGGGCCGCATGAGCGGTACGCAATACGTCTGCCTGGTATTGAGAGCGCTCTGGGAGTTCGCGCGCTACGACATCGTCCTCAGGCTGTTTGGGTTTGCCTACGTGCAGCGACAGGTCCGAAATTGTTCCCGGGCGCCTAAGCCGTCGTGTCCCGATCTGGCTAGGGAGTTCTGCGACGCCATCGAACTGGCAACCTGCCTCTACTGGAAGCCCGTGCTCTGCCTTCAGCGCTCCGTCTGCGCGGTCCGCCTGCTGCGCAAGAGCGGGGCCTCCGCCAAACTGGTGGTCGGCTATCGCCCCGCACCCTTCTTCTCCCACGCCTGGGTAGAGGTGGATGGCAAAATCGTGAACGGCTCGCCCGCCTACCAGAGATTACAGATTTTATATTCGCTGTGACCGTCGAGGGTGCAATATGCAATCAAAAGTTCAAATAGCCACGCTCGACTCGCGTCCCACGAATGACGGAAGCGTCGCCGCCGAAACACTCTTCTGGAACGGCCGCCTCGATAACCGCGGCGACCTCCTCTTCCGCCTGGGCGCCTCTCTGCGTGACACGCGCACTAACGCCGCACTCGCGACCGCTGCTTACGACTATTGGGGTGCGGACGGGCTGGTGCACCTGATCGGCGACTGGAGCACGGTCATTCGCGACAGGCGCAGCGGCACGATCGTCCTCGCCAGCGACTTCGCCGGCGTGCGTCCCCTCTATTACTTAGTCGAGGGGAGGCGTATCCTCTGGTCAGGCGATTTGCAGGCCCTGGCGGACGCAACGGCTCCCCAAGAACTCGACGAAGAGTATGTCGCCGGTCTTCTCTCGTACGGGAGGTGCCCAAACCGCACGCCGTACCAGGGCATCCTCTCCGTTCCTCCCGGCCACGCCGTGTGTGTCTCGGCGAGTGGCACATTCATCCGCCGTTTCTGGGACCTGCCGGTCGTCGATCAGATCCGGTACCGGGACGAGCGACGTTATGAGGAGCAGTTCCGGTCGCTGTTCGAGGAGGCCGTTGCGGTTCGGCTTCAGGGCGGTTCGCCGGTCCTCGCCGAACTCAGCGGCGGCCTCGACTCGTCGTCCGTCGTCTCAATGGCCAGCCGCCTGATCCGAAACGGCGCGGTCGCAGCGCCCTCGTTGCAAACCGTGAGCTACCTCTGGCGCAACTCATTGGACGAGCCGTTCGTTCGCGAAATGGAAGCGTTTTGCGGAGTTGAAGGTTTTCACATCTCGACACACGACGCCCCGGTGATCTCCACTGATCAAGTCGGCCATGCCCAGCCGGAGCAGTTTGCGCCGGTCCGCAGCGCGGCGGCAAGGGTCGCGGATCGCGTCGGAGCGCGCGTCCTGCTTACCGGACAGGGCGGCGATCTTCTGATGGGAAACTGGTTCGACGATTCGCTGCAGGTCGCGGGTCATCTGCGGCGCTTGCGGCTCGGCCGCGCCTGCAGCGAAGCGCTCGCGTGGAGCAGGATTCTGGCGCTGCCGGTCTACTGGACGCTCTGGCGCGCGTTGCGGGGAGCTTTGCCGCCGTCGCTTGCACCGGTGGGCGTCTACACGCTGCCCGATGGCTCATACGTCGCGAAAAGCAGCGAGACATCGCTCGTGCCGGCGTTCGTGGAACGCACCGGGCTCTCCGGCGCGAGCCGCTTCTCTTCGACCGAGTGGATGCACGCCCCACCGGAGCGGCGGAAACACTTTCAGGCGCTCTCTTCGATGCTGGAGCAGCGCACGCTGAAAGCGCCCGAGCCATTTCAGCATCTGGAGTACACGCATCCCTTTGTGCACCGGCCGCTGGTCGAGTTTCTCATGTGCGTGCCCGCCGGCGTGCTCTGCGGTCCCGGCGAACCCCGACGGTTGATGCGCCGGGCGCTTGCCGATCTCTGGCCGGCGAAGTTGCAGAAGCGCCGCTCCAAGGGCCTGTTTGGCGCGCCATGGCAGGAGGCATTGCGTCCGATGGCCCGCCAACTTCTCCAAGCGGGCGACCTGGAAGTGGTCCGGCGCGGATTCGTCGACCGCACGAGTTTGCTCTCGCGGCTGAACCGCCTGACTGCGGGATTGGATTGCAATGCGTATCAGTTGCAGCAGATCGTGCTGCTCGAGTTTTGGCTGCGCGGGCGATGGCCAGAGGCCGATCGCCGCGTGGAATGCCGGGCCGCTTAGCGACGGCTCTCCTCAGACTGGGCGGAAGGAGGTGAAATCAAAATGCCGAAATATGAAATTCCCGAATTGACGCTGATCGGGCAAGCCGAAGAGGTAATCCAGGGCTTTCTGCCTGGCGTAGGCGACGTGGATGCCGATGCCGCTGGAGACTTCGAGTTCCTGCAGGACTAGGCGACGCTGTCCAACTTGGAAGGGGCGGCAACACAGATGCCGCCCCCAGCGTCCCTAGGTAATAATGAGTGCTAGTGGGCACAGAACACACTCGTGGCATCGTCGCGACTCTTCCATGCAATGGAATCGGCGCGCTGGTGCTTGCGTTCGGTGCATTCTGTGCGCCTGTGTTCGCTCTGAACCCGTCTCTGGACATCAACCAATACGCGCATACCGCGTGGACAATCCGTGACGGGCATTTCAAGGGCACAGTCTTCTCGATCGCTCAAACACCCGATGGTTATCTGTGGCTGGGCACCGACTTCGGTTTAGTCCGTTTCGACGGCATGCACTTCAGCGGCTGGCAGCCGCCGAATGATCAGCCGCTTCCGTCCACGAGCATTCTCAATCTTCTCTCAGTGCGCGACGGGACGCTCTGGATCGGCACCAACAACGGCCTTGCGAGTTGGAAGGGCGGCAAGCTGCGGATCTACCCGCAACTGGCGGGACATCGTATTTTCCGTCTTGCCGACACTCCCGGTGGAGTTGTATGGGTTGTTGCCGATACTGTCGGATTGTGGAAGGTCTGCGCCATACGCGGCGATGCGGTCGAATGCTATGGACGGGATGCAGCTTTCGGCGGCATTCACTCCATGCACCCCATCGGAGAGGACGTTTGGGTGTTAGCCCAATCCGGCCTCTGGCGCCTCGGAGGCGGATCGTGGAAGCAGTACCCAGGTTCGAGCCGCTTGCGGGGTGGAGATCTGAATGAAACCTCAGACGGACATCTGATTGTTGCTACTGTCGACGGGATCAGGGAATTCGTCAACGATCAGTTCCGGCCCTACTCGCCTGGCGTGTACATCGAACCCGGCAAGCCGAAGAACCTGCTCCGGGATCGCGATGGTGGACTATGGCTTGGCACCACCGACTCCGGGCTCTTCCACATCCACCAGGGCAGTACGGACCGCTTCGCGCGTTTGGATGGCCTCACGGGCGATTACGTCTTAACCAGCTTCGAAGATCGCGAAGGAAACGTTTGGGTCGCGACTTTAGCGGGGCTCGACAGGTTCCGCGAGTTCGCCGTGTCGACGATTTCCTCCAGGCAGGGCTTGTCTGGCGACGCTGTTTGGTCCGTCGTGGCGTCACGCGACGGCGGCGTCTGGGTTGGTGGGCAGAACGGATTGAATCTTTGGAGGAAGGGGCAAGTTACCACCTTCCGAAAGGAACCGGGGCTGCCCGACCCGGTCGTGGAATCCATGTTTGAGGGCCACGACGGCCGGCTTTGGCTCTTCACGCGTGGCGGACTTGTCTCCCACCAGGATGGCCGGTTTACTCGCAATAGCGCCGTGACCGCCGGTCAAGTGCATGCCATCGCGGCGGACGGCAGCGGCAACGTGTGGCTATCCGAAGATAGCAGTCTTTTGCACCTTCGGGATGGGGAACTCGTCGAGGAGGTGTCTTGGCCTCAGCTCGGAGCCAAACGCACCGCCATCAGTCTAATGCCCGGCATCGAACCAGGAGGCCTCTGGCTCGGCTTCAGTTTCGATCGCGGCGTCATCTATTTCAAAGATGGGCGGATCAGGCAGTCGTATGCGAAACGCGAGGGAATCGCGGATGGGCCAATCTATAGGGTGAGCGTGGATCGCGACGGTACCGTGTGGGCCGCGACAACAGGCGGGCTCAGCCGGATTGCCGATGGCCGCGTCACCACACTCAACAGACATAATGGATTGCCGTGCGAGACCGTGCACTGGTCAATGGCGGACGACGATGGTTCGTTGTGGCTGAACACATCGTGCGGTTTGGTGCGCATCCCACGCACTGAATTGGATGCGTGGATTGCGGACCCGGAGCATACGGTGCACTTCGGCCTCTTCGACGCCGCCGACGGAGTGCGATTGTCGGCCGACGTGACCTCCAGGTACAGCCCGCGCGTATCGAAGGCGCCCGACGGGGGAATCTGGTTCGTGACCGCAGACGGCGCGCAAGTCCTCGATCCCCGACACATCCCGGTCAATCACGTACCGCCGCCGGTCCACATCGAGCGCATCGTCGTAGACGATCAACCCTACGAACTCAAGCCCGGAATGCGCCTGCCGGCCAACCCCCGCGATGTGACCATCGATTACACGGCGCTCAGTCTCACGGTTCCGGAGAAGGTCCACTTCAAGTTCAAACTGGAAGGGCAGGACCCCGGCTGGAGGGAAGTGATCAACGACCGCAAAGTACAGTACTCGAACCTCCGTCCGAAGACGTACCGCTTCCGCGTCAAGGCCTGCAACAACAGCGCCGTCTGGAACGAAACCGGCGACACGCTGGAGTTCTCCATCGCCCCGGCCTGGAATCAGACCTCTTGGTTCTACGCGTCGTGCGTAGCCGCGTTTCTGGCCGTGCTCTGGGGGCTGTACCGGCTGCGGCTCTACCAGATCCGGCGGGAGTTCAACGCCCAGTTGGACGGGCGCGTGGACGAGCGGCTGCGCGTCGCGCGGGAGCTGCACGATACCATGCTGCAGAGCTTTCAGGCTGCACTGATCCAGATGCAGGCCGCACGCAACATCTTTGCCCGCCGCCCGGAAAAAACCGAGGAAAGCCTCGACAAAGCCATCAACACCGCCGCGGGCGCGATCGCCGAGGGGCGCAGCGCAATCCAGGACCTGCGCCTCCATCCGGCCGGTGGGGGTGATCTCGCGGAACTCATCACGACGGCCGGGCAGGAACTGGCGCGCTCCGAGGAGGCGTCGGGGAATCCGCCGGTCTTCGCCGTGACGGTGGAAGGAGCGCGGCGGGATGTGGCGCCGCTGATCCAGGACGAGGTCTACCGGATCGCGCGGGAATTGCTCCGCAACGCCTTCCACCACGCCCAGGCCGGCCGGATCGAGGTGGAGATCCGTTACGACAGCCGACAGTTCCGGTTGCACGTCCGCGACGACGGGAAAGGGATCGCCTCCGAAGTGCTCAAGGCCGGCGGGCGTGCCGGACATTATGGGCTCCCGGGGATGCGGGAGCGCGCCAATCGATTTGGCGGCAAACTGGAGTTCTGGAGCGAAGCGGGGGCGGGCACCGAAGCGGTGCTGACCGTGCCGGGCGGGGTGGCTTACGGCGGTTCCAATGGCGGCCGCTTTGCCTTCCTCCGAAGAAAGCTGTGGATTCATGAGCGCTGAAACCAAGACGATCCGAATCCTCGCCGCCGACGACCACGCGCTTCTGCGCCAGGGCATCGCGTCGTTGATTGAGATCGAACCGGACATGGAGTTGGTGGCGCAGGCCGCGACGGGGCGCGAGGCGATCGAGCAGTTCCGGCGCCACCAGCCGGACATCACTCTCATGGATCTGCAGATGCCGGATATGAGCGGCATGGAGGCGATCATCGCCATCCGCGGGGAATTCCCGAATGCCCGGATTATCGTGATTACTACGTACCTCGGCGACGTCCAGGTGATGCGCGCGCTTAAGGCGGGCGCGCGTGGCTACCTGCTGAAGGGAAACGTACATACGGATCTGCTGCAGACCATCCGCGAGGTGCACGCCGGACGCAAACGCATCCCGCCTGAGGTCGCGGCCGAGCTGGCCATGCATACCTCCGAGGACCAGCTGACGGAGCGCGAACTGGAGATTCTCAAGCTGATCGCCCAGGGGAACGCGAATAAAGAGATCGCCGCGCAGCTTTCGATTCGAGAGGATACCGTGAAAAGCCACGTCGGCAACATTCTCGAGAAGCTGGACGCGAACGACCGCACGCACGCAGTCACCATCGGGCTCAAGCGCGGAATCATCGAGCTGTAAATCCCCCAAAAGTGGAGTATGGGCCCTGCGCTATCGAATGTTTCAAAGCCGTTGCGACTCCCGTAAGCTGAAATCGGGATACATGTGCAACGGCTGTTCTCCACGTTCGCGGAGGGTCCGCCAGGCGCCGGGCTTTTGATTCAGCGACTGCTGGTCGGCACTGCTCTGCTGTACTGCGGCCTTGCGACTCCCGGTCGCACGGCTGCAACGCCGCAACTGATCGGAGCTCTGGCCGGCGTCCTTCTCATTGCCGGTTTGTGGACGCCCGTCGCCGGAGTTGTCGCCGGGTGCGCCGAAGCGTGGATTGCCTTCTCGTTGCGTGCCCATATGTGGGATTGCGCCATGTTGGCGGTGTTCGCCGTGACCCTGGTGCTGATTGGACCCGGTGCATGGTCTATTGACGCCCGGCTCTACGGCAGGAAGCACTACGCGCCTCCGCCGCTTTAGTGCGGTGGGGCCGCATTTTCCCCTAAAAGTGGTATTGGCGCGTTGAACCATCCAACCACTTCCGTCCCCAACTAAATGAGGTTTTCGGCGGGGAGAAGAAGCGGCAGAATCAGACATCGAGGTAAACACCAGATGGCAACCGCAGCAGTGATCGACTTCGGGTCCTTTTCCAGCCCTTTTCGTTGCGAGCCGGTTCAGCCGGTGTTGGTATCGCGGATCGAACCAAGCGAGCTCGTGGCGTCTGAGGGCAACCAGGATTCGAACGGATTCGAGGGAATCGTAGGATCAAGCGAGGCGTTGCGCGCCGTCCTGGATCAAGTTCGCCTGGTCGCGGCCACCGATGCCACGGTGCTCATTGGAGGCGAAACCGGTACCGGCAAGGAACTCATCGCGCGCGCCATCCACATGCACAGTGACCGGCGGCGCCGGCCGTTTGTAAAGGTGAACTGCGCGTCTATTCCGGCGGAACTGCTCGAAAGCGAGCTCTTCGGGCATGAGAAAGGCTCGTTCACAGGAGCGATCGCGCAGCGCATCGGCCGCTTCGAGGCGGCGCACGGCGGCACGCTTTTCCTCGATGAAATCGGCGAATTGCCCCTGCACCTGCAATCCAAGTTACTGCGCGCGGTTCAGGAGCAGGAGTTTGAACGCGTGGGCGGCAGCCGGACCATCCAGGTCGACGTGCGCATTGTCGCCGCTACGAATCGGGACCTGAAGGCCATGGTCGAGGAGAACAGGTTCCGGGCGGACCTGTATTACCGGCTGGCGGTCTTCCCAGTGAACGTTCCCGCCCTACGCGAGCGGCGCGAGGACATTCCGTTGCTCACCCGCTACTTCGTCCGGAAGCACGCGGCGCGCATGGATCGGAACATCGAAAGCATTCCGCCGTATGCGTTGGATGCGCTCACCAACTACGACTGGCCGGGCAATATTCGGGAACTGCAGAACGTGATCGAGCGGTCGGTGGTCCTGAGCGACGGGCCTGAGCTCCACGTTGCCTTGCCGGAATTCGAGGGCAGGCCCGGCGCAGTTGCGTTGCAGGTCCGCGCTTCGAATGTGACCGACATTTCCGAGCGGGCCCGCATTCTGCAGGCCTTGAAGGAAACGAAGGGGATGGTCGGCGGAGCGGATGGGGCCGCTGCCCGCCTCGGACTGAAGCGGACAACACTTCAGTCCCGCATGCGGAAATACAACATCGCTCGCCAGTTCTGCTGAACAGGCGCGGGAACCTGATTTCGGCGCGTTCCAAATCGAACGCTTTTTCGAGGGGAGGGGAAATGAAAAAGCTGTGGGCTAGTTTTGCGGCTGTGGTAGTCGCTTCGTTTTTGGTATTAGGTTGGATCGGCACACGGATTTATGAGGAGAAGCCGCCGATTCCCGCTCGGATCGTCGATACCACCGGTATGGTTGTCGTTGCCGATGGCGACATTGGCCGCGGGCAGAACGTCTGGCAGGCCCTCGGCGGCATGGAAGTCGGCTCGATTTGGGGCCACGGCAGCTACGTGGCGCCCGATTGGACTGCGGATTGGCTGCATCGCGAATCTTCCTTCGTTCTTGACGAGTGGGCGAACGCAGACTTTTCCAAGCCATACGGACAGCTCGATGCCGAAAATCAGGGCAAGCTGCTCGGCCGTCTGGAACAGATGTACAGGCACAACGGCTACGACGCCGCGACGAACACCATCACCGTCGAACCCGTGCGCGCTCGGGCGTTCGAATCGTGCCTGGCGCACTTCTCCGATATCTTCATCAATGGGAATAGCGCCTACGCCATCCCGCCCGGCAGCGTTTCGACTCCGGCGCGCATGCGGCAGTTCGCAGGGTTCATCTTCTGGACGGCGTGGTCGGCCGCGGCCGAACGGCGCGGCCAGACCGTCTCGTACACGAATAACTGGCCGTATGAGCCGTTGGTCGGCAATCGGCCCACCGGCGACAGCGTGCTCTGGACGGGCGTCAGCATCATCATGCTGCTCGCCGGCATCTGCGCGATGGTGTGGTGGTATGCGTCGCAAAAGGCGTCTGAGCCGGAAGGACCCATTCCGCACACCGATCCCTTGGGCACTTGGGCTGCAACCCCATCGCAGCGAGCGACCCTGAAATACTTCTTCGTGATTTCCGGGCTCATCCTGGCGCAGATTCTGCTGGGCACACTGACGGCGCACTATGGTGTGGAAGGCGACGGATTCTACGGCATCAAGATCTC
>Ga0335080_10008485_pt1 | contig 10711 bp, 9 predicted proteins | sample Lox_Sample_34_FD_206720 | JGI IMG/M metagenome (GOLD analysis project Ga0335080, IMG submission 206720) | Soil microbial communities from Loxahatchee National Wildlife Refuge, Florida, United States - Lox_Sample_3.4 | ecosystem: Environmental > Terrestrial > Soil > Wetlands | place: USA: Florida...
TGACATTTACGGTCCATTCAAGAATGAAGAACTCATCGGCCGTGCCATCACCGGCAAGCGCGACCAGGTGCTGCTGGCGACGAAGTTTGGCATCGTCCGCGACCCGGCGAATCCCAGCGCGCGTGCGGTGAGCGGCAAGCCAGGGTACGTACGCCAATCCTGCGAGAACAGCCTGCGCAGGCTCGGCGTCGAGACCATCGATCTTTATTACCAGCACCGCATCGATCCCAACACTCCCATCGAAGAGACCGTCGGCGCCATGGCCCAGCTGGTGAAAGAGGGCAAGGTACGATATCTCGGGCTGTCCGAAGCCAGCGTAAAGACACTGCGGCGGGCAGTGAAAGTACACCCTATCGCTGCGTTGCAAAGCGAATATTCACTGTGGACCCGCGATCCGGAAGACGAAATCCTGGCCACCTGCCGTGAGTTGGGCGTAGGGTTCGTGGCTTATAGTCCCCTCGGCCGCGGCTTTCTCACCGGCCAGTTACGCCGTTTCGAGGACCTTGCCGAAGGAGACTATCGACGTACTTCGCCGCGCTTCCAGGGCGAAAATTTCCAGAAGAATCTCGACCTGGTGCAACACGTAGAAACCATCGCCGGGGAAAAAGGCTGCACGCCGTCACAACTGGCGCTGGCCTGGGTGCTGTCGCGGGGCGAGTACATTGTGCCGATCCCCGGCACCACACGCCGGAAGAACCTGGAGGACGACGCAGGTGCCCTCGACGTCACACTCACGCCCGAGGATGTGAGCCGCCTGGAAGAGGCCTTCCCCTATGGAGCCGCGGCCGGCAACCGCTATCCCGACCATGTAATGCACATGGTCAACGCATAGCTTGGTGCAGGGCGCCCTGTTTCGCTGAACGCACTCCGAACCGTAAATTCCGCTGAAGGGCTCAGGTTGCGCTAGTGCTTTTGTCCCTGATCCGTCCGCCGGACAAAGAACTGTTCCTTGCTCATGCCTACCGGAATAGCAACGTCAAAGAACCCGACCATCATTTCGTTATAAGTCTGATCACCCCAGGTGACGGTTGCATCCGGATCGGGGTTGTGCGGATTATTCTTCGAATTGTCATACCACGCCACCGCCCGCAACACCGTGCCGGCCTTCAGCTCCCGCGGCTGAGCCAGGCGGTAGCTTAACTGCCAGTGGAAGTGATAGTTCACCCGCAGCAACGGCTCGATAGTGCCGTCGGGATGAACGATGTCGTACTCAAAGCGCTTGCCCCGCAGATGCATGTGTGGGAAGAAGCTGAGCAGCGTGGCGTCATTGGGCAGCGAGCCTTGCACTTCCACACGAAAATTGTCGGCGCCGGGCGGAATGATCAGAGCGTGATTGTTGAGCTGCAGGGTTATGACTCGCCGCTTGGGCGGCTGCTTCGCAAACACCAGGCCGATGCTGCTTCGATCGCTTGCCGCCTTACCATTCGCCGTGTAGTGCACCTGAAACACCAGGTCGGAGCCCGCCGGAACCAGCTTGGCCATGCCCTCCGGCCATTGGTCGGGTGCGCTGCCTGGGGCATAAACCAGCAACAGATCGCTGGTGGTTCCGTGGGCGTCGCGGCGGTCCTGGGGATCGCTCAGCGTAGAAGCCGTGAACGGTACACCGACCGGCGCATGGCGGAGCCAATTCTCCTCCGGCGGCCGGATGTAAACCACGGCGTGGTGAACGTGCTCGGGGCTCGAGGGGCGAACTTCCGACATGCGTACCCAGCGGTCTTCGGTGAAGTGCGTGGGTACGATCTCGTAGGTATATTCGATGTCCCCTTGGGCCGGGATCGGCACCGGCTTCGGCATCGATAAGACCACATCCGGCTGAGGAATATTCCAGCCTTCGGCCCAGTGCTTGGCGGGAGGAGCATCACGCGGATCGCCCGCAGGGCTCCCGGCGTCCACCCAGGCGGTGATGAGGGAAATCTGCTCCGGCTGGAGGGAAATATCGTTCGAGAAGTGCCCGATCTGCGGATCGGCGAACCAGGGCGGCATCATCCGCATGCCCACCGCGTGCTTAATCGCCGGGGCGGCTGCCTTTGTCTCCTCGTAGCTCACCAGCGGCATAGGCGCAGGCTGTCCGGGCCGATGGCAGCTCTGGCAGTGGTCCTGCAGGATGGGGAGAATATTCTTGTAGAACGTAGGGGTGGCCGGCGGGTCGCCGGCCGTGGCTGCTTGCGGCAGGAACAAGGCTGCAGCCAGAAGTGCAATGGATAAGCGTGGTGGGAGTTTCACGGCCACGCTCCCAGTTTATGCCACAAGCAACCAGGCACGGCGGTGCGGTAGGATTTCCTTAGCCTGCCTTCGTGAACCTGCGTGCCCTCCGTGGTTGCTTTTTGACGTTCCAAGCGACACACAGTTAAAGCGACCACAAAGCACACCAAGGGACACGAAGGAAACACGAAGCCGGGAGCCTGCCTTTGCCTGGACCCGTCAATCCAGCATGCTATAATTTCGCATTCCATTTGCTTGGGAAAAGTTTAGGGAGGATTTATCGACAAGCGTTTTATCCGCATCAATGAGCGTATTCGGGCGCGGGAAATCCGCGTGATTGACGATGAGGGCCAGCAGATCGGTATCCTGCCGCCTTTCGAAGCGCTGAAAAAAGCCCGCGAAAAGAACCTTGACTTGGTTGAGATCTCGCCCACCGCGACCCCTCCCGTGTGCCGCATCATGGATTACGGGAAATACCTCTACCAGCAAGAGAAGAAGGAACGCGAGGCCAAGAAGCACCAGAAGACGATTACCGTTAAGGAAGTGAAGTTCCGCATCAATGTGGACGACCACGATTACGAGACCAAGAAGAACCATGTCCTGCGGTTTCTGGACGAAGGCGACAAGGTAAAGGCCACAATTTTCTTCCGCGGGCGCGAGATGACGCGCACCAGCCTGGGACGCCAGATTCTGGAACGCCTGATCAAAGACGTGGAGGAGAAGAGTATCGTGGAATTCCGGCCGCGGCAGGAAGGCAACACGCTGCACGCCATCCTGGCGCCGAAGAAAGACGCAGGGGCCAAGCCCGAGCGGCCGAAGACACCGCCAGCGCCACAACCGCAATCGCCCACGGTAAAGCAGGCGTGAGAGAAAACCAGCTATTAGCTTTTAGCTCTCGGCTCTTAGCTTTGACGAGCGCCCCAACTTTCTTATCCTCAGCCTTGTGTCCTGCGATTTGGCTAAAGGCTAAGAGCTAACAGCCAGGAGCTGGTTTTTAAGGACTTATGCCGAAACTGAAAACCCATAAAGGCGCCGCCAAGCGCTTCAAGAAGACCGGAACCGGGAAAGTAAAGCGCGGGCACTCGCACTTGCGCCACATACTGACTTCGAAGTCGAAGAAACGCAAACGCAAACTGGGCAAGTCAACCCTGGTGAGCGATGCCGATGTGCGCAAAGTCAAGCGCATGATTCCGTACTAGTACGTGTGGCGCGCACACTCTTGTGCGCGCAGCCGCGGGCAAGAGTGCCCGCGCTACACGGACCGGTGAGTGAAGAGGCTCATGGACCTCAGGTCTCCTGCCTCCAGCCGCCGATAAAACGAAGTAAAAAAGGAGCAGACCATGCCTCGTGTAAAACGCGGGACGAAGCGCCGCGCAAAAAGAAAAAAAATACTCGACCGCGCCAGCGGTTATTTCCTCACAAAATCGAAACTCTACCGTTCGGCCAAAGAAGCGGTCGAACGCGGCCTGAAGTTCGCTTATTCCGGGCGCAAGCAGAAGAAGCGCCAGTACCGCTCGCTGTGGATTGTGCGCATCGGCGCCGCTGCCAAGCTGAACGGCCTGAGCTACAGCCGGTTCGTGAACGGCTTGAAGAAAGCGGGAGTGGAGCTGGACCGCAAGATTCTGGCTGATCTCGCGGTGAACGATCCCGGCGCGTTTAAAAGCCTCGCCGAGCAGGCGAAGGGCGCGCTCGGCGGGGCCGCGTAGGAGCTTTCAGCCGTCAGCTTTCAGTTATCTACAATTGGCATTCCGAGCGAAGCGAGGAATCTGGGTTTTTGCCGGCGCCAGCAAAACCCAGATCCCTGGCTTCACTCGGGATGACAAGCCTCAAGAAATGTCTGTCGAAAAGACATGCCCTACACCGTTCCGAAATTAAAAGACTTCTCTTCCGAGGCGCTGGAGAAAGCCGCCGAGAAACTCCTCGCCGCTCTGGAGAAGGAAGCCGCTGCGGTCAAGCACGAGACTCAGTACAAGGAGTTCCGCGACCGCTGGATGGGTCGCAAGGACGGCGCGCTCACCCAGATCAATGAACTGTGGCTGAAAGCCGCGCCCAAAGAGAGCAAGCGCGATGTTGGCCAGAGCGTCAACCAGTTGAAAAGTGCAGTCGAGCAGACGGTGAACTCGGCTTTGCAGCGCCTGCAGAACCGCGCAGCGGAGTCGAAGCTCTCAAGCGAGCGGATCGATATAACGCTGCCCGGCATTCGCCGCCCTATCGGTGCAGAGCATCCGGTAGTCAAGACGACCAACGAACTGGTCGCCGTCTTCCGCAATCTCGGCTATTCGGTGGAAGAAGGCCCGGTGATCGAAACCGACTATTACAACTTCGAGTCGCTGAATTTTCCGCCGAACCATCCGGCCCGCGATACACAGGACACGCTGTTCATCGCCCGCCAGGAATCGAAGCCGCTGCGCGAGCGCCTGCTGCTACGCACCCACACTTCGCCGGTGCAGATTCGTACCATGGAGAAAATGAAGCCGCCGCTGCGCATTGTGATTCCCGGCAAGGTGCACCGCAACGATCCGCCGGACGCTAGCCATTCGCCGATGTTTCACCAGATCGAAGGCTTGGCCGTGGACACCAACATCACCTTCGGCGATTTGAAAGGCACACTCGACCATGCCATGAAGATGTTCTTCGGCTCCAGCGTGAAGACCAGCTTCCGGCCGTCGTTCTTTCCGTTTACCGAGCCGAGTGCCGAGATGATGGTGAGCTGCTTCATCTGCGGGGGCAGTGGGAAACGGAGCGGGGTTGGAACCGTGGTTGGAACAAAGAAAGAAGAGCCCTGCCGTCCCTGCAAGCAGACCGGATGGATCGAAATCCTCGGCTGCGGAATGGTCGACCCGAACGTGTTCGAGTTCGTGAAGCGCAACGGCTACGATCCCAAAAAAGTTTCCGGCTTCGCCTTCGGGATGGGAGCGGACCGCATCGCGTTGCTGAAGTATGGGGTGGATGATATTCAGTTGTTCTTTCAGGGAGATGTCAGGTTTTTGGGGCAGTTCGGGTAGACAGCTTCTGGCTACTAGCTTCTAGCTCGCCAGCCGTCAGTTCGAAGCTGCCGATCCTTTTTGAGTTTGTCATTCCGAGCGAAGCGAGGAATCTGCTTTTCGTCGGTACTTGGCAAGTGCAGATTCCTCGCGCCAAATAACCAGTGGAAAGCGAGGGAATAGCATTTGGCTGGAGCCGGACGCAATCTGAAGATGCCAGATCTGGACAAGAGTCGCTGTGTTGAACTTATTCCGGAACTAAAGGACTGGAATAACGGCGGCGGCATCGATATCGACAGCTGGATTCAATGCGAGGGCGACCATAAGCACCTCATCGGCTACGCGAGGATTTTTTGGCCTAGTTTTATCGAACATGATCAGTGTGTCTTCTTCCATGAGGGATTTGACAAGGAAACCTATCTCGCTTTTATGGCACGACATAAGAACGACAGGACGGCGGTTGAGATGGTAATGAATCACGTTCATGTCCTTGATCTGTTCTCGCGATCACATCACGAGATGCCCACAGAGAGCGTAGTTTCGTACATTGGGCGTCAGTTGAAGGAAATCTGGGGCGTCAAGTTGCAGCATGATTTTCCGGACCGTCGATTTGTTGTGAGTTTTCCCGAAGATAAAGAGGCCGACATCACCCAGGCCGAAATCACCTTTTTTCAAGCGCGATGAAGATTTCTCCACACTGGCTGCGCGAGTTCGTTGACCTCAAGGTGGATGATCGCCGCCTTGCCGAGGACCTCACTGCGGCCGGAATTGCCGTCGAGAGCATCAGCGGCCAAGGCGCGGATGTCGTCTTCGAGATGGAGATTGGAACCAACCGGCCCGACGCTATGAATCACTACGGCGTGGCGCGGGAAGCGGTTGTGATTTATGACTTGCCGCTGAAGCTTATTGCGCCGAAGTTGCCCGCGGCGACGGCAACTTTAGCTTTACCGATAGAAATCACCGAGCCCGATCTCTGCCCCCGCTTCACCGGGCGCGTGATTCGCAAGGTGCACATAAAGCCCTCGTCCGAGAAGATGGTGCGCCGGCTTGCGCTGCTCGATCAGCGCGCCATCAACAATGCTGCCGACGCGACGAACTATGTCCTCTGGGAAATCGGCAAGCCCACGCATGTCTTCGACCTCGATCTGCTTGAAGGCGGCCGCATCATCGTGCGCCGCGCCAAGGAAGGCGAGTTGCTGAAAACGCTGGACGGCGTGGAACGCAAACTTTCGGCAGATGATCTGGTGATCGCCGACGCCCGCAAGCCCGTTGCCTTAGCTGGGGTAATGGGCGGTTACGACACGATGATCACCGAAAAGACGCGAAACATTCTGATCGAATCCGCCTGGTTTGATCCCGTCACGATTCGAAAAACTTCGCGCCGTCACGGCCTTCACACCGACGCTTCGCACCGCTTCGAGCGGGGCGCGGACTTCGAGTCCACAGTTCTCTCCTGCGATCGCGTGGCCGAACTGATTCTGGAAACCGGTGGCGGCGAACTGAACGGCGGCGTGGTGGATGTGATCGCCAAGCACATTGATCTTGCGCCGATTGCGCTGCACATTTCCGAAATGCATCGCATCCTGGGCAAGGAAGTGAGCACGCAGCAAATTTACCGCATTCTCACCAAATTAGGCTTCGAGATGCTACCCGAGGTCAGCGGCGAGCTGGACTTCACGGTGCGCGTCCCCAGCTGGCGCCTCGACGTGGAGCGCGAAATTGACCTGATTGAAGAGGTCGCGCGCCTGCATGGCTACGACAAGTTCCCCAATACTCTGCCAGCGTTCGCGGGGGCTGTGATCGAACTGCCTGATGCCGCCAAGGACGCCGCCCTGCGCTCTTCGCTGCTGGCGCTTGGCTATAACGAGGCGGTCTCGCTGAGCTTCATTTCCCATGACGACGCGGAGACATTTTCCGCCTCGCCAGTGATCGAGCTGGCCAACCCGCTGAGCGAAGAGGCTTCGGTGATGCGGACTTCCATGGTCCCCGGCATGCTGGATATGCTGGCCTTCAACCTGAACCGTGGCATTGATAATGTTCGCCTGTTCGAAGCCGGCGGCATTTTCGAGCTGGCGGGAACCAAGCCGCTGGAGTTGAAGCGGATTTGCGTAGGCGCAACCGGCAGTGCCGTGCCGGGCGGAGTCCACGAAGCCGCGCGCCCGTTTTCTTTCTTCGATCTCAAAGGCGATCTCGAGACTCTGCTGAAGGCGTTTGACTCTTCGACTCTATATTTCGACGCGCACATCCCCGAGTATTATCACCCCGGGCGCTCGGCGCGCGCTGTCCTGGATGGCACGACTGTAGCCCAGTTTGGCCAGATTCATCCCGACGTTGCCGCGCGTCGCAAGCTGCGCCAGGAAGTTTTTGTGGCGGAGCTGTTCCTGGACCGCCTTTATCGCCGCGCTCTGCGCAAGGTGCAATATCAGGCCCTGCCGAAGTATCCGGCCGTGGAGCGAGATTTCTCTTTTCTCTTTGGCGACGATGTCACCTTCGAAAACGTGCAACAGGCCGTGATCGCCCTCAATCTTTCCGAATTGCGCGCCTTTGTGCCGGTAGAAATCTTCCGCGGCGGCAAAGTCCCGGCGGGAAAATATTCCATTCTCTTGCGCGTCACGTTCCAATCTGGCGATCGCACACTGCGTGAAGAAGAAGTGACACAGTGGTCCTCGGCGATTGTTCAGGCACTGGAGGCGCTCGGCGGCCGGCGGCGCACCTAGCAGCCCGCCAGGGGGATTCGCTCGGTTCTTTTTCTCCAGCGCGAGTTTTCCGCTTCCTTAAAGGGATGGTAGTCGTTCCCTTGAAACGCGGGCGGGAATGCCCTCGCCTCACTGGCATAGTCATCGTACTCGGGACTGTCCCTTCGATAGCCCAGCGGCACTTCAGTAATGTGGCCGCTAACATTACAACCCTTTAATCTCTTTGTAGTGCCTGCTGGAACACAACGCTACCAACGCACCAAGATGGTGTTGCCGCTGCGAGTCTGGGTGAATGAGCCCAGCAGCGAAGCTCCGTCTCTTGCTCACACATTGGACATCAGTCCGATTGGCGGGCGACTGGGCGGTTTGCGCGCCCCCATGCATCCCGGACAGACCATTACCCTGCAGCGCGGACAGCGCAAGGCGCAGTTCCGCGTAGTATGGTCCAGGCAGTTGGCGCCGGCGGAAATTCAGGCCGGCATTGAGGCGCTCGAGGGCGGCCGCAATATCTGGGATGTGGAGTTGCCGCAACAAGCTCGTCCGCAAGCGGCCCGCCCGCAGGCGGTCGGTCCACAAGAGGTTCGTCCCCAAGTGGTTCGTTCGCAGCCGGCTCCGGTGGAGTTTGTCGAGGGTCCGCCGGTCCTGAACGAAGATGATCCATCTGGCCAAGACCCTTATGTTCCGGCGCCTACCGGCCCTTCCGATCATCGCGCCCATTCCCCTGCATCGCATTCCCGCATGCGCTGGATCGCAGCCTCGGGAATGCTCCTGTTCCTTTGTTTGCTGGCATTGCTCATCCGATATGAAGTGCTCGCCAGCGCTCCGGTTGAACAGCCGCAAATCGCCGTGCCTGGAGTGCCAACCCCTGCCCAACTCGCCGCCATGACCCCGAAGCCCGTCCGGCTGGTTCCGCTCGCCACCACCGATACCGAGTCCGCGCAGCGGGTGCAGGTCGCCGAGGCTCCCAAAGGGCGTCCGGAATATCCGGTAGCGCCGCAGGGAGACACCAGAGGCAAAGTAAACCTGAAGGTTGTGATCGCAACTGACGGACGGGTGAAGCAGGTTCTGCTCGTCAGCGGACAGCAACAGCTCGCCAGAGCGGCCGAGCAGGCGGTGCGGTCATGGCACTACAAAGAGCACGAACGTAACGGAACGCCGGTTGAGGCGGAGACCAGTGTTACCGTGAGCTTCCTCGGGCAGGATGCGGTTTCCCTGCGCTTTCCTTCCTCCAACCGCATCGTCGCAAATTAATCCTGGTGGCTGCTGTCTCATGCACCCGGCGTGCTGAAGTCATGTAATTGCCGGCGGGACGCCGGCGCTACTCTGAATCCCTAACAGCGTGCCGTCCTCAATTCCCTCGATCCTCGACCTCACCCACTGGTTTGGCTGGTGACGGCCCTTCAGGCGGAGCTTCAGATAGTTGTCCGTGAGCGCCTCCGTCATCACGCCCTCGGAGGAATTGAGAGTGATAGCATCGACGGTCTTGCCCACAAGCGACTTGGCGAACGCCGACTTCTTCCGGTCTGACATCTCCCGCAGGATTCTCGTGCGCGAGCGCGCAACCTTCACCGGCACTTGATCCGCGAACCCGGCAGCGGGTGTGCCCGGCCGCGCGGAATAGGTGAAGACATGCAGATAAGTGAATGGCAGCTCTTCCACCATTCGCCGCGTGTCCTCAAACTCGGCTTCGGTCTCACCGGGGAAGCCGGTCATGACGTCGGCGCCGATAGCAGCCGCGGGCATAGCGGCGCGGATCTTCTCGACCTTTTCCCGATAGTGCCAGGGACGGTATTTCCGGTGCATGCGGCGCAGTACTGTGTCACTGCCTGACTGCATCGGCACATGGGCATGTTTGGCGATGCGGGATGAGCAAGCCATCAGTTCGATGAACTCGTCGCTCCAATCCATCGGTTCGACGGAGCTGACGCGAAGTTTCTGCAGCGATGTTTCTTCGAGGATGGCGCCGACCAGCGTTTCCAATCGTTGACCCCCTTCGGGCAGATCTCGACCCCAGCGGCCCAGGTTGATACCGGAAATCACTACTTCGCGATACCCCGCTTCAACCAGCGTATGGATCTGGCGCAGGATCTCCGGCAAAGGCAAAGAGCGGCTTTGGCCCCGCACCGAGGGGATCACACAGAAAGAGCAGCGGTTGTCGCAGCCATCCTGGACTTTAAGATTGGGGCGGGTGCGTTCGTTGGCGGCATCGAACACGGGCGCGGCCAGGAGTTCGGTGTGGGCGAAGATGTCGGAGACCAGGAACAGTCGTTGGTCGTCAGTCGTCCGTCGTCGGTTTTCCGTGGCCGCTTCATTCTGACCGGAAAGAAGAATTGAGATCGGCACGAAAGCGGACTCGGCCTCTTGCGTGCTTGTTTGGTCGAGGATCGAATCCGCGAGTTGATGCTTGTGGGAGTTGCCGATGACCGCGTTTACGCCGGGGAGCTCGGCTATTTCGCGGGGAGCACGCTGAGCATAGCAGCCAGTCACCACGATCTGGCAGCCGGGATTCTGCCGGCGAAGTCGACGGATTGCGGCGCGGGCATCCTGGTCGGCGGCGGCGGTGACGGTGCAGGTATTCAGGACCACAATGCCCGCCTGGGCTGCCTCTGGGGCGCGCTCCAGTCCGCGCGCGCGGAACTGCTGCTCGATCGCGGCGCCATCCGCCTGCGCCGCGCGGCAACCGAAGTTTTCCACGTAAAAGCTGGGCACATCCGTATGGTAACCGGGCGGGAGAGTCTTTGCCACGGATCACGCGGATCAACCCGGATGAATCATTTAGGTATCCGTGAGAATCTGTGGCCAAGGATTCTTAGACACACCACCACCCCG
>Ga0335080_10008486_pt1 | contig 10711 bp, 6 predicted proteins | sample Lox_Sample_34_FD_206720 | JGI IMG/M metagenome (GOLD analysis project Ga0335080, IMG submission 206720) | Soil microbial communities from Loxahatchee National Wildlife Refuge, Florida, United States - Lox_Sample_3.4 | ecosystem: Environmental > Terrestrial > Soil > Wetlands | place: USA: Florida...
CGCGACAAAAATCCGGTCGATATTCAGATGGTAGGTGTCCTGAAAAAAAACCACCGAGGGATAGACTTCTTCCGCCAGTTGCTCTCCGGTGATGGTCACTCCGCGGGTATTCTCCAGCGTACGAAATAGCAGAAGCTGGTTGCGCTCGATGATGGCGATGCTGGTGGTCCGCGCATCCACCTTGATCACCAGCGTTGGCTGATCAGCATCGGCCGCGCCCAGCGCCGCCAGCATCGACGGCATGACCACGCCCGGAGCGTACCCCGCGTCGCGAAAGGCGGCTTCATATTCTTCGACCACGCTGCTCAGGGCCACGGCCGCGATGGCATGCACCCCGGTGCTCGAAGGCTGCGCCTGATAGGAGACGCGCGCCTTGTCCACATCAAAGGGCAGAGATTTCTTGAGCCGAAAGCGCACCACGCTCTCCGCCTCGTCACGATTTGGCGGTAAAGCGTCAAAGTCGAGCAGGACCACTCGAACGGCTGCATCCGGCAGCACTGCAATCACATCGCGGCCGCGCCCGCCGACACTGGCCAGTACGTCTCGCAGGGCGGTTCCGATCGCTCCGCCTTGCCGCAAATTCGATTCCATCAAATCTGGCACCACGCAGCCCGGCGCCAATTCGCGTGAAGCGCATACTTCCAGAGCCCCGCCCTGGTCGGAGACCCGCCCGGCGAGCACACGGTCAGCGGAGATTTCGCAGGCCACTTTGGGCCGAAATCCGGTATTTGAACCAGCAGTCATCTTCGCGGATATCCTATAAGTAGAACGCGGCGGAACGGAGGTTTGCAATAGCTGGAAGGGCACTTTCCGGCACTGGCCCGACGTGCGACTTCACTGCATTTGCCCTGTGATCCGGAGCGGAGTACGAATACCTATTTTAACCCGGGAATCTCGGCGCCAGTGCAGCTTTACACCCCTTTCACTGGCGTCATCCCGAAGCGGCGCTTTCTCCAGCGAGGCGAGGGGGCCTGCGTGGAGCGGAACGGCCCTCCCAAGAAGCCGCGGGATTCTCTCCTACCGCATGCTCTCGATGAACGTGACCTTGTTGATCTCCTTGAGCGTCGTCATGCCCAGCCGGACCTTGTCGAGGGCCGACTCGCGCAAGAACCGCATCCCTTCCTTGCGGGCAGCGCGGCGAATTTCGGAAGTAGGCTTCCGCTCAAGAATCATTTCGCGGATAGCATCACTCAAATCAAGCAACTCATGGATCGCGGTCCGTCCGCGGAACCCGGTGCCGGCGCATTCAATGCAGCCCTGGCCTTCGTAGAGCGGCACCTTCGACCATTGTTCCGGATCCAGTCCGCTGGCTTCGAGCACATCCGGTGGATAATGCACCACGGTACGACAGGAGTTGCAGATCAACCGCACCAGGCGCTGGGCGAGAATGCAGTTGAGCGCTGAGACGAAGTTATAAGGCTCAACGCCCATGTTCAGGAAGCGCCCGAGCACATCGACCACGTTGTTGGCGTGGACGGTGGTGAACACCAGGTGACCAGTGAGGGCCGATTGAATAGCGATCTGCGCCGTCTCATTGTCGCGGATTTCGCCGACCATGATCTTGTCCGGGTCGTGCCGCAGAATCGACCGCAAGCCGCGGGCGAAGGTCAGACCCTTTTTTTCGTTGACCGGAATCTGCGTGATGCCTCGAATCTGATATTCCACCGGATCTTCGATGGTGATGATCTTGTCTTCGTCGGTCTTGATCTCATTGACCGCGGCGTAGAGCGTCGTCGTCTTGCCACTGCCCGTCGGGCCCGTCACCAGCACCATGCCATAGGGTTCTTTGATATAGCGGCGGAACTTGCGCAAGTCTTCCTCGTCAAACCCAACTACGTCCAAGGTGAGCTTGTGGAACTTCTCGCTCATCGATTCTTTGTCGAGTACGCGCAGCACAGCGTCTTCGCCGTGAATCGAAGGCATGATCGAAACGCGGAAGTCGATCGGCCGTTCCGGCTGGCCATACTTCACGCGGAAACGGCCGTCCTGCGGCACGCGGCGCTCTGAAATATCCAGTTCGCTCATGACCTTGACGCGCGAAATGATGGTCGAGTGGTGCTCTTTGGCGATGGGCGGCATGGCTTCGGTGAGCACACCGTCGATACGGAACTTGATGTGGACCGAGTCGTCCTGCGTTTCGATGTGGATATCACTGGCTCGCCGCTGCAACGCAGTAAAGATCGTCGTGTCAACCAGGCGAATGATGGGGCTGATGTCGCCTTGCGCTGTCAGCCGGTCGATGGAGATGCTTTCGTCTCCACCCGCCTCATCTTCGCGGATCACCGCCAGAGTGAAGCCTTCGCTGGCTTCTTCCAGAACACGCTTGGATTGCTCGGTCTTCTTGAGGATTTCGCTGATCTGCGCCAGCGTCGAAACCTTGGTGACGATGCGCTTGCCCAGCAGCAGGCTGATTTCATCGATCATCATCAGCCGGCTGGGATCGGCAATGGCAATGGACAACCGCCCATCCTGCGTTTCGTCCAGAGGGACGAAGTTGTAACGGAACATCAAGTCCACAGGAATCTTCTTGAAAAGATCGTGGTGGAGCTGGAAATTATGCAAGTCGATGAACTCGCATCGGTAACGGCGCGCCACATCTTGGGCACGTTCCAGATCGCTCCCCGTGGGAGACACAGGGATGATAGGAGCACCGTTGCCGCCGTTCGTCAGAACTGTTTTCTTTTCTGCCATTCCTGCCATTCCAAACCTACCTACTGAGGCCCACGCCCCGACTCTTCCTTAGATCACGTTCGCCGCTCAGTGAATCCCAGATCCCAGAGAAAATATCGGCAGATACAGTGAAATCAGCACGCCGCCGACAAAAATTGCCATGATAATCAGAATCACCGGCTCAATCAGCGCCATGGCTGCGCTCAAAGCCGTTTGCACGTCTTCTTCATAAAACTCCGCCACCGAATTCAACATCGCCGGCAGGGCTCCGGTAGATTCGCCCACTTCGATCATCTCGACCGAGAGAGGAGGAAACATCTTCTGCTGTTCCAGGCTGCCGGCCAGCGTCTGTCCCTCGCGCACACGCACCGCCGATTCCATGACGCCGTTGAGAATCTGGCGGCTGCTCATCGAAGCCGCCGCGGTTTCAAGCGACGGCACCAGCGGCAAGCCTCCGGCGAGCAGGGTCGAAAGCATGCGCGCGAAGTTGGCGACTTGATACTTCAGCAGGATGTCGCCGAACACCGGCATCTTCAGCATCGCGCCGTCGATGATTTCCGTGCCTCGGTCCGTATTCTTCCAGCGCCATACCAGGAACACAGCAGCAATTACGCCGAGGGCGGCAAAGGGCGCATATTTCTGGGCCGAATTTCCTACTGCCAGCATGAATACCGTGATCGCGGGCAGGTCGGCATTAAGATTCTCAAAGAGCTTGGCGAATTGGGGCACCACGTAGGTGACCAAAAACACCACCATGATGAGCACCATCGTCACCAGCAGGGTCGGGTAGACCAGCGACACGGCGAATTTCTTCTTGAACGTCAGCGCCATGCGCTGATAAGCGATATAGCGAGCCAGCACTTCTTCCATGTTGCCGCTCTTCTCGCCCGCCATCAGCGTGGTCGTGTAAATCTTGGGGAAGATGTGCTGCGCCGCAAAAGCGTCGGACAACAACTCGCCGCTTTTTACCCGTTCCCGAACATTTTGCAGAACGGATTGCAGGGTCTTGTCTTTTTGCCGTTTGATCAGCAGGTCCAGAGCATTCAGGATCGGCAAACCAGCTTTGATCAGGGTCAGAAACTGCTGGTTGAAGATGACAAACGTCCCCTGCTTGACCTTGCGCCGGCCGGGTAACTGTACCTTGCCCCCGACGAACAGACCTCGGGGCTTTACCCAGTAGACCAGGTAACCTTGCTGTACGAACCGGTCGCGCACTTCGGACTCGGAAAAGCCGTGCTCGACCTGCTGGGCCAGGCGCCCTCGTTCGTCCGCTACTTTAACCAGGAACTCGGCCATGCCCTCGCCCTAACCAGACTTCCGCCCACCCAAGTCTAGCATTCAAAAGCATTAGTCCTAAGTCAAACTACTGTAAATATACCCGTTCCATGTGCCGCCGGTAATCCCACTTCCGGGGGATGCAGGTTCTCGGGTCTGTATATATAAACCGCTTAAAATCATCATCTTAGGCAAGTAGCAGTGCTCTACGGCCCGAAGCCGCCGTCCACCACCTCAACTCCAGGCGGCGGCGCAAACTGGAACTGGCCTTCAGCGATCTGGGCATCATCCTTCTGCTGCGTGAAGCGGTACTCGGTTACCGACCCGTCCTGCTCTTCTATTGTGATGCCGGCAATGTGGCTGTCCGGCGTGATCTCCAGCGAGACTTGATTGACCCGGTCTGCCATCGCCTTAGGCACGCCGCGAAGCACTACGTTGCCGGGTTCTTTGGGGGGAATGTCGGCTGCCAATGAGAGTCCTTGCAACTCTTTCTCCAACTTGATCTTACCCAGTAAAAAGGCCAGCGGCGACCGCAAATCATCCAGTTTTTTCACAGCCGTTCTGCGCACCTGACGGTCTCCCGGGATGTAAAACCAAGCATCGTGTCCGTCGCTGACAAACAGCTTCTCTACAGGAGAACGGTATTCCCAGCGCATCTTGCCGGGTTTTTTCAGCCAAAGCGTCCCGGATTCTGTGCGGTCCATGCCTGCACCGCGGAAGCTTTCGGTGAATTCCGCTTGCAGGGTGCGGAGACGGTTGTAACGTTCATCAACCTTCTGAGCGATGACGTGAACGTCAGGTGGAGCGGCTGCGCTGGCAAGCGAAGCCGACAACATCAGGCACAAAACCTGCAGAAAAATGGAGTTTAGTTTCACAGGGGCAATCGGGATCAACCGTGAACTCAAGGGTGCCCCGTCCTTGCGCTTTTTGCAAGGGCGGGGAAGTTCACACTCTCACTCCGACTCTTGCCGGCCGGCCATATCTTGCGCCAGCGAAAACGGCGCCACTAAGAAAACGGCTGCTCCGTCTTTCGCGGTTTTCGAAAGATGGGAATTCCGGAACCCAGCTACATGCAACTCACTCGGCAAGCGGCTCCGCCGAATAGATCGAATACTGATCCGTCGCCGCAAGTTTCTTCAATCCCTCACATCTCGCCACCACATGCTCCAGCAGCGGATTGTGATACAGCACATACAACCGCCGCCGATTCTCCCGCAAAGAGCGTTCAAGATTGGCGATAACCCGCTCCAACCCCGGCTCGGGCAGCGGATTAAATAAATAGAGCACGAGCGGCTCCGGCGGGAAAACGAATTCGCGGGCGTCGCCACAGATCGACTCAACCGCGAAACACTGTAGTGAGTCGCTCTCGTAGCGGCGGATATTCTCCTGTGCAACGTGGTGCAATCCGGGCAGCAACTCCACTCCCACAATCCGCCGGAAGGGATAATCGGCCGCCATCAGCAGCGCCCGCCCTTTTCCTGACCCGAGATCAATGAAAGTAAAATCGCGAAAATCAATTTTCAGCTGCGAAAGCATCTCGTGAAATAAGGTCGGCTCAGTGGCCTGATACGGAGAATGCAACGCCCCCAGCAGACGCTCCCGCCAGCCCACGGTCGCGCTGGTCGTATCTACGCGAAAATCCCAGTCGTACTCGACGTCGCCGTAGCGCTGCCGGCGGCGCGAGGGCGTAGAGTCGAGCGCGAACTCCCACAGCAGCGCGGCCAGGCGGCGCAGTGCGCCCAACGTGCCATGGCGTTGAGCTTGTTCTCTCCACCAATCGCGAAGCGAACCGCGGAGACTTATGGGAACAATGGTTTGAGTTGTCTCGGGCACGTGAATGAGCAGAACTGGAAGACTTCGTGAATTCCTCCGCGCTCTCGGCGGTAAGAATGCTTTAACCGCAGAGTACGCAAAGAACGCGGAGAAAGCGAAAAATTACATGCGATCAAGATCATCCGAACCGAGATCTTTCGTCATCCTCACCAGGTGGCACGGCATTTTCGCCCGGGCCGCGGCCGGAAACGGTTCAATGCCGCTTTCCACGTAACCCCTGGCGCCGTAAAACTGCGGCAGGTCTTTGCGCAGGTTGACGATGGTCAAGTCCATGAAGCGGCACCCGGCGGCGCGACAACGTTGCTCGGCCGCCGCCATCAGGCGCGAACCCAGCCCCGACTTCTGCTTCTTCGGATCAACCGCCAGCAACCCGAAATATCCCCGCTCCCCGCGCCGTTCGACATAAACACAGCCCACGAGGCCACCCTCCTCCACGGCGAGCAGGAATTCACCCTGGGCCAGGCGGGCGCGCACTCCGTAAAGGTCCACGCGGTCTTCATCGATGAAGAAACGTTCCGAGCGGAATGCGGTGTTCACCAGACGCATGATCGATTCCGCATCCTCGGGTTCGGCCACCCGCATAAGGACTTCATTCATGGCGGAAAGATTCTAATCCCTTTATCTGGCGTGACCGACCCGATTAAACCGGTCCGATTCAGTATGTCCTTCCGGCCCGGCGAAACTTGAAATTGGCTCTTGGATTCGCCGGGAAGATGGTTTATCTTGGCCGACACGTAGTTGAGGACCGGGGACAAACGAACAGAGGTTCCACGGGTTACTCCCATCGCGGGGGCGTTCTCAGGGCTCGGGTCAGCCGAACAGGTCAGTGAGGCGGGCACCGTTCTGTTCGTCGCCAACCTTGCTTGGCGCGCTGTCCCGGTTCTGACAGAGGGCTCCAGCCATGAAATCTCCTCTTCGCCTTCCTGCCTCGCTTGTCGCGGTTCTTCTTTGGGCCGCCACCACACTAGTCAGTGCTCAGACCGCTGTTCCGGTTTCCTCGCCGGCTGGCGGAACCGACCCGCAGGGCCCCAGCGAAAGGGCTGTTGCGATCGCATCCTCGTCATCGTCTGAAGTGGAGGTCGCCATTCCCGGCCCGCTGCGATCATTCCTGCGCATGGCGGGGATCAGTCAGAAGATCTCGCCAGAAGAGGCTCTTCCCCTCCTGGCGCGCAACGCCTTTTCCCAGGGATATGAAGGATGGCAGGGTAGCGGCGGGCGAACCGAATTTCTGATTCTGTTGACGCGGTACGTGGAGCAAGCGCGGGAATTGGCAGTTCTGGCAGGTCCGGATGCGGTCATCAGAGTTTCTGGCTGCGATCAGGCACGTCCTCTCCTGAAAATTCTTGGCTACCGGCTGCGGCAGGATTGCGGGAACCGGGACTCCTCACTGGTGACCGCTGATCCGGAAAGAGCTTTTCTCACCATCGACTCAGGCTTCCCGCTGCCCGACCTGGAAGAGACCTTCCAAGGCGGCAAACCGTTTGCTTATCCCTACACCGCGTCTTCCGTGCCTGTGTTGTTCCAGGAGAGTGATTGGTTAAATGCCGCCAAGGACAATGGCAAAAACGCGAAAGACCTGGTCGACGTACTTTTGAACGACCCCGCATTGGACCGTCTGTATTGGGCGCTCTCTCGTATGGATCCCGCAACCCGGGAGTCTCTGCGCCAATCCATCGGTTTGCGGAGACTGGTGACCGTTGGGGCAGCATTGGATTTCTACGGAAGCCATATTTGCATCCGGTCGGGACGAGTGATTGTGCCGGGAGGAGCGGCCGCGGATGCGGCTTGGAGAGACCTGGTGGGGGCAAGCCCGAGTTCGCCGGCGGATTTTGTTTTCAAGCTGCTGACCAAAGATAAAGGCTGGCTCGCCGCCTATTTCGACGGCCTGTCCCGGGTCAGTCAGACCCGGCAATGGTATTTCACCGAGCCGCAACGCTTGCGGCGGTTCTACGAAGCGCTGCGGGACGTCGATTCCTCGGCCGACGCTGCCCGGCCGGCATTTCGCCCCGCCCCTGGCCTGTTGCTTTTGCTGACCCGGCTCTCCTGGGGGCCGAACGGTGAGCCGCTGGTTCCAGGAAATCTGGAGGTTTGGAAGGAAATTCTTCGCCAGAAAAGCGATTCCAAAATTGTGCACGAGTGGGGCCGGCGCGCCGGCCACTTTGAACGGCCGGAGCAACTTGTCGAAGCGATGTTTGCGGTTTCCCGCGTGCCCACTGACGCGGGGCCGCTGCAAATCTATCTGACGCTGAGCGCAATCGACAGCCGGCGGCCTGCCGGGCAGCATTTGAGTCCGGAGACGGTACGCCTCATGGCCGCCAACTTTTCCCGCTTTAGCGATCAGTACCTGATCTTTTCCGAGTTTCCGGGACTTAACGACGCTTCCATCGTCTCCTTTGTGCAAGCGGCCGATCTGGTCGACAAGATTTCCAATCACACGCTGCGCGGCAACGCTATGGGAACGTTTCAGGCCAACGTCGGACTCTGGCAAATCCTGGCCCGCCAGGGCCAAATTCCCGAAGCACAACTCAACGACTCCTGGCAGGGCGTGGTCAAGCCCTTCGCCAGGATTGTTTCTGCAACCCAGCTCTTCGATGCGGGCTGCGTCTCTTTACGGCAACTGGCTCAAGCCACCACCGGACGCTCGAGTATTTCCCAGTATGACATCACCGAATTGCTGGCCGGGCCCCGGCAACTGAGTGTGGACGGACAGCGCATGCACCAGGAACTGGCGGACAGAGCTCGATCGGTGTTGGACGGCCAGCGCCTGGTTTCACTCGACACGGTAATGAATCTGGGCGACGGCTTGCGGGCGATGAAACCGGGACAAGCCGGCAGCGAAGAGATGGTCCGCCTGGCGGCAGAGTTGCGGGAATTTGAGATGCCGCGGCCGATCTTCACCAGCGGCGAGCGAACCGAGTGGGCGGCCGGAATTTATAACAACCACCATACGGATCTGCAGATGCGGACCGATCTGACCAAAATCGTCAAGTCGCCTGCGTCCTCCGCGCAACTGGAAGAGGCCCGCGGCCAACTCGCGCCCTTCCTCAGAGACACGCTGGTGGGCTTGAACTATGCGTACTACGAACCGCCCGGCGCTCAGATCTTGCACAACAATCCGCTTTTCGTGCGCTCCCATGACTTTTCCGGCGACACAGTGGCGGGTGTGGAGCATCTCTGGCGGACGCCGCAACTGTTCGGGGAAGGCACTCCGGCCGGCGGCGGAGCGCATCTGGTGGGTTCGTTGGCTGACTTACCTTACGTGCTCTCCGAAGTGGAAGAAGATTTTGTCGTCCCGCAAAATGTCCAGGCTCTGATTTGGAGAGAATTGGTTCCGGGTCTTCTGTCCAGCGCGATCTTGGCGCGCTGGTGGAACGTTAGCCCGACCGAACTTCACGCCGTGACCCTTTATCAGCGCTCCGGAGAGGAACTGCTGGCAGCGTCAGTGGGCGATGAAGCTTTGCGGCGCAAGACGATGGCAATCCTTTCCGATCGCATGCTTCCCCGAAGATCGGAGCGACTCGAACAGGCGTTGCGCGCGGGCCAACTGGCGGAGATTCTTCCGCAAATGATGCCGGCCGACACTTTTTATCTGGCGGCCGAATTTCGCCGAAGATTTCCCGGTGACATGGCCTCGTTGGGCACGGCGGGGCAGGAGTTGGAAAGCCTTTCCCGGCGGTATCCGGCGGAGCTGAGCTGGGAGCGGCTCTCGCAAGACTTTGGCGTTCCGCACCCCATATTGGCCCAAAACTACGCCCGCGAACTGCTCAACGTGAAGCCTTTTCCCGCCTTCCAGGGTTACTCCAGCCGCTTGCTGGCCGAATCGTGGGATTCCGGCAACCTGTACTGGGCGCGGCTAGCCGACGAAATGGGTTATTCGCCGGTGATGTTAAACCGTCTGGTCCCCGAGCTTACCCATCGCATGGTGGAGAAGATTTTCGCGACCGAGTTCGAAGATGTGCCGGCCATCCTGCGGGCCATGCGGGAAACCGGGGATGACTTTCGGCAGGGGAGAATCGCGTCGCTGGCTCCGCCGGGCGAGGCTTCTCAGCATTAGCTTTTGCTGCAGGCGGAGAGAGAAATTTCGGTTGACTGGCCCGTCGCTAGGGGAAAAGAAATCTGGCGGGCCGGCAGGGAACTTTATGGCAAGAAGAAATCTTGTTTCGCTCTGGCTCATTCTGCTCTTATTCTCCGGCTACGGACCGCGAACCGCCGCGCAGGAAGGCGACCAGCCCCACATCCGCGTGACCGTGAATCTGGTGCAGCTTAACGTGGCGGTTACCGACAGCAAGGGCAACTACGTCACCGGACTTCACCCATCGGATTTTGTCGTCGCTGAGGACGGGATCACTGAGAAGATTGCAACTTTTGGCGAGGGCAATGAACCGGTTCACAGATTGGCAGACGACGCTCCCGTCAACGATGCCGCCGGCCCTCCGCCCGCGCCGGCAGAAGCCGTACCCGCCGCCGATCCGCCTCAGACGCTCGGATCCATGATCGCCGGCGCCAATGTTTTCATCCTGTTCGATACCAGCAACTACATGTACCGGGGTTTTGTTTTCGCGCAGGATGCCATCGCGGATTTCGTGCGTTCCCTGGAAAACGCCGACAAAGTTGCAGTCTATTCCTACAGCCGCGATCTTTCCCGCGCCGCTCCCCTGACCGCTGACCGGGCGCAAGTATTGCGCGGGGTGCGCTCCACGGTTGCCGGAGACGATGCCGCGCTCTACAACTGCCTTCTGCTGACGGTCAAGGATGCGGCGCAGTTCACCGGCAAGAAAGTGATCGTGGTGTTTTCCAACGGTCCCGACAACTCCAGCATGGTCCCGCCCGAGGACGTGGCCGAACTGGCGCAATCGACCGGTACTGCGATCTATATGATTAGCACCCAGCAAGCCAAGCTGGAGCCGGTCTCGACGGCAGTGTTTGAACGCAT
>Ga0335080_10008489_pt1 | contig 10710 bp, 11 predicted proteins | sample Lox_Sample_34_FD_206720 | JGI IMG/M metagenome (GOLD analysis project Ga0335080, IMG submission 206720) | Soil microbial communities from Loxahatchee National Wildlife Refuge, Florida, United States - Lox_Sample_3.4 | ecosystem: Environmental > Terrestrial > Soil > Wetlands | place: USA...
CGCGGTGCAGTTGCATCAGGGACAGACAGCAGTGAAGGCGGATCAATCTGTAGAGGGAACCGCCGATCAGCCGTCAGGAGTTCTTCCTGCCGTGGGTACTACCGTGAACTCAGCGATCCAGGAGCATGCCGCGAAAGATGCCGTGAACACGCTGGTCAAGTCCGCAGTGAGCCAGGCGGTGGTGCAATCGGGCAAAGAAGCGACGCTCAAGTCCGTGAGTGGACATGGGGCCAGCAGTAAACTGCCGGGAGCAACCCAGATCGCGGGTGCTCATGCGCCGGTCAAGAGTGCCGGTGAAACCGCCGGCGGCAACGAGCGCAACGCTGGCTCCGGGCAGAACTCGCCGAAGAAGAATAACGAATTCAGTCCAGCCAAGGGCACCGAGGTTACGGCCCAGGTTGATGCGACTCAAGCGAAACCGGCGGGACACGATGTGACGGACGCGGCGGCGCGAGTTGCGCCCGATCCTTCAGCTTCTAGCTCGGATGTAAAGCAGGCGGCCAGTTCCGCTGATGCTGCGACACTTTTGGCGAATCCGCAGGCGGCGGCCGCGGCGGCGGAGGCTGCGAACAATGAATTCACGCAGCCGGCTTCGCTGGTGCACTCCACATCGTTGCTGAACGAACTGGGACGATCGGAGATGAAGGTGGGAATGCGGGTGGGAGATTTCGGCAACGTGGAAATCCGCACCCAGATGCACGATCAGCAATTGAAGGCGGAAATTTCCGTGGAACACCGCGACTTAGGCCATATCTTGACCAATGATTTGCCGGCCTTACAGCAGAAGCTGCAGCAGAGCGATTTCTCGCTGGCCTCACTGACGGTGCGCCACGAGGGAGCGCCGGCCGGGGGATTTCAGGGCGACTCGCGCAGCCCGCAGCAGTTCTACTCGACCCCCCAGGGGGGCGGCATAGCCGCGGGCCACATCGAGAGCATTTTGTCTCCAGAGGAAGTGAGAGAGGGAAGCAGCGGGCTGGATATTCGAATCTAGCGCGCAGAGGAAATCAGGAGGAAAGCAATGCAGGTAACACCATTCGACAACACGACAACGACGGGCACCACGAGTACGACGCCCACTTCGAGTTCCAGCAACGGTTCGCTGGGCGATCCCACGAGCCTGTTCATCAGCATGCTCTCGGCGGAGTTGAAGTCGCAGGACCCGACTTCGCCGCTCGATCCCAGCCAGATGGTGCAGCAGATCGTCTCCATCAGCCAGCTCGATCAACTGATCCAGATCAACCAGGGGCTGCAGGGACTCGAGGCACCCACGACTGGAACGAGCGCGACACAAGGTTCCTAAGGGCGGGGTAAGGCGCGGTTCGATTTTGGCAAGCGAGTTTCAAGTCCCCCGATTTCAGAGTTCATAGGACACAGGAGATAAGAACATGCCGATGTTTTCCATACCGCTTTCTGGCCTGGATTCCGCCAGCGAAGCGTTGACTGTTATTTCCAACAACCTGGCCAACCTGAACACGGTGGGCTACAAGAAGCAGGACACGTCCTTCAAAGACCTGTTCTACCAAACCATTGGCAACACGGGATCGGGGGATCCTACACAGATCGGCGCCGGCGCGGGGGTGGGGTCGATTACGACCAACTTCATGGACGGCAGCCTGAACACCAGCGGCGTGGCCACCGACGTGGCCATTACCGGAGACGGATTTTTCGTCACTCAGAAGAGCACCGGCGAACAGCAATACACGCGCGACGGGCACTTCACCGTGGGACTCAGCGGAAACCTCACTACTCAGGATGGAGAAGACGTGATGGGATACCCCGCGGTGAATGGAGTGATCACCCCGGGGCAGACGCTCTCCCCGATCGTTCTCGGGCAGGGCCTGATCAGCCCGCCGAAAGCCTCCGGCGACATTTCGATGACGACCAACCTCGACGCTTCGACTGCTGTGGGCCAGAATTTCTCCACCCCGATGTCAGTCTATGATTCGCTGGGCGTTTCCCACGTACTGACCTTCCAGTTCACCAAGAGCGCGGCCAACACCTGGAATTACAACATCACGATTCCAGCCGCTGACGTGGGGCAGACGGGCAATCCGGTGAGCGTGTCCACGGGAACCCTGACCTTCGACGGCAACGGCACACTGGTTTCACCGGCGGCAAACATCACGGGCATCACGGTGCCCGGCCTGGCCGATGGCGCGGCTGCCGTCAACCTGACCTGGAATTTGTTCGACAGCAATAACAACCCGCTGATGACCCAGGTGGCTTCGGCCAGCACGACCGCTACTACGTCGCAGGATGGGTACAGCAGCGGCACGCTGGTGAGCTTTAACGTGGGCGCCGACGGTGTGATCTCCGGCACCTTCACCAACGGCAAGACCACGCCGCTCGGGCAGCTCGCCCTTGCCACCTTCCCAGATGAACAGGGCCTGCTTCGCGTGGGATCGAACTATTTCAACGCTACCCTGCCTTCGGGCGCCCCGACCATCGGGGTCCCGGGAGCGGGTGGCCGCGGCACGCTGACCGGCGGCGCGCTGGAGCAGTCCAACGTGGACATCGCCACCGAGTTTGCGGCGATGATCGTGGCGCAACGCGGCTTCCAGGCCAGCGCCAAGGTTGTGACCACGTTCGACGAGACGACGCAAGACACGATTAACCTGATCCGCCAGTAGCGGCGTGGTGAATGAATTTTCTTTGCGATCTTTGCGGTAAGTGATCAGCGCGAAGGATCGCACCACAAAGCGAAAGGGAACCTAGTCACCTGGCGGGTGCGAAACTTAACGGCTGATTAGAACACCTCCGGCTGCGCCTCAATACCCGGCGCAGCCGGACGTTCTGTGGCTCTACTCCGCCTCTAATTCTGTGAGCGCCGCTTTCCTGCCGCCGGCGCGCCACGCAGCGCGGATATCCCCCTAAATCTTTTCCTTCCCGTACCTTGCCGCGCGCCCGGGCTGCGCCGCTCCGGCGCCGCAATTTCATCGCACACCGGTCACTCACTTGCACTTCTCCGTTTGCACGCGTGTAAGCGGAATTATGGCAAGCCATAACCCAAACCTGAACCCGAACCAGAATCCGCCGGTCGTGGAGATCCCCAAAGCTCCGGCTCACCCACGGAAGAACGTGGTGGACGAACTGCCGTGGCTGCCCATGACCCTGACTGTGGAAATTCCCGTCCCCAATTTTACGGTGGGGGATTTGGTGGGGTTGAAGCCCGGGTCGGTTATCAGAACGCTCTTCCAATCCACGTCAGACGTGCCGGTGCGCGTGAACGGCAAGTTGATCGCCTGGGCCAAGTTCGAAGTCGCCGGAGACCGGCTGGCAAGCAGAATTACGGAGCTGGCATGAGCACAGTCTGCGTACCGAGCGGAGCGCAAGTTCCTTTTGCCGGGACTGCCGCGGAGGCCCGCGCCTATGAACAGAGCCCCGAGGGGAATGCCAAACGGAGGCCCGGCCTAGCTGATTCGCCGTCAGCCCGAGCTTTGTACCGAATTCTGCTGACCTGCTGGAGCGGGCTGATGAAAGTGCTGGCCTCGCAGCGCCCCGCCAAAAAGAATCTGCGCGTCTGCGAGAGCGTTTCTCTCGGCGACAAGCGGTTTGTCGCGGTGGTGCAGGTTGGCCAGGAACGATTCCTGATTGGAGGCGCCACGAATTCGATTGCCATGCTGACGCGGTTAGGGGAAACCGAACCCAGCTTCTCCGACACCATGAAGAACTGCGCACAAGCAGGATCCGGACACCAAGGGCCAGAACTTTCGAGGTCTGAGCTTCGATGACTCGCAGGTCGCTTCGTCTGATGGGATGGGTTCTGGCGGTTGGAGTCCTGCTGGCGGCTCTGCCTTCGCAGGCAATTGCGGCAACCCGCGCGACCTCGGCCACGTCCGCCGCGCCTTCGCTTCACGTGCAGCCCAATGAAATCAAGATTACCGGCCTAGGCGACAATTCAGCACTGCAGATCGCAATCCTGCTGACGTTTCTGACGCTGATCCCTTCGCTGATCCTCTGCCTGACGCCGTTCGCCCGCTTGCTGGTGGTGTTTCATTTTCTGCGGCAGGCACTGGGCCTGCAGACTACGCCCTCGAACCAGACGCTCATCGGCCTGGCGCTGATTCTGACCTCATTTCTGATGCAACCGGTGGGTGCCGGAATTTACGAGAACGCATTCCAGCCCTACGAACACGGCACCATGAACCTCTCCGAGGCCATGACTGAGGGCTCAAAGCCGCTGAAGACTTTCATGCTGCATTACGTGCGCGAGAAAGACGTGTCGCTCTTCGTGGAGCTTTCGAAAGAGCCACGGCCGCGCGTTCCAGAAGAGATTTCCATGCGGGTGCTGGTGCCGGCCTACATTCTTTCGGAGTTGCGCGCGGGATTTCAGATCGGCGCCGTCCTGTTTCTTCCGTTCATCGTGATTGACATGGTCGTGGCTTCGATCACCACCTCGGTCGGAATGTTTCAACTCCCGCCGGTGGTCATTTCCACTCCGCTGAAGTTGCTTCTGTTTGTGATGGTGGACGGCTGGAACCTGCTGGTGGGTTCGTTGATGAAAAGTTTCATGTGAGGGGCGATGCATACAGGACAAATCGTGGAGTTGGGGCAGAGAACGCTGTTTGAAGTGTTTCGTGTCGGCGGGCCCATCCTGGCGATCGCGATCGCGGTGAGCCTCCTGATCAACGTCGTTCAGGTGCTCACCTCGCTGCAGGACACAACCATTTCCACCGTGCCGCGGCTGCTGAGCGCCGCTGCCGGCGTATTCGTCCTGATGCCGTGGATGTGGCGGCAGCTGGCGCAGTTCACAGTGCAGATTTTTTCCAATGTCGGCAGCTATGCGCGCTAGAGAAACGGCGGAAGGGTGGAGTGCTTAGGCGATGGAATTCTCTCTAGCCGGCATCTTGAGCACGGCGCTGGTAGTCGGAGCGCGAGTTTCGGGCCTCATGTTGTTCGCACCCTTCATGAGCCACGCGGCCGTGCCACCAAGGATCAAGGCCATGCTGGCACTGACCATCACGGCAGTTCTGTATCCGGTGTTTGCTCCGCGGGTGGGAGTGATTCCGGTTGAGCATTGGCCGCTGCTGATCGCCAGCGAGTTGCTTGTCGGGGTGGCGATTGGTATTACCACCAACCTGGTTTTTGAAGGCGCCGAGATGGCGGGGCAGATTTTGAGTGTGCAGATGGGGTACTCGCTGGTGACCATCCTCGATCCGCAGACGCAGATCGAAAGCAACGTGATGTCGGTGTTCACACAGATGATGACGCTGCTGATTTTTCTCAGCCTGGATGTGCACCACTGGATCCTGCGGGCGATTGTGCGCAGCTTCGACTATCTGCCGCCGGGCGCAGGAACAGCGAATGCAGCTTTCACCAAACAGGTACTGCATGTGGGAGGAAGCATTCTGGGAGTCGGTGTGCAGATCGCGGCGCCGGTGCTGATTGCATCGGTGGTTGCCGACATCCTGCTGGGACTGATCGGCAAGGCGTCGCCGCAAATGCCGGTGATGTTTCTGGGGCCGGCCGTGAAGGGTCTTTTCGGGCTGCTGCTGCTGAGCGCGGCCGTGCACTACTGGCCGGACTTGTTCGCGCGTTTGTTTACCGATTCGCTGGCAATTACGGAGAGGACGCTCAGGCTGGCTCACTAAGTGACGGCGGTTAAGAGAGAAGTATGGCGGATTCCAACAAATCAGAAAAGCCGACAGCGCGAAGACGGCAAAAAGCCCGCGAGAAGGGTCAGGTCGCCCGGACGCGCGATCTCTCCGGCATTCTCGCGATCGCCGCTGCCTGCGCGCTGATCGGTTGGCAGGCTTCGCACATGGCCGAGGCATGGCGCACCCTGCTGCAGACTTCTCTGAGTATGCCGGTGAGTGACGTGCTGGCGCCGCGCAGTTCGGTGCTGTTCTGGTCGTACTGGGAGGTGATTCGCTGGGCCGCGCCGGTGATGCTGGGCGCGTGGGTGATCTCCGCGGTCACGGGAGTGGCGCAGGGCGGTTTCGTGTTTGCCCCGGAGGCGCTGGCGCCGAATCCGGAAAGACTGAGCCCGGTCAACCGGCTGCAGCAGATATTTTCCATTTCCGCGTTGGGCGGACTGCTCAAGTCCCTGCCGCCCATCATCTGCGTGATCTACGTCAGCTACGGCGTATTTCACCGGCACATGGGAGAGGTTGTGCGCGCTTCCAACCTGGGGATGGGCGCGCACGCGCAGCTGATGCTCACTCTGCTTTTCGAGGTGGGATGGAAATCGCTGCTGGTGCTGGTGATCTTCGCGGCGATCGATTATCTCATCGCCTGGCGCAAGCACGAAGGCGACCTCAAGATGAGCCGGGAAGAGCTGCGGGAAGAAATGAAGGAGACAGATGGAAACCCGCAGATCAAGGCGCGTATCCGGCGCCTGCAGCGGCAAGTCCGGCGGCGGCAGATGCTGCTCGATACCGAGCAGGCGACGGTGGTGGTGACCAATCCGACCCACTTCGCCGTGGCTCTGAAATACGAGCCCATGATGGCGGCTCCCATCGTGGTAGCGAAGGGCCGCGACCTGTTCGCGCAGGAAATCAAGGATGTAGCGCGCTGGAGCAACGTGCCGATCATGGAGAACCCGCCGCTGGCGCAGGCGCTGTATCGCCTGGTGGCGGTGAACGGGCAGATTCCGGCAAAGCTGTACACGGCGGTGGCCGAAATTCTGGCGTTTGTTTACAAGGCGCAGGTGGAGGCGGCGCGCCGGGCGGCGCGTCCGCGCAATAAGTAACGGCATTTAGAGACGTGAGAGGAAAATGGCAGGCAAACCGGGTTTCCTGAGTGCGTTGAAAGCGAATGGCGCGGACTGGATTATTCCAGCGTGCGCCGTCAGCCTGATTTTCGTCATGCTGGTGCCGCTGCCGTCGTTCGCCTTGGACCTCTTGCTGACGTGCAGCATCACGATTTCGGTTCTGGTGCTGCTCTCGGCGGTGCAGATTCTGCGGCCGGTGCAGTTCTCCGTATTCCCCAGCCTGCTGCTGCTTTTGACTCTGCTGCGCCTGTCCCTCGATCTGGCTTCCAGCCGCAGAATTCTCCTGCATGGCAGTGAAGGGTCTTCCGCGGCGGGGAAGGTGATTGAAGCATTCGGACAGTTCGTGGTGGGCGGCAATTATGTCGTCGGCTTCGTGATTTTCCTGGCGTTGATTGCGATCCAGTACATGGTGGTGAGCCACGGTGCGGTGCGGACTGCAGAAGTCACCGCCCGCTTCACTTTGGACGCCATGCCCGGCAAGCAAATGGCGATCGACGCGGACTTGAATGCCGGCCTGATCGATGAACACCAAGCGCGCTCGCGGCGCGAGCTGATCGCCAAGGAAGCCGAATTCTACGGCGCCATGGACGGCGCGGCGCGCTTCAATCAGCGCGACTCTCTGGCCACCATTCTGATCACAGCGATCAACATCATCGCCGGGTTTCTGATCGGGGTTTTCCAGCAGGGCATGCCTTTCGGCGAGGCCCTCAAGACCTACACGATCCTGACCGTCGGCGATGGCCTGGTGACGATGATTCCGTCGCTGCTGGTGTCGGTGGCCGGCGCCATTGTGATCACACGCGCTTCCTCGCAAAGCACGCTTGGCGTTGATATCGGCACCCAGCTGTTCGGGAAACGCCGGCCGCTTTTGCTTGCCGGCGGAGTGATCGCCGCCCTCGCCTTGATTCCGGGCCTGCCCAAGTTCTCGTTCATTCTGGTCGCCGGGTTGATGTTCGGCCTGGCGAGGCTACTCAAAGACGAAGCGCCGTCGGGAAAAGAAGTTACGGGTCTCGCGACTACGCCCGCGGCCAAGGGCGACGGCAAAGCCGCTGCGGCGGTGGATCCGATGGAAGCGGCGCTGAAGCTGGACGACCTCACCCTAGAAGTCGGATTCGGGCTGGTTCCATTGGCAGACGCCAAGAAGGGCGGCCAGTTGCTCGCCAAGGTTCGCGCGCTGCGCAAGCACATGGCGCGCGACCTGGGCTTCGTAGTGCCGCCGATTCACATTACCGATAATCTTTCGCTGCATGAAAACGAATACGTCATCTCGCTTCGTGGCACTGAGATCGCCCGCTGGGAGCTGCGGCGCGATTGCCTGCTGGCGATCAGCTCGCAAATCACGGCGGCGGCATTGCCCGGCCAGGATACGCGCGAGCCCGCCTTCAACGTTCCCGCCAAGTGGATCTCGCGCGAAGTGGAGCCGCAGGCGCTGTCCGCGGGCTTCACGGTCGTAGATAACGTCAGCGCGCTTACAACCCATCTGGGCGAAGTCATCCGCCAGCATGCGTATGAACTGCTCAACCGGCAAGAGACGAAGCGCCTGATCGACCGGCTGAACGATTCCCATCCCAAACTGGTGGAAGAACTCATCCCCAAGCTCATGACTTTGGGCGAAGTGCAGAAAATTCTGCAGCAGCTGCTGCGCGAGCAGGTCTCGATCCGCGATCTGGGCACGATTCTGGAAGCTCTGGTCGAAGCCGCTCCCCTCAGCAAGAACCCGGTGCTGCTGGTCGAAGCGGCTCGCCACGCGCTGGGCCGGGCCCTGGTGCGGCCGCTGCTGGACGGCGGCGGATCGCTCAAGGTGGTTACGCTCGACAACAGCATCGAGGAAGAGTGCCTGCGGGCAATGAACGGGAACGCGGCGTCGGGCGCTTCGGCGGCGCTGCAGCCCTCGCTGGTGCGGCGGGTGCTCGAGGGACTGCGCGCGTTACTGGGTGAACACGCGGTGCAGGCGAATCCGGTATTGCTGTGCGCTTCGCCGGGCCGGTACTACCTGCGGCGTTTGCTGGAGCCGTTCCTGCCCAAGATTGTGGTGCTGGCGCCTACGGAAATTCCGCCGACGATCCCAGTCCAATCCGTGGGCCTGGTGCGATGACAAGCGAAAGCGCAATCAAGGAAGCGACTCAAGAGGAAGCAGGGTGCGAGGAGCCACGAGGTGAACAGCCAATGATGCAAGCCGAGATGGCATACAAGGGAGCGCAAGGCCAAACCGCCCAGGATCAGCTGGTGATGGGCGAGATCCAGCAGGTGTATTACATCGCGCGCCGCATTCATGAACGTTTGCCGCAGCACGTGTTGTTCGAGGATCTGGTGCACTCCGGCGTCCTCGGCCTGATTGACGCCGCCCGCCACTTCGATGCCGGCAAGAACGTGCAGTTCAAGTCCTACGCCCAGTTCCGCATTCGCGGCGCCATCATGGACAGCCTGCGCGAGCAGGACTGGGCATCGCGCCGCGCCCGCGACAAACGCAAGCATGTGGATCAGGTGATGGACGCATTGTCCATGAAGCTGGGCCGGCAGCCGACCGATGAGGAAATGGCCGCCGAGATGGGCATCGAACTCACAGCGCTGCACAAACTGAAGGGCAAGCTGGATTCGCTCACCATCGTCGGCCAGCAGGTGGCTTACGGGCAGGACCGCAGCGAGCAGCACGATCTGGTGGAATCAGCCCCGGCGAATCCAGAGGAAGATCCGTTCCACCAATGCCTGCGCACCGAGATGCGCGAGCGGCTGGCGCAAGCCATTTCGGGTTTATCGAAGAAAGAGCAGCAGGTGGTTTCGCTTTACTACCGCGAGGAACTCACCATGCGGGAAATCGCGGAAGTCATGGACATTGGCGAATCGCGCGTTTCCCAGCTCCACTCCGGCGCCCTGAACAAACTGCGCCAGACCCTGGAGCAGCATTCGGTGGAAGGCGTGCGGGCGTTTACGACTGAGTGCTAGCTAACTCGACCGATAATTGGCAGGAGATAAGACTTTGGCAACGCCAAACATCACGAATGACGGGCTGAACCGGGCAAGCGAGGACGTCCGGGTTTACGACTTCCAGCAGGCTGGACGCCTGAACGAGACCCAGATCCAGACCCTCGCCGGCATGCACGATGGATTGGTCCGCAACCTTACCTACGCCGTAAGCAATCACCTGCGCACCAGCTTCGAGTTGAAGCTTGAGGGCATCGAAGACTCCGCCTTTTCCCAGGTGGTCAGCGAGATTCCTGCCGCGTCATACGTCACCTCGATCGAACTGCGGCCGCAACACACTGTAGGCGGCATCTTCGTCGATCTTGCGCTGGCCTTCCCCATGCTCGACCTGCTTCTGGGCGGCCCGGGCGGAAACCACGTCCCGCAGCGCGGTTTGAGCGAGATCGAAGAGTACCTGATGCAGGACATCGTCCGCGTGATCTGCGGAGAGCTGGAACTGGCCTGGAAGTCGATGGACATCGGCGTCAGCGTCGGAGAACAGCAGAAGCCGCTGCAATTGCGCACTCTGCTGCTTCCCAGTGAGCGCATGGTCGTGCTGCGGCTAGGCGCCAGGCTGGGCGATGCCGAGGGGATGCTGAAAGTTTTCTTTCCCGTTTCCACCGCCGGCGCGATGCTGCGCAAGGTGTCAAAGATTGTGCCCTCTACGCCGCGCGGCGCGGCTCCTTCGGCGGCGACCCGCATCCAGGAGCGCCTCATGGATTGCCTCTGTTCCCTGGAGCTGAACGTTCCCGGAATCAAGGTATCGCTGCAGGAGCTTCTCTATCTGCGGCCGGGAAAGCTGCTCGACCTGGGAATTCCCGCGAATACTCCCGCGCAATTGACGGTGGAAGGCCACGAGTGGTTTGAGTCCGCGCCGGTAAGGGCGGGTTCGTTCCGCGCCGCCAAGTTGGCGGGGCAGATTAGGAGACGCCAGACCCACAACGGATAAAAGCTATGACAACTGCAACCCGAACCGCTCTAGAAGCTCTCGTAGAAAATTGCCGCAAGGCGCTGGCCGACCTGCTCTCCCGGCTTAC
>Ga0335080_10008492_pt1 | contig 10709 bp, 7 predicted proteins | sample Lox_Sample_34_FD_206720 | JGI IMG/M metagenome (GOLD analysis project Ga0335080, IMG submission 206720) | Soil microbial communities from Loxahatchee National Wildlife Refuge, Florida, United States - Lox_Sample_3.4 | ecosystem: Environmental > Terrestrial > Soil > Wetlands | place: USA: Florida...
GTCGAGCTTGAACTGCAGGATCTCGAGCGCCCGCTGCTGCTGCGCGTGAGTCGTAAAGTAATCCAGGGTCACGTGCAGGCCGTGCTCGACGTCACGCCGGGCTTCGGACAAGCGCTTCCGGAAATATGCGTAGCCGGACTGGTCGATCCAGGTATAGTGCTGCGGCCAATTCGCCAGCCGCTCCTTGTGGATCTCCGGGGCAAACAGCTCCGTAAGGCTCGAGCAAACCGCCTCCTGCCAGGGCGCGCGGCGAGCGAAGTTCACATACGCGTCCACCGCAAAGCGCACGCCCGGCAGTACGTGCTTGAGCGAAGTGATGTCTGCGCGCTGCAGGCCGCATGCCTGTCCGAGCCAGATCCAGGCCTCTATACCGCCCTCGTCGCCTTGCGTGCCATCGTGATCGATGATGCGCTGAATCCATTGCCGGCGATGTTCGCGCTCCGGCATGTTCGACAGCACCGCGGCGTCTTTGATCGGAATGCTGATCTGGTAGTAGTAGCGGTTATAGACCCAGCCCTGAATCTGTTCTCTGGTCAGCTTACCGCTGTTCATCGCCACCTGGTACGGGTGGTAAATGTGATAGCGCTTACCTTTGCCTCGCAGCCGCTGCTCGAATTCGTCGCGGCTCCATGGCATCGCTTCCGGTGCGCCCATCAGGATCTCCTAAAGTGTGACATGCAGCCCATCGTGGGCCACTTCGATGCCGGCGCGTGCCAACTCCGCCCGCTCAGGTGAATCCTCGTCGAGGATCGGGTTGGTGTTGTTGATGTGGATCAGAATCTTGCGCTTGGCCGGCAGGGGCTGCAATACGCTGATCATGCCGCCAGCGCCGGACTGCGGCAGATGACCGATGTCGCGTGCGCGCTTGCTCGAAATGCCGAGCTTGATCATCTCGTCATCGGTCCAGAAGGTGCCGTCTACCATCACAACGTCGGCCCGTCCCAGCAAAGGTGCTAGATGCGGCTCTATCTGGCCGAGCCCGGGCGCGTAGAACAACTGCTTTCCAGTACGCAGGTCGGTGATGTGAATGCCGATGTTATCGCCTTCGTGCGGATTGTCTCGGTGCGGCGAATACGGCGGCGCTTTACTCTTGAGCGGAACTGCGCTGAACTGCAAATGTCCTATCCCGTCGATGGAGAAGTGGGTGCCGGACGCCGTCGGCAGACGATGCCAGTTCACACCGCAGTAGTGACCGAGGATACTGAACAGCGGGTTGCCGGTAGTCAGGTCCTCGCGGACCATGTCCGTGCACCATAGCTCCAGCGGCTTCCCTTCGCGCAGCATCAGCAGCCCGGTGGTGTGATCGATTTGCCCATCCACCAGCACTACCGCCCGAATTGCCGTGTCGCGGATCGCGCGCGCCGGTTGCAGTGCCGGGAAGGCTTTGATCTGTGCCAGCAAATCCGGCGACGCGTTGAACAGGACCCAGTCATTCCCATCCGGGCTGACAGCGATGGAGGATTGAGTACGCGGCTGCGCGCGGATGCTGGCCTTGCGCACCCCGTCGCAGTTGCGACAGTTGCAGTTCCACTGCGGGAACCCTCCCCCAGCTGCCGATCCCAGGACCCGAATTTGCATGACAAACGATATGTGTCGTACCGGCGGGCCGTTGCCCAAAACAACGAAAGCCCCATGGGGGGCTTTCGTTGAGCCCGCAGATTGAGACTTAGCGGTTGGCGATGTACATCGTCACTTCGAAACCGAAACGCATCTCGGTGAACTCAGGCTTGGTCCACATAGTCTTCTCCAGATAATGATACAGTTATCTACGTGCGGTCTTCGACGGCCGCGTTTGGCGAACCCTACCAGCCTTAAAGTCGCCCGCGCCGCAATCGCAGCCCGGGAGTCCGACGGACAGGTAAAGTCGAGGCTCATTCTCGGCCAGTTCCGGTCCCGGCACCCACATCAAAATCAGCAAATGCGGGTCATGATTTTCATGAGTTTGAGAGATCGATCTGTCCTGGCTCAGTCGAGCACGAGGCGGTGTGCCTGTGATCAGCGCGACGGCCGATAGCGCACTCCAGTTGGACTGGCTTTACCGTCCGTGGTACCGCGATCGGCCCATCGCAGTGGCGTTCATCGTGTCGCTATTGCTGCATGCCTTGGCTATCGCCCTTCTTCCCGGGCTGCGTACGCCCGTCCCCAAGCAGAAGGTGTTGACCGTCAATCTCGCGCCTGCTCCCCAACCGCCGGCGGCGCGCGAAGAGCAGCCGAAAGAGGAGCCGAAACCGCCTGCAAAGCCAGCCCCGCTGAAGCGAGCTCAAAAGCCGTTCCAGCGCCAGGATCTCAAGGCAGTGCCGGTTGCGCCGGCACTGCCCAAACCGCAAGCGCGGGCCGAACTGGCGCCGCTGCCCAAACCGGAACCACGCGTTCAAACGAGACCCGAGGTCCCGTCCGCGCCGCAGACCCTAGCGCGCGTGGAGCCGCGTCCGGAGCCGCGCGTCCAATCCATACCACAGGCGCGATCCGAACCACGTTCCGACCTCAGACCAGAACCGCGGCCCGAGCCGAAATTCGAACCGCGTCAAGAGGCAAAACCATTGGCGCGGGTTGAACCCCGGATCGACCCCCACCCACAAGCATCTCCCGAAGTGCGGCCTGTTCCGCGGGTGGACCCTAGAACCGAATCGGTTCCCATTCCTCGTGTAGAGCCGCAGATCAGTCCGAATCGCGAGCCGACCCCTGTCGTGCGCCCAGACGTCCGACCCGAGACCGTAGCAGCACCGAAATTGGAATCACCGCAGCCGCGGACAGAGCCAAGGCCCGAGCCCGCTCCCGTGCGCCGCAGCGAACCGCGCCCCGAGCCACAGCGCGAGTCGGTCCCAGTGGCTCGCCCTGAGCTCGCTCCGGAATCTGTTACCGCACCTCGCGTGGAAGCGCCGCGCGCAGAGCCCCGTGCGCAACCGCAGATCACCGCAAAAGCGGAGCCGCGTTCCGAGCCTGCCCCGGCGCCGCGTCAACAACCCCGTGTCGAGGCTCCCAGCGCGGCCCCCGAGCCTGTCGCGCCACCTCCCGAACCCGCCGCCGCGGCACGTCCGCAAGCTAGGGCAGAGCCCCAGCCGCTGCCGCGCGCGGAGCCGCAAGTGCGCTCTGAACCGAAGGCGCAGCCCAAATACGAGGCGCGCTCCGAACCGAGCGCGCCGACGCCGCTCGCTGCGCCCGCGCCGCTAGGGCCAGCCCGGCCGTCCGCGACGCCGGCGCCCACTGACCCGGTTGCCCGCGCACCTCTGCCTACGCCGCCCAAGCTGAGGAGAGGAGACGAAGATGCCGCGCTCAGGCGGTACGCAGCCGAGGTTTCGCGTATTGTCGGCAAGTACATTTCGGAGCGCGATTACCCGCGCCTCGCGCGAGATCGGGGCTGGCAGGGCGCCGCGACAGTTCAGGTCGAGATCGGCGCGGATGGTTTGTTGAAGGGGGTCAAGGTAAGTCGCAGCAGCAATTACTCCGTGCTTGATGACCGTGCGGTCTCGAAGATACGGGAGATCAAGCTCCCGAACATACCCGACGAGTTGCGCGAGAGACGGTTCACCTTCGAGGTCCCGTTCCGATTCTCGCTGCGCAATCGCCAGCAGTAAAGCATCGCGCTTCGGAACATGTCCGGCGCACTGTTCCCATCGCTCGAGCCCTACGCCTCCGGTTGGCTCGAAAGCGGTGACGGGCATCGAATCTGGTACGAACAGTGCGGCAATCCGCAAGGGACGCCCGCAGTCTTTCTGCATGGCGGGCCCGGCAGCAGTACAAATCCCGATCACCGTCGCTTTTTCGATCCGTCGTTCTATCGCATCGTCCTGCTCGATCAGCGCGGCTGCGGGCGCTCGGCCCCGCGCGGAGAAGTGAGTGCGAATACGACGCAGCATCTGCTGATCGACCTCGAGCGGCTGCGCCTCCAGCTCGATATCCAGCAGTGGCTGTTGTTCGGCGGGAGCTGGGGCAGCACACTGGCCCTTGCCTATGCTCAGGCCCATCGCGAAGCCGTCAGCGGGCTGGTGTTGCGCGGACTGTTCCTCGCTTCCGAGGACGAGGTAGCGTGGTTCGTAACCGGGCTGAGGCGCTTCCTGCCCGAAGCATGGAGCAGGTTTGCAGCCTACAGCGACGATCAGTCTTGCTCTGGTCTGTTGCGTCACTATCATCAACGCGTCGCGATGGATGACCTGGAGGCGGCCGCGTCCTGGAGCGCGTGGGAGTCGGCGGTCATGGCCGTAGGCGAAGCGAGCTCTGCTTTGCCCGCCGCGGACACGGCTACCCTGGCGCGTGCTCGCGTCCAGCTTCACTACCTCGTCCACAGCTGCTTTCTTGCACCCGCACAGTTGCTGCACGGACTGGAACGACTTCGAGGGCTGCCTGCAATCGTAGTGCAAGGGCGGCGCGATCTGGTTTGCCCCCCAGGCACCGCGTACACTGTTGCGCGTCAGTTGCCAGGAGCGCAGCTGCGAATCGTGGAAGAGGGCGGCCATTCGCCCATGCATCCCGCCATGGCGCAGGCTCTGGTCCAAGCCACTGGAGACATGAAACGCCTGATCGCGCCCAAATGAGTCTGCGTTTTCGCATCAATCTCATCATCACGGTCGTGATCGTGCTGTTCTCGCTGGTCACCGCCAAGATCGTGCTGGACGACATGCGCAGCTCCGTCCGCGAGGAAATGGAGGCGGGAACCAAAGTTACGCAACAGTTGCTGAGCTCGGTGTTGTACAGCAGCCAGTTCGGTCCGCACTCGCGCGAGCCGCTCGACGTGCTGCTACCGTTCCTGCGCGGCCTGGGGCGCGTGCGCGCACACGAAATACGACTGTACGCAGACGACGGCACACTGGTCTACACCTCGCCCCCTCCTCTGTACAAAGCGGGCCGCGCCGCGCCGGAATGGTTCTCGCGCCTGGTTTCGCCGCGCCTTCCCGACGCGGAACTGAGCGTGAGCGGTGGCAGGATCCGGGTGACACCCGATGCCTCACGCGCCATCCTGGATTCGTGGGACGACATGAGAAATCTGATCGGCCTGGCTCTGGGCTTTCTCTTGCTGGTCAACGCCGTCGTGTTCTGGCTGTTGGGGCAGGCGCTGCGACCCGTCGCACCGATCCTGCTGGGTCTGTCGGAGATGGAGCACGGACGGCTCAATACACGACTGCCAGAGTTCTCAGTGCGTGAATTCGATTCCATCAGCCACACCTTCAACCGCATGGCTCAGGCGCTGGAGGAAACCCATGCCGAAAACATGCGGCTCGCCCTTGTCGCCAGACAGTCCACTGACGCGATCATGATTCATGATCTGGCCGGTAACATTTCTTTCTGGAACCCCGCAGCGGAGCGCCTGTTCGGCTACCTGCCGGAGCAGATCGTTGGCCATTCGGCGACGCTGCTGACCCCGCCCGGGCTCGAAGCCGAGGTGGCAGACAATCTCGAGACGGTCCGAGGGCGGCGTGTTGTCGACAACGTCGAGACGCGCCGACTGACCCGTGACGGTCGATTCGTGGATGTTGCGCTGTCTGCCGCACCTCTGACAGACCCCGAGAGCGGGGAGGTGATCGGGGAAATCTGCAGCATGCGCGACATTACGGAGCACAAGCGCGCGCAGGAAGCCGAGAAGGAGCTGGAACAGAATCGGCGACTGACTCAGCTCATCCAGACGCGGCTGGAGGAGGAACGCCGGACCATCGCGCGCGAACTGCACGACGAGCTGGGACAGTGCGTCACCGCGATCAAGACAATCGGCACGGCCATTTCCAACCGCACCCAGACCACTGCGCCCGAGATCCATCGCAGCGCTCAGACTATCGTCGAGGTCGCGAGTCACATCTACGATGTCGTGCACGGAATCATTCGTCAGCTCCGCCCCAGCGCCCTCGACAATCTGGGCTTGCAGGAAGCGGTCGAGGACATGGTCAATGTCTGGCGCGATCGTCATCCGGAAATCACTTACAAGCTCACGCTGAGCGGAGATCTGGCCGACTTGGGCGAAGTAGTCAACATCACTGCCTATCGTCTGGTGCAAGAGTGCTTGACCAACATCCTCCGGCATGCCGATGCGTCCCAGGTCGAGATCGAAGTCAGGCGCGAAGGCGGAGTGATTCAGCTGAGCGTAGCCGACAATGGCAGGGGTTTAGGGGACGGCAATGGCAGCGAGACGACTCGCTTTGGCTTGTTGGGGCTGCGCGAACGCGTGCAGGCCCTGGATGGTGATTTCAGGCTCGAGTCTCGGCCCGGGGAAGGACTTAGAATAAGTGCAACCATCCCAGTCGCAGTGACCGCCCGCGTGGGAGACGGCTTCGAGTCGAGTGTGAAAGCGATGGCGAAATGACGCAGCCGCAGGTCCGAGTCATGTTGGTTGACGACCATGCCGTGGTGCGGATGGGGTTCCGGTTGCTGCTCGAGGGCGCCGCCGACCTCAAAGTTACTGCGGAAGCAGACAGCGGCGAAGAAGCAGTGCGAAGTTTCCCGGAAGTGAAGCCAGACGTCGTGGTAATGGACATCTCGATGCCGGGAATCGGCGGTCTGGAGGCAATCGACCGGATCCTCGCTCGCGAGCCTACTGCGCGCATTCTTGTGCTATCTGCGCACGAGGATGTTATGCACGCGAGGCGAGTGCTCAAGGCGGGTGCGGCCGGCTATCTTACCAAGCGCAGTGCTGCCGAAGAGCTCATCCATGCCATTCGGCAGGTTGCCCAAGGCAAAACCTATCTCGAGCCTTCGATCGCTCAGCGGCTTGCGATGCAGCAACTGGGTGGCGAGAAAAGTCCGGTCGACATGTTGAGCGAGAAGGAATTCAAGGTATTCCTAGCCCTGGCCAAGGGGCAATCGGTGGTGGAGATCGCGGAGGTCATGTCCCTTAGTCCGCGTACTGTGGGTACGCATCTCTATAATATCAAACAGAAACTCGGAGCATCGAACTCTGCCGAGCTAGCCATCATGGCGATCCGGGCTGGTTTGGTTGAGCCGTGAAGAAGGCAAACCGTCAAATCTCATGAAAATCATGAGGCCCTTTTAAGCGATTTGCTGTGGCTAGGAGTACTCTGGGTCTAGACAATAGAGCCGCTACTGAGCAGTAACCTCCCGTCGAGTTGGCTGAACCAGACCTAGAACTAAGGAGAAAAAGATATGTGGACCAAGCCTGAATTCACCGAAATGCGCTTCGGCTTCGAAGTGACGATGTACATCTACAATCGGTAACTAGACTAGTCTCAGCAAAAGGGCTGCCCTCGGGGCAGCCCTTTTTGTTTGGAGATCAGAGGGGGAGACATGGCAAACGATATCAGCGCTCGAGGCTACGACAGGGTTGCGGTAGCACTGCACTGGCTGGTGGCGGCTGGTGTATTCACGATGATCGGCCTCGGCTGGTATATGACGGAGATTCCGAAAGGCACGCCACAGCGCGCGTTCTTTTTCAACCTGCACAAATCGATCGGCGTAACCCTGGCGTTGATCGTGCTGCTGCGCGTGTTCTGGCGATGGAAGCACAAGCCGCCCGCGTTGCCGGCAGGAACTGCGAGTTGGGTAGTGAACGCCTCAAAGTTGAGTCATGGTTTGCTCTATGCCTTGCTGGTCCTGATGCCAGCGGTGGGCTTCATCGCATCCAATTTCAGCAAGTACGGAGTCACTTATTTCGGGTTGTTCAAGATCGGCCCGTTTTTCCCGGAGAACAAAGCATTGTACGAATTGTTCCAGGGCATCCATCACGCCGCTTCCGAAGTTCTGGTGATCGTGATTTGCATCCATATCGCCGGTGCATTGAAGCATCTGTTGATTGACAAAGATGGCGTTTTCTTCCGGATGCTCCCGCGCCGTCTGTCTTGATCTCACAGCTGGCCGCTGTTCCGAGATATGGGAAAATCAACCGGGACTGCTAGGTGCTCCGCTGGCGACGAAGGTAGAGAAAACCGGCGGCAATGATCATCACCAACGCAAGTTGCAGCAGAAGCCCCTGCAGGTTTGGATAGATACCGAGCAGCGGGACGGATGGGAAGTCGATTCTATTGGACGCGAGTTTGCCGGCCTCTTGTAGGGCGGCGATACCCTGACCGGCGAAGACCACAGCCATTATCGCCAGCAGCAGCGAGCTGGCGCCGAAGAACGTCCCCAACGGCAGCCGGACGCTGAAACGAGCAATCAGCCACGCTATCACCACAAGCGCGCCCACCCCGACTGCGAATCCCGCTAGCACCGCTGTCTGGCCGCCGCCTTCCGACTGCATCCACAGAGCTTGGTAGAACAGTACCGTCTCGAAAATTTCGCGATATACAGCGAGGAAAGACACCAGCGCGATACTGAATAAGGCCCCGCCACTCAATGCCGCAGTCATCTGGTTGCGGATAAATTGATTCCAACGCGTGGCGTTGGCTTTGCTGTGCAGCCAGAAGCCGACGTACAGCAGCAGCCCCGCGGCGACGAGCGCGGTGATGCCTTCGGTCACTTCGCGGTGCGCACCGCTGATTGCGATCAGCTTGCTGGAAACCACCCACGTGAGTCCGCCGAGCAGCAGCGCGGCGATCCAGCCGACGTGAAGCCACGGGAGGCTTTCGCGCCGACCCGTGCGTACCAGGAATGCCGCCATCGCCGCGAGGACCAGAATCGCCTCGAGGCCCTCACGCAGAATGATGACAAGGGAGCTGACAAAGTCTGCCGTCGGGGATGCAGCGGGGCCGGTCAGCCGCTGCTGCGATTCCTCGAGCAACTTGACGGCCGCATCGTGATCGGTTTCGACATCGACGATCGGTCTGCCGCTTTTAATCGCATTGCGATAACCCATCATTGCTGCTTCGGTGCGCGTCCGCAGCGCGCGATCGCGGTTGTCCAGGCTGGCCTCGACCAGCTCAAAACCTTCGAGGTAGGCGGTAACTGCGAGCTGATATGCTTCGTCCTGATTGCCGCCTCGGTAGGCTTGGAGACTGCGCTGGAGCGTCGCAATGCTGAATGCGATGGGTGTGCTCGGGGAGAGCGCCATCTCCGCCGGCTCGGCGCGCAGGTAAGCGAGAATGGATTCCGTGTTTCCACCTTTCCCCTTGGCCTCCGCCGGGGTCATGGTTACGACCGCCGCGAGCGAGTCGAATATGGATCGTCCATCACCGTGCTGCCACGCTTGTTTGCCTATAGCGCGCTGCCCGTCATCGGTCGCGAATTGGGTTACGTAAAACGCGAGCTTCCAGCGCTCCTCAGCGCTGAGATCGGCGAATGCAGGCATCGCCGTCCCGCTTACGCCCAGCGTGATCGTATTGAACAGGCCGAACACGCTGCGCACGGACTGACGCCGCGCATCCTGAAAATTGCTGGGTGCCGGGGCGAGCTTAGCTGCTTGCGGTCCCAGGCCGTCTCCGCTCGAACCGTGACAGACAGCGCAACGAGCGGCATAGAGCGCGGCGGCATTGGTCATGTCCGGCACCTGCTTGGGTGCTACCGGGATCTGGTATGCGGCGATCAACTCTTGCTGCATCTGGCGGGCCAGCCCTGCGACCTGTTCGCCATCTGCTTTGGCTTGAATCAACGCCAGAAGCTGCTCGCCCTGGCGCGCAAAAGCTTCGTGCTTGGAATGAGGCGGTAGCGTGATGATCAGTGCCCTGATCTGCCCCGCGAATTCAACCTGCTCGGCATATTCGCTCGGATTGATCACCTTGCCTGACTGGACGAACTGCGGATACTCCCCCGAGACATAGTCCAGCAGATGAAGAATCGTCTGCGGCCCGTGGGCCGGCACGCCAGCCTCCTGCGCGAACGCCGCACTCAGGAAAAAGAGGAGAGAGACAAGTGGCAGACCCAGTCGGCAAAGCATGGAGAGCGTGGAAAAGGAGATGTGCCCATGGGGCCGGGTAAATGCGAATTATAAGCATTGAGGCTCAATCTTGTCCTCTGCAGTTTTCGTTGATCTCCGTTAGTGGTTCCGGTGCTTGGGTGGCCCACCTGGGTGCTATTGACAATCATTCTCATTGTGATTTAAGCTACTGCTTGTTGTCGCCAGTACCTCGGAGCCCGCCGTGTATGTTTGTGTTTGCAACGGAGTGACGGAACAACAGATCCGCGACGCGGTGTGTGACGGCGCGTCGTCCGTTTGCGAGCTGAGTGCCCGACTTGGGGTTGCGGCGGCATGCGGCTGCTGCCGTACCTTCGCTGGCCAGGTCTTGGACGAAACACTTCAGGTTCTCGGCTTCCCCGAAAATCGCGTCGCCGCGTAAGGCGCAGTGCGGTTACCGTAGCGCCCGCGAGGCTCCACTGGCCGTTGGCCCTTACTCCGGCAACGCCGTCGCGCTGCGCCCAGCTGGTTCCATCCGCTTCCATCCGCGAGCATCCTGGTTCGACCCTATGGCCGGCTATAATGGCCGGAACCCCATAGCTTGGAGCCGACATGAAGGGCGATCCCAAGGTCGTTGATTACCTCAATCGCGTGCTGACCAACGAACTAACCGCGATAAACCAGTACTTTCTGCATGCGCGGATGTTCCGGCACTGGGGGCTCACGAAACTCAACGAATACGAATACCACGAGTCTGTCGATGAGATGAAGCACGCAGACAAGCTGATCAACCGGATTCTCTTCCTCGAGGGCCTCCCGAACCTGCAGCAGCTGAACAAGCTCTACGTGGGCGAGGACACGCCCGACGCGCTCAAGTGCGATCTCAGGATGGAAATGGAAGCGATCCCGCTCCTGCGGGAGGCGATTGCATACTGCGAGTCGTGCAACGATTACATCAGTCGAGAATTGCTCGAGGATATTCTCGACGGTGAGGAAGAAC
>Ga0335080_10008493_pt1 | contig 10709 bp, 13 predicted proteins | sample Lox_Sample_34_FD_206720 | JGI IMG/M metagenome (GOLD analysis project Ga0335080, IMG submission 206720) | Soil microbial communities from Loxahatchee National Wildlife Refuge, Florida, United States - Lox_Sample_3.4 | ecosystem: Environmental > Terrestrial > Soil > Wetlands | place: USA...
CCCCGAAAGGAAGATCCGCGCATGTATCGACTCGCCCTGCTTGCCGCCAGCGCCCTGGTCGCCGCGCTGCCGGTCTTCGCCGCCGACGAGCCCGCGCTCGATCTCACCCTCGAGAACCACAAGTTCACGCCCGAGCGCCTCGAGATCCCGGCGGGCAAGAAGGTGAAGATCGTCGTGGACAACCGCGACGCCACCGCCGAGGAGTTCGACAGCGACGACCTGCGCGTCGAGAAGGTCATCGGCGGCAACTCCAAGGGCACGGTCTGGATCGGCCCGCTCAAGGCCGGCGAGTACAAGTTCATCGGCGAGTACCACGACAAGACGGCGCACGGCGTCGTGGTCGCCAAGTAAGCCGGCACGAAGCCATGTTCGCGACCGCCCTCATCGTCTTCCGTGAAGTCCTCGAGGCGGCGCTGATCGTCGGCATCGTCGCGGCCGCCACGCGCGGCATCCCGGGACGCGCGCGCTGGATCGCCGCGGGCATCGCGGCCGGCGTGCTGGGCTCGCTCGCGGTGGCCGCCGGCGCGGGCTACCTCTCGCAGCTCGCCGAGGGCATGGGCCAGGAGCTCTTCAACGCCACCATCCTCGGCATCGCGGTGGCGATGCTCGCGTGGCACAACATCTGGATGTCGGTGCACGGCCGCGAGCTCGCCGCGCACGCGAACGAGGTCGGCGCCCAGGTCCGCAACGGCGCGAAGGCGCTCTCGGTGCTGCTCATCGTGATCGCCATCGCCGTGCTGCGCGAGGGCTCCGAGACGGTGCTCTTCCTCTACGGCGTCGCCATTTCGGGCGACGAGGCGCGCATGCCGATGATCGCGGGCGGCGCGATCGGGCTCGCCGGCGGCATCGCGGTCGGCTGGTTCCTGTTCGCGGGGCTGCTGCGCATCCCGCTCAAGTACTTCTTCGCCTCGACGTCCATCCTCGTGCTGCTCCTCGCCGCGGGCATGGCCTCGCAGGCGGCGCGCTTCCTCATCCAGGCCAACGTCATCCCGAGCCTCGCCACGCCGCTCTGGGACACGTCGTCGCTCATCTCCAACTCGTCGCTGGTCGGCAAGGCGCTCACCGGCATGGTCGGCTACGACGCGCGTCCCGCCGGCATGCAGATCGCCTTCTACATCGCCGTGCTGGTCGTGGTCTGGATCGGCATGGGCTGGGCGAAGCGCCGCTCGCAAACACCCACAACGTCCTCGTAGGAAGCTCCCGATGCGCACCCCCACCCGGCTCCTCGCGGCCGCCGCCCTCGCCTTGCCCCTGTTCGCCCACGCGGACCCCGACGAATACGTCCACGTCCCGGCCGTCGAGTACGGCGAGAAGGAGATCGACTTCAAGTACGGCACGCGCGAGTTCAAGGACGCGAACGAGCGTGACAGCGCGGGCAGCATCGGCTTCGGCTGGGGTGCGACGCAGTGGTGGTTCACCGAGGCCTACCTCAAGTACCACAAGGAGGGCGGCGACACCACGCGGTACGACGCCTTCGAGTGGGAGAACAAGTTCCAGCTCACCGAGCCCAACAAGTATCCGGTCGACGTCGGCGCGCTGATCGAGGTCGAGGTGCCCAGGGACCACAGCACCGCGGGCTACGAGCTCGAGCTCGGGCCGCTGTTCCAGTGGGACACGGGCGTGCTGCGCTGGAACGTCAATCCGCTCTTCACGCGCTCGGTGCACGCCAACGACGGCGAATCGCACCACACCGAGATGGGCTACGACGCGCAGGTCGCCTATCACCTGCACAACGGCATGGACGTGGGCGCGCAGGCGTTCGGCGACATGGGCGAGTGGGACCACTGGCTGCCGTCGAGCGAGCAGAGCCATCGCATCGGGCCCATGGTGGCCGGGAAGATCAGGCTCGGCGGCCGCAACCAGATCCGCTGGAACGCGGCGTGGCTCTTCGGCGCGACGCACGCGTCGCCCGACAACCAGTTCCGCCTCCAGGCGGAGTACGAATTCTAGGAGCTAGGGCAGCCGCACGCCGCGCGCGTCGTACCAGAGGCTCGTGGGATCGGGTTTCGCCATGGCGGCCGTACCCATCAACGCGAAGGCAAAACCCGCCCCGATGCGCCGCAGCGCATGCCTTGTAGTCATCTCTTTTCCTATTTTCCTATTCGGGCAAGCGAACGCCGCCGAAATTGCCGATGTAGGTGCAGGTGCCGCGCACGATGGTCGCCGCGCCGGAGAACCCGTGCTCGCTCACCACGACGTTGTCCACCTGCAGCGTCGCGGACGCGGGTCCCGATACCGTGGAAGGGTCGAGGTTGCCGTTGATGTCGCCGCAGCCGACGCGGCCGCTGATCGATCCGAGCTGTCCCTTCTGGGTATACGTGCCGTTCACCACGCAGAACGTATCGATGCCGGTGCCCCACACGAAGCGCAGCTGTCCCGGCGCGCCGGCGGTCCCCTGGAACCTGAATGCGCCGGGCGGCTGCAGCCCCAGGTCGCCGCACGTCGCCGGCGGCGCAAGGACCCGCAGGCCGCCTTCGAAGGAACCGGCCAGGAATTCGCTGGTGTCGCCCCAGGTCTGCGGCACCGCGCTTCTCGACACCGTGGTGCCATCGATCGAGTACATGACGCCCATGGACTGCAGGTTGGGCTGCGGGAACCCCAGCGTGAGCGTCCCCACCTCCGTCATCGTCACCGCGTGCGGATCGAACGTGCCCCCGAACCAGGGGCCCGAGGTGCGATAGAGCTTGCCGCTCACCGAGAGGAAGGGCGTGAAGACGGTTCCCGACGGCGTATCGATGTCGCTCGCGACGTACCACGTCGGCCGATTCGACGAGTCGTACACGAACAGCACCGCGAACAGCTTGTCGCCCTGCTGCGATATCGAGAGACCCCAGCCGCTCTCGTCGGGGTCGTACCAGAGCCCGGTGGGATCGGGCCCGATCGCGGCCGGGGCACGGCCCGCCGCGAGCATGCAGGCCAGGTACGCGAGGTATCGGATCGCGCGCATCATCGCCCCGCGAAGTCCCAGCCGAGGGTCCGGACGCCGCCCACGTTGCCGCTGTAGGTGCAAGCGCCGCGCTGCAAGCTCAATCCACCCGCGAATCCGTTTGCCGTGATCGCGAGGCCGGTGAGCTGAAGCGCGACCGTGGTCACCGGGTTGAGTCCCGCCCCGGCCGTGCCGCATTGCAGCTGGCCGCTGAACGAGCCCAGCTGGCCGCGCTGCGCGTAGTCTCCGGTGGCCTGGCAGTACGTATCGATGCCGGTGGTCCAGGAGATGGTCAGCTGCCCGGTGCCGGTGGTGCCCACCTGGAAATTGAAGGGCATCGTCCGGTTGATCGGTCCGTAGTAGAGGTCGTCGCAGTTGGCGGCCGACTTGAAGGTGGTCGTGAGGCCGCCCTCGTAGCTGCCGAGCAGGAGCGTCCGTCCGTCGCCCCACGTCTGCGGCTGCAGGGACTTGGTGACGGCGATGCCATCGATCATGTAGATGGCGCGCAGCGACTGGGCGTTCGCGTCCGGGTATTGCAGAATGAGCGTGCCCGCGGGCGTCATGGTGACGGCGCGTGGATCGAACGAGCCGCCGAACCAAGGGCCCATCGTGCGATAGAGCGTGCCGGACAGGCCCGAGCCGCCGGCCACCGGTCCGAAGGTCTCCGGCGTCTCGAGATCGCTCGCGACGTACCACGCCGGGTTGTGGTTCTGGTCGTACACGAAGAGCACCGCGAAGCCCGTACCACCCTGCTGCGCGACCATGAGGCCCCAGCCGCTCTCGGCCGGGTCGTACCAGAGGCCTGTGGGATCCGGCGACATCGCGGCGGCGTGACCCGACAGCAACGCGCACGCGAGCGCCGCAGCGTGGCCCAGTGCGCGTCTCGGCATCGTCCGCCGCCTAGTCGGCCGTGCGCACGCCGCCGACGTGGCCGGTGTACGTGCAATCGTCGCGCTGCGCCGACATCGTGCCCGCGAATCCGTCGGGCGTGATGGAAAGGTTCGTGAGCTTGAGCTGGTAGGCGCCGGCGTTCGCGATCGTGGCCGCGGGGCCGCAGCCGAGCACGCCGGTGAACGTGCCGTGCTGGCCTTGCTGGCCGTAGTCGCCCACCGCGAGGCACACGGTGTCCACGCCCGTGCCCCAGATGAAATGGACGTGTCCCGGGCCGCCGGACGCGTCCTGGATCACCTGGAAGTTGAATGCGCGCGAAGCGTCGATCGGACCGAACGAGACGTCGGCGCAGGCCGGCGACGACTTCGCCGTGACCCGCATGCCGCCCTCGTAGTTGCCCAGCAGCGTCGCGCTGTCTTCCCCGAACGTCTGCGGCTTCACCGATTTCGCGACCGCGACGCCGCCGACGGTGTAGCTCACCTGCATCGACTGCGGCGCCGGTCCGATGAACTGCAGCGAAAGGACTCCGACCTGCGTCATGGTGACCGCGTGCGGATCGAACGGGCCGCCGAAGTACGGCCCCATCGTGCGATAGAGGTTGCCCTGCACCATGGGGCCGCCGGGCGGCATCAGGGCCAACGGCTCGAGGTCGCTCGCGACGTACCACACCGGATGGCTCGCCGGGTCGTACACGAAGAGCACCGCGAACACCTTGTCGCCCTGCTGCGACACGGTGAGGCCCCAGCCGCTCTCGGCGGGGTCGTACCAGAGGCCCGTCGGATCGGGCGCCAGCGCGCCGATCGCGGGCGAGCCCACGAGCGCCGCTGCAGCGACCGCGAGCCATCGGGAAAGGTGTTTCAGCATCGTGAATCTCCGCACTGCGCGCCGCACGCGCGCGTCGCCCCGATCATAGCGCCGGGAGCGGCGCGCGCCAGACACAGAGGATGCGGCGCCGCGCCCGGACAGCGCACCGCGTCAGTGCACCTCGGAACGAACCGCCGGCTCCGTCGACAGCGCATGCGGCTGCACCTGCGGCGCGAGCACCTTTACGGCGCTCACGCCGTTGGCCGTGTAGATCAGGTCGAGCGCGGCTCCGGCGGCGCCGGGCACGTACTGGATGCTGATGTTGCCCACGGCGAGCGAGCTCATGTTCTTCGGATCGAACGCGCCGCCGAACCACGGGCCGCTGGTGCGATAAAGCACGCCGGTGTACGCCATCGCGCCCTGCTCGAGGCCGGGGGGCCCGTCGGCGGTCACGTTGCTCGCTGCGTACCAGGTCGGGCGCTGCTCCTCGTCGTAGACCAGCAGCAGCGCGAAGATGGTGTCGTCGCGCTGCACGAGCGACAGCCCCCACCCGCTCTCGGCGGGATCGAACCACAACCCGGTGGGATCGGGCGACATGCCGGCGGCGATGGTGGTCCCGCAGCCGGCGGCGAGGGCGGAAAGGACGAGGCCCGCGACGATGTTGCGAATGCGTCGTTGCACGACAACTCCCTGCGATCGATGCCCGGAAAATTCCGGTCGATGCAAGGTAGACGCGTCCCGGTCAAGACAAATGGGTACTTTTTCGGGTTTTGCGCAGTCCCGCTACGCACGCCGCGAGCGCAGGTGCCCGACGAGCAGGCCGAGCGCGCACGCGGCGGCCACCGCGACGAAGAGCCAGATCTCGAAGCCGCGCAGGTCGCCCAGCAGCACCTCGACCAGCGAGCCGAAGAAGTAGCCGATCGAGGCCACGAGCGGCGCCCAGATCGCCGCGCCGACGAAGTTGAACACCACGAACTTGAGGCTCGACACCCGCCCCATCCCGAGCAGGATCGGGCCGACGATGCGCAAGCCGTACATGAAGCGGATGGCGAGGATGAGCGGCGCGTGCCAGCGCGCGAGCATGGCGTCGAAGCGCAGCGCCCGCTCCCGGGCGAGCGGGAAGCGCGCGAGGATGCGCGCGCCGTGCCGCCGCCCGAGGAAGAAGAAGAACTGGTCGCCCGCGAAGCCGGCGATCATCGCGATCGCCACCACGGTGTAAAAGTCGAGGTAGCCGCGATACGCCGCGAGCCCCGCCAGCGCGAGGATGGTCTCGCCCTCCAGGAAGGCGCCCACCATCACCGCGAGATAGCCCCAGGAATCGATCAGGCCCGGCAGGTCGAGGTCCATCGCGCGCCGCCCGTCAGGGGAACGACACGCTGATGCGCACGCCGCGGCCGGTCGGGCCGTCGTCCACGGAGATGGCCGCGTCATGGCGCTGCGCGATCTCGCGCACGATGGCCAGGCCCAGGCCGCTGCCGCCCGAATCGCTGCGGTCCATGCGGTGGAAGCGCTCGAAGATGCGCTCGCGCTCGCCCACGGGAATGCCGGGGCCGTTGTCGACCACTTCCAGCACCGAGCGCGAACCCGCTCGTCGCGTGCCCACCATCACGTACCGCGCGCCGTAGCGCGTCGCGTTGTCGACGAGGTTCGCGGCGAGCTCGCCCACCAGCACCGGGTCACCCTCGATCGGCGCGGGCGCGAGGTCGAACTCGAGGTCGACGTGGCGCACGGCGGCCGAGCGCACCCAGGCGTCGGCATGGCCCTTGACGATGTCGGCGAGGTCTGCCCGCTCCGAGCGGACGACGGGATTGGAGACCGGATCGGCGGCCGCGAGCGAGAGCACCTGCTGCGCGAGACGGGCCAGGCGCTGCGCGCCCTCGCGTGCCTGCGCGAAGCGCGCCTCGCGCTCGTCGCCGCCTTCGCGCCGCGCGAGGTCGAGCTGGGTGATGAGGCCCGCGATCGGCGTGCGCAGCTGGTGCGCCGCGTTGGCGATGAAGCGCGCCTGTGTGCTCTGCGCTTCCTTGAGGCGCGCCAGCATGGAATTGAGCTCGCGCACCAGCGGCTTCAGCTCGTCCATCACGTGGTTGTCCTGCACCGGGCGCAGGTCCACGTGCGAGCGCGCCTGCAGCTCCTCGCGCAGCATCTCGAGCGGGCCCAAACCGCGCCGCACGCCGAACACCACCGCGACGAACGCGGCGATCGACAGCAGCGCGGTGGGCGCGATCTCGGAAAGGAGCGCGTCGCGGTAGGCATGCTGGCGCTTGAAGGTGGTCTCGGCCGCGGTGACCGAGACCGGCATGCCGCCCACGGACGTCTCGAGCGCCACGGCGCGGATCGGGCGGCCGTCGAGGCTCGCGTCCCAGTAGAGCAGGGCCTCGCCCGGCAGGGTGGGCGGCTGCTGCAGGTGCGCGTCTCCCGCGACCCGCTGGCCCGAGCCGTCGCGCACGACGTAGTAGATGTGATCGGTGCTGTCGGCGCGCAGGATCGCGTCGGCCATCTCCGAGAGCTCGAGCACGAGATGGCCGTCGCGCACCTTGATGTAGGGCACGAGGGCGCGCGCGATGTCGCCGAGGTTGAGGTCGTACGCCTCGCCCAGGCGGCGCTCCATGAAGAAATAGGCGCCGGTCGCGGCGGCGGCGCCGACCAGCAGCAACGGAAGCAACAGCCAGGCGAGCAGCCTTAGCCTAAGGCTTTCCATCACTCCAGGGTTCGACGATGTACCCCAGCCCGCGCACCGTCCGGATGTGGATGCCCGCGGGCTCGAGCTTCGCGCGCAGCCGCGAGATGTGCACCTCGATGGCGTTGGCGGAAATGTGCTCGTCCCACGAGGCCACCGCGCTCGCGATCTTCTCCTTGCCGACGATCGCGTCCACGTTCGAGAACAGGTACTCGAGGATCGCGTGCTCGCGCTGCGGGAGGTCGATGGGCTTGCCCGAGATCATCGCGCGCTTGCGTGCGAGGTCGATGGTGAGCGGGCCGTGCTCGATGAGGCGCGAGCGCATCGCCCGCCCGCGGCGCGCGAGGGCCGAGACGCGCGCCGAAAGCTCCTCGGGCGCGAAGGGCTTGGGCAGGTAGTCGTCCGCGCCGAGCTTGAGGCCGTGCACGCGGTCGCTCACCGCGTCGCGCGCCGTGAGCACGAGCACCGCCTGCTCCTCGCCGCGCGAGCGCAGGCGCCTGAGCCAGCTGAATCCGTCCATGCCGGGCAGGCCGATGTCCAGGATGATGAGGTCGACGTCCGAGACCTTGAGCGCGGCCTCGGCCTGCTCGGCGCTGCCGACGGAATCGACCACGTAGCCTTCGTGGCGCAGCGTCGCCGTGAGTCCGTCGGCGAGCAGCGAATCGTCCTCGACGATGAGCACGCGCATGTTCGGTGTCCGGAGGGGCCGCGATATCGGGGCGAATGCAGGATAGCACGCATGGTAGGGATCGGCGCGTGAGGCGTGACGGTCAACCCTCAGTTTGGCGCAAGGTTGACGGCGTTAAGATTTCCGTGCTCATGAAACGGCAGTCTTCCGTCGAGGCGCTGTACGCGCTGCTGTTCGCGGTCTGCGTGCTGCTCGCCCTGCTCCTGTTGACGGCCTGAGAGCCGCCGAGACCCGCTCGCTCGTTCTTCCGCTCGTCCCCCGCTTCGCCTGCTTCTACTTCTGCGCCGGCTCCTCCGCGGCGGGCTGCGGCTGCGCGGACGGCTCGGGCGGCTGCGCCGGCGGGCGCGAGCGCATCTGCGCGATCCACGCGGCGGGGATGGCGAGGCTCACGCTCGCCCCGTGGCCATGGCTCGTGGTGGCGATGCCCACCAGCCGGCCGTAGGCGTCGAACACCGCGCCGCCGCTGCCGTTGGGCGCGACCGGCATCGAGATCTGCAGCATCCGGCCGCGCGCATCGGGCATCAGCGCCTGCACGGTGCCGTCGGTGAGGGCGAGCTCGCCGCTCGCGTTGGCGCCCAGGACGTAGATCGCATCGCCGGCCTTCGGCTCGTCGCCGACCGCGACCGTGGGGACGGCGGGCGGGGCGATGCCCACGCGGCAGAGGTCGAGCAGCTCGTCGTTGACGTTGAGCGTGGCCGAGCGCGTCTCGGCGCCGAAGCTCGCCACGAGCTGGGAGCCGGCCGGGATGCCGTGGCACGTCGTGATCATCGCCGTGGGCTCGAGCGCGACCGCGAGGCCGAGGGGCACGGCGCGGCCCGACATCTCGAAGCTCTGCAGCCGTGCGACCGACGCCTGCGCCTGCGCGAGGATGTCCTTGGCGGACTTCTTCTGCAGCACGGGCGGCGGCGGGGGCGCGGCGGGCGCGGGCGCTTCCTCGGCGGCTTCGACGGCCTTGGGCGGCGCGGCGGGCGTGCGCATCGTGCGCCACGCGAAGATTCCCACGATCAGCGCGACCACGATGGCGATGGCGATGCCCACCGGCGGGATGCGGCGCTTGCCTTCCTCTTCGTCCGCGCCTTCGAGCACGATGTCGGGCGCCGCCTGCTCCTTCGCCGCGGCCTTCTCCGATTCCGTGACCAGCGACGCGTCGTAGGCCGCGCGCCGCTTCGGGTTCGACAGCACTTCGTGCGCGTTCTTGACGAGCGCCAGCTCGCTCGCGTCCTGCGCGGGCGCGCGCTGCAGCTCATCCAGCCGCTTCTGGTACGCGAGACCCACGTCCAGCGCCATGGCGTCCCGCGCCACCCCGAGCACGTCGTAGAGCGTCTTCTTCGCCATGGCCGCCATGATCCCCAAAAACGGGGTCAGAGTCGAGGGTCGGAGTCGAGGGTCGGAGTCGCGACTCCGACCCCTCTACCGGGCGAGGGCGGCGCGGCCGCGGCTTTCGCGGACGAACGCGAGGAATAGCAGCGATACGAGGAAGAACGCGCCCGTCAGAAGGATGGCGAGGCGGTGGTCGCCATGTGTGATCCACGTCACAAATCCGTACGTGAGCGGACCCAGGATCGCCGCGAGCCGCACCGCCACACCCCACAGGCCGAAGAACTCCGCGCTGCGTTCCGGCGGCGACAGGTACGCCACCAGCGCGCGCCCGGCCGATTGGCTCGATCCCATGCACAGGCCCGCGAGGTTCGCCGCCACCCAGAACGTCGCGGTCGTGGTCGAGAAGTACGCGATCACCGTCATCGCGACCCAGCCCACGATGGTCCATGCCAGCGCGACCGTCTTGCCGAGCCGGTCCTGCGCGTAGCCGAACGCGAACGCGCCCACCGCCGCGGTCACGTTCACCACGAGGATCAGCATGATCGTGTCCTGGGTCGTGAATCCCATCACCTGCTCGGCGTAGATCGCGGCGAGCGCGATCACCGTCGCCACGCCCGCCTGGTAGCACACGCCGCACGCGAAGACGAGCAGCAGGTCGACGTAGCGGCGCGCCGATCGCGCGGTCTGCAACAGGCGGACCATCGCGGCGCGCGTGCCGGGCGTGGCCGCGGGCACCGCGCGCTCGCGCAGCCACAGGAACGTGGGCAGCGCCGCCACGCCGTAGACCACCGCGGTGATGATCATAGTTCCCGGCACGGCATCCGTGGTGCTCGAGCCGCGCGCCTCGGCCGACATCACCCACGCGAGCGACAGGCCGAGGGCGAGGATGCCGCCGAAATAGCCCAGGCTCCATCCCCATCCCGAGACCTTGCCGAGCGCCTCGGGCCGCGACAGCTCGGGCAGGAACGCGGCGACCAGGTTCTCGCCCATCGAGTAGGCGACGTTGGAGACGACGATGAACGCGACCGCCCACGCCACCGCGCCCGCGCGGCACCATGCGAGCGCGACCGTGCCCGCGATGCAGACGACGGTCGATATCGCGAGCATCGCCTTCTTGGCCGCGTGCGCATCGGCCCACGCGCCGAGCGGCGGCCCGATCACCATCACGACCAGGTACGAGAGCGAGAGCGCGGCGGTCCACGCGAAGGTCGCCCAGTCGGCATTGCGCGCGACGATGGAGACGAAGTAGGCGTTGAAGACCGCCGTGAGGACGACCGTCGTGTAGCCGGAATTGGCGAAGTCGTACAGCGCCCACGCCCACACCTCGCGCGGCGCCACGCCAGGGTTGAGCGATGCCCGCTGGCTGGCGGCGCTCATTGCGGCGCGGACGTCGCCTGCGTCCC
>Ga0335080_10008494_pt1 | contig 10709 bp, 5 predicted proteins | sample Lox_Sample_34_FD_206720 | JGI IMG/M metagenome (GOLD analysis project Ga0335080, IMG submission 206720) | Soil microbial communities from Loxahatchee National Wildlife Refuge, Florida, United States - Lox_Sample_3.4 | ecosystem: Environmental > Terrestrial > Soil > Wetlands | place: USA: Florida...
AGTCGGTCAGGCCGATCACTCCGCCCCGGCCGCGGCTCGCGATCGCGACCGTCGTGTTGTCCTGCTGCGCGCCATAGATGCGGTACGGGAAGTGGTCGTCCGTGATGACGCGATAGAACTGCGCGGTCGGCTGGTTCAGGAGCGTCGACCACGTGCGCCCGCCGTTGTACGACACCGTGGCGCCGCCGTCGTTGCCCTCGATCAGGCGCTGCGGGTCGTCCGGATCGATCCACAGGTCGTGGTTGTCGCCGTGCGGCACGCGCACCGGCGCGTAGGTCTTCCCGCCGTCGTTCGAATGGAAGATGCCCACGTTCAGCATCCAGACCGAGTCGGCGTTCTTCGGGTCGGCGTAGATCTTCGTGTAGTACCAGGCGCGCTGGCGGAGCTTGTTTTCCGAGTTGATGCGCGTCCACTTCTCGCCGCCGTCGTCGGAGCGGTAGACGCCGCCCTTTTCGGCCTCGACGATCGCCCAGATGCGCTCCGGGCGAGCCCCCGAGATCGCGACAGCCACGTTTCCGACGACGCCCTCGGGCAGTCCGCCCGCGAGCTTCTTCCAGGTGTCGCCGCCGTCGGTCGAACGGTACACGCCGCCCTCCGTGCCGCCGGACGAAAGCGTCCAGGGTTTCCGATAGACCTGCCAGAATCCGGCATAGAGGATCCGCGGATTCGTGGGATCCATGCAGAGGTCCGAGGCGCCGGTCTTGTCCGAGACGAAGAGGACCCTCTCCCAGGTCTTGCCGCCGTCCTTCGAACGGAAGATGCCGCGCTCGGCGTTCGGGCCCCAGACGTGGCCCTGCGCCGCGACGTAGACCAGGTTCGGGTCCTTCGGATGCACGCGCACCCGCGAGATCTGGAACGTGTCCTTCAGGCCGACGTTGACCCACGTGCGGCCGCCGTCGGTCGACTTGTACACGCCGTCGCCGTTGGAAACGTTGCCGCGAATCGCCGGCTCGCCCATCCCGGCGTAGACCACGTTCGGATCCGACTCGGCCACGGCAATCGAACCGACCGAGGCCGTCTGGAAGTCCTTGTCGGACATCGGCCGCCAGTTCGAGCCGCCGTCCACCGTCTTCCAGACGCCTCCGCCCGTCCCGCCGAAGTAGAAGACGAGCGGCTGACCGCGCACGCCGGTTACGGCGTCGACGCGGCCGCCGCGGAACGGGCCGATGTTGCGGAACTCCATGCCGCCGTAGACGGCGGACAGGCTGTCGTCCTTCTTCTCGGCCTTGTCGGCCTTGTCGGCCTTCTCGCTGGCCTTCGGCGCGGCGCCCGCCATCGCGAGGCCAGCCGCGAGGCACACGACCGCCCGAAACGTCCCTCTTCCGATCATCGTCCGCCCTCCTGCCGACTTACTCGTGCGTGTCGATCTGCGCCTTCTGCAGGCGTCCCGAGAAGTCCACGTAGATCGATTTCCATTCCGTGAAGACCTCGATGCCGGCGATGCCCGCCTCGCGATGGCCGTTGCCGGTGTCCTTGATCCCGCCGAACGGAAGGTGGACCTCCGCTCCGATCGTCGACGAGTTCACGTAGAAGATGCCGGTCTCGAACTCCCGCATCGCGGTAAACGCCTTGTTGACGTCGCGGGTGTAGATCGAGCCCGAGAGGCCGTAGACCACGGAATTCGCGATCCGGATGCCTTCCTCGAGCGAGCCGATGGGCACGACCGTCGTGACTGGGCCGAAGATCTCCTCGCACGCGACGCGCATCCGGGCGTCGGCGTCGGCGAAGATCGTCGGCTCGAAGAACCAGCCCTTGGCGAGCCTGCCGTCGGAGAGCTTCGAGCCGCCGGTGACGAGCTTCGCGCCCTCCTTCTTCCCGATCTCGACGTAGCGCGCCACGTTCTCGCGCTGCTTCTCGGAGACGCACGGGCCCATCTCGATGCCGGCGTCGAGGCCGTTGCCGACCTTCAGCTTCTTCGCCCGCGCGGCCAGCTTCCCGACGAAGTCGTCGTAGACCTTCCTGTGCACGAGGAGGCGCGAGGACGCCGTGCAGCGCTGGCCGGTCGTCCCGAAGGCGCCCCAGATCGCGCCGTCCACCGCGAGGTCCACGTCCGCGTCGTCCAGGACGAGGATGGCGTTCTTGCCGCCCATCTCGAGGTGCACACGCTTGAACGTCGGCGCGCAGGCGACCGAGATGCGCCGTCCGACCTCCGTCGAGCCCGTGAAGGAGACGACTTTGACGTCCGGGTGCGAGACGAGCGGATCGCCGACAGCGCCGCCGGAGCCCATGACGACGTTGAAGACGCCGGCCGGGAGACCGGCCTCTTCCAGCACCTTCGCGAGCGCGACGACGGAGGCCGGCGTGTCGGTGGCCGGCTTGATGACGATCGTGTTGCCGGCGATCAGCGCCGCCATCGACTTCCATGCCGGGATCGCCATCGGGAAGTTCCAGGGCGTCACGAACGCGCAGACGCCGATCGGCTGGCGCACGCACATGGCGAACTTGTTCGGCAGCTCCGACGGCGTCGTGTACCCGAAGAGGCGCCGGCCCTCGCCCGCGGCGAGGTAAGCCATATCGATGGCCTCCTGGACGTCGCCGCGCGTCTCCGTCAGCACCTTCCCCATCTCGCGGGTCATGAGGCGGGCGAGCTTCTCCTTGTCGCGCTCGAGGATCCGCCCGGCGGCATACAGGATTTCGGCGCGCCGCGGCGCCGGCGTGTCGCGCCAGGCCGGGAAGGCCTTCTTCGCCGCCGCGACCGCGGCCTCGACGTCGGCCGCGCCGCCTTCGGCGAAGACGCCGACGACGTCGTCGTTGTCGGCGGGATTGCGGTCTTCGAACGTCTTGCCCGAAGCGGCGGGCACCCACTTGCCGCCGATGTAGTTGGATTGGGTCTCGAGCGCCAGCTCGGTGGTCATCGGAAAATCCTCCTCGTTCCGAAGCGCGGGATCGTGCCGCGCGAAGTTCCGTGTGTTGCGGGTCAGCTCGGGGTGGAGACCGCCACGCCGGCCGGTGCGCGTTCCCGAGGCCGCTGCGCGTGCGCCTCGAGCGCGGCCCCGAGGATCCGGATCGACGCCCGGAGATCCTCTTCCTTGAGCACGTACGCGATGCGGACTTCGTTGCTCCCGAGGCCCGGCGTCGCGTAGAAACCGCTCGCCGGAGCGACCATCACGGTCGACCGGTCGAGCTCGAAGTCCGAGAGCAGGAAGCGCGCGAAGTCCTCGCTGTCCGCGACGGGCAGCCGCGCGACGAAATAGAAGGCTCCCTCCGGCTTCGTCAGGAACACTCCGGGAAGCCCGCGGAGGCCCTCGAAGAGGAGATCCCGGCGCTTCTGGTACTCCGCGACGATGGAAGCGTAGTAAGTCGGCGGCAGGTCCTTCATTCCCACGGCCACGAACTGCGCGAGCCCCGGCGGCGAGAGCCGCCCCTGCGCCATCCGGAGCGCGGCCTGATAGACGTCGCGGTTGCGCGTGGCGAGGCAGCCGAGCCGGATCCCGCAGGCGCTGTAGCGCTTCGAAAGGCTATCCACGACGATGACGTTCTTCTCGAAGCCCGGCAGCTGCAGCCCGCTCTCCGCGCGGCGGCCGTCGTAGACGAACTCGCGGTAGACCTCGTCCACGACGAGGAAGAGCCCGCGGTCGCGGCAGAACTCGGCCAGCATCCGAAGCTCGCCGTCGGTGTAGACGGTGCCCGTCGGATTGTTCGGGTTGCAGAGCAGCACGAGCCGCGTGCGTGGCCCGACCGCCCGCTCCCACGCCTCGCGCGGCGGGAGGTGGAATCCGTTCTCGGACCGCGACGGCAGCGGCTTGAGCTGGACCCCCGCCATCGTCGCGAACGAGCGGTAGTTCGTGTAGTAGGGCTCGACGACGAGGGCCTCGTCACCCGCGTCCGTGATCGCGAAGAAGGCGAAGAGCAGCGCCTCGCTTCCGCCGGCCGTTGCGACGAGCTCGTCCACCGAGAGGGAGACGCCGAGCTTGCCGTAGTAGTCGCGCAGGGCCCCGAGGTACTCCGGCGTGCCGCCCGACGGAGAATAGGCGAAGACCTTGTCCTTGAGCTTCCCGAGACGCTCGCGGATCTCGGGCGGCGTCTCAAGATCGGGCTGGCCGATGTTCAGGTGGTAGACGTGGACGCCGCGCCGGCGCGCGTCGTCGGCGAGCGGCATCAGCTTGCGGATCGGCGAGGCCGGCATGGCCAGCCCGCGGCTCGAGACCTTCGGCGCGGACGTCGGAAGGGGGCTCACGGAGCCCGAATTCTACCTTCGGCGGGAAGTGGACTGCCCGGCCGGCCTCAGGAGGACTGTTTCGAGGCGGCGGGGGCGGTGACGCTGGGAGTGGACATGGCCACGCTGCCCTGCAGCTTCGCGCCTTCGGCAATCACGACCTTGGGAGCCTGGACGCTGCCCTTGACCTCGGCCGAGGCGAGGAGCTCGGCGCGCTCCTGAGCCATGATCTGCCCCTCGACCTTTCCGGCCACCACCACGGACCGCGCCAGGACATCCCCCTGGATGTCGCCGGTCCCGCCGATCGTGACTTTTCGATCCGTTCGAATCTTGCCCTCGAGCCGGCCCTCGACGAGGACGTCCTCGTCCCCCGAGATCTCGCCCACGACGATCGCCTGCGGCCCGATCACCGTCGGCCCTCGCGTGCCGTCGTTGACCAGGTTGTCACGGAGGTCGCGCCCGTTGCCCGAAGACGGCGGCTCGTTCTTACCGAAAATGGCCAGAAGCCCTCCAATCCGTGCGGAGCGCTCAGTATAGCCCGAGGCCGGCCGTCAGGAGATGCCGAAAGAGCGATTCAGAAACGCGGCCATCTGTCCGCGCGTGACCGTGAGCGAGGGACAGAAGTTCCCGCCGCCGCAGCCCAGGGTCACGCCTTCGCGGGCGAGCTCTTCGATCCATTTCGCGAAGGGCGCGCTCGTCCCGACATCCGAGAAGAGTCCCTCGGCCGCCGGCGGAGAGAAGGCCCCGCCCTTTCTTCCGCGCAGGAGGAACACCGCCATCTGATCGCGCGTCACGGAGTCGTCCGGACAGAACCTGCCTCCGCCGCAGCCGGAGGTGATGCCCTCGGCGGCGAAGCGCTCGATCCAGTCTGCAAACGGGGCGCCGGCCGGAACGTCGGTGAACATCGTCCCGGTGACCGAAGGCGGGTGATAGCTCGCGCCGTGCTCGCCGCGCAGGACGAAGACCGCCATCTCGCCCCGGGTCACGGGGAGGTTCGGGCAGAAGTTCCCGCCGCCGCATCCGGACGTGACGCCGGCGCGCGCGATCCCGACGACGGGGTCGTGAAAGAGGCTGCCGGCCGGCACGTCGGAGAAGTCGAAGAAGAAGCCGCCCGCGAGCGTCGCGCTAGCGCTCCCGGAGACCGATACGACGACGTCGGCCGGGCCCGGCGCGTGCGCGCCGGAGGAGGCGTCGATGCGATGCGGCGTCGCGACGGCGATTCCCGCGGCCGCCGAGCCCGACAGAGCGACGCCGGCACCGGCGACGAACCCAGCGCCCCGGATCGTGAACGCCGTGCCTCCGGATGCCGGCCCGGACGAGGGCGACACCGCGCAGACGGCGAGGCCCGCCGCGGGAATCACGAAGAGCGTCACGGTCTGCGCCGGGAGCGTCGCCGCGAGACTGCCGCCCGAGACGGCGGCGTCGGCCAGACGTGTGATCGCGTTCGACGCGTCGAGCTGCCAGACCTGCGCGGCCGATCCGGCGGCGAAGTTCGAGAGGTTCAGCGTGAGGGCCGCACTGCCGGTCAGACGCTTGTGCACGACCATGACCGTCAACGCCGCGTCGTCCGAGCGGAACGCCGCGAAGGCCGACAGCGTGTCGGGATCGGGCGCAGCCGCCCGCACGTTCACGTCGCCGAAGGAGGATTTCGCGCCGTCGTAGTTGCGGTAGATCTTGATGGCCTTGTAAGTCGGCGTCGAGGCGTCCGGCATCGTCCACCGCGTCGCGAGATCGAGGCCCTCGCGGCCGAAGATGCCGAGCACGTCCGCCTGAGCTGTCGCCCCGTTGATGTGCGATTCGGCGCCCCAGTTGTACTCGGTGACCGCCGTCTTCGTGAACGGGTACCACGCGCCGACCCACTCCTTGAGCCGCGGCACGAGCCGGACCGTGTCGTTGATCCAGGTCTCGTCCACGTAGCTCGGATCCCAGAGGGAGCGTGTCGAGCGGTTGCGCCGTTGCTGCATCGCGGCCGAGACGTCGTCGGAGAACTCCCCGCCCTGCGGGTAGTAGTGGACGCTGAAGACGTCGAGGAGACGGCGCCCGTTCTGGATGCCGTCGCGCCGCAGCGCATCGAGGAGCCACGGCAGATAGTCGCGCCCGCCGTGCGCGGCGCGGTCGGGCAGCGAGCTCCAGCCGTGGAGGCTGCCGTACTGCTGGTCGGCGCCGCTGTAGAAGTAGCCGCTCCAGCCCCATTCCTCCGGGCCGACGACCACGCCGCCCGCGTCGGCCTCCTTCATCCGGGCGGCGTAATCGAGCGCCTTGTCGCGGACCTCCTCCATCGGCGGGCCGGCGGGATGGACGTCGCGGTGCGTCGAGAACCAGATCGAGGGCTCGTTGTCGAGGAGGTAGTAACGCACGTTCGCGGCGGAGGCCGGTCCCCAGGTCGCCGCGAGGTGCGCGACCCAGGCCTTCTGGAACGCCGAGTCGACGGACACGCTCGCGTCCGTCGGATCGTTGCCGACGACGTTCCCGCCGCCCGACTTCACGCCGTTGCCCGCGTCGGGATACCACTGCCAGTCGTGGCCCGTCTGCGCGCCGTACTTCGCGATCGAGAAGCTCGCGAGCTTCGAGCGGCTCCCGCCCACGCGTGCGACCCAGCCGATCGTCGGGATCGTCAGCATCGGGCGCGCGCCGGCAGCCGTGCTCTGCGAGACGAAGGTGTCGCCGACCTCCCCCGGGGTGCTCGAGCCGTACGCGATGCTCTCGAAATACCAGTCGGCGCCCCGGTTGTCGGCGTTCACCTGCCAGTTGTAGCGGCTCGTGTTGTTGCCGCCGAGCCGGTTGAGCGGGCAGTTCAGGTCGGACAAGGACGCGGTGTCACCGTAGGCGACGCCGTAGACGAGCGGGCTGATCGGATGGCGATCCGCGGCGGCGTCGACCGATACGGTGACCGGAGTCTGGGCGGATGCCGTTGCGGCGGCCGCGGCGGCGCAGAGAGCCCAAGCGCAGGCGAGACGAGCGGTGCGGCGCATGTCGACCTCACGCCCGGCGCCTCGCTTCCGCCCCCTCTCCAAGGCGAGGCCCGGGGAGGAGGCACCCCTGACCGAAACCTGAACAGGCGGCGGAAGGAAAACGTCGGCGCAGAAATGATAGCAGCGGACCGCCCCGCGGCGAAGCCGCCGGGCCGGCCGCGGGAGTCGGACCCGCGGCCAAACCCCTGGCGGACGGGGCTATAGCCCGAACGTCGCTCGAATGAACTTGGCCATCTCTCCCCGTGTCACCGTGCCCGTCGGACAGTAGAACGGCAGCGGCACTCCCGCCTGACAGCCGCCCGTGATGTTCTCCGTCTTCAACTCCTCCATCCACTTGGCCAGCGTCGTGTCCGTATGCACGTCCGCGAAGATCGTCCCCGTCGCCGCCGGCGGATTGAAGCTCGATCCGTGCTTGCCGAGCAGCAGGAACTTCGCCATCGCGTTGCGCGTCACGTCCTGCGACGGGCAGTACGGCGGCGGGCTTCCTCCCCCGCACCCCGTCGAGATCCCTTCCTTGGCGAACTGCTCCATCCACTTCGCGAACGGCGTGCTCACCGTCACGTCCGAGAAGACCGTTCCCGTGGCGGCCGGCGGGTTGTACGCGCCGCCGTGCTCGCCCCGCAGGATGAACACCGACATCTGGTCCCGCGTCACGAGCTGACTCGGGCAGTAGTTGCCCCCGCCGCATCCCGACGTGATCGCCGCCCGGAAAACCTTCTCGATCGCGCCGTGGTAGATGTACGCCTGCGCCACGTCGAGGAAGTCCGCCAGCCATCCCTTCGTCAGCGTCCCGGATTTCGCGCTCGTATTCGTGACGACCACGTCGTAGAGGAGTCCCGCCGGCAGCTTCGGCGCCTTGCACGTCATCGACGTCGCGCTAACGAAGACGACGTTGGTCGCCGCGACCGTGCCGAACTTCACCGTCGCTCCCGCCGCGAAGTTGGTTCCCGTGATCGTGACCGCCGTCCCGCCCGCAGCCGGGCCCGACGTCGGCGAGATCGACGTCACCGTCGGCGTCGGCGGACCGGGCGCTCCCACCGTCAGCGCGATCGTGTAGCTCCCTGCGGATCCCGACGAGAGCCCGATCCATCGCGTGCCGCTCGATGTCGCCGTCCATCCGGAGGCCGTGACGATGGCGCCCGCGGCGGCGTCAGGCAGCTTCGTCGTCCCGTCAAAAACATAAACGGTGGGGCTCGAAAGCGTGACGCCGCCCGCCGTGATCGTCAGCTTGTAGATCATTCCGGACGTCACGTTGAACTGGAACCAGTCGGAGTCCTCTCCGTCCTTGATCGAACGATGCTGCGGCGCGTCCGGAAGGAGGCGCGGTGGGCCGGGATCGCTCTCGGGACGCGACAGCACGCCCGGCGTTCCGACGTCGTCCGGCTCGCCGGGATCGGCGGGAAGCTCCGCCATCACGAAGTCCTTGCCGGTCGTGATCGTGCCGTTCGTCACGGCGACGGCGTCGGCGGTCGCCAGCGTTGCCTTGCCGTCGAAGAACTGGTAGTCGAAGTTGTCCTTCGCCAGCGCGATCAGATTCACCGTGCCGGTATCGAGCCCGAGGATCGCGTACGCGCCCGAGCTGTCCGTCATCGCGCAGTTGTTCCCCACGGTCGTGCAGACCTTGATGCCCTGGACCGGCTTGCCGTCGAAGGTGACGTTGCCGGTGATTCCGCCGGCGAGCTTCGTGAGGCTGAAGTTCTTGACCTGGTCGGCCCCGGCCATCACGAGCGCATCGCTCTGGCTGAGCATTCGATAGCCGTCCGAGCTGACGAAGACGCTGTATGTCCCGTCGAGCACGCCGTCGATCTCGTACCCGCCGCAGGGATCGACGCTGGCGAAGTAGAAATTCGTGCCGTAGAACTCCACGTAGCCCGAGGACAGGCCGTTCGCGCTCGCAGCGTCCGTGAGCCGGCCCGTGACCTTGTGTCCCGTCGGACCGACCGACGCGGCGGGCAGCGCCTGGTTCGAGGTTGTCGTCGCCCCGGCGGCAACGGAGATGCCGGGGGCCGCGGTGCATGTCGCGGAGCTGCCGTTCCAGATGCTGCCGAGCCCGGAGCTCGCCGGCGGCGTGACCATGTACCTGTAGGTGCCCACCGGCATGGGCGGCGACAGGAACTTTCCGTCCGAGCCCGTGAAGCCATAGCTGATGGCGCCGCTGGCGCAGTCGCTTCGGATCAGGACCGTCGCGAAAGCGACCGGGCTCGAATCGGAGAGCTTCGTGATCTCCCCTCCGATCTTGCCGCCCAGCGTGAGCGGGATGTCCACTCCGAGTTTTATCTCCGCCTTGAGGTCGAAGAAGGACTTGAGGGGCGAGGCGTCGTAGTAGTAGTTCGAGGGGGTGTTCGGAATCGACGGGCTCACCGTGTATCGATGGCCCGGTTGGATCCCGTCGATCTCATAGCTGCCGTCAGCCGCGCTCGGCTGGGAGTTCCAGTTGTTGAAGCCGAGCCGGAAGAGTCGAACGGGATCGTTCGTCGTCACCGTGATGCCCGCGATCGGAGTCGTCGTACCCGCCACGACGACGTGCCCTTTCACCGTTCCCGGGGTCTGGCCCGCGATGGTCCCAACGGCATTCGGGCCGGACGACGCCGTCAGCCAGTCGCTCGCCGACACCGGAAACGTGCCGGTCGTGTTGCCGAGGGCCGTCACGAAGGGATGCGCGGGGCTGCCCCAGGTTGCGATCTGCCCCTGATAGCCCGGATCGAGATCGCCTCCCGAAAACGTGAAGTTGCCCCCCGAGTCGGTCGTCGTGTACTCAGAGCCGCCGCCCCGCGTGTACAAGTAAACGGAGACCCCGGACTCGAATCCTCCGCCGGGAATGCTGACCTTGCCGGAGATCGTCGGAATCGGCTTCAGAGAGAAGTTGATGTTCGTGAGATTCGCCGTGAGATTGACGACGGTCGCGGCGCCGGGCGCGTCGGCACCCGAGTAGTATTGCGGCGCATACATCTTCGGATACCCAAAATCGGTTCCGGCGATCACCCATTTGCCGTCCGGCACGTACGGGATGCCCCAGGTCGCGGTCGTGAAGTACTGCTGGACGTTCGTCAGCTCGCCGTGCTCGCCGAGGAGCGCGACGCCGAGCACCGACGGAAGAGCTCCCGATGCCGTGAACGTGCCGCCCATCGAGTGGCCCGCCGGATACTTGAGAACGAGACCCGTCAATCCCGTCGGCCCGATCTCGATACCGACCTGCAGGTCCGGGCGGATCGTGCCGGGATAGAGGATTGTTCCGTACGCGGCGGAAGTGGCGCTCATGTTGTAGCAGCCGGGAGCGAGATCGAGCGAGTACGACCCGTCCGCAGCCGACATCGTGGTGATCGGCAGCTGGTAGAGCTGCTGGAACGAGACCGTCGCGATCGGAGCCGGGCTGCTGGTGGACGTGAGAATGTGGCCCGAGACCGTCACCGCGCGAAGCGTCGGCGCGGCGAGTACCACCGAAACGAAAACGATCGCGCGAGCAGAGAACGACCGCGGAGAACAAACGCCATTCGTCCGGAACATCGCAACCTCCACGCCGGGTTCGCCCGAAGCCCGTCGGATTGCGCGAGCCTACTGCGGCAATGCCGCGAAACAGGAAT
>Ga0335080_10008496_pt1 | contig 10708 bp, 8 predicted proteins | sample Lox_Sample_34_FD_206720 | JGI IMG/M metagenome (GOLD analysis project Ga0335080, IMG submission 206720) | Soil microbial communities from Loxahatchee National Wildlife Refuge, Florida, United States - Lox_Sample_3.4 | ecosystem: Environmental > Terrestrial > Soil > Wetlands | place: USA: Florida...
GCGAAGGCGTCACCCGTTTTTCGACGCCGCGGCACGGGCGTGAGATCGTGTTCCGGCACCAGCTGCTGATCCCGGAAGCGCTGCCGGACCTGACGATTACGATCTACATCCCGGAATAGGGTGGCGGGCCTACTTCGCGGCCAGGCTCGAGCCTTCGGCGGCGACAGTGTCCGCGATCCAGCGGGCATAGTCCTCGATCGGCACCATGAAGGCGCCGGTCAGGCATTCGCCGATCGGGCCGCTGTAGACGCCGCTCATCACCCCGGCGATGGCGTAGCGGCCGCTCATGTCCTTGCGCAAGACCGGGCCGCCGGAATCGCCGCTGCAGGGCCAGGCGTCGCCGGTCGGCGTCAAGGCGACGTCGGCCGCCGTCCGGTTGCCGGTCGCCACCATGCCGGCCTTCCGCATGACGCCGCTCGACTTGAAGCTGGTGGCGATGCTGCGGCCGAAGCCGACCGCGGTGAATTGCTGGCCCTCGGCGAAGCTGGCATCGGCGGCGAGGGGAATCGTGCTGGTGCGGTCGTCATGCGGCGGCAGGAACAGGATCGCGAGGTCGCCGGCGCTGAGCTTGTCCTTCTTCTCCGCGAAGTCGGGATGGATCACGATCTTGGAGACGGACAAGGTCCGCGCGCCGTCGATCTTGAAGTCGAACACCACGCCGACCGACTTCATGTCCTTCACGCAATGCGCCGCGGTCAGCACGATCCGCGGCGTCAACAGGGTGCCGGTGCATTCACCGGGCAGCCCGTCGGCATCGGTCAAGGCGAGGCCGACCACGGCATGGGCGTAGTCGTCGGTCTCGGTGACCGGCTTGCCGTGCACGATGGCCAGGGCCGGTGCCGCGGCAAGGAGGAACGCCAGAAGGAAAAGGCCGGAGAGCGCGCGCTTCAACATGGGAGGATGGTAGGCGGCGCTCGCGCAACGCACCAGAGCGAATTGCACCGTCGCGGCTATCCGAAGAGGGCCGCCAGCCCGTAGCAGGCGCCGCCCACCACGGCGGCGGACGGCAGCGTGATCACCCAGGCAATCACGATGTTGCCGGCCGTACCCCAGCGCACCGCCGAGGTGCGGCGCATCGCGCCGACGCCGACCACCGCGCCGATGATCGTGTGAGTGGTGGAGACGGGGATGCCGAGGAAGGTGGCGCCGAACAGCGCCACCGCACCGCCGGTCTCGGCGCAGAAGCCTTGGATCGGCTTCAGGTCGGTGATCTTCGACCCCACCGTCTTCACGATGCGCCAGCCGCCGCTGAAGGTGCCGAGCGCCATCGCGGCCTGGCAGGCGATCACCACCCAGAACGGGACATGGAAGCCTTCCGGCATGCGGCCTTGCGAATAGAGCAGGCCGGCGATGATGCCCATGGTCTTCTGGGCGTCGTTGCCGCCATGGCCGAGGCTGAACAGCGAGGAGGAGATGAACTGCAGCCCGCGGAACCGGCGATCCGCCGCGAACGGCGTGACCGGAACCGCGGACCAGGCGGCCGCCACCATCAGCACCATCGCGAGACCGAATCCGATCAGCGGCGACAGTACGATGGCGATGGAGACGGTGCCGAGCCCGCTCCAGATCACCGCGCCGAATCCGGCCTTGGCAATGCCGGCGCCGACCAGGCCGCCGATCAGAGCATGGCTGCTGCTGGACGGGATGCCGTAGATCCAGGTGACGACGTTCCAGGTGATGGCGCCGGCGAGCGCGCCGAACACGACCCGGGCGTCGAGCACGCCGACATCGATCAGCCCCTTGCCCATGGTGTCGGCGACGTGCAGGCCGAACACCAGGAAGGCGATGAAGTTGAAGAAAGCGGCCCAGAACACCGCGACGACCGGCCGGAGCACCCGGGTCGAGACCACGGTCGCGATCGAGTTCGCGGAATCGTGGAGCCCGTTCAGGAAGTCGAACAGCAGCGCGACCGCGATCAGCGCCACCAGCAGCGGGGTTCCCAGCATGGCGACCCGACCGCCGCTCAGACCTGCTCGACCACGATGCCGGCGATGACGTCGGTCACGTCCTCGCTGCGATCGACCACCGCCTCGATCAGCTCGTAGACCTTCTCGGCGGCGAACTTCTCGCCCATCGAGCCGCCGCCGGCGAACACGGCCTTCAGGCCGTGCTGCAGGAGCTCGTCCGCCTCGCTTTCGGCGGTCCGCACCTTGTGCTGCATCGTGTCGAAGACGGCGACGTTCCTTCCGATGGCGTTCAGCGCCGGCAGCGCCTCGCGGATCGCCGCGGTCGCGCGCACCGCACAATCCGCCATCGCCAGCATCTCCGGCGTGTAGGCAACCCGATAGAGTCCCATGCGCCGGGCGGCGTCCTTCATGAGATCGATGGTGTCGTCGAGGGCGGTGATCAGCTCCAGCACCGCGCCGCGGTCGAACGGCGTGATGAAGCTGCGATGGATGGCGTGGACGACCTCGCGGGTGACGTCGTCGGCGGCTTCCTCCAGCCGGAACAGCTCCTTGCAATGGCTGTCATAGTCGCCGCCGGCGAGGATGCCGCGGAATTGCACCGCGCCTTCCACCACATAGCCGGAATGGCGGCAGAGCCGTTCGACGAAGCGTCCGTCGCGCGGCATCATCTGGCGAAACAGCTTCAAGACCATCGCGCAGCGTCCCCACAGGCCGGTCCCGGCCTCACCGTGACAGTTTTGTGAAGCTTACGAGTTTTGCGAAGCCCTGCCTATGGGTCCATTCCGCGGAACGTCGGCGTGGGACGAGTTGGAGCTGGCGCCCCGTCAGCCGTAGGCCAAAGCGAGGCCCGGTCTGGCCCAGGGCATGGCGATCGCCTCGCCCTTGCCGGCGAGGGTGACGTAGGCGGTCTTCCGATCAGGTCCGCCGAAGCAGATGTTGGTGGTGACGATGTCGCCGGTCGGAACCTGCTCCGTCAGCGTCCCTTCCGGGCTGATGACCGAGATGCACGCGCTGACCAGCGTCGCGACGCAGATACTGCCGCCGGCCTCGACGGCGAGGCTGTCGAAGCGCTGATAGCCGGGAAGACCGCAGACCAGGCGGCCGCCATGGAGCGCGAAGCCGGGATGGCGCTTCGGCCGGCCCGGCGCCTCGAGGTCGAAGGCCCAGAGCCGTCCGGTCTCGGTCTCCGCTGCATAGACCGTCTTCCCGTCCGGCGAGAGGCCGACGCCGTTCGGCGTGATCAGCGGATAGGCGACCTCGACGATCCGCGAGCCGTCGGTGAGGGCATAATAGAGCCCGCCGTTCATCCGATAGCGCGGATAGAACTTGCCGTAATCGGTGAAGTAGAAGCCGCCATGGGCGTCGAAAACGAGATCGTTCGGCCCGACCAGGTTGTGCTCGCCGCAGCGGGTATAGAGCACGCGGTGCTCACCGGTCTTCGGGTCCACGCGCTCGATCCAGCCGCCCGCATAGCCCTCCGGCACGCCCGCCGCGGTCCGGTTGACGCCGTCGATCTTGCGAAACAGGAAGCCGCCGTTGTTGCAGACGTAGAGCGCGCCGTCCGGTCCCCAGGCGAGACCGTTGGGGCCGCCCTCCAGCCTGGCGACGATCTCGGTGCCGCCGTCCTGGCGGATGCGGGTGATGGTGCGGCGCTCGATCTCGACGATGAGGAGCGACCCGTCGCGGTCCACCACCGGACCTTCGGGGAATTGCAGATCGGAGGCGAGGATCTTCAGGGACGCGGGCATGGTGGGGACTCACTTTTTTGGCTTCTTGTTCGTGGCATTCTCCCCGATCGCCCGGCGACGCGCAAACGCCGGGACGGATCGCTCAGCCTGCCGGCGACTTGCACTCGGCGAGGCGGCGCGGATTTGGGATGCCGGCGAGGTCGACTTCCGCCGCGCAGAGCGGAAGCTCGGCGGCGCGGAAGCATTCCAGCAATAGCGCCTCCTGGGCCGGTCCGAGTCTCCATTCCTGATTGATGAGCAACTCAACGGAGATGCCGGGATAGTTCGCGAGCAACTCGGCACGGCTGCGTGCCGTCGCCTCCACATGACCGAGCATGGCGTGGCTGAGGGTCAGCATCAGCCGGGCGCCTCGGCCCCGTGCGTCGACCGGGATGCGCGAGATGATCGCGGTCGCGGCGTCGAAGCGGCGGGAGAAGAAATAGGCATCCTTCACGCAGTTGAGGTTCTCCGCCGTCATACAAGGATCGAGCCGCATGACCTTGTCCGCCATCATGGCCGCCTCCTCGGCGTCCCCACTGCCGCCACGCAGGGCGGCGGCGACCACAAGAACCTGGACGTTGCTGGGATTGGCTTGCAGGGCGACCGCGATCTGCTGCTCCGCCTCTGGAAAGTGGCCGCTGCAGGTCAGTTGGAAGGCGAGCGTCACCCGAGCCTCGGCGTCATGGGGGTCGAGCGCGACAGCGCGCTCGGCATCGACACGCATCGCCTGCACCGACTCCGCATAGGGGCGGCCATAATGGATCGTGATGTAGTTCAGCCAAGCTCGCGCGACATAGGCACGGCCGAGGCCGGGCTCGAGCGCGATGGCCCGGTCGGCGGCGGCGAGGCCGGCGACGATCGACTCTCTGGTGAAGGAGGAGCGGCCGGCGTTGGCGAGGAGATAGTGGTGATAGGCCGTGAGGCTTTCTGGCGGGCGGCGCCGCGCCTTGCGGATCTCGGCGGCGGTGATCGCGGCTGAGCCGCCCATGCCCCCGAGGGTCGCGGCGACCGCCTCCGCGACTTCGACCTGAACCGCAAAGACGTCGCGATCCGGCCGGTCCCAGCGTTCCGACCAGAGTGTCGCCGCGGATGCGGCATCCAGGAGCTGGGCGGTCACCCGCAGGCGGCCGCGACGGCGCTGAATCGTGCCAGCGAGCACATAGTGCACGTCGAGGTCGCGGGCGACCTCGCGCGGATCGATCGCGTGGCCCCGGTAGCCGGCCGTGGAATTGCGGGCGATGACATCGATGCCACGGAAGCGGCCAAGATCGGTGATGATGTCCTCCGTCACGCCATCCGCGATCCGCGCTGTAGTTGCGTCGCTGCCGAGATCGTCGAAGGGCAGGACGGCGATGGCGGGCTTCTCGACCGTGGATTCCGCGCCACCGTGCGGCGCCGACGCGGTCGGCGGCGCCGCGCGCGACCGCATCGCGTCGAACACGGCGCGGGTCTCGGGCTCCGGCGCAACCCCGAGCTCGCGCCGCAGCGTTCCTTCGAGGGCACGATAGTGCAGCAACGCGTCGTTGCGCCGCCCGCTTTCCGCCAGCGCCAGCAGCGTCTGCCGGTGCGACTCCTCGCGGAATGGATCGAGCGCGAGGGCGCGCGCGGCGTCGGCAAGACGCTGCGCAGGCCCCGCCTGCACCATCAGGGACTCGAGTGCATCCAGCGCGAGGTTGCGCAGCCGTGCCCGCTCGGCGGTCAGCCAAGTGGTGAAAGCCTCCTCGTCGAGCATGAGTCCGGTCAGCAGGTCGCCGCGATAGAGATCGACGGCTTTGCGCAAAGCGCCCGGATCGCTGGTCGCGACCAAGACTTCGAAGGCGGCAACATCGCTGGAGCATGCAGGGCCGAGGGTCACCGTGCTCCGGTCGGCGACGATCGCGTCGCCGATGAGTTCTCGCAAAGCCGTCAGGCTCTGGCGCAAGCTCTGGCGCGCCTGATCCTCGCCGCGGTCGCCCCAGAGCAGGCCTGCCAGCCGCTCGCGACCCTGCGGCCGGCCGGGATGACAGGCGAGGAAGCCGAGCAGCGCCCGCGCCCGCGTCGCCGGCACGGCGATCGCACCGCCGCCGCTTTCGAGCGAGAACGGTCCCAGCAGACGCAGATGCGGGCCTGCATGCAGAGCCGCATCGGGAGACGAAGCGATATCCATGATCCGGCGCAATCCCTGCCTCGGAGCGCCAGCCCATCATACGCGCCGGCACCGTCTCGGGCCATCCGATCCCAACACTCCGCCCCGGATTGACGAACTTTTGACGATCGCTGCCACGGCGCCCGAACGCACCATTGACGACAGGTGCCTAGACTCGCTGCGTCTTGTCCGGAGGAACAGGCAATGAAATATCAATTTGTTCTACCGATCGTCCTGGCGCTGCTGGCGGCGGCACCGCTCCGCGCCGATGAGACGCCGCGCGCGCGGAAGACGATCAGCGCGGCGCTGGCGAAGCGGATCAGCGACATGACCTATGCTGAGCTGCTGCGCCAGGCGGCGAGCAGAGGCTGGACCTATCCGTCGGCGCAGATCGAGAGCGGCTATCGCCGTCATCTCGAGGAGTTCAAGGCGCAGCTGGCCAATCACGGCTATCGGGTCGTCGAAGAGAGTCCCGAGACCTAGACCGCAGAAAGAGGGCGGGATCGCCGACGCACGATCCCGCCCTTCCCCCGAGATGGGCGCCCGGGGCGAGGGCGCCCGTGGTAGGCGTTATTTGCGCTTGCGCGCGGTGGCCTTCTTCTTCGGGTCCTCGACCACGCGGATGGTCCAGAAATCGTCGGCGAGATTGCCGTCGAGCAGATAGGCATAGGGCATGGTGAAGTAGCCCTTCATGCCCCAATTGGTGCCCCAGGAGTTGCGCACCTTGAAGCGCTGCGTCGCGTCGTCATAGCCGACCGCGACCACGGCGTGGCCGCCCAGCACTTTCTCGGTCGCCGGCGACGGCATAGGCACCACGCCCGACTTCGCCACCGCCTGGGATTCGAAGCTGTCATAGACGGTGAAGCCGAAGACGAACGGATAACCCGAGGCGAGGCAGCCCTTCATCTCGGAGAGCGTGCGCGCCACCCGTGAATAGCTGAGGGCCTGGTTGCGCTTCGCCTCGGTGAAGGCCGACTTCGAGGGCTTGTCGCGGAAGTCGTTGATCTTGTAAGGCCAGGTGGTCTCGGAGCAGACGCCCTGCTTGGCGATGCTCTTGATCCCGTCCCGGATCATGGCGCCGCTGTCGGACTGGATCGTGCCTTCCATGGCGCGTTCGTTGTAGTAGATGAAGAGCCGCGAGGGGATCCAGGCTTTCGCGCCGATGCCCTGTTTCAGGCGGTCGAACTCGAAGGCGGCGGAGATCGCGTTGCCGGTGCAGGAACCGAGGGCGCCCTGGTCGTAGACGACGGGGAAGCCGGCGGCGAGGTCCGCCTTCGGCGGCAGCTTGGCGACGACCGGCGGGGGCGCCGCATACATGTGATCGCGCGCATCCGGGAGATCCGGCATCCAGCCGTACCAGCTCTGGTGCGACTCTTTCTGGACTGTGCTCATGGTCTCTCCTCCTTTGCTGCAGGTGTTGCATCAGGATGGTCGTGTTGAAGGCCTCCATGGACTCGCAGACCGCTTTGGGCGTGTCTCTTGGTTTAGCCGATCCTCCTCCTAGAGCGTGGCGGCGTCTATGACGGTGGTCATACGCGGGATATGCCCCGCTGCGCCGGCGGGAGGAGATGTGACGGTGCGCGCAGGACGCGCCCGTGTGAGTTGGCGAGAATTCGGTTACGATCGCCTAAGGCGCGGAGCCGTCACCCCTGCCGGGGAAACACCAGCCAGACCGCGCGCGGCGTGATGCCGACTTGCGCCGGCGTGACCCCGACGAAGTCGCCGTCGGACTGAATTTCCGCGCCATGCGGCTGGTGGATCTCGATCCGTGTCGCCGGCAGGATGCGAAAGCCCGGAACCCGCGGCAGGAATCCGAGCAGGAGCGCGAGCGCATAGATCGCGACAAAGATCCTGCTCGATCGCTCGAACAGGCAGACCTGGAGAATGGGGCTTTCCAGCCGCGCTTCCGGCGCACAGACGAACTTGCCGCCGTAATAATGGGCGTTTGCGACCACGACGGAAGCCGCCTCATAGGCGGTGCCGTCGACCAGCACCCGGAACCGGCCGATGCCGCCGCGGAGGAATTGCCGCAAGGTGGCGACGACATAGGCGCCCTTGCCCAGGGCGCGCTTCAGCGAGGGCGAAACCGTGGCGACGACCCGGGCATCGAAGCCGACCCCGGCCATGAGCGAGAATTTCCGGCCGTTGATCTCGCCGAGGCTGATCTGGCGCGGCTCGCCGTTGACGATCGTGCGCGCGATCTCCTTCGCGTCGTCGCCGAGGCCGATCTCCGCGGCAAGGACGTTCGCCGTTCCGCGCGGGATGATCGCCACGGGCGGCGATTCCGGGGTGAGGCCGTTCATCACCTCGTTGATCGTACCGTCGCCGCCGGAGACGACGATCCGGTCATAGTCGGACGCGGGCACCTGCGACGCCAGCTCCTGGGCATGGCCGCGCCGCAACGTTTCCCGCACGGCGATGCGGCAGCCCATCTCCTCCAGCTGGGCGAGGACCTTCGGCAGCAGGCCGGAGCGGCGGCCCGAGATCGGGTTGTGGATGACGAAGACGCGGCATTCCCCCGCCTTCCAGGCGTGGGACCCGCTGTGCGAGCGCTCCAGATGGGCAGTGGTGAGATTGATGGCGGGACTCCCGATCAGATGCACGCCCGACCGGGTGCCTGCCCGGCGGCGAAGACCAAAACCAGGATTTTGATCCAATAGGTTGCCGGCGTCACGCCCAAAACTCATCGGGCTCCCGGATCGCTCCGGGAGCCCGATGGCTCTTGGGGGCCTTACGCTACGCTCTTGGGGAAACTCAGCTGCAGCCGCTGGTCGAGCCGCAGGTGGTGCACTTCATGCAGGTACCGTTGCGGACCAGGGTGAAGTTGCCGCATTCGCCGCAGGAGTCGCCCTCGTAGCCCTTCATGCGGGCTTCGCGGATCTTGGCGAGGCGGTCATCGACGGCCCGGGCCACGGTCGCCCCGACGATGGCGCTTTCGGTGGCGGCGATCTCGGTCTCGACGGCGATGGCGACGCCGGCCGAGACCGGGGCGCCGTTCCGCTCCATCACCACCGGGCCATGATCATGGTGGTGGTCATGATCGTGATCATGCGCGAGGGCGGTGTTGCCGACGTTCTTGAAGAGCACCAGGTTCGAGGAGCGGAGATAGCCCGTGGACGCGAACTTCTTCACGTCGAGACCGCGCTCGCCCTTCTCCCGTGCGGTGGCCTCGGACTCGCCCGAGCCCATGGCGTCGAAGTCGAGGTCGGCGGGCTTCACGTGCGCAAGGTCGTTGCGGCCGAGATAGGAGACCGCGAGCTCCCGGAAGATGTAGTCCAGGATCGAGGTCGCCATCTTGATCGCATCGTTGCCCTCGACGATGCCGTTCGGCTCGAAGCGGGTGAAGGTGAAAGCCTCCACATACTCTTCCAGGGGCACCCCGTATTGCAGGCCGATCGAGATCGCGATGGCGAAGTTGTTCATCAGGCTGCGGAAGGCGGCGCCTTCCTTGTGCATGTCGATGAAGATCTCGCCGAGCTTGCCAGTCTCGTACTCGCCGGTGCGGATATAGACCTTGTGGCCGCCGACGATCGCCTTCTGGGTATAGCCCTTGCGACGCTCGGGCAGGCGCTCGCGCTCGTTCTCCGCCACCTTCTCGATGACGCGCTCGATCACCCGCTCGACGATCCGCTCCGCGACGATCGGCGCGCGGGCGGCGGGCGTCGCCTCGACGATGTCCTCGACCACGTCCTCGTCGCCCAGCACCGAGGAGGCGAGGGGCTGCGAGAGCTTGGACCCATCCCGATAGAGCGCGTTCGCCTTCACGCCGAGCCGCCAGGAGAGCATGTAGGCGTCCTTGCAGGCCTCGACCGAGCTCCGGTTCGGCATGTTGATGGTCTTCGAGATGGCGCCGGAGATGAAGGACTGCGCCGCCGCCATGATGCGGATGTGGCTCTCGACCGAGAGGAAGCGCTTGCCGATCTTGCCGCAGGGATTGGCGCAGTCGAAGACCGGCAGGTGCTCGTCCTTCAGGAAGGGCGCGCCTTCGAGCGTCATGGCGCCGCAGGCGAAGGTGTTGGCGAGCTCGTACTCGGCCTTGGAGAAGCCGAGCGCCTCGCGGCAGAAGCCTTCGCCGAGCGTGTACTTGTTGAAGATGAAGCGGATGTCGAAGGCGGTGGCGACGGCCTTCTCCACGGCGTCGAGCGCCATGTCGGTGAAGCCTTTGGCCTTCAGGGTCTGGTGGTTGATGCCCGGCGCGCCGCGCAGGGTCGCATGGCCGACCACGTAGCGCACCATCTCCTCGATCTCGGAGGGCGCGTAGCCGAGCGTCTTCAGCGCGTCGGGGACGGTGCGGTTGATGATCTTGAAGTAGCCGCCGCCGGCGAGCTTCTTGTACTTCACCAGGGCGAAGTCGGGCTCGATGCCGGTGGTGTCGCAATCCATGACGAGGCCGATCGTGCCGGTGGGCGCGATCACCGTCGCCTGGGCATTGCGATAGCCGTGCTCCTCGCCGAGCTGCAGCGCCTTGTCCCAGGCGCGCTTGGCGGCTTCCACCAGGCGCTGGTCGGGGCAGTTGGCGATGTCGAGGGCGACCGGCAGGACCGAGAGGCCTTCATAGCCTGATGTTTCACCATAGGCCGCGCGGCGGTGGTTGCGGATGACGCGGAGCATGGCCGCGCTGTTCTTCTGGTAGCCCGGGAAGGCGCCGAGCTCGCCGGCCATCTCCGCCGAGGTCGCGTAGGAGACGCCGGTCATGATCGCGGTCAGCGCGGCGGTGAGGGCGCGGCCGGCATCGCTGTCATAGCCGATGCCCATCTCCATCAATAGGCCGCCGATATTCGCATAGCCGAGGCCGAGGGTGCGGAACTCGTAGGAGAGCTGGGCGATCTCCCGCGACGGGAACTGCGCCATCAGGACCGAGATCTCGAGGACGACGGTCCAGAGCCTGACCGCGTGCTCGTAAGCCGCGATGTCGAAGCCGCTCTCGTCCTTGAACGTCATCAGGTTCA
>Ga0335080_10008498_pt1 | contig 10707 bp, 12 predicted proteins | sample Lox_Sample_34_FD_206720 | JGI IMG/M metagenome (GOLD analysis project Ga0335080, IMG submission 206720) | Soil microbial communities from Loxahatchee National Wildlife Refuge, Florida, United States - Lox_Sample_3.4 | ecosystem: Environmental > Terrestrial > Soil > Wetlands | place: USA...
AGTCGCTGTGGCGCGAGGCGCTCTGGCTCGTCAGCGACGGGACGGCGACGGTGGAGGAGATCGACGACGCGATCCGCTACGGCCCCGGCCTGCGCTGGTCGGCGATGGGGACGTTCCTCACCTACCGCATCGCCGGCGGCGAGGCCGGCATCCGCGACTTCATGGCCCAGTTCGGGCCGGCGCTCCAGTGGCCGTGGTCGCGGTTGACCGAGGTTCCCGAGCTGACCGGGGAGCTGCTCGCGACGATCGAGCGCCAGTCCGACGCGCAGGCCGCCGGCCGTTCGATCCTCGAGCTCGAGCGGCTCCGGGACGACTGTCTCGTCGACGTGCTGCAGGCGCTCCGCACGCACGACGTCGGCGCGGGCGCGACGCTGCGTGAGTACGAGAACGCGCTGCTCGAGCGCGCGGCTCCTGCCGACGAGACCGTGTCGGCGCCGCTTCGGCTCCACGAGACGCGAATCCAGCCGGCGTGGATCGACTACAACGGGCACGCGACGGAGAGCTCGTACCTCCGCATGGCCGGCGACGCGACCGACGCGCTGCTGCGGCTGATCGGCGTCGACGCCGACTATGTCGCCGGGGGTGGGAGCTACTACACCGTCGAGACGCACATCTGCCACCTGCACGAGGCGACAGCCGGCGAGCGGATCGACGTGACGACGCAGGTCCTCGGCGCCGACGAGAAGCGTCTGCACCTCTTCCACCGCGTGCTGAGAAGCGAGGACGGCGAGCCGCTCGCGACCGTCGAGCAGATGCTCCTCCACGTCGACGCGACGGCGGGCCGCGCCGCCGCCGCCCCGCCCGAGGTTCTCGCCAACGTGCTCGCGCTCGCCGACGCGCACAGCGCGCTCGAGCAGCCCGAGCGCGCCGGACGCGCGATCACGCCTCCGCGGGTGGAGGCGCCGCCGCGTACTCCTCGTCGGTGACGTGGTCGAGCCACGTGGCGGCATTGCCCTCGTCGTCGACCTGGACCATCGCCAGATGGATCATGAACCGCGTCGCCGAGGCGCCGTGCCAGTGCTCCTCGCCCGGCTCGAAGAAGACGCGGTCGCCGGGGCGGATCAGCTCGACCGGGCCGCCGCGCCGCTGGCAGAGGCCGACGCCCTCGAGGACGAAGATCGTCTGCCCGTTCGGGTGAGTGTGCCACGCGGTCCGTGCGCCGGGGGTGAAGTGGACGCTGCTCGCGCTCACGCGCGAGGCGCCCGACGGCGCCGCGACCGCGTCGATGTAGACCGCGCCGGTGAACCAGTCACTCGGCCCGGCTGCGGTCTCGATGCTGCTTCTCGTGATCTGCATGGTCGGTCTCCTCGTCGAGCGTCGCCGCCCAGCTCGCGAGGAGGCCGAGCGCCTCCGCGGACCTCGAGCCGGCCTCGGCCGTGTAGACGAACATCGTCAGCCCCGGGTCGGCGACGAGCTCCATCGTGTCGTAGGTCAGCTCGAGGTCGCCGACGACCGGATGCTGGAAGCGCTTGGCGCCGGTGTCGTGGTAGCGGACGTTGTGCGCGGCCCAGCGAGTGCGGAAGATCTCGCTCTGCGTCGACAGCTCCCCGACGAGGTCGGAGAGGTCGCGGTCGTGCGGATCCTTCCCGGCCTCGGAGCGGAGGACCGCCACCGCGTCCGTCGCCACCTGCTCCCAGTCGAGGTAGAACCCGGGCGCGCGCGGGTCGAGGAAGATGAAGCGCGCGGAGTTCGGCGGCCCGTGCGGGCTGTCGAAGTGCTGCGAGTAGAGCGCGCGGCCGAGCGGGTTGGCCGCGAGCAGGTCCATGCGGCCGTTGCGGACGAACGCGGGCGCCGCCGTGATCGCGTCGAGCATGCGCGCGACGCTCGGCCGCACCCGCTCCCGCGCCCGGCGGCGCCTGCGGGGTGCGGGCTGCGCGGCGCGCGCGAGGTCGAAGAGGTGCGCCCGCTCCGCCTCGTCGAGCTGGAGCGCCCGCGCGATCGCCTCGAGGACGCTCTCGGAGACGCCGGCGGCGTTGCCGCGCTCGAGGCGCGTGTAGTAGTCGACGCTGACGCCGGCGAGGAGCGCGACCTCCTCGCGGCGGAGCCCGGGCACGCGCCGGTTGTCGCCGTACCAGCGGAGGCCCGCCTGCTCCGGCGTGATCTTCGCCCGCCTCGAGGTGAGGAACTCCCGCATCTCGCTCTTCGCGTCCACGGCGGGAGCGTACTCAGGCGCCGCCGGGCCTGGGAGGCCCTGCCGGTACCCGGATCGACAGGGTCGGTCACGCGGCGCCGTGGCGTGCTTCAGTGAGCCCGACGAAAGGAGACGGGATGGAGAAGCGAACGCTCGGCAACGACGGTCTCGAGGTCTCGGCGATCGGGCTCGGGTGCATGCAGACGGGCTTCCGCTTCGGCGAGGCGACCGACCGGGAGGCGATGGTGGCGCTGATCCGCGCCGCCGTCGAGCGCGGCGTCACGTTCTTCGATACCGCACAGGTCTACGGCCCGTTCACGAGCGAGGAGATCGTCGGCGAGGCGCTCGAGCCGGTCCGCGACCGGGTCGCGATCGCGACGAAGTTCGGCTTCGACGTCGCGGGCGCGACGGCCGGCGTGCCGACGCCGCTCGCGCTCGACAGCCGGCCGGAGAGGATCCGGCGCAGCGTCGACGACTCGTTGCGGCGGCTCCGCACGGACCGGATCGATCTGCTCTACCAGCACCGCGTCGACCCCGCCGTTCCGATCGAGGATGTGGCGGGAACCGTCAAGGAGCTGATCGCCGACGGCAAGGTGGGGCACTTCGGGCTCTCCGAGGCGGGCGTTGGGACGATCCGTCGCGCGCACGCGGTGCAGCCCGTCGCGGCGCTCCAGAGCGAGTACTCGCTCTGGTGGCGCGAGCCGGAGGACGCGATCATGCCGACGCTCGAGGAGCTCGGGATCGGCTTCGTCACGTTCAGCCCGCTCGGCAAGGGCTTCCTCACCGGCACGATCGACGAGAACACGACGCTCGACAGCGCCGACTTCCGTGCGACGATCCCACGCTTCGACCCGGAGAACCGGAAGGCGAATCGCGCGTTCGTCGAGCTGCTCGCGGGCGTCGCCGAGCGGCGGGGCGCGACGACCGGGCAGGTCGCGCTCGCGTGGCTGCTCGCGCAGAAGCCGTGGATCGTCCCCATCCCGGGCACGATGAAGGTGCACCGGATGGAGGAGAACGCCGCGGCGGCAGCCGTCGAGCTGACGGCGGACGACCTCGCCGAGATCGAGGCCGGCGCCACCCGGCTCGTGGCGGAGGGAGAGCGCTACCCGGAGAGCGCGCAGAAGATGATCGACCGCTGAGACGAAGGGAGACGCACGATGCGCGCAACCGTCATGCACGGTGCCGGCGACGTCCGGATCGAGACCGTCCCCGACCCGGTCATCGTCGAGCCGGGCGACGCGGTCGTCCGGGTCACCCGCGCCTCCATCTGCGGCAGCGACCTCTGGCCGTACAAGACGCTCGACCACACCGAGGCGGGCCGCGCGATGGGGCACGAGGCGATCGGCGTCGTCGAGGACGTCGGAGCCGGCGTGCGGACGGTGAAGGCCGGCGACCTCGTGGTGATGCCGTTCGCGTTCTCGGACGGAACCTGCGTCTTCTGCCACGCCGGCCTGCAGACGTCCTGCCTCCACGGCGGCTTCTTCGGCATCGGCCCCGCCGGCGGCGCGCAGGCGGAGGCGATTCGCGTCCCGCAGGCAGACGGAACGCTCGTCGTCCTGCCGGTCGGCGAGGACGACGCGCTCATGCCGTCGCTGCTGACACTCTCCGACGTGCTCGGAACCGGCCACCACGCCGCCGTCGCCGCGAAGGTTCGCCCCGGCACGATCGCCGCCGTCGTCGGCGACGGCGCCGTCGGGCTATGTGGCGTGATCGCCGCGAAGCGCCTCGGCGCGGAGCAGGTCATCCTCCTCGGCCGCCATCCCGACCGGATCGCGCTCGCGCTCGAGTTCGGCGCGACGGACGTGGTCAGCGGGCGCGGCGACGAAGCGGTCGAACGCGTGCGCGAGCTGACCGCCGGCCTGGGCGCACACTCGGTTCTCGAATGCGTCGGCCTCGACGCGTCGATGGAGACGGCGATCCGGATCGCCCGGCCCGGCGGTAAGGTCGGCCGCGTCGGAGTGCCGCAGGACGAGGCGATCCCCGAGTCGCGGACTGCCTTCTACGGCAACGTCACCGTCGCCGGCGGGCCGGCGCCGGCGCGGGCGTACATCGAGGAGCTCCTGCCCGACATCCTCGAGGGGCGGATCGAGCCCGGCCGCGTCTTCGACCGGAGCGTCGGTCTCGGCGACGTGCCGGACGGCTACCGGGCGATGAACGACCGCGAGGCGATCAAGGTGATGGTGACGCCCTGATCGGCGCGTGGACGGAGGACGCGCTGGGCAGGGTGGGCGCTGCCGAGGAGCTGGAGATCGCGCGCGCGGCGGCGCTCGGGCTCGTGGCCGCCTAGGCGCTCCCCGCCGCGGCGTCCTCGGCGGCGTAGAGCTGCACGATCTCCGCGGGCGCGCGGTTCCGGCGGAGGAGCTCGCCCATGATCCGCATCGGCCGGTCGACGTGGTGGAAGAACGCCTTGTAGCCGGCGCAGAGGTAGTTGAGGCCCGGCTCGCCGTCGGGCGTCTCGATGAAGCGATCCTTCGGGCAGCCGCCGTGACAGGCGAAGCGCACGTCGCACTCGCGGCAGAAGCGCGGCAGCGTCTCGCGCTTGTCGAGCCCGAAGCGGCGCTGCCGCTGCGAGGCGACGAGCTCGAGCATGTGCTGCTCCTTGATGTTCCCGAGCCGGTACGCGGGCTCGACGAAGTGGTCGCACGCATAGAGGTCGCCGGTGTGCTCGAGCGCGAGCGCGAGCCCGCACGTCTCGGAGTGCACGCAGAGCCCCGGCGGCTCGCCCACCCAGTTGGCGAGCGCGACATCGAACATCTGCACGTACACCTCGCCGACGTCGCGCCGCACCCACTCCTCGAACACGTCGATCAGGAAGCGGCCGTACTGCTCGGCGGTGACCGAGCGCGACGAGACCTGCGTCCCCGTCTGCGTGTACAGCGGCCGGTCGCGCCACGACGACCACGCCTCGGCGTCGTCGACCCGCTCGATGATCGGGATGAACTGCACGAAGCGCGCGCCGCACTCGTCGCGGAGAAAGCGGTACACCTCGACCGCACGCTCCGCGTTCGCGGCGTGCACCGTCGTCAGCGCGTTCCACTCCACCCCGCCCCGCTTCAGGTGCTCGAGCCCGGCCATCACCTGGTCGAAGGAGCCCGCGCCGCCCTTGTTCACGCGGTAGGCGTCGTGCAGCTCCCGCGGCCCGTCGATCGAGATCCCGACGAGGAACCCGTGCTCGCGGAAGAACGACGCCCACTCCTCGTCCAGCAGCGTCCCGTTCGTCTGGATCGTGAACTCGACCCGCCGGCCCTCCGCGTAGCGGTGCGCGAGCTCGACCGAGCGCCGGAAGAAGTCGAGCCCCATCAGCGTCGGCTCCCCGCCCTGCCACGCGACCGTCACCTCCGGCGTGCGGTGCGACTCGATCAGCTGCCGGAGGTACAGCTCCAGCAGCTCGTCCGCCATCCGGAACCGCGAGCCCGGGTACAGCATCTCCTTCGACAGGAAGAAGCAGTACGCGCAATCGAGATTGCACACCGCCCCCGTCGGCTTCGCCAAGAGGTGGAACGCAGGGGGCGCGCCGGACGTCGCCGTGTCCTGGGACATGGGCCGGCGGAAGTCTATGCGCAGCCGGGAAATCCGGTCGGGCCCGTTCCGCGAAGCACCACCCGACGGTGAGGACGGCGGAGGTCACGCAGGCGAACGAAGGAGAGACATGGAGCTGGACGCGATCCTCAGAGACGTGAGCGCCGGGGAGGACGGAAGGCTCGGCATCGTCTGCCACGACCGGGCGACCGGCCCGCGAGGGGCGTGAGCGTGCATCCCGAGATCGCGAGGCTCCTCGCACAGGAACACCAGGCGGAGCTCAGGCGGACGGCCGCCTGGTCGTCGCAGGTCGAGCGCGCGGGCGCCGCGCACGCGGCACGGGGGCGCGCCGCCGACGCGCCCGTCTCCCTGCGGCTCGACCGCGTCTCGGACGCGGATGCGCTCGAGCGGCTCGCCGGGCTCTGCACGCGCAGGCTGCCGCCCGGCCCGTTCGTCGTGGGCGAGGTGGAAGGACGAGTCGTCGCCGCGCTCCCGGTGCACGGCGGGGCGCCGCTCGCCGACCCCTTCGTCCCGACGAAGCATCTGCTGCCGCTCCTCGAGCTGCGGGCGGCGCAGATCCGCGGGGCCGACGAGGTGCGGCCGCGCGGCCGTCGCCGCCTGCTGCCGCGCCGCGCCTGACGAGAACGGCTCGATCCGAGTGGTGGCGTTCCCGTGACGATCGGGAGACCGGGTGAAGGAATGCGCCGCGACGGGTGCTACTCCCTCGAGTAGTGAGCCGCTGCGACCTGCACGTCCACTCGGTCCACTCGACGGACAGCGGGAACTACGCGCTCCGTCGCGCCAGGCTCGGCGAGTCGTACACGTCGCCGGAGCGCGTCTACCGCACCTGCCGCGCGCGCGGGATGACGCTCGTCACCATCACCGACCACAACACCGTCGAGGGCGCGCTGCGCATCGCGCACGAGCCGGGAACCTTCATCTCCGTCGAGGTGACGACGCGCTTCCCCGAGGACGACGTGCCGCTGCACGTGCTCGTCTGGAACTTGACGGAGGAGGACCACCGCGACCTGCAGCCGTTCCGGCTGTCCGTCTACGAGCTCGTCCGCTTCCTCCGCGGGCGCGGGCTCGCGCACGCGCTCGCGCATCCGCTGTACCGGATGGGGCCGCCGCTGACGGTCTCGCACGTCGAGCGGATGATGCTGCTCTTCGACGTCTGGGAGGGACGGAACGGCGCACGGCCGCAGGAGGCGAACGAGCTCGCGTGCCGGCTCGCCGCGGCCGCCGGGCCGGCCGCACTCGCGGCGTACGCCGACCGGCACGGGATCGAGCCGGTGCACGCGGGGACGATCGCGCTGACCGGCGGCTCCGACGACCACGGGGCGCTCGACATCGCGACGACGTGGACGGAGTCGCCCGGCGAGACGCCGGCAGCGTTTCTCGCGGCGATCGCGGCCGGCCGCGCGGCGATCGGCGGCGGGCACGGGTCGACGACGAAGCTCGCGCACGCGGTCGCGGCGCTGTTCGTCAACGCGTACCGCGCCGGCGGCGGCGAGCTTCCCGACACGATCCGCGCGCAGGTCGAGCTGCTGTTCGACCGGGACGCCGGCGACGCGGAGGAGCGGCATCGCGAGATCGCGGATCTCTCGTCGCGACTCGTCCGCCTGCTCGGGGAGCGGGCGCGCTCCGGCGGCGTCGCGCTCGCCGCGCTTCCCGGCGCCGGACGGCGGCTGAGCGCGCTCGCGTACGCCGCCGGCCTCCAGCTCCCGTATCTCGCCACCGCGCACCATCACGCCGGCTCTCGCGACGGCCTCGCCGAGATCGAGCGCGGCTTCTTCGGCGCGCCGCGCCGCCGGCCGGCGCCGCGCGCGCTCGTCTTCACCGACACGTTCGCCGAGGTGAACGGCGTCGCGGGGACGATGCGGCGGCTCGCGGCGGCCGCCGCCGAAGGGAGCTTCGCCGGGGCGGTCGTCGTCGCCTCGCACGAGCCGGAGCAGCCCGGCGTCGTCACGTTGCCGCCGGACTGGTCGCTGCCGCTCCCGTCGTACGAGGCGATCGACCTGCGCTTCCCCCTTCCGACCGACGTGCTCGCGCGGATCGAGGAGTCGCCGCCCGACGTCGTCCACGTCGCGACGCCGGGACCGGTCGGCGTCTGCGGGCTGCTCATCGCGCGGCTCGTCGGCATCCCGGTCGTCGGCTCCTACCACACGGAGCTCGGCCCGTACGCGCTGCACCTGACGCGCGACGCGCTCGTCGCCGAGGCGATGGACGTCTACGTCGACTGGTTCTACCGGCAGTGCGCCGTCGTGCTCGCGCCGACGCGCCAGGTCGCCGACGCGCTCGAGTCGCGCGGGCTGCCGAACGTCGGCCTCTGGGGACGCGGCGTCGACGCGGCGCAGTTCGGACCGGAGCGGCGCGACGAGGCGCGGCGGCGGGAGCTGCTCAGCGAGGACGGTGAGCTGCTCGTCCTCTCGGTCGGACGGCTCTCGCGCGAGAAGAGGATCGGGGTGCTGCTCGACGCGCTCGCGCTCGTCTCGCGGCAGCGGCCCGATGTTCGTCTCGTCGTCGCGGGCGACGGCCCCGCGCGCGGCGAGCTGTCGCGCACGGCGCCGGCGGGGACGATCTTCACGGGGGAGCTCGTCGGCGACGAGCTCGCGGCGCTGTACGCGAGCGCCGACCTCTTCTGCTTCCCGAGCACGACCGACACGTTCGGGCAGGTGCTGCTCGAGGCGGGCGCCTCCGGGCTTCCCGTCGTGGCCGCGGCCGCCGGCGGCGCGCTCGAGCTCGTCCACGACGGCCGGACCGGCCGCCTCGTCCCGCCCGACGAGCCGCACGCGCTCGCCGCCGCGATCCTCGAGCTCGCCGCCGACGCGGAGCTGCGGCGCCGCTGGGGCGCCGCGGGCCGCGACGCCGCGCTGGCGCGCACCTGGCCGGCGGCGATCGCCTCGCTCGCCGACGTGTACCGCAGCGTGCTCGGGGTCGCCAAGGAGGAATCCCTCGTCGCGGCATAGCGCGGGCCGCCGTTTCGTGGCAGGCTCCGCCGATGGACTCGCGGCTGTTCCTCCCCGGCTGGGGCGCACCGGCGGCGCTCTACGCGCCGTCCCTGCCCTCGAGCTGGCAGGCGCTCGAGCCGCCGACCTTCGCCGACGCGGGCGGCTCCTTCACCGCCTACAGGCGCTGGCTCGACCGCGAGCTGCGCGCCCGCGGCCGCTCCCGGCTCGCCGGACACTCGATGGGCGCGGCGCTCGCGATCCTCGCGGCTGCGGACGCCCCGGAGCTCGTGGAGCGGCTCGTCCTGATCGCGCCGGCCGGCCTTCCGCTGGAGAAGCCGATGCGGCAGAGCCTCCGCGACTTCGCGCGCCAGCTCGGGCGCGGCGCGTACCCGCGCCGGGCCGCCGCGACCGGAGCGCTCGCCGTCGCGCGCGCGCCGCGCGCGGCGCTCACGGTCGCGCAGCACGTGCGCCGGCTCGACCTCCGCCGCGAGTGCGCGCGCGTCCGCGCCGCCGGCATCCCGGCCACCGTGTTCGGCTGCATCTCCGACACGCTCGTCACCACCGACCGCGCCCGCGCGCTCGCCGACCTGCTCGGGGCGCGCTACGAGGAGCTCGACCTGCGCGGCGGCCACATGTGGATGCTCGCCGACCGCGCCCGCTTCGCCGCGGTCGTCGCCCGCGGCTAGCCACGAAAGAACAGATGCTAGCTCGGAACCGGGCGCCGCGCGTCGGGGACGACGCCGAAGCGAATCCGTCGGATCGCTGATGTAGAGCGGGGACGTTCCCGCTTCCATGAAGGCATGGCCGCGGCATCCGAGGCGACGCGGAAGAAGCTCGACCACATCCCCGACGAGCTCCGGCGGGAGTTCCCGCAGATCTCGCACGAGCAGATCGACGACCTCGTCGACACCCTCTCGGCGAGGCTCCTCCTCGCCGCCCATTTCGACGACTTCGTACCGCTGCTCACGCACCGGCGGGCGCGGGAGCGGCTGCTCGAGGAGGCGCACGCGCACGGATCCGCGTAGGGTCCGGCCGCACGGGCAAGGGGTCTCCGGCTGAGCGCGACCGACACCGCACGCGAGTACCGCCACGCGATCGGGGACATGCTCCTCGAGCAGGCGCGCTGGCACGACGCCGCGTCCGCGGCTGCGGGGCACTCGAGCGCCGAGCGCCACGGGCGCAGCGCGGAGGCGCTCCGCGAGGCGGCGGCCGTCCTCGGCGGCTGGCCCGACGACGAGATCGACCTCGAGTACTTCGCCCGGCTCGCGCACGTGCTCGAGCGGCGCGGCGCCGACGCCGACCCGGCGCTCGTCCTCCGCAGCGCGACCGAGGCGGCGCGCCGGTTCTGCTTCGACGCCGCCCCGCCCGCCGTCGGCGACTCCGAGGTGATCCGCCTGGTCGAGGGCATCTTCACCACCGCCGTCGAGGGCCTCGACCGGACCGGTTTCGCCCGCGGGTAGGGCCGGCGACGAGGTGCGCCGCGTCCGCGAGGACATCGACCGCCGCGTCGAGGCGCTCGCGACCGAGCTCCTCTAGCCCCGCACGCGCAGCACGACCACCGCGACGAGATACGCGAGCCCGGCGATCGCGCCGAGCCACGTGTACGGCGAGCCGTCGTGGCCGCGCGCGACCTCGACCATGAACGCGACGATGATCGCCGCGATCACGACGAGGCCGGCGATCGCCGTCGCGGCGACGTCGATCTGACGGAAGCGCTCGTCGCGGCCGTCGCCGCGCAGCCCGCGGACCGTCTCGCTGCGTCCGCCGAGCAGCACGAGCGCGCCGAACGCGGTCATGATCCCGAGCGCGATCAGCCCGCCGGCCGGGCTGCCGCCGATCCACTCGACCGCGAGCATCGCGAATCCGAGCGCGACGGCGAACAGCGGCAGGAACCACTTCGACCTAGTCGTCTGCATCGAACATCTCCTCCACGGTGCTGTCGAAGAACCGCGCGAGCGCGAGCGCGAGCGGCAGCGACGGCGTGTAGCGCTCCTGCTCGATCGAGTTGATCGTCTGGCGCGAGACGCCGACCGACGCGGCGAGCTGCCCCTGCGAGAGCCCTCGATCCGTCCGCAGCTGGCGCACCCGGTTCCTCATTCGTTCCGG
>Ga0335080_10008501_pt1 | contig 10705 bp, 8 predicted proteins | sample Lox_Sample_34_FD_206720 | JGI IMG/M metagenome (GOLD analysis project Ga0335080, IMG submission 206720) | Soil microbial communities from Loxahatchee National Wildlife Refuge, Florida, United States - Lox_Sample_3.4 | ecosystem: Environmental > Terrestrial > Soil > Wetlands | place: USA: Florida...
GTAGCTGGGCAGCCTATTTTGGTACCGACGTCACCCAAACCATCGCTCCCATTACTCTGAGCCAAACTCTGACCGGTTCGCCCGGCATGTTCTACACGATTTCGTTTTACATCGATCAGAACGCCCTCACCGCGGACAATCAGTTCAGCGTCTCCTTCGGCGGGACTATCCTATCTAGCGTGACGAACGTGGCTCCCACGGGCGGGTTCGTGCTGGAGAGCTTTACCTACAATGATGTCAGCGTCGTGGACCCCGTCCTGCAGTTTTCGTTTCAGAACCTCTCGGACTATTTCTTCCTGGACGACGTATCCGTAACGGGAGTGTCTACAGTTCCCGAGCCGTCCGGAATGCTGCTGGGCGGCGTGGCACTGGGCATCCTCATGCTGGCTGCCGGGAAGCGGCGCGAGATCGCGGCGTGGAAACGCCGACGTTGACGTCGATCAGGAGATGACTGGCATGAGGTGGAACCGGAACTGGCTCAAGGTGTCGTTGGCGGTCTTGGCAGGCGGCGGGCTCGCGCTGCAGGGCCAGAACCTGATCACGCAGCCCATCAATAGCGCGGTCCGCGTGGTGCTGGCCGGAAATACGCGGCCGGAGGTCACCACCGCCAATCAGCGGGGTCCCGTGGCCGACAGTCTGGCGATGGAGCATATGCAGCTGCTGCTGGGACGCAGTCCCGCGCAGCAGTCGGATTTGGACCAGTTTCTGGCGAGCCTGGTCAATCCGCAATCGCCGAATTACCACCAGTGGATCGGCGCCCAACAGTTCGCGCAGCGATTCGGCCTTTCCGCCCAGGACTTGAACACGATCAGTGCCTGGCTGCAGTCGCAGGGTTTTGCCGTCAACCTGGTTTACCCGCACGGCGTGATCGATTTCAGCGGCACGGCAGGGCAGGTGCGCTCCGCCTTCGGCACGCAGATCGTCAATTTGAGCGTGGATGGACTAGCGCACATCGCCAATCTCACGAACCCCAGCATCCCAGCGGCTCTGTCGCCCGCGATACAAGGGATCGTATCGCTGCATGATTTCCTTCCCCATTCGAATGCGATGCCCGTTTCACCGGCCTATACCTACACCAGTGGCAGCTCGACCATCTACGCGCTGGTGCCGCAGGACGTGGCGACCATCTATAATCTGAGCCCACTCTATGCCGCCGGATATTCAGGCCGGGGCCAGTCGATTGTGCTGATCGAAGACACCTTCCTGTATTCGCTCGCCGACTGGACCACCTTCCGCAAGACCTTCGGCCTGTCTCGCGTCTATCCCTACGCGACCCTGACGCAGGAGGCGCCGGCGCCCGCCAGCGGCCCGAACAACTGCGGCACGCCTTCCGTGAACGGCGACGACGGCGAAGCCGCAATCGATGTCGAGTACGCGTCTGCCGCGGCCCCGAACGCCGCCATCATACTCGCCGCCTGCGCGGATACCACCACGTTCGGCGGATTGATCGCTTTGGAGAATCTGCTGACTCAGTCGACCCTGCCGTCCGTCGTCAGCATCAGCTACGGGGAAGCCGAGGCAATTAACGGAGCGGCGGCCAACGCAGCCTATGCCGCCACCTATTCGCTCGCCGTGGCCGAAGGCGTCTCGATTTTCGTATCGTCGGGCGATGAAGGCGCCGCCAGTGCGGACGCCAACGCCAGAAACGCAACCCACGGGATCGGCGTGAGCGGCTTCGCTTCCACTCCCTACGATGTCTCGGTGGGAGGCACCGATTTCAGCGATACGTACTCGGCCGTGAACTCGACCTATTGGAACGCCGCCAACTCGTCCAATTACGGCTCGGCCCTGTCCTACATTCCCGAGATTCCGTGGAACGATTCCTGTGCCAGCCAACTGATCGCGTTCTTCCAGACCGGCTCCATCATTACTTACGGCACCGGCGGTTTCTGCAACACCCTCAAAGGGCGCACCACCTACCGCACCACGGCTTCCGGGAGCGGCGGACCAAGCGGTTGCGCCACGGGCGCTCCTTCTACCAGTGGTGTGGTCGGGGGCACCTGCGCCGGGTACGCCAAACCAAGCTGGCAATCCGGACTGTTCGGCAATCCCGCCGACGCGGTGCGCGACATTCCCGACGTTTCGCTCTTTGCCGCCAACGGCGTCTGGGGCCATTATTATGTGGTCTGCTACTCGGACCCCAGCCACGGCGGCGTGCCTTGCACCGGCGCTCCAAGCGGGTGGGCGGGTTTCGGCGGCACCTCGATTTCTGCTCCCATCATGGCCGGGATCCAATCGCTGGTGAACCAGTATACGGGCTCCCGTTGGGGCAATCCGAATACCGTCCTCTACCAGCTCGCTGCTAACGAATACGGAGGCAGCGGCAGTTCGGCCTGCAACTCGAGCCTCGGCAACGGCGTCGGCAGCAGCTGCATCTTCTATGACGTCACCCTGGGCGACATGGACATCCCTTGCACCGGAGCCAACAATTGCTTCCTGCCTTCCGGCACTTACGGCGTGCTCTCCACTTCCAACTCGGCCTACCAGCTGGCCTACGGCACCACTCCCGGTTGGGACTTCCCCACCGGGATCGGCTCGGTCAATGCCTACAACCTGGTGACGCAGTGGAACACGGGCGTCGCGCCGCCTCCCGCCAGGCATTAACGCCGGCGCCGTACCCTGTAAGATCGCTCCCCCGGGCCGGCGCCGCCGCTGGCCGCGCGAAGCTATACTGTATCTGAACCTTGCGCGGAGCGCGCCGCGGCAGGCGGCGAAGAATCGGGAGGAACCGTGACGCTTTTCTTCTGTTGCATGCTCGCCGCAGGCAGCAGCAATCTGGACCGGCTGACGGCCGAAATCGCGGCGTCCGGGCAGGCGGTCGAACTGGCCGCGACTCCCTCCCAGCGGGTCGCCCCGCCGGCCGAGATCGCGCCCGGCCAGCCGCCCCTGCTGGCGTTCCGTTATTACGAGGGCCAGCAGCGGCATCGATTCTCGAATTCGGAGTTGATGCTTGATGATGCCGGCCACTAGGCTCTGCCCCGCCGCCCTGGTCGCCCTCGCGCTCATGCTGCCGTTGCCGTCTCCGGGCGCAGACCCGCCCGTGGAACAGGGAGTCGCCGCCTTTCAGCATGGGCGCTACAGCGAAGCGCGCCGGCTACTGCAGGAGGCGCTCAAGAGCGACCCGCATGACGAACATGCACGCGCATTTCTGGCGCTCACCGACGCGGCGACAGGCCATTGCCGGGATGCCGGCCCGGCGCTGGCCGACCGCTTCCAACATTCGGCCAGCCCGGATCTGGCGCGCCTCGCCGGCCTCGCCCTCGTCCAGTGCCTGGTCACGGAGGGTGAAACGGCGGCAGCCGTGCCGCTTGTGGAACAGCTGCAAGCCAAGTATCCCGACGATGCCGACGCGCTCTACCTGGCGGCGCGGGTCCATATGAAGGCGTTCAACGATGCTACCCGCCGCATGTTTGAAAAGACGCCGTCCTCATACCGGGTGAACCAGCTCTCTGCGGAGATCTTCGAAACCCAGAACAAGTTCGCGGAAGCGGCCGCCGAATACCGCAAGGCGATCGCCAAGAACCCCCAGGCCTTGAATCTGCACTTCCGCCTCGGCCGCGCCATCTTGCTGCAATCGCACGGCCCGGAATCGCTGGCGCCGGCACGCAAGGAATTCGAGGCGGAACTCGCGCTCAACGCCGAAGATGCGGCCGCGGAGTTTCAGATTGGCCAGATCCTCAACAGCGAGGCCAAACCCGAAGAAGCCCTTCCTTATTTCCAGAAGGCGCTCGCGCTGAGCCCCGATTTCGCCGAAGCGGCCCTCGCCGCAGGGCGGATCCGCGTGCAAGCGAAACAGTTCGCCGGCGCAATCCCGCTGCTGGAGCACGTGGTGGCGTTACAGCCGGCCAACGAGCCCGCCCATTACAGCCTGATGATTGCCTATCGCAATTCCGGCCAGATGGACAAAGCCCGTACCGAACAGCAGGTCCTGCAAAAACTGCAGCACCCGCCCGAAGGCGAATTCACCGACTTCCTGAAACGCCTCGGTGAGAAGGCTCCCGACAAGTGAGGTTTGTCGCGGCCTTCCTCGCCGTGGCACTCTGCGCGGCTGCCCCGCCGGGACCCGATTTCCGCGACATCGGAATGGAAGCCGGCCTGACTGCCTCGTTTCCAAACGGCGGGGAAAGGACTAAGGAATATATCATCGAAACAACCGGCAGCGGCGTTGCTTTCCTCGATTACGATAACGACGGCTACCCGGACATCTTCGTGCTCTCCGGCAACGGCGGGACCAATCGCATGTACCACAATGACCGCCATGGCCATTTTTCCGACGTCACTGCCGCGCTCGGCCTTACCTCGTCCGGCTGGTCGGAAGGTGTTTGCGCCGGCGACTATGATAACGACGGCTATACCGACCTCTTCGTCACCGCCTGGGGACAAAATCATCTCTACCGCAACGTGAGCGGCAAACGGTTTGAAGACGTGACTGCCAAGGCCCACCTGGCCCAGGATCGCGTCCGCTACAACACCGGCTGCGCATTTCTGGACTATGACGGCGATGGGCATCTCGATCTGTTCGTCGCCAACTACCTCAAGTTCGACTTCGCCACTACGCCAAAAGCGGGTTCCAATCCCTATTGCTTCTATCGCAACATGGCGGTGAATTGCGGCCCCCGCGGCCTCCCCTTCGAGACCAACCTGCTCTACCACAACCGCGGAGATGGCACCTTTGAAGACGTGTCGGAGCGGTCGGGAATCACCCGCGCGGAAGGCCATTACTCTCTGGCCGTGCTGGCGCAAGACGTCAATGACGACGGCCTCCCGGACATTTACGTGGTGGGCGATCAGACGGCCGCTACGCTATTCATCAACCAGGGCAACGGCACGTTCTCGGAGGAGGCGGTCATACGCGGCTTGGCCTTCGACGAGAACGGCCGCGAGTTGTCCGGTATGGGGCTCGCGTCGGCGGATTATGACGGCGACGGCCTGCTCGACATCTTCCGCTCGGATTTCTCCGACGAACGCTCCCTGCTCTATCGCAATACCGGCGGCGGCCAGTTCGACGATGTCACCCAAGCCGCGGGACTCGCCCACAATACGAGGTTCGTAAACTGGGGCTGCGCATTCCTGGACTTCGAGAATAGTGGCTGGAAGGGGTTGGTAATCGTGAATGGCCACGTGTTCCCCGAAGTCGATCGCCAGCACATCGATATTCACTCCCGCGACCGCGGCCAGCTCTACCGCAACACCGGCAAGGGCGCTTTCGAAGACATATCCGAGCAAGCCGGACCGGCGCTTCTGGTCCCGCACTCGGCGCGCGGCCTGGCCATCGGCGACATCGACAACGATGGTACGCTCGAAATCCTCGCCAATAACCAGAACGAGCCGCCCTCGCTGTGGAAGCAGAGCCGGCGCGCCCCGGGTCACTGGCTGTTGCTGACGCTGGCAGGATCGCGGTCAAACCGGTCGGCGATCGGCGCGCGTGTCGTCGTCACCGCTGGCGGACGATCCCAGGTGGATGAGGTTCGGAGCGGCGGCAGCTATCTGTCGCAGAACGACCTCCGCCTCCACTTCGGGTTGGGCGCTGCGGAGCGTGCCGATTCGATCGCCGTCCGCTGGCCCTCCGGAGCCAATAGTGTGCTGAAGGATGTCGCGGCTGACCGCATGGTGACCATCAACGAGCCTTGAAGAGTGCCTGCCGCGGCAGTGGGGAGACTATGCCAACTGGAAAAGTGAAGACCGGGATCATCGGCTCGCAGTTTGAGGCGGATATTCATGCGGCGTCGTTTCAGATGATGCCCGAAGAAGCCGAGGTTGTGGCAGTCGCCTCTCCCACGCCGGGACATGCCGAAGAGTTGGCGCGGCGCTATGGGATTCCGCGCGTCTTTCACGACTATCGCGAGATGCTGCGCGAGAGCGACATCGAAATGGTCACCATCGCGGCTCCCAATGCGCTCCACCGCCGGATGACATGCGACGCGGCGCGCGCCGGCAAGCACGTAGTGTGCGAGAAGCCCCTCGCCATGACGCTCGACGAGGCCGACGAAATGATCGCCGTCTGCCGCCGGCAGGGTGTCCTGCTGCTCTACGCGGAAGAACTATTCTTCACTCCAAAATATGTAAAGGCCAAGCAGATGGCGGATCAGGGCGCGTTCGGCAAGGTTCACCTGGTGAAGCAGAGCGAAAAACACTTTGGGCCGCATAGTCAGTGGTTCTGGGACCCGGAGCGCTCCGGCGGCGGCGTTTGGATGGATATGGGCTGCCATGGCGTCGCATTCTGCTATTGGTTCCTGGGTCGCCCTGCCATCGAGTCCGTTTACTGTCACATGGGAACCTACGTCCACCGCGGCAAGACCGTCCTCGAAGACGAGGCCGTCGGCATCCTGGAGTTCGCCAACGGCGCGGTGGGGATGGTGGAAAACAGCTGGGCGCGGCGCGGCGGAATGGATGACCGGATCGAAGTGTACGGCGAGGGCGGCGTCACATATGGCAACCTGCATATGGGCAACGCGCTCCCGACGTACAGCGAGACCGGCTACGGCTACGCCGTGGAAAAGGCCCCCTCCACCGCCGGCTGGAGTTACCCGGTCTTCGAGGAGCTCTGGAATTACGGCTTCCCGCAAGAGATGCGGCACTTCGCGCGGTGCGTCCGCGGCAAGGAGAGCCCGCAGGCCACGGGGGAAGACGGCCGCGCCGTTCTGGAGGCCATCTGCGCCGGGTACGCCGCGGCGGGACGCGGGTCGAAAGTAGCCCTGCCGTTTCGTCCGGCCGGCATGAGCAAGCCGTTCGATTTGTGGGGCGGCGGGCCGCGCCGGTGAAGCAGGTGGCCATGCTCGGGAACATCCGCAATCAGCCGGCGTCCCTGCGCCGCCTGGCGGAATATCATCTCGGTGTTGGCGCCGTCAATCTGCGGGCAGCGGCGGCTGCCGTTCGCGCAGCCGGCGAGGTGGTGTTCACGGGGATGGGCAGCTCCTTGTTTGCCGCCATCCCGGCCGCGGACTATCTGAACGCGCGCGGCGTGCGCGCCGCAGTTGTGGATGCCTCCGAACTTCTCCATTTCGGCCGGACGCAAGCGCGGCGCGCCGCGCTGGTGTTGGTCTCGCGGTCCGGTGAAACGGTGGAAATCGCCAGGCTGCTGCCGGCGGTCAGCCACGGCCCGGGGCCGGTTATCGGCGTCACCAACGAAAGCGGTAGCCTCCTCGCCAGGCAAGCGCAGCACGTAATCTGCCTGAACAGCGATGCCGACCGTATGGTGGCTGTGCAGACCTACACCGGAACCATGGCGGTCCTGCTGTTGTTGGCCGCAGCCACCCTCGAGGAGGCGCTGCCAAAGTGGCGCGAATTGCTGGAGGCTGCGGCCCAGACACTCTCGGCGGCGATCGGCGAAGCGGCCGCCGGCGGCGAGGAATGGGCCGCCTTCCTGGCCGGCGCCGCCGTCGTGTATCTCCTCGGCCGCGGCCCGTCGCTGGCATCGGTCCGCGAGGGCGCGCTGCTGCTCAATGAGGCCAGCCGGACGCCTTCGGTCGCGATGTCCGCGGCCCAGTTCCGCCACGGGCCGGTGGAGGTGGTGGATGAGCGCTTCCGCGGTATCGTTTTCGCCTCGCAGGAGGCCACGCGCGACCTCGACCTGGCGCTGGCCGGCGACCTGACTGCCCTGGGCGGTAAGGTGCGCATCTGCCAGGCCCGCGGAGTCCCGCCTCCGCTCGAACCGCTGGTGGAGATCGTACCGGTGCAGGTCGCCGCGTGCCGGCTGGCGGAAGCGAAGGGGATCGACCCGGGCGATTTTCGCCACGCTACCCTGGTCACGCGGACAGAGGCGGGTTTTGGCGCGCCATGAGCGTTCTCGGAATCGATATCGGCGGGACAAGCACCAAGGTCGCACTGGTCGGCTGCGGCGGCGAAACCGGCGCCATCGAGACCTTTCCGACCGGCGGCGAAACCCAACGCTTGCTCGCGCGAATCCGCGACGCGGCGCATCGCTGCTGCGGCGGCGCATCGCTGCCCGCCGGCGGCGCCGTAGCGGGATTCCTCGATCCCGCGCGCAACCGCGTCTTGTACAATCCGAATCTCCAGTGGCTTGCCGGATTCCCCCTCAAAGAAGCCCTGTCGCAAACTCTGGACACGGAGGTCACACTCGAGGTGGATGCGAACGCAGCCTGCCTCGCCGAAGCCTGTTTTGGGGCCGGACGCGGCGCGCAGCGGTTCCTGTGTCTCGTCTGTGGGACTGGTGTGGGCGGCGGAATGACCATCGATGGGGAACTCCTGCGCTTCGCCGGCGAGTGCATCGGGGACGTTGGGCACGTGGTTGTCGATCGCGGCGGCCCCCGCTGCTCCTGCGGTGGTCGTGGATGCGCCGAGGCACTGGCGGGCGCCGCGGCAATCGTGGCGGCCTTGCCAGGCGCCTTCACTCTGCGCGACGTCATCGAGCGCGCGCGGCACGGCGACGTCCAGGCAGTCGACGCCCTCGCCGCCGCAGGACGCGCTCTGGGAATCGCCGCCGCGTCGCTGGCGCAAATCTTTCTCCCCGGCCGCATCGGCCTGGCCGGCGGCCTCGCGGAGGCCGGGGAGTTGGTGTTGATCCCCGCCGCAGAGGCGTTCCGGCCTGCGGTGAACGCCCTCGCGCGCGGGCAGGTGGAGATCGTCAAGGCCGCCCTGGGCTGGCGCGCGACCCTCATCGGTGCCGCGGCCCCGCTGCTGTCGCACGCAGCGCTGGATCCGCAAAGCTGATTTAGACAGTCAGACCGTGCAAGTACTCGTAGCTCGGTTTGAGCGCGTCCATGTCCATCTCTACGAAGTAGTTGCTGATCCCGCCCTCCCGGGCGGCGCTGAAGAGGTCCTTCCAGTCCACCTCGCCCGACCCCACCGGCACGAACTTGCCGGCGGTTCCCGACCAGTCCGCCAGGTGCATGGAGAGGAACCGGTTCGGGTACTTGCGCAGGTACGTGGCCGCCTTGTACCCTAGCCGGACCACGGCCACTTGGAATTGCATGCGGATTAGCTTCGGGTCCAGCGTTTCCATCAGTTTGTCGTAGATGAGCACGCCCTCGATTTCGCGAAACTCGAAATCGTGGTTGTGAAATCCCAGTTGAATGCCGGCCTTCTGCGTCTGCTCTCCCAGGTGGTTCATCTCGTCGGCGGCACGCGCCCAATCCTGCAGCGGCGCATGGGCGCCCACGCCGAAGGTGGCGACCACCATCTGTTTCAACCCTAGTTCTTTGGCGAAGGCGAGGCGCTCGCCCATGTGTGCCTGCAACTCCTGAAACTGGTAATGGCAGCTTTCGCAGCGCAGCCCGGCTTCCTGAATCCGCCGCCGCATTTCCGCTGCCTTCATATTCACCAGCGCGCCGTAACCCGCGTTCGCATAGCCCGGCGGCGAGCACATTTCAATCGCCCGGTAGCCAATCCCGGCAAGCTGCCGGAGAGTGCCGTCGAAATCCTTGGCCAGCACATCCCGCACGGGGAAGGTCTGGCACGCGATCGGGAACCCCAAAGGGTCGGCGCGCGATGGCAGCGCGCCCGGGCCCGCGCATCCGGCTGCCGCCAGGCCCAGTGCGCTTCGCCGCAGAAACTCTCTTCTGGTTGCGTTCATGTGAATCCTATCGGAAGCTCACGCAGTTTCCGGCTCCCACCCCTTGCGGTATTGGCGGGACAAATACTGGCTCGCCTCGGGTACATTGGTGATCTTCATGCTCTCCGCGTCGTATTGGAGCTTGCGGCCGGTGCGCAGCGCCACCGCGTACAGGTTGACCGCTTCGGTGATAGGCCACGCGTTGAGGAAGTTTCCTGCCGACGGCGCTCCGCCCCGGCATGCTGCCACCCACTGCAACAGACCAGGCTGCACGTGGTCCCCATTCAGGCGCTCGCGAGCCGGCGGCGCGGCGTACCCGCGCATCCTGGATTCCGGAATCAGCCGCGGACCTTCCACCTCAAAGCCGGCCAGGATCTTGCCTCTGTCTCCGACGAACATCATGCCCTCGTGGGGAAGCTCCTTCTGGTCCTCGGCAAGTTCATCCGGCGTCGCGGGCCTCATTCCGCCTTCGTACCAGATCAGGTCCACGGCCGGCCTCTGGCCGCGGGCCGGATACCGGAAGCGCACCACGCTGGCGGTCGGGAACGAGAAATCGTTGCGGATGGTCGTCGACACGTTCTCCGCCAACGTGCAGTTGTGCGTCAGCATCGGCTCCACGCTGCTCGGGCCGGCCAGATCGAGCGCGTTGTACACCGTCCAGAGGCTGTAATGGCCCATGTCCGCCATGCTGCCGCCGCCAAAGTCATACCAGCCTCGGAATACCATATGCGTGTAATTCGGGTGGTAGGGGCGGAACCCTTCCGGTCCCAGCCAGAGGTCCCAGTCAAAACCCTTGGGGACCGGCATCGTGTCCGCCGGCAGATTGGCATATTGCGGCCACACCGGCCGGTTGGTCCAGTTGTGCACTTCGCGCAGCGTTCCGATCGCTCCGTCGCGGATCCAGGTCATCACCGGCTCCATCGACCCGTTTGCGTCCCAGGGCATGAAGTGCGTGGCGACGCCCTTGGCTTTCACCGTATCCAGGACCAGCCGGGCCTCGGCCAGCCGGTTCGCGATCGGCTTGTGCATCGCGATGTGCTTGCCCCGCTTCGCCGCGGCGATGCTGATAATCCCGTGCAGGTGGTCGGGCGTCATGATCTTGACCGCGTCCAGGTCCTTCTCCTTGTCGAGCAGCTCGCGGTAGTCGGCGTACGCGGAGCAGCCATGCAGGTTGTCCGCGGAACGGTGCGTTGT
>Ga0335080_10008503_pt1 | contig 10704 bp, 7 predicted proteins | sample Lox_Sample_34_FD_206720 | JGI IMG/M metagenome (GOLD analysis project Ga0335080, IMG submission 206720) | Soil microbial communities from Loxahatchee National Wildlife Refuge, Florida, United States - Lox_Sample_3.4 | ecosystem: Environmental > Terrestrial > Soil > Wetlands | place: USA: Florida...
ACGTTGCCGTAAATGTCGGCTTCGATCATCCCGTTCATGGCGATCACCCCCAGCCGGCGAATGATCCCCGGATTATTGGAAATCTCCTGCGGCCGCATCACGATCCGCTCGCGATAACTCGCCATGTCGGCGTTCACCTCATTCAGCATGTCCGGGCTCAGCGAGAAAGCCGTCGCCGACGCCGAAGTCAGCTTCCCCGACTTCAGCAGCCGGATCATGCCGTCTTGAATCACTTCCGTGTACGAAGTCAGTCCCTCGAACTTGCCTTCCTCCAGTCCGAACAGCACCGCGTTCGCAATGTTGCCAACACCCGATTGCAGCGGCAGCAGGTTGGCCGGCATGCGTCCTTTCTGCACCTCCCAGCTCAAAAATTCCAGGATGTGTCCGGCGATCTGTTTCGACGCCTGGTCCGGCGCTTTGAAGGCGCTGTTCCTGTCGGGAGAATCCGTCAGCACGATGCCCACAACCTTCTCCGCCGGAACTTCCAGGTACGGCGATCCGATGCGCTGCCCGGTTCTCACCAGTGGAATCGGTAGGCGGTTCGGCGGCGCTTCCAATCCGTAGTAAATGTCGTGCATCCCTTCCAGCGCGGCCGGCTGCCAGGAATTAACCTCCAGAATCACACGCTCCGCCTGATCGATCCACGTCTTGTTGTTGCCGAGGGACGAACTCGGAATCAGCCGCCCATCCTCCATCACTGCCGTCACCTCAATCAGCGCGACATCGAGCTTGCCCAGAAATCCGTATTCCACAAACTGCGCCACATGGCTCAGGTGGATATCCATATACTCCATCTCGCCCGCGTTGATGCGCTTCCGCGTCTCCGGATCCGACTGATACGGCAGCCGCAGGTTAATCCCCCCTGCCAGCGCCAGCGCCCCATCCAGCTCCGGCCCGGTCGAAGCGCCCGTAAAAACGCTCACCTGAAACTTCTCGCCCCTGAAGTGCGCTTCCGAAATCCGCCGCGCCAGCTCCATCGGAACCGCTTTCGGATAGCCCGAGCCGGTAAATCCGCTCATGCCGATCTGGTCGCCGGAGCGAATCAGAGCCGCCGCCTCGGCCGCGCTCATGATCTTTTGCGCCAGGTTGGAATTCAATACTCGTGTCGTGGTCGTGGGCTGAAGGGCAATCGTCATGGAACAAACCTTTCCTGATCTACGTAAACCATAGCCGTGGGCTTCCGGTCCGTCTGTGAGCGCGGTCACTTTATTTTCAGAGGTTTGCTGCGCGGCTGGAGCCTGCCGGCCCCACCCGATTGGCCCCCATCCGGGTCCAAGTACTATCGTTGGGCGTACAATAACCTTTCTTCGCAAACATGGGAAACTTCCCGGGTTAAAAATTCAAGGAGATCATCATGGTAAGAAAAGTCTGTCTGGCGGTTATGGCTTTGGCTGTCTTGGTTCCCGCGCTTTCAGCCCAAACCGTTGACGAAATCATTGCTAAGAACGTCGATGCTCGCGGCGGTATGGAGAAGCTCAAGAGCATTAAGTCCATTCGAACTACCGCCACCATGACCATGGGGCCGGGCATGGAAGCCCCCGGCGTCATGGTGCAGAAACGCCCGGAAATGGCTCGCCTCGAATTCACCATCCAGGGTTTGACCGCCGTGCAGGCTTACGACGGCTCGAAGGCCTGGCAGATCATGCCTTTCATGGGCAAGAAAGATCCAGAACTGATGTCGGGCGACGAAACCAAGGAAATGCAGGAGACCGCCGACCTCGATGGGCCGCTCGTCGACTACAAAGCCAAGGGCAACACCGTTGAACTGCTCGGCAAGGAAAAAGTCGAAGGCACCGACGCCTACAAGCTCAAAGTCACGCTCAAGAACGGCGACGTACAGACGATGTTCATCGACGCCGACTCCTTCCTCGAAATCCGCGAAGAGACCAAGCGCATGGTGCGCGGAACCGAGCGCGAATTCGAGTCCTCGATTGGCGACTACAAAGACGTCAGCGGAATTATCTTTCCCTTCGCCGTCGAGAGCGGCATCAAGGGAACCGACCAGAAGCAGAAGATCACGATTTCAAAAATTGAGCTGAACGTGCCGGCTGAGGACTCGATCTTCAAGATGCCGCCGCCTGCCCCGGCCGCCGCTGCGCCGCCCGCCGGTACGCCGAAGACGGATCCTCCCAAAGCCGACGTGCCAAAAGCGGATCCGCCCAAGCCGCCCAACCAGTAGCGTGAGTTTGTGCATTTGGATGGCGCAGCGCTTTCGCGCTGCGATGAGCAGTCCAACCCATGTCGGCTTTACCCCCTGAGGGCGCGCGTACCCGAACCCTCTATCTCATCGCGACGGCGAGTTACCGCCGTCGCGCGACTTCATTCGAGGTGCTCATGCTCGTTCGTTTTCGTCTGCTCTGCTTTGCCACACTCCTTTCGTCGCTCACATTCCTTCTTGCCATTCCCGCTCCCGCCCAGGACGTCACGCTTGACTCCGACGTCATCAGCGGGCTTCCAATCCGCGCCATCGGCCCGGCCGTAATGGGAGGCCGCATCGCCGACATCCAGGCAGTCCGCGAGAACGATCGCCTCACGATTTACATCGGCTCCGCCAGCGGCGGCGTCTGGCGTTCGCGCGACGGTGGTGTCACCTTCAAGCCCATCTTTGATAAGCAGTCTTCGCTATCGATCGGCTCCATCGCCATCGATCCCTCCGACTCCAGGACCATCTGGGTCGGCACCGGCGAGTCCTGGGCCCGCAACAGCGTCTCCGTCGGCACCGGCGTCTACCGCTCACGCGACGGCGGCGAAAACTGGGAGTCCATGGGCCTGCCCGATTCTGAGCACGTAAGCCGCATCCTCATCGACCCCAAAAACGGCTCCACCGTCTACGCCTGTGCTCTCGGCCACCTCTGGAATTCCAACACCGAACGCGGTGTCTACAAGACCACCGATGGCGGCAAGACCTGGACCAACATCCTCCATGGCCGCAACGACAGCACGGGTTGCGCCGAAATGGCGATGGACCCCCAGGATTCTGCCGTCCTCTACGCGGGTATGTGGGACGTGCGCCGCGAGCCCTGGAACTTCCGCTCCGGCGGCCCCGGCGGCGGGATGTTCAAATCGACCGATGCCGGAGCCACCTGGCATGAGCTGCGCAAAGGCTTGCCCGAAGGCGACCTCGGCCGCATCGGCATGGCCGTCGCTCCGAGCGACCATTCGCGCGTCTATGCGGTGGTCGAGGCTCGCAACCACACCGCGCTCTTCCGCTCCGATGACGCCGGTGACAGTTGGACCGAGGTCAACAACTCGTTCAACATCAGCGGGCGCCCTTTCTACTTCGCGCGCATCATCGTCGATCCCAGGAATCCCGATCGCCTCTACAAACCCGGCTTCTTCTTCACCGTCAGCGAAGACGCCGGCAAGAGCTTCAGCTCCGCCATCTCCACCGAAGGTCCCAGCGAAGGTGTTCACGGCGATTTCCACGCGCTCTGGATCAATCCCGACAATCCCAACCAGATGCTCTGCGGCAACGATGGCGGCGTCTACCAGTCGCTCGACCAGGCAACTCACTGGCGCTTCTTGAATAACATTCCGGTCGCGCAGTTCTACCACATCAGCGCCGACATGGCCGATCCTTATAACGTTTACGGTGGCCTGCAAGACAACGGTACATGGATGGGATCGTCCCGCGGCATCGACGGTATCCCCAACCGCGCCTGGCGCAACATCGGCGTCGGCGACGGCTTCTGGGCCTTCTCCGATCCGTCCGACTCAGACTTCGCTTACGCCGAATATCAGGGCGGCAAAATCTCGCGCTTCCGCAAGTCGACTGGCGAATCCCGCGACATCAAGCCGCTGCCCCGCGCCACTGAGCCCGACTTCCGCTTCAACTGGAACACTCCCATCGCGCTCAGTCCGAATCAGAAAGGCACCATCTATCTCGGAGGCCAATTCCTCTTCCGCTCGCGCGATCACGGCGAATCCTGGGAACGCATCTCCCCCGATCTCTCCACCAACAATCCCGACCGCCAGCACCAGGAACTCTCCGGCGGCCTGACCATCGACAACTCCGACGCCGAAAAGTACGAGACCATTTACACCATCGCCGAGTCTCCCAAAAACCCCGAAGTCATCTGGGCCGGCACCGACGATGGCAACGTCCAGATTACCCGCGATGGCGGCAAACACTGGACCAACGTCGTCAGGAACATCACCGGCCTTCCCGGGAGCACTTGGGTTTCAACCATTGAAGCCGGCCACTTCGATGCCGCGGTTGCCTACGCCACCTTCGACGGCCATGCCCTGGGCGACATGAAAACTTATGTCTACCGCACGAAAGATTATGGCAAGACCTGGACTTCACTCTCCACGCCCGAACTCAACGGTTACGCGCACGTAGTCCGCGAAGACCTGGTCAACCCGAATCTTCTTTTTCTCGGCACCGAGTTCGGCCTCTTCATCTCGATTGACGGCGGCCTGCACTGGGCGCAGTTCAAAGGCAACCTGCCGAACGTCGCCGTGCGCGACATCTTTATCCAGGCCCGTGAATCGGACTTGATCCTCGCCACTCACGGCCGCGGTATCTACATCCTCGACGACCTCACGCCGCTTCGCGCTCTCGCCCCGGAGATGCTGGCCAAGGATCTCGTCATGCTGCCGTCGCGTCCATCTGTTTTGGAACTCCCGGCGGGTGAACAGCGAGCCGATGGCGATGCCGAATTCATGGGCCGCACCCTGGAAGAGGCCGCATCCATCGTCTACTATCAGAAAAAACGCCACATCTTCGGCGATCTCAAACTCGAGATCTACGACGACAAGGGCGCCCTGCTGACTTCCATTCAGGGAGACAAGCGCCGCGGCCTCAACCGCCTCGAGTGGCCCGAGCGCGCCAAGCCGCCCAAGGTCCCACCTGCCGCCGGTCTGGTCGAAAATCAATTCCTCTTCTTCGGCCCCCAGGCCCAGGAGGGCACCTACACGGTCAAGCTGACCAAGGGCAAGGAGACTTACTCTTCCACGTTCAAGCTCGTGCCCGACCCGCGCAGCAAGAGCACGCCCGCTGACCGCGCCGAGCAGCACAAAATCGTAACTCGCCTCTACACGGATCTCGCCCAGCTGACCTACGTCGTCGATGCCACCAATGACCTCCGCGATCAGGTGAAGGCCCGAACCGCCGATGCAGCCGATGCGCAGTTGAAAGATCAGCTCAATAAACTCCTCCAGCAGCTCAATGATTTCCGCGAGACTCTCGTCTCGGTGAAAGAGGGTGGCATGATCACCGGAGAAGAGAAGCTGCGCGAGCACCTCGGGGATCTCTACGGCGCCATCAACGGCTATTCCGGGCGTCCAACGCAATCGCAGATCGAACGCGCGACGGTGCTCGAAAAGCAGCTCGACGACGCCGGCGCAAAACTAAAGTCCATCGGCACGACCGCGCTACCGCCGCTAAACACCGCCCTGCAAGGAAAGAACCAGCAGCCGATCCAGGCCCTGTCCCGTGAAGACTGGGATAAGAAACAGAAGTAAAACGCGCATTTCGGGCGGGCGTCTTCGCCCGCTCGAAATCTGACAACTGGACCATCCAAGCAACTCATTTCGTCCTCCTCCTCTCCAATGTGGGGAGGACGAAATGTCCACAGCCTCAATCGCCATTCCCAACCACGTCGACCGCCGTTCAATCCTCGGCCTTTGCTGGATCCTCTACGGCATTTTCCGCCTCGCGCTCGGAATCTGGCTCATCCTCTTCACTCCCACCGCCACCGTGATGTTCGGCGCGCTCCTCAATCGGGTCGCGAACCCCTTCCCGCTGCTGTTCGCCTTTCACTTCTTCTACACCGGTGCCATCGTTCTCTCGGCGGTCGCCGGCGTCTTCGGACTGATCGCCGGCTCCATGTTGTTCACCGGAAACAAGTCCGCGCCGCTTCCAGCGATCCTCGCCGCCCTTGCCTCCGTCTCCAATCTTCCCGTCGGCACAGCTCTCGGCATCTACACTCTGGTAGTTTTCCTCCACTGAGGTTGCTCCTATCGCTTTCCCACTTCGCCGTCTGGTTTCTCGGTGTGAGCCAGGCCAGTCACCCTGGTCGGCGCGGATGCCTCACTTCGCTCCCTCATCGTCCCCGCACCTCAAACCCAGACGGACCACTCAGATGCGGACCACTCGTTAGACATTCCCGCTCGCATCGTTCAAAATAATAAGTTTCAACTCATCCTAGCTTTCGTACCAGGAGACCTCATTGTCCCAACTACGGCGCGTCAAAATCAGCGCTCTCGGCACTTACGTTCCGCCCCGCCTTCTCACTAACGCCGATCTGGAAAAAATGGTTGATACCACCAACGATTGGATCATGTCCCGCGTCGGCATCAAGGAACGCCATATCGCTGACAAGGGCGTCGGCACCAGCGATCTCGCTGCCGAAGCCGCCCGCCGCGCCCTGGCCCAGCGCGGCATCGACGCCGGCGAGCTCGATGCCATCATCGTCGCCACCGTCACGCCCGACATGATGTTTCCCGCCACCGCCTGTCTCGTCCAGAACAAGATCGGCGCTAAGAATGTCTGGGGCTTCGATCTCCAGGCCGGATGCTCCCAGTTCGTCTACGCTCTGCAAGTCGGCGCGCAGTTCGTTCAGACCGGTGCGCACAAGAAAGTCATGGTCATCGGCGCCGACGTCATGTCCTCCATCATCGATTACACCGACCGCGCCACCTGTGTCCTCTTCGGCGACGGCGCAGGCGCTGTCATTCTCGAACCTGTCACGGAAGACGATGACTCCGTCGGCCTGATCGACTTCATGCACGAAGTCGACGGCGCGGGCGGCGTCTCGCTCTATATGCCGGGTGGAGGAAGCCTCAATCCCTCCTCGCACGAAACGGTCGACAAGAAAATGCACTATGTGCATCAGGATGGCGCAGCCGTTTTCAAGTTTGCCGTGCGCAAAATGTCCGAGGCCTGTGTCGAGATCCTCCAACGCAACCACCTGACCGGAAACGATATCGACCTGATGATCCCCCACCAGGCCAATCTCCGCATCATCCAGGCCACCGCCGACCGCCTGAAGCTCCCGTCCGAAAAAGTCGTCATCAACATCGAACGCTACGGAAATACAACCGGCGCAACCATCCCGCTCGCCATGCACACGGCCATCGAAGAAAACCGCCTGAAAAAAGGAAACCTCGTGCTCCTCGCCGCGGTAGGCGCGGGCTTCACGGTGGGGACAACTTTGCTGCGCTGGGCGTTTTAAGCGGAGTCACGCACAACATCTTGACCTGCAGAAACCGGCGAGGAAAGGTGCCAGGCAGTTGGGTTTCTCTGTGCCCTGTGTCTCGGTGGTGAAAAGTCAGATTAGGACAGTACCCCGAAAGGGCGTCGTTATGTACCCCAGGTTCGCGCCCTTTTTTCGGCGCTAACGTCGCAGAACGTTTTCCCGTCGGCTTAATCCTCCCCACGTACCCAAATGAATCGGAGATTATGAGGATGGGAGTGAACCAGGAGAAATGACGATAAAGGGGTTTCTTCGGCATTCAGCAGTCGACGCGTTCCGCGAAAACGCGGAACCTGGGACACGTCTGGCCGAGTTTCTTCAGGTCGGTTCCATAGGCTATCCGGCGGGCTAGTTCCGCTGTGTAATCCAGTTTGTGATCGATGAGTAGCCGCCTCAAAGACTCCTTTGGATTGTGCAAACTCTCCGGAGTGTCGAGTGTTCGGGTTACCCTTTTTCCGCCGCGATCTCGGCTGGCCTTATCCAGTGCTTCGGTGTCGGCCAAGAGCCACGCCTCCATAGCTTGCGAAACGGCAAAAAACTTGACTTCAAGAGGAAAAGGATAGGTTCGGCCTGCGATCTTCTCGAGCATCGTAGCTTCGACCTCGCTCGGGTTCTTGCCATCGGCGTCTCTGATGACGATGGCCATGTCCACCGGTCTTCCCGCGAGTGCGTGTTCAAATGTCCTCAACAGTCCAGGGAAGATTTTCATCAAATTCGGTCTACCTTCACATTCGCGTGTTATCACAGGGGCGTTGGGCGAGAGCTTGTTAATGATCGTCGAATAGACCGCCGAATCGTAGCCGCCTTCGACAATTATGCCGTAGCTACTTGCCGACATCGCTAAGCGCTCCCCTGTAAACGAGATCGCCCAGCCCCATCTCCTCGTCCTCGAGTAGCTTTTGGAGCAGGGGCTTGTCGCCTGGTCGGGTACACACGGTTGCCCCATCCCGCTTTTCGACAAAGACGATCTCTTCGAGCTTCATTCTGTCAACGACAGCCGGAGAGTGTGTCGTTATGATGATCTGAGCCGCATTCCCCCTTCGCTCCCATTCTTCTTGGCTTTGTCTTAACACTTCGAGCAAGGTTTCAATCAACCTCGGATGCAGGTAATTCTCGAGGTCTTCAATACAGTACAGTCCGCCCGTCACTTCGGCGGGGCTGAATATCAATGACAGATACGCGATGAACGCCAGTTCCCCGGCTGACATCTGCGCAAGGGTCACCGGCCGTCTTAGGTTCTTTTCGTAGCTTCCCAGCGAGACAGTCGTTTGTTGAGTGGGGGAAGTGAACAGGCCGGTAACTTGAGGGAGTGAGTCCTTGAGCACAGATTGAATTCGAGCAAATGCGTCCCCATGTCGGGATTGGAGATAGAGTATCCATTGCGAGAGATTTTCCCCATGCTCCTGAAGAAAGAAGGTCGCTGCCGTTGGGTTTGGGTCGCGCATCAGAGGCGCCAACAACTCATAGAACCGCCAGGACGCTATGGCAGACCGCAGGGATGTTGCTGGCCAGCCAGGAAACTCGTATTCGAGCACCGAGCGCGACATGTCAGTAATGTCCGACAATACGCGACCGTCCAGTCCCCGGAGGCGCCGGCTCCCGCCGGCCGTCTCAATGAGCTTGGAAGCGACCGAAGTGCCTCCCTTTGTTAGGTAGAGTTCTTCGCTGACGACTTGGAAATTTCCATTTGCCATGCCCTGTAGGATGATCTCGTAGTCCCAGACCCGCTCGACGCCGTCAACAGAATCTCGTGCCGATATGGCGATTAGCATCGTTTCGGCGTCTCCGCCTTTCCACAATATCTCGTTAAATCCGCCTCTCGCAAAAACGGCGTTCTGAAGCGCCCAACTACCGGGTTGGCGGGTAAAAACCATGTCATAGACAAACTTGAATAGGTCGATTACATTGCTCTTGCCCGCCATGTTCGCGCCAACTAAGACGTTGCGCGTGCGAAGGTCGAGCGTCACGTCCTTCAACGATTTAAAGTTCTTGGCTCGAATCTTTGTCAGCATCGCGTAATCCTTGAGTTTAGTATCGCACTTTCGTTAGGGGACGAGGGTGGTATCGAAGATGCGACCTCTCCGTCGCTTCGCCTTCAACCCTCGGACCACTTCTCGCGAATGTCACTGCACCTGGTCTTTCCACAAGAGTGTTTGCCACGAATTGAAGCTGCAACCGATGATCGCCCATGGGCCACCGGAAAGTCACCTCCTCGAACCCCTTTTCAATTTTTCCCTTGACCCAATCCCGAACCCTTGTCACCATCAAGCATCGATCCGCAAAACTTGACAGAAAACCGCGAGTCGATAAGCAACACCCAACATCTAACTATCGAGAGCTCAATACTTTGCCTCTAACCATCCGGCGCTCGATACTTTGGCGGGAAGTTCCCCGCAGAGGATTGATTCCAATATGTAGCGTCGTGTGGGGGTAGTGGTTTAGCTGAGGCTGACGGCTGATAGCTGAGGGCTAAGAATGAAATTTGGCGTCATCACATTCCCCGGTTCCAACTGCGATCACGATGCTTTGTGGACGGCTGCTCAGGTCCTGCACCAGACCGCGGTGCCGCTCTGGCACGACTCCCACGATCTTCAGAACTGCGACGCCATCATCGTCCCGGGAGGCTTCGCCTATGGCGACTACCTCCGCACCGGCGCCATCGCCAGCTTTTCCCCCGTCATGCAGTCGGTGCGCAAGTTTGCCGATCAGGGCGGGCTTGTCATCGGCATCTGCAACGGCTTCCAGATTTTGTGCGAAGCCGGCCTGCTTCCCGGCGCGCTCATGCGCAACATCGGCCTGAAATACGTTTGTAAGCCGGTCCACGTACGGGTCGAAAACAACCAGACGCCCTTCACCAACGCCTGCAAGAAAGGCGAGGTTCTCACCATTCCCATCGGCCACATGGAGGGCAATTATTTTTGCGACGAGGCGACGCTCGCCGAACTCAAGCGCGACGGCCGCATCGTCTTCCGCTATGCGACTCCGCAGGGTGACATTACCGCCGAGGCCAATCCCAACGGCTCCATCGAAAATATCGCCGGCATCTGCAGCCCGGGACGCAATGTCCTCGGCATGATGCCCCATCCCGAGCGCGCCGCCGAACCCGAACTCGGTTGCACCGACGGCATCAGGATTTTCGAGTCGCTGGTTGGCGCTATGGCGGCGAAGTAGCTCAGCCGAATCTCCCCGCTACCGCCTTACGCGCTATTCCGGGAATTCATGTGCGCGCGAAGGATGGCATCGATACGCGTTTGATAGCCGCGCTGCTGCTGCAACCAACGCAGCAAATCGGCATCCGGTCGCATCGTCACGATCTCTCCTCGCGCGGGCATAATGACCTTCGTCTAATACTTCACGATTTTGCTGAACGAAACCGGGTCGAGCGACGCCCCGCCCACTAGCGCGCCGTCGATCCCTTCCGCGCTCATCAGCGCGTGCGCATTGTCGGGCTTGACCGACCCGCCATATAGAATCCGTAGATGATTGGCGAATTCCTCGCCAAATG
>Ga0335080_10008504_pt1 | contig 10703 bp, 8 predicted proteins | sample Lox_Sample_34_FD_206720 | JGI IMG/M metagenome (GOLD analysis project Ga0335080, IMG submission 206720) | Soil microbial communities from Loxahatchee National Wildlife Refuge, Florida, United States - Lox_Sample_3.4 | ecosystem: Environmental > Terrestrial > Soil > Wetlands | place: USA: Florida...
CCGGCCGTCGAAGATCCGCCGCCGCCAGAAGCGGCAGCAGCCCCGGCTCCACCGGTGCCCGTTCCCAGAAGCTTCCCCGCCGAATCGGAACTGGCTCTGGATGATGATTCCGATTCCTGCCGTTTGATCACTACCTAGCCGGCTGAAACTAACCAGACATGCCTAGGGGCTACTAATCTCCGCCGCAACAACCCACTATATGTCCGAATCCGCCGAACAGGTGTCCTGAAACGGACAGTCCTGCCAGTTCGTATTCTACGTAACTGGTTCAAGATGCGGCCCTTCGTTGTGGCACGCCTGCTGCACAGTTGAGCTATCCATTAGTTCGGGGGTGCTCCATGGCTTTCCTTCGCGACTTGAAGTTGGCGTTCCACTCATTGTTGCGCACGCCGGGACTAGCCGCCGCTGTGATTCTAACTCTGGCGCTAGGCATCGGTGCGAATGCCGCGATTTTCACCCTCGTCCGGGGAGTGCTGCTGAAACCGCTGGCGAACCGCGATGAAGACCGCCTGATTTACATTCGCCAGAGCGCACCAGGAATCTCGGATCAAAACACGGCGTTTTCGGTGCCGGAGATTCATGATCTGCGGGCACGAGTGAAAAGCATCAGCGCGTTCGGCGATTTTTCCGCGATGGGATTCACCATGGTCGGTCTGGGAGAGCCTCGCTCGATTCAGGGTGGCGTGGTCAGCGGGTCGTTTTTCGAGGTAATGGGGCTGAGGCCGGTGCTGGGCCGGCTGATCGAACCGCGGGACGACGGTCCGAATGCCACTGGCGTGGTGGTCCTGACATATCGATTCTGGGCCACCACCCTGCACAAAGACCCCACCGTACTCGGCAAGACCGTGCGTCTCGGCAGCATCGGCGATCGTACCGCTACGATTATCGGAGTGCTCGAGCCTTGCGTTCCTTATCCGCAGGAAACGGAAATCATTTCCAACGTGGTCACCAGCCCTCATCACCTTTCGGCCACGATGGTCACTGGGCGCATTCACCGCATGACGGAACTTTTTGGGCGCCTCGCGCCGGGCGCCACCCTGGATCAGGCGCGCACCGAATTGCAATCCGTATATTCCACGATGCAGAAGGACCACCCGGAAGCCTACTCCGAGCAATCCCGATTCACGATCAGTGCGAAGATGTTGCGTGAACAGATCACTTCGGGTGCGCGCACTGTTCTGTTGGTTCTCCTCGGCGCTTCAGCACTCGTATTCATCATCGCCTGCTCGAACGTCGCGAATTTAATCCTGGCGCGAACGGTTCGGCGCGATGGCGAGCTAGCGATCCGCATGGCCTTGGGCGCCAGCAAAAGTGCGCTGCGTCGCATGCTGCTGGCGGAAAGCTTGTTGCTCTGCGGCACTGGCGCAATCGTCGGGGTTATGTGCGCGCAACCCCTCGTCGCCATTCTCGCGCGGTATGCCTCGCGCTTCTCCGTTCGGGCCCTCGATCTGACCGTCGATGCCGGCTTGCTCTGGGTCGGCGCCGGTCTTGCGGTAATCGCCTCGCTCATTCTGGCATTCGTGCCGCGCCTGCCCACCGGTGATTCCTCCAGCGGAATGACCTTGGCTCTGGGAAGCGTGCGCGTCACCGGCAACAGCAAAAGCCGCCAGCGCATCTTCGCTGTCACGCAAATCGCTGCTTCGTTTGTGCTACTCGCAGGCGCCAGCGCCTTAATCACCACGCTCATCGCGCTGCAGCGGGCCGAGACCGGACTGGACACACGCCACGTTCTCTCCATTAGCGTTCCGGCGATGTCTTACGGCAAAACTCCGCAACAAGTTCTTCAGTTTTATCAGGAGGTGATACGGCGAATCGACGCATTGCCCGGAGTGAACCGCACCGCGTTCGGCAACGTGGTTCCCTGGCGCAACGGTGATCCCGGTCCTGGCATTCAGTTTTCCGGCGACGGCCACGTGCACGCCGCTGGCGTGGAAGATCCGCGGGCGCAGTGGCGCGTCATCTCGCCCGGATTTTTTGCGGCGCTCGGCGCGCCGATCCTGGCCGGCCGTGATTTCGACGCGCACGATGACCGCAACAGCGAGCCCGTCGTCGTGGTCAGCCAGACCCTCGCGCAGCAGATGTTCCCCAACCAGGATGCGGTGAATCACCATGTCTATTGGACGGACCCGGTGTTGCAATTTCTTCCCGGCACCGACGCGGACAAGGCTCGTTTTATGACGCCCCATCGCATCATCGGCGTCGTGCCCGACATTGACGATGGACACGTGGTACCCCAACCGACGGTCACGATCTACGAGACGTTTGAAGATAGCCTGCTTTTTGGCGCGCATCTTTTCATACATACCGGCGTTGATCCGTATGGAATCGTCACGCCGGTCACCCGCATCATCCGCGACATGTCCTCCGACCAACCCGTCGAGAAAGCCGCCACCCTCGCGGACATTCGAACCGAAGTGCTGACCCCGGACCGGTTGAATTCTCTGGTGTTCGGAGTATTCGCGGCCGTGGCGCTGGCGATCGCGGTCGTCGGCGTCGCCGGCGTGCTGGCTTTTTCGGTCAGCTCGCGCACGCGGGAATTCGGCATACGGCTTGCCCTGGGATCACAGCCGACGCTGTTGTTAAAAGGCGTGGTCCTGGAAGGTGCGACCATGGCTTTCCTTGGCCTGCTAGCTGGCGCTGCTTCGGGCTTTCTTCTGGCGCGGCTGGCTGGGCGCTATTTCGCAGACATGAAAATGCCCGGACCACTCCCGGTGATGCTTTCCGCGATTGTGTTGTTAGCTGTGGCGGTGGTGGCCTCGATGATGCCGGCGCTGCGTGCGGCTCGCGTGGACGTGATCCAGGCTCTGCGTTCGGAGTGATCAAGCGTGGCGAACAACGTTTCGCTTGACGCACTGGAACCCCAGGACTAGGCTCCCCTCACTTCGTCGAGGGTGGTCATGCGTGATTCTCGCTGGTTGGCTCGGGACTCCTGCCAGGCACTTGGGTGCGGGCGCGAGGCCGGACTGCCCGCCCGAGTTCTCTTCTGCTTTTGCCTTTCTCTCGCTATGGCCTGTTCTCTTCGTGCTCAAGACGTAGGTGGCCAGGAGAATGAGTTCCTCGGTATCGGCTCGGTAATCACGGTTAAACTGCACGACGCCTCAGGCCAGACGCCACCCTCCACCGCTGTTGTCAAACTTTTTCGCGGAATGTTTCCCAGCGGACAAAAAGAAGCGACACGCGGAGCCGCTGAATTCGTAGTCAACCGTTTGGGTGAGTTCACTGTCGTGGTGACTGCACCGGGATACTCGGAGGTCCAAAGAGACGTATCCGTGAACACCGGGAGAACCCAGGTGGATGTTTATCTCCGTGCGACTTCGCCCGCAGGCGCGGTGGTAAGCGTGCCGGGCAAGCCGCTGCTCGCTCCCAAAGCAAGGGAAGCGCTGGAGCAGGGAATGCGAGCCCTGAAAGAAAACAAGGTGAGCGAAGCCGAAAAACATGTTGGCGTCGCGGTACGTCTCGCCCCGGAGAATCCGGATGTTTTGTATGTCCAGGGCGTGCTTGAGCTGAAGAAACAAAACTGGGCGCAGGCACAAACTGTTCTTCAGAAGGCCACGCAGCTCGACCCTGGCTCCGCGCGTACCTTTGCGGCGTTGGGCATGGCCTTTTGCGACGAAGGCAAATACGAAGCAGCCATCCCGCCACTCGAGAAATCTCTTCAATTGGATTCCACCAGCACTTGGCAGACCCGCTGGGCATTGGCCAAGTCGTACTATCACCGCCAGCAATATCAGGATGCCCTGAGTATGTCGCAGGAGTCGCTTAGACAATCGAACAGCAGTGAACCGGAAATCGCGCTGCTCGTGGCGCAATCGCTTACGGCTGTGGAACGTTATGAAGACGCCGCGCAGACGCTGCGAGACTTTCTGCGCCAACACCCCAACCGGCCGGAGTCCGCGACTGCTCGTCGCTGGCTTGCGCAGCTAGCCGCCGCTGGAAAAATCCGGCCAGACTGACACGAGCCCCGCCGCGTTTCAGAGCCGGAGGAATTATGCCGTTCCTCCCGAGGCCGCCGCCCCGCTATTTCTGCTGGATCGACTCGAGGTACTTCACGAGATTCTGCAGCCGGACCTCCCCGAAGTCCTGATCGTTTTCGACCTGGTGGAAGATCGGTCCCCAGACTGGCATCGCGCGTGAACCGTGGGACGCTATAGCCTGTTGGCCATCGATGACATCGCGGACGTGGGCCGCCGGGAACTTGCCCTTGTTCGTTTTCGTCAGCACGGTCAGATCTGGCATTTTCGCTTTCAGATTCGACGCTACCGGACCATCGCCATGCGCGGTCGCGCCGTGGCACGATGCACAATACGCGCGGAACAATTCAGGGCCTTTCACGGATTGGATAAGCGGTTCGCCGGGCTTGGGCGAGGTCTGCGCATGGATCGAATAGCAAAAACAGACCGCGGTGAGCAGCAGCAAGACAGAGACAATGATCGATGGGCTGGTCCTGGCATCAGGGCATCGCAGTTCCATGCGCGCCACTCCCTCTAACTGGTCAGAGTATACCGCTTCGCACGCGGCAAACGATGTCAGGCGTCACAGATCGAACCTCGACCTCGCCGACTCCTCATGAGTCCTAGTCTGTTCGTAGTATTGTGCCGGGACCGCGCTTCGAGCACATTCGCCTCTTTTGTGAGCGCCAAACGGATTCTTGGATAAGGAGCGGAACCATGCGCCCGCCTTTGGGCAAGGAAACAGACTGCTTGTGGGCATCGTCTGCCTCGTGAGCGTTACGAATGCAAGCTTGAAGCAGCTTGATACGGCACACGACGAACGCAGCGTCCACTATTACGGTTGGCGCGTCGTGTTGGCTGCGTGCCTCGGCGTGATGGGCGGCTTCGGCTCGTTGTTTGTCTATACCTTCAGCGTGTTCGTGAAACCGCTTGGCGCGGCATTCGGTTGGAACCGCGAATCGGTTTCGTTGGGCTTTGCGATTGCCGCGATCACCTTGGGCCTATTCTCGCCGCTGCTTGGCCGACTCCTGGACCGCTTCGGCCCCCGCCACATCATTCTGCCGTGCATGACGATCTTCGGCTGTGGCGTGGCATCGCTCGCGCTGCTCGGCCCGAAAATTTGGCAATTCTATGCGACGTGCCTGGTAATCGGCCTGGTAGGAAACGGCGCGGCGCACCTGGCGTATGGGCGCTCGATCTCCACCTGGTTCGAGCGCAGATTGGGCACGGCGCTGGCGTTCGTAATGGTCGGAGCGGGGCTGGGCGCCATGATCCTCCCTGTGGTGGCGCAATCGATCGTGACGCACTTCAGCTGGCGTGCGGCTTACGCATCGCTTGGCGCATGTGCCCTGTTGCTGGGCCTGCCGTTGAGCTGGCGGTACATCATGGACAAAGGTCCGTCACAAAAACAGGAGCGCGCTCCCGTCGAACATGCCGGCATGACTTGGCAGCAGGGCACGCGCACCGTGGCCTTCTGGATTATCGTAGCGGTACTTTTCGTCAGTTCGGTCAGTATGAATGGCGCCATCACCCACCTTTCGGCGCTGCTTACCGATCGCGGCATTAGCCCGGCCGATGCGGCGCTCTGCGCGTCCCTTCTTGGAGGCATCAGCGTCCTGGGACGCATCGTCACGGGTTGGTTGCTGGACCGCTTCTTCGGCGCATATGTGGCGCTGGCGGTAAACCTCTTGACCGCAGCAGGCGTGGCCTTGCTGGCACGCGCGGATAATTTCGCTGCCGGTGCCTTCGCCGCCGCGCTGCTGGGAATCGGCGCCGGTGGAGAAGCGGCGATCACGCCCTACCTGCTCACCCGCTATTTTGGCTTGCGAGCATTTTCCACATTGTATGGACTGACCTGGACGTTTTACGCGGCAGCGGGTGCCACTGGCCCGGTGATCCTGGGCCGCGCCTTCGACGCGACCGGTTCCTACTCCTCATTGTTGATCACGCTGGCGATTGCGCTAGTCATCGCCGCTGCTGCAAATTTGTTCTTGCCTCGTTACCAGGACCGGTTCTCGGCTTAGAGCCAATTTCGCGTGCCATCCTCGCTTTGCTCGGCAGGACTCTTCGGAGTCGCTGGCAACGCAGGCGACAACCTCATGGACGGTGCGGGCGTCCAAGTTGTTACGCGATTGCAATGCGCGGGGGAGAGCGTATCGTATGGCCATGCGGACCCTCGGAATCTTCAGCCTGGCGGTGCTGATTCTGGCGGCGTCGCGAGCTGCATCGGCACAAACCGAAAATAAAAACGCCAGCGAACAGCAGCCCGGATTCCAGAGCCAGGTGGATCTGGTGTCCGTGTACTTCACGGTGCGCGACGGGCAGAAACGGCTGGTCAGCGACCTGCCGCAGGATAGCTTTCGAGTCGTCGAAGACGGGCAGCCCCAAGCGATCAAGTTCTTCGCGCACCACACCGATGTGGTGTTGAATGTGGGTGTACTGCTGGACACCGGCACGCACATGTCCTGGATTCTCGACGAAGAAGGACACGCGGCTTCCATGTTTTTGCGGCATGTGGTGCGGCCCAGCGATCTCGCCTTCGTGGTCGGATATGCTGCCGAGGTCGACACCCTGCAGCTACCGACTTCCGATATGGCGTTGCTCCAGGCGAGCGTGCGCAATGTGCAGAGCGGAGGTGGGGAAGTTGGGCCCGCTCCGGAGGGCACCGCGCCAACTCCAGATATCGGAGTGGGTGGCGGGGGAACCGTGGGGATCAACGGCAAGCCGGTTCAGATGCGGCGGGAGGCGCATTTATACGACGCGCTGCGCTATTCCGCCGAGCATCATTTGAACGGCGAAGTAGGACGCAAGGCTGTCGTCGTAGTCGCCCTGTCCGGAGACGCGAAGAGCCAGTCGAAGCTCGAAGACGCGCTGGAAGCGCTGCTGCAGAACGATGTGATTGCCTATGTGTTGCAGATTTACGACGCGCCACACCGCCACGACGGTCATGACAATTGCGACGTGATCCACACCTATGCGCGCGACGAGCACGGCGAATATGTTCTGCGAAAGTTGGCCGAATCGACCGGAGGACGCATGCTGGAAGTGAAGGGCATGGACCGCATCAGCGAGGCCCTCGATGAGATTTCCGAGGAACTGCACCACCAATACAGCCTCGGCTACTACCCCGACAACAGGCATTGGGACGGCAAGTTCCGCAAGATTCAGATCATCACAGGAAGCGACGGCTATAAGGTGTACGCACGCAAGGGCTACTACGCGAAACGACCGCATGCGAACGCCGCGACAACACAGCCGTAGGTCGGCAGGGCAGAGATCCGCCATGAACAGGCCGCCCGGCGGGTGGCCTGTTGGACAGGCGGTGGCCACCAGGAACCTGGTACCGCTTGGGCGTTGACCCGGATGCAACAGGCTTCTTACTATGGTGCAATGCGTCTGAGGGGAAAAAAGGGCATCCGCATGTGCCTCGCCGGTTGCGGCGTGCTGTTTGTGGTGTCGCTGAATGGCTGCGATGACGCCGCCAAAAAGCCGGTGCAAGCGAATTCGAAAGCCCCCACGCTGGCTCCTACGCCCGATCTGAAGCAGGCCGAACCTCCTCCGGCCGACAATTTGCCTCTGGCCAGTTATCACATCCCCGAAGCTTCGCTCGTACCGCAAGCGCCAGGCGGAATCGATTACCTCATCGCTCAGGTAAAAGAGAAATTCGCATCCGGCGAAGCAAACTACAAGGCCGGGCATCTGGCCGCGGCTCGCCGCGATTTTGATGACTCCGTCGACTGGATTCTCGAGAGCGGCTACGACCCGAACAGCGACCCGAAGCTGCGGGATCTCTTCCAGCATGTCACCGACACGGTGTATACCTACGAATTGCAGGCCTTTCGCGCGGGTGACGGCTTCTCGGAGGCTCCGGCGGTTCCCGCCCCAATCGACGAAGTGGCAGAGATGACTTTTCCCGCCGATCCGAAGGTGCGTGAGCGTGCGGCGGAAGTGGCCAAGGATGTTTCACACGATTTGCCGCTAACCGTGAACGATACGGTCGCCTCCTTCCTGAATTTCTTCCAGACGCCCCGAGGTCGCGCCATCGTCGAGAACGGCTTGCGTCGCAAGGGCCGGTACGAACAGATGATCGCGCGCATTCTTCGCGAAGAGGGCGTGCCGCAGGACTTGATTTATCTGGCCCAGGCGGAAAGTGCGTTCCAGCCCCTGGCTCTTTCGCGGGCCGGCGCGCGAGGAATCTGGCAGTTCGTGCAATGGCGCGGCAATGAATATGGGTTAAAGCGCACCTGGTGGGTAGACGAGCGCATGGACCCGGAGAAGGCCACACGCGCCGCGGCGCAGCACTTGCGGGACTTGTACGAATTGTATGGCGATTGGTATCTGGCGATGGCCGCCTACAATTGCGGGCCTGGCAACGTGCAGAAGGGCATCGAGCGCACCGGTTACGCCGATTTCTGGGAACTCTACAAGCGCAACGTGCTGCCGAAGCAGACCATGAACTACGTGCCCATCATCATCGCATTGACATTGATTGCCAAGGACGCGCCACACTACGGCATCGCGGTGGACCGCGACGAGCCGGACCATTCGGATGCGATTAAGCCGGGTCGCGCGATCGACTTGCGCCTGGTTGCGGAAACCATCGACGTCGACCTGGATACGCTGCGTTTGCTGAACCCCTCACTTTTGCGCATGGTCACGCCAGACGACCCCAATTTCGTGCTGCACTTGCCCCTGGGCACCTCGGAACGCTTTTCTGCGGAGATTGCGGACATTCCCGCCGACAAGTGGGTAAGCTGGCGGCGCCATCGCGTGGAAGCGGGCGAAACGCTCACCTCGATTGCCAAGAAATATCACGTCACCGCGGCGGCCATCGCCCAAGCCAATGAACTGGAGGCTGGGGCTGGGCTGGAGCCCGGGGAAAAGCTCATCATTCCGTCGACTCTGCCGGCAGGAGAGACGAAGAGCCGATTGGTGCGCTACCGTGTCCGCAAGGGCGATACCCTCGACGGCATCGCCGACCAGTTCAGTGTGACCTCCGAGCAGGTCCGCAAATGGAACGGGTTGAAGTCCTACAAGGTGAGCCGTGGCATGGTGCTGCGGATTTACACCGTCGGCGGAGCGCCAGAGACGCATCCGGTCCACCACACGACCGGCAAAACTACGAACAAAAGGCCGACCACTACGGCCGCCCAGGCGCAAAACTAGCGCATTTTGAGACAACCCTGCACGGAATGGGCAGCGATGCGCCGCGTTCGCGCCGAAAAGCAAGCCACGTGCGCAGAACTCTTGACAACCGCAAGCGAGTGGGATAACAAAGCCAAAGGACGGAGTGCGGTCTTCCGTTCCTCAGGTTCAAAGCACCGCACCCGATTTAGCGGGAACAAACAGCAGCCCCCAGGGGAGGAAAGCATGGATTTTGAGAAGGATCAGTTCGAGGACGACGAGGAGCTGTCGCGGCTGGAAGAGGACGAGGAGCTGGGCGGCGAGGGCGAAGGCGTGATCGAGGAAGAGGAAGAAATTCTGTCGATCGACGAAGAGCCAGCGGATGAGGGCGAGGAAGCTCCAGCGGCAAAACCCGCGGCCAAGCCGGCTGCCAAGAAAGCCGCGCCCAAGAAAGCGGCGAAAAAGCCGGCGAAGAAAACCAAGAAGACGGCAAAGAAGGCGACCAAGAAACCCGCGAAAAAAGCAAAGGCCAAGCCCAAAGCCAAGAAGAAGGCGGCCAAGAAGCGCCGTCGCTAAGCGGCATCACCCATCTCTCGGAATTCCACCGTAATCCAGCCCCTCGCTCCGGCGGGGGGCTTTTCTATTTGCGGAAAGCGTAATTGGCGCCGTCGTTCAAAAATGAAAGCAGAAGATACCGAATCTGAGCAGCCGCGTGGCGCGAACTGAAATCCTTGCCGACTCGCATAAGTACCGATAGGATAAATTGACCTATGTTACGGGCAGTAGAGCAGATACGCCGCATGCGCGGCGGCGCGCAGTCGCACTTGATGCGCTGCTCCGACGATCGCTATTACGTGGTGAAATTCCAGAATAACCCTCAACATCGCCGTATTTTGGTGAACGAGCTGCTCGGTACCAGGCTGGCGAGCCGGCTGGGGCTGCCGACGGCGCCGGTCGCCGTGGTGGATGTACCGGAGGCGCTGATCCGGCTGACGCCTGAATTGTGCGTTGAGACGCCGCGCGCACGGATACCGTGCTCGCCGGGACTGCAATTCGGTTCGTGTTTTCCGGGCGATCCGAGACGCATGACCCTGCACGACTTTTTGCCGGACGAAAAGCTGCGCGAAGTCGATAATCTGCACGACTTCGCGGGCATGCTGGTCTTCGACAAGTGGACTTGCAACACCAACGGCCGCCAGACGGTGTTCTTTGAAACGCCCCGCAGACCTGGAGAGTTGCTGGCGGCCGCGGCGGCCGGCGGAGAAACCGGCATGAAGACGGGCGTGTACCACACGGTGATGATCGACCAGGGGTTCTGCTTCAATGCTGGAGAATGGAATTTCCCGGACGCGCCGCTGCGCGGACTGTACGCGCGCAATCGCGTCTATGAAGGTGTCATCGGTATGGACTCTTTCGCACCTTGGCTGGAACGCCTCGAGAGATTGAACGAGCAGGTGCTGGCGGAGCTGGCCGATGAGGTTCCTCCGGCCTGGTACGGCGACGACTACGATGCGTTGATGGGCTTGCTGGAGCAGATTCATCGGCGGCGCGCGCGGGTACCGGAGTTGCTGGTGATGGCACGCAATTCAAATCGCCAGCCGTTTCCACAGTGGACAACAATGTAGGAAG
>Ga0335080_10008505_pt1 | contig 10703 bp, 8 predicted proteins | sample Lox_Sample_34_FD_206720 | JGI IMG/M metagenome (GOLD analysis project Ga0335080, IMG submission 206720) | Soil microbial communities from Loxahatchee National Wildlife Refuge, Florida, United States - Lox_Sample_3.4 | ecosystem: Environmental > Terrestrial > Soil > Wetlands | place: USA: Florida...
CTGCTGGTGGGCCTGTTCGCCCGCGGTGTCTCGTTCGAGTACCGGGGCAAGCGCGACAGCCAGCGGTGGCGAAACGGGTGGTCGTGGGCGCTTACGATCGGCAGCCTGGTGATCCCATTGCTGGTCGGTGTCGCCCTCGGCGACCTCCTCCACGGCCTCCCGATCAACTCCAAGTTCGAGTTCACCGGGAACTTCCTCAGCCTGCTGACCGGCTACGGGCTGATGACCGGCGTAACCATGGTCGTCCTGTGCCTGCTGCACGGCGCGACCTTCATCGCGCTGCGGACCACCGGCGAGATCCGCGATCGGGCACGCGCCACCGGTCGCACGATCGGGCCGGTCGCGATCTTCTTCAACATCGCGTGGTGCGTCTGGACGCTGGTGGTGATCGGCGGGGGAACCGTGCCGCAGCCGACCCAGATCTTCGGCGTGATCGCCGTCATCTTCGCCACCGTGCTCCTGGCAAGCCGGAACGATGGCTGGGCGTTCGTCGCGTCGGGCATCGCGATCGCCGCCGCGATCGGCCAGATCTTCATCGCGCTCTACCCCAACGTGATGGTCTCGAGCACGAACCACGCCTACAACCTGACCGTGAACAACGCCGCCGCCGGCCACTACGGGTTGGTCGTGATGACCGTGGTCGCGGTCCTCTTCTTCCCGGTCGTGCTGCTCTACCAGGGCTGGTCGTTCCACGTGTTCCACAAGCGAGTGAGCGCGCCACCCGCCTCGTCCCCCTAGCCGCGACCGTGCGCGCCCTCGATCCGCGTCTTCTCAAGCGCACGAAATCAGCGCGGCCGTTGCTCACGGTGGACGTCGCGCTGGGGGTCGGCACGGCTTTGGCTGTCCTGGTTCAGGCGTCGATGCTCGCACGCATCGTGGCGCGGGCCTTTGACGGGGTTTCAGTCGATCGCCTGTGGCCGGAGTTCGCCGTGCTCGTGGCTGCCTTCGCGTTGCGTGGCGGCTGCGCATGGGGCATGGAGATCGCCGGCCGGCGCGCCGCCTGGAACGTCTTGTCCGAACTGCGGCTGGGACTCGCGGCCAAGCGGTTGCGCTCGCAGCCCATCGCCGCCGACGGAGCCGGTAGCGCCGAGATCGCCGCCGTCGCGGTGCAGGGGGTCGACGCGCTCGAAGGCTACTTCGCGCGCTACCTCCCCCAAGCCGTGCTCGCCTCGGTGGTGCCGTTCCTGGTCATCGCCTGGGTCGCGGTGGTGGACTGGGAGTCGGCGCTGATCATGCTGCTCACGCTGCCGCTCGTGCCCGTGTTCATGTGGCTGATCGGCCGCTACACCGAGCAGCGCACCCAGGAGCGCTGGCTGGCGCTGCGCCGGCTGTCGAGTCACTTCCTCGACGTGGTCAGGGGGCTGCCCACGCTGCGCGCCTTCGGACGCGCGGACGACGAGGTCGCGACGCTCGCGATGGTCAGCGACCGCTACCGAGCGACCACGATGGAGACCCTGCGGGTGAGCTTCCTGTCCGGGTCGGTGCTCGAACTGGCCGCCACGGTCGGGGTCGCGCTGGTCGCGGTGACGGCGGGGGTGCGCCTGGTCGACGGCGACCTCGGCCTGCAGGCGGGACTCGTGGTGATCGTGCTCGCGCCCGAGCTTTACCTGCCGTTCCGCCGCCTCGGCGCCGAGTACCACGCGAGCGCCGACGGGCTCGCCGTCGCCGAGCGCATGTTCGCGCTCCTCGATGCTCCGGACGCGGTGCCGGTCGCCGGCACGCGGCGGCCGCCGAGCCCGGCTCACGCGCCGGTCCGGTTCGAGCAGGTCTCCTTCGCCTACCCCGCGCGCCCCGTGGCGGTGCTCGACGGGCTGGATCTCGAGCTCGCGCCCGGCGAGGCGGTGGCCCTGGTCGGCGAGAGCGGCGCCGGCAAGAGCACGGTGGGGGCGCTGCTGCTCGGTCTGCTCGACCCCGGGTCGGGACGGATCTCCGTGGGCGGCGTCGACCTCGCCGACTGCGACATCGACGCGTGGCGGCGGCTGACCGCCTGGGTACCCCAGCACCCGACCCTGCTGCGCGGCAGCGTCGCCGACAACATCCGCCTCGGCGACCCGGAGGCGTCTGACGCCCATGTGCGCGAGGCCGCCGCGCTCGCGGGTGCACACGGGTTCATCACGGAACTGCCCGACGGCTATGCAACCCTCGTAGGCGACGGGCAGCGATCGCTGTCGCCCGGAGAGCGCCGGCGGATCGGGCTCGCGCGCGCGTTCCTGCGCGACGCGCCGCTCGTGATCCTCGACGAGCCGACCGCCGATCTCGATCCGTCCAGCGTGGCGATCGTCTCCGCCGCCGTCGACCGCCTTCGACAAGGACGCACGATGCTGGTGATCGCGCACCGGCCCGAGCTGGTCCGCCACGCCGACCGGGTGGTTCACCTCGTGCATGGGAGCGCACTGCCTTCGGTTGACCGGAGAGCCGCGTGAGCGGGACGCTCGGAGCGGTGCTCGGGCTCGCGCGCGCGCCGCGGTGGCGACTCGCCGGGGCGTCGGTGCTCGGCGCCCTGACCATCGTGTTCGGCGTGGGCCTGATGGCGACGGCCGGCTATCTGATCTCGCGCGCCGCCGAGCGGCCCGCGATCCTGTCGCTCGGGATAACGATCGTCGCCGTCCGCTTCTTCGGGCTCGGTCGACCGGTCGTCCGCTACCTCGAGCGCCTGCGATCCCACGACGTGGCGCTGCGCGTGCTGGGCGGAGTCCGGACCGGGTTCTACAAGCGGATCGAGCCACTCGCGCCGGCCCAGCTCTCGGCGTACCGCGAGGGCGATCTCCTGTCGCGGATGGTGGCCGACGTCGACTCACTCCAGAACCTCTACCTGCGCGCGCTCCAGCCGCCGGTGGTCGCGGTGTTGGCCGGCGCCGTGTCCGTGGGCGCGGCCATCGCGGTTCTGCCGGCCGCGGGCCTCATCCTCGGGGCCGGGCTGCTCGTCGGCGGCCTCGTCGTGCCGGCGGTGTCCGGGTGGGTAGGCGCGCGCGCCGGGCGTCGGCAGGCCGCCGCGCGCGGCGCCTTGACCGCAGAGCTCGTCGATGTGATGCGCGCAGCGCCCGAGCTCGTGGCGTTCGGGTGTCAGGCCACCGCATTGCAGCGGGTCCGCTCGGCCGACTCGGCGCTCGTCGGCGTCGCCCGCCGCGATGCCGTCGCGACGGGCATCGGCGACGGCCTCGGACTGCTGGTGAGCGGGCTCACCGTCGCCGGGGTGCTCGCGGTCGCCGCCACCGCCTCGGCCGACGGCCGCCTCGATCGCGTCCTGATCGCGCTGCTGGCCCTGCTGGCGCTCGCCTCGTTCGAGGCGGTCTCGCCGCTTCCCGCCGCCGCGCGCGAGCTGACCGCGACGCTCGCGGCCGGTCAGCGAATCCTCGAGCTTGTGGATCGTGACGCGGCGGTCACCGACCCGCCGGGGCCAGCGACAGCCCCGGTGTGGCCGTTCGATCTGGCGCTCGAGGACGTCAGCGCCCGTTACCCGGATCAGCCGCGCTTCGCGGTCGACGGCGTGAGCCTGCGGCTCGGCGCCGGCGAGCGCGTCGCGCTGGTCGGCCCGAGCGGCGCCGGCAAGACCACCGTGGTCAACCTCCTGCTGCGCTTCCTGGATCCCGAGCACGGTCGGGTGACGGTGGGCGGGCGCGATCTTCGCGAGTTCCGCCTCGAGGACGTCCGCCGTGCGATCTCGGTCGCCGGCCAGGAGTCGCATCTGTTCTCGTCGAGCATCGCCAACAACGTGCGCCTCGCGCGGCCCGATGCCAGCGACCTCGAGATCGAGCAGGCGCTCCGCCGGGCCCGGATCTGGAACTGGGTCGCGGGACTCCCGGACGGCGTCGCCACGCTCGTCGGCGAGGAGGGTCGCGAGCTGTCGGGAGGGCAGCGCCAGCGCATCGTCCTGGCTCGAGCACTGCTCGCCGACTCCCCCGTGCTCGTGCTGGACGAGCCGACCGCGCACCTCGACCCGGAGACGGCCCGCGACCTGATCGACGACGTGTTCGCCGCCACCGCCGGCCGAACCCTGCTGCTCATCACCCACCGCGACGAGGGACTCGAGCTGGTGGACCGGGTGGTCGCGTTGTGAGGAGGATGGAATGAGGGTTCGAAATGTCGCGTGGCCGATCCGCAGCATCGTCGCCGGCAGCGCCGGCACCGCGGCGCTCACGGTGTTCTATGACGTCGAGCGGCGGCTGCGCCGGCGCCATCAGGGCCCGCTCGACTACGACGACTCGCTCGTGCCCGGGGCGATCGTCGCCGCGATCATGCACCTGCCTCACGTCACCGCGCGCGAGGACCAGGACCTCGGGCTCGCGCTGCGCTGGGGTTACGGCTCCGCGTTCGGGCTGTGGCACGGGATTCTGCGACGCCGCTTCGGCGAGCCGAAGGCGAGCCTGATCTTCGGCGCCACCCTGATGACCGCGACGTTCTCGTTGTTCCCGCTGCTCGGGCGAACCCCGCCGCCGTGGCGCTGGCCGCCGGATGTGATGGCCACCTGTCTGGCCAGCCACGTCGCGTACGTCACCGGGGTGGCGAGGGTCGACGACCGCGTGCGCCGGGTCGGCGGCTGAGCTGGCCCCACGTCGACTCGTTCGTCCATACGTCGAGCGTTATGTATTTCGCGGGGTAGAACATTCGTCCAGTCGATGGGCTATTCGGTCCAGGTCCGGGGTAGGAGCCGAGCCAGACCTGATCCCGCGAGCTTCCCGCGCCAGCCCTCGGGAGTCCCATAAGTCGGAGGTGGACACATCGTGAGGGAGGGTGCGCCGGCGGCCGTCGCGCGCCGGGTGCCATTGGAGGAGATAGGCCCGGCGACTCAGAGACACCGCCTGGGTCGCGGCGACTGCCCGCGCACACCGGGCCCCGCTCGACTGCGGTCGCGACCGGGGCACGTGGTCCCAGACGTCGCCCGCGCCGGTGGACGGATCCAACACGTAGATACCGGCGCGGGCGACCTAATCGCGGCCCGGGTCGCAGCGCGATGAGTCTGCTCGTCTACGGCATCGTCGAAGCGCACGACGCCGACACCTCCGGCTTCGGGCTGGAGGGCCGACGCCTGCGCGCGATCGTCGAGGGTCCGCTCGTCGCCGTAGTCGCCGATCAGGACGGAGGCGACCCCGAGCCGACCCCAGCCTCGCTCCGCTCGTACGAGCGAACCGTCCGCTGGCTGATGGAGCGCGGCCCGGTCTTGCCAGCTCCGTTCGGCAGCGTCGTCGATGACGAACCGGGGCTCCGGGGCCTGCTACGCCGGCGCCGGCGGGATCTCCTCGCTCGGTTGCACCGCTTTCGCGGCGCGGTCGAGATCGGCCTGCGCGTGAACTGGCGCGACGCCGGGCGTGGGCCGTGGGATACCCGGCCACCCACCAGCGCGTCCTACCTCCGCGACCGCCTCGAGCTGCGCCAGAGCGCCCGCCGCGTGGCCAGCGAGCTCGACCCCTTGACCGCCCTGGCCCTCTCGAGCCGCCGAGCCCTCGTCCCCCAGCCGGACCTGCCCGTGCTCAACGCCTACCTCGTTGACCGCGCCCGCGTGGACGAGTTCGTCGCGCTCGTCGCCCAGCTCAGCGACGGGATGGACGACGTCGAGCTCGTCTGCACCGGGCCCTGGCCGCCGTACAGCTTCGCCGAGGGCGCGCCGGTGTGACCATCGGTGGGTCGCCGGCGCCGGCCACCCGCCACCGCTCGCGCCCGCCGCCCGCCACCGCTCGCGCCGGCCACCCGCCACCGCTCGCGCCCGCCACCGGCCACCCCCTCGCGCCAGGCGCCCGCCACCGGCAACTCCCAGGGCGCGCGGCGACCCATCCGACGGTGCTTATCTGGCCAAACCGCCCATTCCGCGCCCGCCGTCGGCCACATAAGCGCCTGTGAGGCGCTTACGTGGCGGTTGGCGACGCCACCGCGCGCACTTTGCGCACATAAGCACCCCGCCACCGGCCGGTGGCGCCGGCCCGGGCCCTCGCCGCCCGCCCGCAACGCCCCCACGCCCCGACGCCCGCAACGCCCCGACGCCCGCAACGCCCCGACGCCCGCAACGCCCCGACGCCCCGACGCCCCGACGACGAGCACATGCTTATGTGGCCACACCGCCCCTCCGCCGGGCGCCAAGGCCACATAAGCATCGTGGGCATGCTTATGTGCGCTTTGCGGCGCAGGTGACGGCAGTTTGGTGCGTTTTACAGAGCGCCGCGCCCGCGCCACACCGCGAGCAGTCGCCACGCCGGCGCAGCCCACCCCTACCCGCTGACCGGGATCCGCTCGACGTCCTCCCCGCGCCCGACCAGCACCTCGGCCACCATGTGCGCCGGGAACAGCCCGTGCTCGACCACGCCGGGCATCTGCGACAGCCACGTGGCGAGCGCCGGCGCGTCGTCGAACGAATCCATGTAGTCGGCGATCACGCCACCGTCCGGGCTGTGGGTCACGTCACGAATCGCCACCGAACCCAACCGCGCCAGCGTTCCCGCCAGCCCGAACTCGGCCAGCTCGAGCGGAACCGGCGGAGTCAGCCTGTCGACCAGCTTGTTGGCCGAGACGATCACCAGGAAGCGGTCGCTCGCCGCGGCCACTGCCTTCTCGCGCGTGTGCGCGCCACCGCCGCCCTTCACCAGCCAGCCCGCCGGGTCGACCTCGTCGGCGCCGTCAATGCACATGTCGAGGCGGGCGGGGGCCTCGAGTCCGGCGAACGAGACCACCTCAATGCCCAGCGCCTGCGCCGCCTGCGAGGTCGCCGGCGAGGTTGCCACGCACCGGATCCGCAGGTTGCGGGCCGCGAGCGGCGGCAGCAGGTAGGCAGCGGTCGAGCCTGTACCCAGTCCGACCGTCATTCCGTCCTCCACCAACTCCGCGGCCGCCGCCGCCGCGACCTGCTTCTCCCGCTCGACTCCTTCTGGCGCGCTCAACTCGACGGCTTCTCCAGGTGGCCGCCGAACCCGTAGCGCATGGCGGACTCCACGCGGTTGGCGAAGTTGTCGAGCCCTCGCGAGGCAAACCGCGAGTACAGCGCCGTCGTCAGCACCGGCGACGGCACGCCCTCGTCGATCGCCGCGATCGAGGTCCAGCGCCCCTCGCCCGAGTCCGACACCCGGCCGGAGAAGTCCTCTAGCGTCGGCGAGCCGTGCAGCGCCTGGGCCGTCAGGTCGAGCAGCCACGAGCTGATCACGCTCCCCCGCCGCCACACCTCGCTCACCTCGCCGGTGTTGATGTCGTACTGGTAGTACTCCGGGTGCTCCATCGGCGCGGTCTCCGCGTCGCCCTCGAGCACCTCCTTGCCGGCGTTCGCGCTGTGCAGGATGTTCAACCCCTCTGCGTACGCGGCCATGATCCCGTACTCGATTCCGTTGTGGACCATCTTCACGAAGTGCCCGGCACCGTTGGGGCCGCAGTGCAGGAAGCCCGATTCGGACGGGGCGGGCGCGCCGGTGCGCCCGGGCGTGCGCGGCGCGGCATCGACGCCCGGCGCGAGCGAGCCGAAAATCGGATAAAGCCGCTCGACCACGTCGTCCTCGCCACCGATCATCAGGCAGAACCCGCGCTCGAGGCCGTACACCCCGCCGCTCGTCCCCACGTCGACGTGGTGGATTCCCTTCTCGCCCAGCTCCTTGGCGTGGGCGATGTCGTCGTGGTAGTGGGTGTTGCCTCCGTCGATGATCACGTCGCCGGCCTCGAGCACGCCGGCGAGCTCGCGGATCACCTGCGTGGTGATCGCCCCCGCCGGCACCATCACCCAGACGGTCCGCGGCTTCTCGAGCTTGGCCGCGAATTCCTCGAGCGTCGTGGCGCCGGCGATCCCGTCGCTCTCGAGTCCCTTGACCACATCAGCGTTGCGGTCGAACCCGACGCAGCGGTGTCCGTCCTTTGTCAGGCGGCGGACGATGCCCGCCCCCATGCGTCCGAGTCCGACCATTCCCAGTTGCATCGGGCTGTCAGTGGGCATGTCGCATCGTCTCCTGTGTCTCGGTGCCTGTGAATGGGATCCCGGCCCGCCCCGGTCAGCGCATCGCGCGGTAGCGGCGGATCAACGCGTTGGTCGAGCTGTCGTGTTGAAGATCGGGCTCGGATTCGCTCTCCAGCTCGGGGATGATCCGCGCGGCCAACACCTTGCCCAGCTCCACCCCCCACTGATCGAACGAGTCGATCTCCCACACCACGCCCTGGGTGAACACCATGTGCTCGTAGAGCGCCACCAGGGTACCGAGCACATGCGGGGTCAGTACCTCGGCGAGGAGGACGTTGGTGGGCCGGTTGCCCTCCATGACCCGGTGGGGGACGATGTGCTCGGGGGTACCCTCGGCTCGGACCTCGGCTTCGGTCTTGCCGAACGCGAGCGCCTCCGCCTGGGCGAACACGTTGGACATCAGCAGGTCATGGTGGTCACGGAGCGGATTGAGCGTCTTGGCGAACCCGATCAGGTCGACGGGAATGAGCTTCGTGCCCTGGTGGATCAGCTGGTAGAAGCTGTGCTGGCCGTTGGTCCCGGGCTCGCCCCAGTAGATCGCGCCGGTCTGGGAGTCCACGTGTCGCCCGTCGAGCGTGACGTGCTTGCCGTTGGACTCCATCGTCAGCTGCTGGAGGTAGGCGGGGAAGCGCTTGAGGTACTGCTCGTAAGGCATCACGCCGACCGTCTGGGCGCCGAAGAAGTCGCCGTACCACACGCCGAGCAGCCCCATCAGCATCGGCAGGTTCTCCGCGAACGGCGTGCTCCGGAAGTGCTCGTCCATCGCATGGAAGCCGGCCAGCATCTCGCGGAAGCGCTCAGGGCCGATGGCCAGCATGGTCGACAGGCCGATCGCCGAGTCCATCGAGTAGCGCCCGCCGACCCAGTCCCAGAAGCCGAACATGTTGTCGGCGTCGATCCCGAACTCCTTCACCTTCTCGGCGTTGGTCGACACCGCCACGAAGTGCTTGGCGACGGCCGCCCCATCGCCGCCCAGCCCGGCCAGTGACCACTCGCGTGCCGAGCGCGCGTTGGTCATCGTCTCGAGCGTGGTGAAGGTCTTGGATGAGACGATGAACAGCGTCTCCGCCGGGTCCAGGTCCCGGGTCGCTTCGACAATGTCGGTCGAGTCGACGTTCGAGACGAACCGGAAGGTCCGCTCGCGGTCGCTGTAGTGGCGAAGCGCCTCGTACGCCATGACCGGGCCGAGGTCCGAGCCGCCGATCCCGATGTTGACGACGTTGCGGATCGCCTGTCCGGTGTGTCCCCGCCACTCGCCCGAGCGGACCCGCTCGCTGAACGCCGCCATCCGGTCGAGGACCTCATGCACTTGCTTGACCACATCGACCCCGTCGACGATCAGCGACGCACTCTTGGGCATGCGCAGCGCGACGTGCAGGACCGCGCGGTCCTCCGAGATGTTGATGTGCTCGCCGGCGAACATCGCCTCGGTCCGGTCGGCGATGCCCGACTGCTCGGCCAGCGCGCCCAGGAGTTGGACGGTCTCGTCCGTGATCCGGTTCTTCGAGTAGTCGAGGAACAGGCCGGCGCCCTCGGCGGTCAAGCGTTCGCCCCGGCCCTCGTCGGATGCAAACAGTTCACGCAGGTGCGTGGCGCCGACTTCGTCGTAATGCTTCTCGAGCGCCTTCCACGCCGGCCGGTCTCGTAACGGGCGAATACTCGGCATCACACGCGTGCTCATCAGGCCTCCGGAATCCGATTCGGTGTCTGCCGACGGATCCTTTCAGAGAGCGCTGGGTCGCCGCCACCGCCCCACGTGATGTCAGCCGGCGCGCGCCAACTGGCAATCGGGGCACACGCCCCAGAACGTGACCTCGGCCTCGTCCACGAGGAACCCGCCGGCCTCGCTGGGCGAGAGGCACGGCGCCTCGCCGGCCACACAGTCGACATCAGCCGCCGCGCCGCACACCCGGCACACCACATGGTGATGGTTGTCGCCGACCCGCGTTTCGAACCTGGCCGGACTTCCGGCCGGCTCGATCCGGCGCACCAGCCCGGCGGCGGTGAGCGCGTGCAGCGCGTCGTAGACCGCCTGGGTGGACAGCGTCCCGATCAGCGAGCGCGCCCGCAGGGCGATCGTGTCGACGTCCGGATGACCTGGCGTCTCGGCCACCGCGCGGAACACGGCCAGGCGCGGCGCCGTGACCCGCAGTCCGCGCGCACGCAACTCCTCCGGCAACTGTTCGACGGAGATCCCCACGAGCATCGCACTATACCGGTGTAAATCGGATGTAAACCATTATTTGATTCATTCCAGAAATGGGTAGTCTCCACAGGTCCCCCGAGAATCCCAAGGAGCCACGATGTCCGACGACGCCCGCCGCCAGCCGCCGACCACGACCACCGACTCCGGGGTTCCCGCACCCAGCGACGAGTTCTCGCTCACCGTCGGACCGGGTGGGCCGACGGTCCTGCACGACCACTACGTCGTCCAGAAGATTCAGCACTTCAACCGCGAGCGCGTCCCCGAGCGCGTCGTGCACGCCAAGGGCTCCGGCGCGCACGGGTTCTTCGAGGTCACCGAGGACGTCAGCCAGTACACGAAGGCCGACCTGTTCCAACCGGGTCGTCGTACGCCGATGTTCGCCCGCTTCTCGACCGTCGCTGGTGAGCTTGGATCAGCTGACACCGTGCGCGACCCCCGCGGTTTCGCGCTCAAGTTCTACACACAGCAGGGCAACTACGACCTGGTCGGCAACAACACGCCGGTGTTCTTCGTCCGCGACGCCTCCAAGTTCCAGGACTTCATCCATTCCCAGAAGCGCCTACCGGACACCGGCAT
>Ga0335080_10008506_pt1 | contig 10702 bp, 11 predicted proteins | sample Lox_Sample_34_FD_206720 | JGI IMG/M metagenome (GOLD analysis project Ga0335080, IMG submission 206720) | Soil microbial communities from Loxahatchee National Wildlife Refuge, Florida, United States - Lox_Sample_3.4 | ecosystem: Environmental > Terrestrial > Soil > Wetlands | place: USA...
GTCGACGGTTACCTCGTGCGTGGTCGCGATGTATCCGAGTCCGGCAGGCGCGACCGAGAGCGAGCTCCACTTCGAGACCTGGAGCCGGATGCGCGAGCTCAACCCTGTGCTCGAGGGGCTCGAACCGGACATCGAGGGCCTGATCGTCAACCGGCTCGCGGACCCGCCCGTTTACGTGATCGCGCCGATCGACCGCTGCTACGAACTCACCGGCGCGATCAAGGCCCACTGGGAGGGGATCTCGGGGGGCAGCGGCGTCGACGCGGCGGTGACCGGGTTCTTCGACGGGCTCCGCGCCCGGGCGGTCCCGGCGTGAGCATCGAGATCGGCACCGGGTCAAACGGCTCGATCGACCGGGACGGCCCGCGCGACCTCGACTTCGAGGTCTTGGGGGCGCGCCCGGTCAAGTACGCGGCCGCGCCCACACTGGTACTCGATCTGCGGGTCACCGAAAGCTCCGGAGCGCCGGTGTACATGATCGCACTGACGATCCAGCTCATGATCGAGCCCGCGCGCCGCCGCTACGACGACGGGACTCGCGAGCGCCTTGTCGAGCTTTTCGGCCCTCCCGAGCGCTGGGCGGTCACGACCCGCAGCCTGGTGTGGGCGAAGCTCGACGTGCTCGTGCCCGCATTCACCGGTACGACCACGGTCACGGTTCCGATCGCGTGTCACTACGACCTGGAGCTCGCCGCGGCCAAGTACCTGCACTCACTCCCCGACGGCGAGGCGCCCGTGGCGCTCCACTTCAACGGGATGATCTACTACCCCGGCGATGACGGTGGGCTGCAGATGTCGCTGATCCCGTGGTCGAAGTCGATCGATTTCCGCATGCCGGTATCGGTGTGGCAGGAAACGATCGCGCACTACTACCCCGGCACGGCCTGGGTGGCGGTCCGCGCGGACACGTTCGAGGCACTCCAGCGCGAGAAACTTGCGCGCGGCCTGGCGACCCTCGACGCCTGTGTCAGTGAGCTGTTGAAACGTGACTGACCACCTGGAGGAGTTAGTTACGTCGCTTTTGTGGGAGGGGTACGCGCTCTATCCCTACACCCCGGGGGCGACGAAGAACGCCACTCCCACCCCGTTCGGGATCGTGTACCCGCCGGCATACGCAAATGAATGTCCGGGCGCGTTCGATCACGCCCGGCTCGAGTGCGCGGCCGACCCGGGGCCAGCCTCGACTCTGACCGCGACACTCCGGTACCTCGCGCCGAGCGGCGAGCGGCACGAGGCGACCGAGCGCCGCATCGAGCTTGGTCCCGTCCCAATGGGCGAGCGCGTCACGAAGGAGTTCGACGGGGGACGCCTCACCCTGCGCTCCGAGGCTCGCGCGGACGGATCGGCGGTGGTGCGCTGCTGCGTGCACAACACGCGCGACGCGCCGGCCCGACTCGACCGCGCCGGCGCGCTCGCGCGGTCGCTGATCTCGACGCAGGTAGTAGTGCGGATCTCCGCCGGCCGGTTCCGCTCGCCGCTCGACAGCGCCCCGAGCAGCGTCAACATCTACCCCGTGCTCGCCACCGCGGCCGACGACGCCGTCCTCGGAACGTCGTATGTCCTGCCCGATCATCCCCAGATCGCGCCCGAGAGCCGAGGGGCGCTGTTCGACTCGACAGAGATCGAGGAGGCGCTGTTGCTGCACGTGCAGGTGCTGAGCGACGCCGAGCGAGCCGAGATCGAGGCCGCCGATCCGGCCGTGCGGGAGATGATCGCGCGCGCCGCTGCAGCGACGCCCGAGGACATCATCGCGCTGCACGGACGCGTTGAGATCCGCGACCCGCTCACGCTCGCGCCACCGACGGAGCCGCCCGGCCTGCCCGATCCAGCCGCGGGCCAGCCCGAGGCGACCGTCGGCGGCGTGCGCTTCACCTGCGGCACCAAGGTTGTGATCCGCCCCGGCCGCGACGCCGACATCCAGGCCCGCATGCTCGACGGACGCCGCGCCACGATCGAGCGGATCCTGACGGACTACGACGGAAAGGTGCACCTGGGCGTGACCGTCGACGACGATCCGGGCCGAGACCTGCTGCGCGACACCGGGCGACTTCTGTACTTCTTTGCCCCCGAGGTGGAGGTGATCGACACATGACCGACGAGCCGCTGCGAAGCATCCTGATCGCCGGCGTCGGCAACGCCTGGCTCCGGGACGACGGCTTCGGCGGCGAGGTCGCGCGCCGCCTCACCGAGCGCCCGCTCCCCGCGGGAGTCGACGTGATGGACGCCGGAACCGGCGGGCTCGACCTCGCCTATGAGGTCATGCGCGGCTACGACGCGCTGGTGATCCTCGACGTCTCCAAGCAGGGCGGTGAGCCCGGCACGCTGTACGTGATGGAGCCCGACGAGGAATCGGTCCCGGGTGGGATCGAGGACGGGGACGTGATCAACCCCCACGGCATGGACCCCCAGACGGTGCTCAGGTTCGTCAAATCGGTCGGGGCGTGGCCGGGACGGGTCGTCGTGATCGCCTGCGAGCCGGCTGATGTGGAGGAAATGGGTTGGGGTTTGTCGGAGCCTGTCCGGGACGCCATCGAGCGGGCTGTGGACCTGGTCGTCGAGACGGTGACCGAGCTCCGCTCGGGGGCGTACGCTGAGTAGGGCTGTGCACGAGCTCTCACTGAGCAGCGCAATCGTCAATACGGTCGTCAAGCACGCACGCGGCCGTCGGGTAACCGTCGTCGAGCTTTGCGTTGGCAAACTGCGTCAGGTGATCCCGGACACGCTCGACTTCTACTTCGAGTTCGTTGCGCGCGGGACCGTGTGCGAGGGCGCGCGGCTGGAACAGCAGATCATCGACGCACGCCTGCGGTGCAACGAGTGCGGGCACGATTGGGTGATCGAGATCCCCGCTTTCCGCTGTCCGGAGTGCGCCGGGAGCGACGTCGAGATCGTCAGTGGCAACGAGTTCCAGGTTGAGGCAATCGAGGTCGAGGAGGCCGAATGCATCGCACCAAGGTGAGGATCGTCGAGGACGCGCTCGACGCCAACAACACGATCGCGAGCGCGAACCGGGCGGACTTCGACCGCGCCGGGGTCAAGGTCGTCAACTTCATGAGCGCCCCCGGCGCCGGCAAGACCACCCTGCTCGAGCGCGTCGTCACCGATCTGCCCGGCGTGCGCGTGGGGGTCCTCGAGGGCGACGTCGAGGGCTCGATGGACGCCGATCGGCTGGCCCACCTTCACATACCGGTGACGCAGCTGAACACAGGTGCGGGGTTCGGCGGCGAGTGTCACCTGGACGCGAACATGGTGCGCTCCGCAATCCCGGCGCTACCGCTCGACGAGATCGATCTGCTGCTCGTCGAGAACGTCGGCAACCTTGTGTGCCCGGCCGAGTTCCGGATCGGCGAGGACGCGCGCGTGATGGTGAGCGCGATCACCGAGGGCGAGGACAAGCCGCTGAAATACCCGCTGATGTTCCGGGCCTGCGAGCTCGTGATCGTCAACAAGATCGACCTGCTTCCCCACCTCGACTTCGACCTCGAGAAGCTGCTCTACAACATCGACGCCGTCCATCCCGACGTCGAGCGGATCGTGCTGAGCGCGCGGACCGGCGAGGGCGTCGAGGCGTGGCGGGAGTGGCTGCTCCGGATCAGCGCCCGCGAGGAGGCGATTGCTTGACCGTCGCCGCGCTGCTCTCGGAGCGGACGGAGTGCAATGCGCGGTTCTTCGAAGAGTCGGCTGACGGGCTGGCACGCGTCTGTCATCTAATGGCCGAGCGATTCGCTCGCGGGGGTCGGCTGATCGCGTTCGGCCGCTCGCCGGCTGCGCGGTCGGACGCACGCCACGTCGCGGTCGAGTTCGTCCATCCGGTGATCGTCGGCAAACGCGCGTTGCCCGCGATCGGACTTGCCGGCGAGGGCGGCGACATCGCGGGCCAGGTCGCCTTGATCGCGGCTCCGGATGACGTCGCGATGGGCTTCGGCGCAGACTGCGACGACGCGATCGCGGTGGCGCGCAGGCGGGGCTGCTTGACGATCGCGTTCACGCGCGGCGCCGGCGCGGAATGGGAGTTCGAGCCGCCGACGCCCGACCCTGATATCCGGCAGGAGCTGGTCGAGACGCTCTACCACGTGCTGTGGGAGCTCGTGCACGTGTTCTTCGAGCATCGCGGCCTGCTCGAAGGCCGTACCGAGCGCCGCGTCCACGACGCCGGCGCGTCGAGCTTCTTGTACCCGTTTCTCGACGAGCGCGAGAGCGATCTCGACGCGGTCATCGAGGATGTGCGCCGGTCGGTGCTGATGAAGGCCGAGGAGGTCGGGGCGTTGCGCGAGCAGACGCTGACCGACAACGAGTCCGTGCTCTTGGACGCGGCCGCCGCCCTCCGTGCGCGCTTCGAGCGCGGGGGCAAGCTCCTCGCTCTCGGCAACGGCGGATCGGCGACCGACGCCATGGACGTTGTCGCCGACTTCCGCGCCGGCGGCCGTCCCGCGATCGACCTGACCGAGGACGCGGGGATTCTGACCGCGATCGCCAACGACATCGGCGTCGAGGCGATCTTCTCCCGGCAGGTGATCGCCTACGGCGGATCCGAGGATGCGCTTCTTGCGCTTTCGACGTCGGGTAACTCGGCCAACGTGATCCACGCCTTGGCCGAGGCTCGGCGGCGCGGGCTGGTGACGATCGCGATGGTCGGATATGACGGCGGCCGGGTCGCCGCGGAGGAGCTCGCGGACCATGTTGTGGTCACCCGGTCCGAGCACATACCCCGGATCCAGGAGGCCCAGGCGAGCGCGTATCACGCGCTCCGGGAGCTGGTGGGATGAACCTCGTCGCCCGTCGCGCACGAGTACGCGTGAACGGCACGGTCCAGGGGGTCGGGTTTCGCCCCTACGTCTACCGCCTCGCCGGCGAGCTCGGCCTCGGCGGTTTCGTGCTCAACGACTCCCACGGGGTCCTGATCGAGATCGAGGGCAGCGCGGAGGCCGTCGATCGGTTCCTCGAGCGCCTGCCGTCCGAGGCGCCGCCGTTGGCCGTGCTCGAGCAGGTGGCGGTCGAGGATCGCCTGCCGAGCGGGGACGCTTCGTTCGCGATCGTCGCGAGCGTCGCCGGCGAGGTCCCCGATGCGCCCGTCACGCCCGACAGCGCGACGTGCGACGACTGCCTGCGCGAGCTGTTCGATCCCTCCGACCGGCGCTTCCGCTATCCGTTCATCAACTGCACGAACTGCGGGCCTCGCTTCACGATCGTCCGCGGCGTGCCCTACGACCGCCCGTTGACCACGATGGCGTCCTTCACGATGTGTCCGGAGTGCCGGGCCGAGTACGAGGACCCGGGCAGCCGGCGCTTCCACGCCCAGCCGAACGCGTGCCCGGTGTGCGGGCCGTCGGTTCGACTGATCGGAGATTCGGCCGGGGCGGGTGATCCGCTCGCCGCCACCGCCGCGGCGCTCGCCGGCGGTGCGATCGTCGCGATCAAGGGCATCGGCGGTTACCACCTGGCCTGCCTGGCCGCCGACGAGCGCGCGGTCGCGGCGCTGCGGGCGCGCAAGCACCGCGAGGACAAGCCGTTCGCGCTGATGGCGCCGTCTTTGAGCGTGGCGGAGTCGCTCGTGTCGCTCGCGCCCGTGGCTCGCGATCTCCTGATCTGCCCGGCCCGACCGATCGTGCTCGCGCCGCGCCGCCCCGATGCCCCGGTCGCCGCATCGGTGGCGCCCGGGGCGCCCGAGCTCGGCGTGATGCTTCCCTACTCCCCCCTTCACCACCTGCTGCTGAGCGACGTCGGCGAGACGCTCGTGATGACCAGCGGCAACGTCTCCGACGAGCCGATCGCGTTTGCCGACGAAGACGCGCTCGAGCGGCTGCGAGAGATCGCGGATGCGTTCCTGGTGCACGACCGCCCGATCCAGACGCGCACGGATGACTCGGTCGTCCGGGGTCACACGGTTCTCCGGCGTTCGCGCGGCTACGTTCCCGCGGCGCTCGGGTTGCCCGGCGCCGGCACGCCCCGACCGCTGCTCGCGTGCGGCGCCGAGCTCAAGAACACGTTCTGCCTCGCGCGCGGAGCCCGCGCCTGGGTCAGCCACCACATCGGCGACCTCGAGAACTACGAGACGCTGAGATCGTTCAGCGAGGGGATCGAACACTTCGCACGGCTGTTCGCGGTCGAGCCCGAGGTCGTGGCCCACGACCTCCACCCCGAGTACCTGTCGACGAAATACGCGCTCGAACTGGACGGCGTCGAGCTCGTCGGCGTCCAGCACCACCATGCGCACCTCGCGGCGTGCCTCGCCGAGCACGGGGAAACCGACCCCGCCCACCCGGCACTGGGCGCGATCTTCGACGGGACCGGGTACGGCCTCGACGGAACGGTCTGGGGAGGCGAGCTGCTGCTCGGCGACCTGCGCTCGTTCCGCCGGGTCGGGTCGCTGCTCCCGGTCGCACTTCCCGGCGGGGCGCGCGCGATCAAGCAGCCCTGGCGGATGGCGTGCTCGTGGCTGTCGTCAGCGCTCGAGCGCGAGCCCGAGCTCCCGTTATCGCTCATCGGCCGAGTCGATCCCCGTGCGTGGGCGCAGGTGCACCGGCTGGCCGTCACCGGCACGGCCGCGCCGGCGACAACCAGCATGGGCCGCCTGTTCGACGCCGTCGCCGCGCTCGCCGGCATCCGCACCGAGATCAACTATGAGGGGCAGGCCGCGGTCGAGCTCGAGGCCGCCTGCGACCCGCACGAGCGCGGTTCGTATCCGATCGCGGTGAGCGACGGACCCGGGCGGCTAGTGATCGATCCACGCGAGACGCTCCGCGCCGTCGCCGCCGACACCGCTGCCCCCGGTGCGATCGCGCGGCGCTTTCACCGCACGATTGCCGGCGCCACCGTCGAGGCGTGCACCCGGCTCGCGGCATCGCACGCCACCGAGGTAGTCGTGTTGTCAGGCGGCGTGTTCCAGAGCCGCCTGCTGCTCGAGTCGGTTACCGGCGCGCTCACGGCGAAAGGGCTGCGGGTGCTCGTGCCCGAGCGGCTTCCGGTCAACGACGGCGGGATCGCCTACGGCCAGGCCGCAGTGGCGGCGGCGTTGCTGGCATGAGCGACGTCGAGCAGATCCTCGAGCAGCAGGTGTACATCCGCGGCGCGAACCGTCCGTTTGCCGAGCTCACGCGCGACGACGCGCACTCGCGCGCGGACGAGTTGCGCGCCGCGGTCGGCTGGGGTCCGACCGCACGCGTCGCCCCGGTGGCACAGGCGTGGCGCGAGCTCGCGATCGCGATGGACGGCGCCGGCGCTGCCACCGTCGGCGAGCTCGACCCCGAGGTGCTCGTCAGGCTCGCGCCGAAGCTGTGGGTGACGCTACCCGGCTGAGGGCTTCCGCGCCCGGATGATCGCCGCGCCGGCGTGCCCGTGCACACGGTGGGTTTCTCGGATCTCGATCTCGACGAGGTACGCGCCACCCGGGACGAGATCGCCGGGCGGGTGGAGACGCTCGTGGCGGAGCTCGACGCGGCCTGACGCGCCGGCCGCCACCCGCGGCGCGCTCACCAACCCGAACAACCCAACACTCGGCGTGCCGCGCCGGCCGAGTGTCGAGAAGTGCGCCCTATAGACGCGTTCTCACGAACTCGGCCGCCAGAGCTCGTCGAGTGCGGACTTATGCGCCCTGAATTCCGGTGCATCAAACGCCCCGCCGAGCTACGAGCGCGCCGCCCCAGCCCCGGCCCGCCGGTCCATCACGGCGAGCGTCAGCCATCCCGCCGCGGACGCCAGAACGGCGGCAGACACCGTGTTCGCCCCGTTGTGCCCAACCACCAGCGCCGAGAACACGATCGGGATGAGGATCAACCGGCTCGTCGCGGTCATGCCGGCGGCGGTGCCGACCGCCACCGCCAGCGTCGGCGAGATGTTGAACCAGACCTCACACAGGGTGGCAAGCGCGACCCCGAGGAACATCGCCGGGAACACCGGCCCACCCCGGAAGCCGCACCCCATGCTGATCGCGTAGCCGATCGCCTTGGCCACCAGCAGAATCAGGACGATCTTCGTCGACGTCTGTGCGATCAGGTCGGGAATGCCCGACTGGCCGGAGAACAGAACGTCCTGCGAGTTCGCCCCGAGTCAGTCGGCGATCTGGGCCAGCAGCCCCACCGCCAAGCCTCCGCCGAGCAGGAGCGCCGGCATGCTCATCCGCTTCGGACCCCGCGTCTCCAACGAGCCCGCGTACCGCCGCACGAAGGACACCACGAGCGCGGCGCACACTCCGACCGCCACCCCGACGAGCAGGTCGAGGATGTGGGTGCCCTGGTACAGCGGGAGGCCGGGGACGGCGATCGCCTGCGAGCTCAGACCGCCCCAGCTGCCGAGCCCGATGAACAGCACGTAGCCGGTGGCGGCGGCCACGAACCCCGGGATCAGCGTCGGGATCAGAGCCGCGCCGAGCCCGACCCCGGCCTCGGTCATCATCAGGCCGCCGACGACCGGGCCACCGAACAGCGACGCGATCGCCGCGAACGAGCCCGCCGCGGCGAGGACGGCGCTTTCCTTGTCACCCATCCGCGCCATGGTCGCTACCGGGCGCGTACCTGATCGGCGTCGGGGGTCCGGCCAGCCCTTGGAGCGGCGTGCCCCCGCCGTCACCCGGCAGCATCCTGCGCGCGAGCACCACTAACGCCGCCCCCACCACGGGCAGCCCGATCACCAGGTACCAGGGCGGCGCCGCAGACCCGAGGTCTTGTGGCAGATCGGTCCACAGCCAGTGCTCGAGCTCGTGCACGAGCGCCAGGAACAGCGCCGCCAGCAGCGCGGCGGGCACGCCGAGCACGCCGCCGAGCACAACGAGCCGCAGCGCCCGCGCCCCGCCGCCCGGGCGGGTCGACGCGTCCTGCCGCGAGGCGGCCGCGGCCATTGTCCGAACCGTCCCGCGTCCTGCGCCGAGCCATCACCCCTTTCGGATGACCTCGCCGCCACGGCTCACCACCTACGCGTCACCGCTCGCGACCTCCGCGGCCACCTCCGCGGCCACCTCCGCGGCCACGTCCGCGGCCAGCTCGCGCAGCCGCGCGATGGTCGGCAGGTTGTCGCCGCGGCGCCACGCGATCGCGATTCCCATCGTCGGCTCCGGTGGGGCGAACCGGCGGTAGACCGCGCCGGGAATCCGGAGGCTCCGTGACCGCTCGAGCATGATGAACGAGATGCCCGCGCCCTCGGCGACGGCCGAGACGATCCGCTCCTCCTCGGGCTCGGCACGGGCCAGGGGTGGCCATGGTGGGTCGCCACAGACCTCGCGACGGACCTCGCGCCAGGCGCCCGGGCCGTGCTCCTCCGGCCACCACACGAGCGGCTCGCCGTCGAGATCGCGTGGACGCACGGTGGTGCGACGCGTCAGCCGGTGCCCGCGGGGAAGCACGCACACCATCGGCTCGCGACCGAGTCGCAGCTCCTCGAGGCCGGGGTCCTCGAGCGGCGGACGCACGAAGCCGACGTCGATCTCGCCGGCGTGCAACTGCTCGACGTGGAGCATCGTCGTGCCGAGGCTGAGCACGAGCTCGACCTCGGGATATGCCGCGCGGTAGGCGGCGACGATCGCGCCGGCCACGCCGCCGGTAAGCGATCGGGTCAGGCTCATGCGCAGGCGACCGCGCTCACCGGTGCCTGTGGCGCGGACGACCGCCGCGGCTCGGTCCGCACGGGTCAGCAACTCACGCGCCTCGCCGAGCAGCGCGCTCCCCGCCGGCGTCAACACCGCGCCGCGCCGGTTGCGGTCGAACAGCTGCACCCCCAGCTCGGCCTCGAGCGTGCGGATCTGTTGGCTAACACTCGGCTGGGCGAGATGGAGCCGCTCGGCCGCGCGCCGGAAGTGGAGCTCCTCCGCGACCACGACGAACGACCGCAATTGCCGGAGCTCCATTCGCGGCATGATAGGCACTGCCTTTCACAGACGGAAGATTCTGTTATTGACCCGTGCGGCCGCGGGCCCGTAACGTCGAGCGCCGGCAGACGGATTCGGACAGGAGAGGCAGATGGCGACCACACAACCCGACGTTCGCGGCTTCTCGAGCCCGTTCGAGGTCCCGGTCCCCGAGGGATGCGAAGGCTGGGAGACGATGTATCCGTACTACGCGCTGTTCAGCGAGGAGCGGCGCGAGTCCGAGGAGGCGCGCGGCTGGTTCCGGGACGGCATGCACTTCCCCGAGCCCATGTTCCCGTTCGACTTCGTCACCGCCGACTCGCCCTACATGTGCCTGGGCCAGGCCAACACCCGGATCTTCGCCGTCCCCCCCGCGCTTGGGATCGACCACCGGGTGCTGTACGGCTGGGTGTACATGAGCGCCAACCCGGTGACCGACGAGGCCGAGATCGGGCGCCGGGCGCAGCTGTTCGGCGAGCGCGCCGGCTTCTACTTCCAGAACTGGGATGAGCTCTATGGCCGGTGGCAGGCGAAGGTGGAGGAGACGATCAGCGAGATCGCGGCGCTCGAGGTGCCCGACCTGCCCGAGATCGAGGACCACGCGGTCGTCACCGAGGGCCGCGGGATCGGTTCGGCGCACATTCTGCTCGTCGCGTACAACCGGCTGCTCGAGAGCATCGACCGCATCTGGCAGTACCACTTCGAGTTCCTGAACCTGGGGTACGCCGCGTATCTCGTGTTCTACGAGCTGTGCAAGCAGAGCTTCCCGGACATCCCCGACCAGACGATCGCGAAGATGGTCAGCGGGATCGACGTCGTCCTGTTCCGCCCCGACGCCGAGCTCGGCCGCCTCGCCGGCAATGCGCA
>Ga0335080_10008508_pt1 | contig 10698 bp, 8 predicted proteins | sample Lox_Sample_34_FD_206720 | JGI IMG/M metagenome (GOLD analysis project Ga0335080, IMG submission 206720) | Soil microbial communities from Loxahatchee National Wildlife Refuge, Florida, United States - Lox_Sample_3.4 | ecosystem: Environmental > Terrestrial > Soil > Wetlands | place: USA: Florida...
CCGCTATTAACACAGGTCGAACCGGTCCATGTCGTCCTGGAAATTGCCAAGGCGAATTACGGTAAAATTCCCATGGCGGTGGCGTCGGGCGGCACCCAACGAATCATCGGCATGGTGCTCGACCATCTGAAAATCGGGCATCTTTTCGACGCGATTGTGACGAGTGAAATGGTGAAAAACCAGAAACCCGCACCGGACATTTTCCTCGAAGCCGCGCGGCGTATCGGCGTGGATCCGAAATTCTGCCGTGGCTACGAGGATACCGACCTGGGCTTGCAGGCCATTCGCGCCGCAGGCATGGAAGCAGTGGACGTGCGGAAATTGCGCGCACAACAGGTTTAGACCGGCCGGCGGCGGTTTGTAAACCCGGCGGAAACCGGCTATTGGCGTGTCGCCATGCAGATTGTTTGAGTATGACGCGCGAGTATTTCCCGGAGCCGCCTCGATTTCAACGCTTCCCACAATTCTTCGCGCGGTGGCGCCTCAAAACTGACGGCTGCGGGCTGAACCGTCCAGCCGCGATTGACTAATTCGCCTGCCTGCTTTTCCGATATCAAAACGCGTGCATAATGGGTTACGTCGGCCAAGTTCAAGGTGTTCGTCTGTACGACCGTCCAGTCTTTGCCGAGCAACACCCGCACTCGGCTGGCCAACTTCAGGTCACCGACGAGCAGCACGGGTTGGCGGGAGCTGGCTTGATCCTGCCGCAGAGTCAATTCAATTTGCCGGGCGTTATCCGGCATACGAATCGGCATCGCGGCAGTAAAAAAAACCACCCAGCCAAGCAAAAGTGCCAAGCCCAGCGCTTCGGTCGTGGAAATGGATTTACGCCCTAGCGCGCCCAAACCGAGCAGGACGACGCCAAACAAAACCCAGCCGCATATCAGCGCAAACAGAATCACCGGCGAAGGCCACTGCGAGTAAACAAAGAATTCCACCACGACTGCCAGCACGAGCATGCCCAAAACGATCTTCAAGACTCGCGATAGGGAAAAAAACAGCCGCCTGCTTTCTGAACAGTGCAACCAATCGGCCAGCAATACTGCCAGCAGCGGCGTCGCCGGGAGCAAATAGCGCAAGGAGACATTTGCGCCAAGCGCAAAAACGGCAATCAACGACACCGTCCAGGCTAGGATGAACTGTCGCGCAGGACGTGGTGTGCAACTCGTCGCCGCGGATTTTTCCCGGGCGAACCATTCGACGGCGGTTGCGCTCCAGGGCAAAAAATTGAGGGCCAGAATGAGTACAAACAGAGGTGCGCGGCCGGCGACAAACCACCAATGGCCGTGTAAATTGCCCGTCACCTGGTCATTCAAGAAAACTTTTATTGCCAGCGCGCCTTGTTGCCAAAAAATGTAGCCGAACCAGGCTCCGACCAAAATGGCGGTGACCGCCAGGCTGGGCAGATGGATGATTTTTTTGACCGCGCGCCAGTCGCGCACCTGCCAACCGGCAAACGCCCAAGCGAACACCACAATTCCCGCGCCCAGCAATCCCTTGCTTAGCACCGCCCCCGCCGCCCCGCCGTAAGCCATCCAAAACGCGCTGGTGGCAAATTCCTCGAGCACAATCAATCGCAAGAAACCGTACGCGCTCAAGGTGATGAACAAAACCAGAAGCGCATCCGGCATGGAACGGATCGAGCACAGGAAAAACTGCGGGTGTGACAGCAGCACAACCGCAGCCAGCGACGCGGTGGCGACGCTGCTTGTCAACCGTCGTGCGAGCCGGTATGTCAGCCAAAGCGTTCCGCAACCGGCCAGCAAAAACGGCAGCCGCGAGGCGAACACACTAACGCCGAACATCCCATAACTTGCGGCGACCGACCAATAAGCCAATGGCGGTTTTTGAAAGCGCGCCTTCCCCGTGTCGGTTTGGGGCACGAGCCAATCACCGTGTTTCAGCATCATCAGTGCCCCATCGGTGTAGTGGCGCTCATCGGGATAATACAGCACGAACGTGGCGGCGAAAGGCAACGCCGCCAGTGCAAAAATCAAAATCAGAAAACCGATATTCAGGCCCAACTTCATCCGGTGTCCGGTTGGCAATATCGAAATCGTGGCGCCCTTTCCAGATTTTTCTGTCGGTTACGGCACGATTGGCGTAAAACCAATTCCATCCGCGATGCCAAACCTGAAGAAATTCGCTGTGGGAATTTTTTGGCTTTCGTTCGCCCTGGCCGGTGCGTGGGCCTACGCGACACTTGCGTTCCAGCGCGGCGAGCCGATTAATTCCGGCCATGTTCTCATCGCTGCGATTTGTACCTACGCTATTGGCTTCCGGTTTTATTCAAAGTGGATTGCGGCACGGGTGCTCGCGCTCAACGACCGCCGCGCCACACCGTGCGTGGTCCACGATGATGGTCGGGACTTCGTGAAAACGAACCGGTTCATTGTCTTCGGACACCATTTTGCGGCGATCGCCGGGCCAGGCCCGCTCGTCGGCCCGGTGCTCGCGGCGCAATTCGGCTACTTGCCCAGCGCCTTGTGGATTTTAATCGGGGCGGTGCTCGGCGGTACCGTGCAGGACTTTGTGATTTTGTTCTGCTCAATTCGGCGTGACGGCAAATCGCTCGCGCAGATGGTCAAGGAGGAATTGAATTCGCCGGCGGGTTTCATCGCGATGCTGGCCATCCTGGCGATCCTTGTGATTATGCTTGCCGTCCTCGCCCTCGTGGTGGTGAAGGTGCTCGCCGAGAGTCCGTGGGGTATTTTCACCGTCGGTGCGACCGTTCCCATCGCGTTGCTGATGGGTTGTTACTTGAGATTCATGCGCGTCGGCAAAGTTCTGGAGGCGTCGGCTTTCGGCATTGCGCTCCTGCTGCTGGCGGTGTGGGGTGGCAAACTCGTTTATTCGGGATTTCAAGTTCCTGAGATCGTGATGCGACCACTCGCTGCCGTCCACGCGTGGTTCAACTCCGAGCCACTTTCCAACTCGAGCAACCAACTCCTCATGTTGAAGGCCATTACCGTGGCATGGGTGATCATTGCTTACGGAGTGATCTCCAGCAGCCTGCCGGTGTGGCTGCTGCTCGCACCCCGCGACTACCTCAGCACATTCATGAAGCTCGGGACAATCTTCGCGCTTGCGTGCGGTATATTGTTGGTGCTGCCTAATCTTCAACTGCCCGCGCTCACGCAATTTACCAACGGGTCCGGCCTGGTCGTGGCCGGGAAGCTTTTCCCGTTCTGCTTCATCACTATCGCCTGCGGGGCGATTTCCGGTTTTCACACGCTCATCGCCAGCGGCACCACGCCGAAGATGATTACGCGCGAAGGCCATGCGCGGTACATTGGTTACGGCGCGATGTGTTGTGAATCTTTTGTTGCCATCATGGCGCTTATCGCCGCCTGCGCATTGGAGCCCGGTGTGTATTTCAGCATGAACGTCAAAGGCGATCCGGCTGCGACAGTGGCCCAGGTCAGTGCGCTCGGTTTCCCGGTAACCACCGATCACATGAATTCGCTGGCGGGCCAACTCGGTGAGAAAACGCTGTTTGGACGCACCGGCGGCGCGGCGACGCTGGCCGTAGGCATGGCGCAGATTTTTTCCGGAGTCACTAAAGGCCGGTGGCTCGACCTGTGGTACCACTTCGCCATCATGTTCGAGGCGTTGTTTATCCTGACGACTGTGGATGCCGGCACTCGCGTCGGTCGCTATTTGATTCAGGGCATCCTCGGCCGCGTCTGGAAACCGCTCGGTGACCGCAGGAATTACCGCGTGGTTCCCATCGCCGCCGCCTTGATGGTCGGCGCCTGGGGATATTTTCTGATTCAAGGCGTGCGCGACCCGCTGGGCGGCATCAACTCGCTCTGGCCGCTGTTCGGTATTGCCAACCAGATGCTCGCCGCCATCGCGCTATGCCTGGCCACAACGATCATTTTGAAAATGCAACTCGGGAGAGATGGCGTGCCGCCGTCCCAAATTGAAAACCAAACAGCAGAAGGTTGGGGACAGCGACACGCTGTCCCTCCCAAATCAGGCCAGCCGGCACTCGCTCTCATTACTTTGATTCCACTTGTCTGGCTGGTGGCGGTAACCTTCACGGCAGGCGTGCAGAAAATCTGGCATCCGGATCAGCGCATCGGGTTTTTGGCGCAGGCGCAAACATTGGCGGGGCAAGCGCCCGATTTGCAACGGACACTGGAGAACGCGCGAAACAGGGGTGATGCGATGGCGATTGACGCTGCCAAAAAGGCGTTGCAAGCAAACAACACGCTACATTTTAATAACGTTCTCGATGCCGTGGTCGCCGGAATTTTCCTGGTACTCGTCTCGGCAATTATTTTCCTGAGCGTGCGGGAGTGGATTCTGTTGTTGTCGAAGCGCAAGCCGGCGGTGTTGCATGAAACCGAGCCGGTCTGGCTGCCGGATTATGCGCAGAAAGAAACCGGTCCCAATCTGCACACGGCAGCCGGGGCGGCGGCGATTTCCCTGGCATTGGCCAGGGAATTGTCCGGCGAATCTCATTTGGAACGCGCACACCAGCAGGCACGGGCGGTCTGCAAATGCCATCCGGCGAGCGCGCAACAGATTTACGTTGAAGTTACGGAACAACGGTTTAATGGTGTACGGCGGTGTTGCTGACAAAACATGAAAATCGGTTTATTGGGCGGTTCATTTGACCCCGTTCACTTCGGTCATCTGCTGGTGGCACAGGCGGCTGTGGAAGAACTGGTTTTGGACCGGCTGTTTTTCATTCCGGCGGCACAGTCTCCGTTCAAGCCGGGAAACGAGCCTGCTCCCGCACCCGTTCGCCTGCAATTGCTCCGGCTCGCGCTCGCCGGCAGAACGAATTGCGAAATTGACGAGCAGGAAATCCGGCGCGCTGGCATTTCCTACACGATCGAAACCGTGCGCGATTACACACGGCGATTCCCGCACGCAGAGTTGTTTTATCTCATCGGGGCGGACAACGTAGGGAAACTCAACGAATGGCGTGATGCCAGTGAATTGGCCGGACTTGCCGAATTTGTTGCGATTCCGCGCCCGGGCGGGGTGGCGGCCAATTTCCCGCCCCCATTTCGCGGACGAAGCCTCAAAGGTTTTCCACTGGGCGTGTCGTCGTCAGAAATACGCGCGCGGGTGAAGGCAGGTCTGCTGATTGATTCTCTCGTGCCGCCACCTGTGGCGGAGGCGATTCGCACTGCCAGGATCTACGTTTGAAAACTTCCGAACCCGAAGCGTAAACAAAGCTGAAAAGATTATCCGTGTCATCCGCGTAATCCGCGGTTAGATTTAATCCGGCAATTATGGATTCGAGAAAACTTGCCCGGCTTTGCCGCGAGTTTGCGGACAATAAAAAGGCGGAAAACATCGTCATCCTCGACGTGCGCAAATTGTCGTCGGTGACGGATTATTTCGTCATCGCGTCCGGCACGAGCGAACCGCACTTGCGCGCCATCGTGGATGAAATCACCGACCGGCTGCGCGAAGAGCACGGCGCGCGCCCGCGCGCGGTGGACGGCACGGTGCACGGCGCGTGGGTGGTGTTGGATTATTTTGACGTGATTGTCCACATCATGCGACATGACATCCGCGAACATTACGATTTGGAGGGTCTCTGGGGCGATGCACCGCGAGTGCGGCCTGGGAAGCAAGCCGCGGCGAAAAGATGAACCGACCCTGCGCAGGCGCAGAAAATTATCTGATCTTCGACCAGGATGCGCTTCACCTGCCCACGGGTTTATTGAGACTTCGCCGGAATCTCGTTTGCCGCTTTTACCATTTCCTCCAGCAACTTTTTGAAATCCTCCAGCCCGGTGGCCGGGATAATGATATTATCGCGTCGTCCACCGACGTCCTCGGTGATGCGCAAGAACTTTCCGCGCGGATTCTCCTTGAGGGTGAAAATAAAGGTCTTGCGCTCAATCTGCACCTGTCCGGATTTCAGTGTATCTTCGTTGACCGGCGGCCGCGGCTGGCTGAAAGGCCGCCCGCCGAAGGGTGATGGTCGCTCATTTGAGATCATAATTTCCCGCTGAAGACGCCCGCAGCGCCCAATCCAGCTCTAATGGAATTTCAGCGACAACGGTATTTTGTCAACTGGCAAAATGGCGACGGACCCGGCCGCAACTTGGGAAATTCGCCGCCTGCTGCGTTGCGAAATGATTATAACTGTTTGACTACAAGATGTTTGCCGCCAGTTCGGCTAATTCGGACCTTTCGCCCTTCTGTAATTCGATGTGCCCGGCGATAGCCTCGCTACGGAACCGGCTGACGACGTAATTGAAGCCATTGGATGATGAGTCCACGTAAGGATTGTCTATCTGATACGGGTCGCCCGTGAAGACGATCTTCGTGCCGCTGCCGACGCGCGTGATGATGGTTTTGGCCTCGAGCGGCGTCAGGTTCTGCGCCTCGTCAATAATCATGAACTGGTTGGCGATGCTGCGTCCGCGGATGTAGCTCAACGCCTCGACAACGATGCTGCCGGAGCGCATCAGGTCGCCGCTGCGGCGATGGTCATGGCCCATGTTGAGGTCACTCAACATTTCCAGCGCGTCGTGAATCGGTTGCATCCAGGGCGCAAGTTTTTCTTCAAGTGAACCGGGTAAAAATCCGAGTTCCTTGCCCATGGAAATGGTCGGACGCGCAACCACGAGCCGGCGGAATTCGCGGTCGAGCACGGTGCGTTTTAACCCGGCGGCCATCGCCAGCAAGGTTTTTCCCGTGCCGGCCTTGCCCATGAGCGTGACGAGCTTGACGCGGTCGTCCAACAGGGCATCGAAGGCAAAATGCTGCTCACGGTTGCGGGGTTTGATGCCCCACACACCTTCGCGACTGTCAATGATGGGCACCAGCTTTTGGCCGGTAACGTCCACTTTGGTCAGTGCAGTGCGTTTAGGATTGGTTTCGTCAGTGAGCGTGCAATATTCGTTTGGAAAATATCTTCTACTGGTGCCGAGTGCGAGTTCCCCTTTGGCGCGGAAGGCAGCCATTTTGTCCGTGCCAACCGACATTTCCATCATGCCGGTGTAAAGGTCGGTGATGGACACGCGGTCAGTTTCGTAATCTTCGGCCTGCAACCCGAGCGCATCGGCTTTGATGCGGAGATTGATGTCCTTGCTGACGAGGATCGTCGGATTTTTCGGCTGCGATTTCTGGATGGTGGCGGCAAGCGAAAGAATCCGGTTGTCCACGGTGTTGCCGTTGAAATGGCCGTCGCCATTGACATGTCCGTTCTTCTGAAACGCGATTTTCAATTTTCCGCCGTTGGGCAGTTTGACGCCCTCGCTCAGGCTGCCGTCGCCGCGGAAACCATCGAGCATTCGTGATACGGTGCGGGCGTTCTGGCCCAGTTCAGTGGATTCCCGCTTGAAACGGTCAATTTCCTCGATGACCTCGATGGGTATCAGGACGTGATTGTCCTCAAAGCTCAGCAGCGATTGCGGATCATGCAGGAGGACATTGGTATCAACGATGTAATTCTTCACAATTCAAAAATGAAATATCAAAAGGGCGGAGGGGGGGAGGAGGCTGATTGCCGGTTTACCGCCGTTATTTTATTTTACTTTGTTCCTTTTTAATCGGCTTACGCGCCGATGCCAGTCTGCGAGATGATTATGCGCCGACGGCAATCTATAATGGCCCGAGTAGAGAAAATTTTCAAGCATTCCGAACAGATCAAAATCCACGAAATGCGGGCAGTCTCCCAATAAAAACGGATGATGTGCCGCCATTTCCTCGAACGGCACCAGGCCCTGCTCCAGCCGCTTCAGCCATTCGCCCTGTTGCTTGCGCCATTGGTCAATGCAGCCACGCCCGAACTTACGCTCCTTGAACCGCAGAAAGTCGAGTTGATCGGCCGGCGGCACGTTTTCCCGCCAGTAAATGTCGTTCAGCCGGAACGTCGCGCCTTCAATTTCATTTTCAATACAGCGCCAAAGAATTGATTGGACGCCTTCCCGTTCGAATGGGAACAGGCCGAGCTGGAATTTCGCGTCAAGATATTTGGCGATGACCTGCGAATCGTCGTTGAGTTCGAACACGACCGTCTTCCCGTCTTTGATGACCGGCACGCCGTAGTAACGCTGCTTCGTTAATTTCCAGACGAGGGAACGGTTTTGATTCGGGATGTTAACGATCTTGAAGCCGGCATCGGCGAATTCCAGGATGCGGCGCTGGACGATGCAATACGGGCTCCAGGGGAATTGAATCAGTTCTATCATGTCGCAATCACTGACGCTTTTTCTGCACTCTAGGACCCGTTCCCAGTGGTGACAAGCGGAAAGCCGCCAAACAACCCTATCCCATGGCCACAGCCCCAACGTCAACCGGCAGCGAAATGCGCACGACGCCGGCTTTGCCGGATTGTGGCGGAACGATTTCCAGTTTGCCGTGGTGCGTTTCGATAATCTTCCGGCTGACGGTCAACCCGAGCCCCAGCCCGACATTGCGTGTGGTGAAGAAGGGCGAGGGCGCCTGCCGGGCAGTCTCCGTGGTGAAACCGGTGCCATTGTCCTGCACCTCAATTTGCAGGTCCCGATGGCTGTTGTCGCCTTCCGTGTGCAACTTCACATCAATCTTCGGCTCCTTGGGATTGGCTTGCAGGGCATTGAGCATGACCTCGGCGAGGGCATGCTTCAAGGCGGCACGGTCGCCGGTGACGACAGCGGGTTTGCCCCGGTTCTCGCAATGCAATTGTGCGGTCTCGACGGGTTGGTGCTGGCGCGCTTCCTGATAGGCTTCCTCAATGAGCGGCTCAACCGGGAAGGCTTGCGGCTCAACCTGTCCATCCCGCGCGAGAAAACGCATCTGATTGATAAGCCGCGTGACCCGACGCACGCCATCGGTCAACGCATGGTCAAGCGATTTGCGGAATTCGGCGTCCCGGTATTTTTCGGCAAGCAACTGCTGGTGCGTCGAGAGCGGCACCATTGCGTTGCCGATCTCGTGTGCCAGGCGGTCGGCCATGGACTTGACCAGCCGAAGATTGGCCGTTTCGATTTCCAGCCGCCGCAACTGATCGCTCTGGCTTAGGTCTTCCGCGGTCAGCAGCGCGGAAACGGGGGCGGAGGCTTCCGGCCGCTGAAATGGAACGACACTGACGTTATAAACCGTGCCGGGCGAATTTTCCGGCTCGAATTTGAACGGCCCGACGGCCGCGCCAGTCCGCAAAACCTGATATATTTTCGCTCCGAGCGATTGCGGCAAATCGGTGAATTCCAGTTCGCCTCCTCGTTGGTTTTTCCGGCCGAAATGCCGGCGGGCGGCCTTGTTGGCGTGAAGCATTTTCAGATCGCTACCCACCACGATGCACGCGCTGCTGAGCTCGCGTAACACGTCGGTCATCATCTCGTGGTTGGCGACCAACTGGTCGTACAGCCAGATGTTGCGAAGCGCCAGCCCAACCTGCTCGAGTAAATGGAAAATCAACTCCAGCTCTTCATTGGCCAGCGGTTCGCCGGTGACGCGGCCGTCGAAAACGGCGACGCCGACAATGGTTTCGCGGTCGAGGATCGGCACGGCGATTTGCGCGCCGAGTAGTTCAAATTCCTTCTGCGTTCCGACATCCGCTCGCGCCTCTTCGCTCTGGCGGCGCAGAATCCGGCCCAGGTTCGTCAGTTGGGCGCCGATGCCGGAATCGGATGACAATTCAAAATGTTCGAGCAGCCCCGGCGCGATGCCGATGCCAGACACCGGTCGGAAGCAACGGCCCTTTTCTGCCGAAGGCGGGTCAACCACGGGTGAATGGGGGCGGTCCAGGAAAATCGCGGCGCGATTGACGCTGAGGGTTTCGCGCACGAAAAGCAGGAATTGCTTGAGCATCAGCTCGGCGTTGAGCGAATGCATGAGGATGGAGGAAAAATCGCGCAGCATCCCGAGGGTTTGCGTCCTGCCAACTGACCGCGGCGCGGATGGTTCCATGGTTCGGGGAGCCGGTAGCGATGCGGGCATGGGCGGCGGCGCTTGTGTTCCGCGTTGCGGCGCGGCCCATAAACGGTCCAAAAGTTCGCTGAGCAGCCGGGTGCGTACGGGCTTGGTCAGAACGTGCGTGACGCCCTGCAGGTAGGCCTCCTCTTCCCATTCGGATTTCCGGCCGGCGGTGTAGGCGATGACAGGGCACTTGGCGTCAAGCCGGCGAAGCTTCTCAATGGCCCAAATGCCTTGCACGCCAAGGAGTTCCAAATCAAGAACGCACGCTCCCGCCAGGCCGTGCGCCAGCAGCGGCTCGGCTTCCTGTACGTCGGCACGATGAACGACACGATATTGTTCCGGGCTGAGACCCGCACGAATCGTTTCGGCGAAATCCGGATGCGCAGCCAATACCAAAATCGTTTTCATCGCGCTGCCGTTCCAAATGGACCAAACCTGTTCACGGTTGGCGTCACTAGCGCCGCATTATGCCCGGCTCCCCATTTCAGGTCAAATCATTATTGGCCAACGGCTAGCGACAAAAATTGCCGGGAAACAGGCAATTTTCAGGAAGTCCCGATCTCCTTATTCCGACGAAATCAATTTTTCCCACAATTCCTCGTTGAGGAGGACTTTTTGGAGAAACTCCTGTTCGCTGGGGTGCGCGGTGTGTTCGGGATTGAGCGGGAGGGTGATGGTAAAGGTGGTGCCATGGCCAGGCTGGCTTTTAGCATCAATCCTTCCGCCGTGGTGGTAAACAATAAAGAAACAGGCCATCAGGTGAATGCCATATTCGGACGGCGTGTCACTTCGCACGACAAAAGGATCAAATACGACGCG
>Ga0335080_10008509_pt1 | contig 10696 bp, 7 predicted proteins | sample Lox_Sample_34_FD_206720 | JGI IMG/M metagenome (GOLD analysis project Ga0335080, IMG submission 206720) | Soil microbial communities from Loxahatchee National Wildlife Refuge, Florida, United States - Lox_Sample_3.4 | ecosystem: Environmental > Terrestrial > Soil > Wetlands | place: USA: Florida...
AGCAATACAATCGGTCCGTAGTACCAGAATGGCTGCCGGTGGTGAAATATCGGCGTCGCATAGCGCTCGACATTGTGCTGCCACAGGAAGACGCGCAGGAAGTCCGGATTGCGCGCGGCGCACAGCGCGTACCACGGTATCGCGACCAAGCCGGCGGCGAGGATGGCGATCGGATGCACCAGCCGAATCGCAGCGCGCCATTGCCTCGTCGCCAGCGCCCAAATCGCCACGGCTCCTCCCGCCAGAATGATCGCGGCGGGGCCCTTTGCCAGAACCGCGAGGCCGAGGAATCCGCCGAGAAGAGCCAGCGGCAGGGAATCGGTTCGCGCTCCCACATCCGAGATGGCGGTTGGGCGCAAGCCACCCGCATCACGAAGGATCGACGCGGAACATGCCATGGCGGCCACAAGCGAAGCGGTAAACAGCATGTCCGGAGTCGCGCCGCGCGCAAATCCGATCGCTGCGACGCTTGTGGCGAACAGCACGGGCGCCAGCAAGACGGGGCTCGAAAGGGAATCGACGTCGCCGCCGTAGTGCTTTTTCGCCAGCCATCCGGTCGCGATCGCGGTTCCGAGCGCGGCAATAGCAGACGGCAACCGCGCCGCCCATTCGGCCGGCAACTTGAGCAGGAATCCGACGGCCGCCGCCCAGTAGTAGAGCGCGGGCTTCTCGAACCACGGCGTGCCGTACAAGCGCGGCGTTATCCAGTCACCTGTCTCCGCCATCGCGCGAGCGATCCACACGTAGCGCGGCTCATCGGGGCCGGTCAGCCCAATCGCGCCCAAATTGCCGAACAGGCAGACAGCGATCGCCACGGAAGACACGGGCAGTGTCCAACGCGATTTGCGTGTGAGCGTTTCGTTCAAGGCGGGACGAGTCTAGCATCGGCCGATTCAATTTGAACTTCCTAACCTATAATGGCCGCGATGCGGGAATCGCTTGAGTATGCCGCCGCGTGGATCGGGATCAAATTTCTGGGACTCTTGCCGAGAGCCGCGGCGCGGTCTGTGGGCGCCACCTTTGCCGCAGCCGCCTACACGCTGCGACCTCGACTTCGACGAGCGGCCATGTTCAACCTCCGGCTCGCATTTCCCGATTGGACGGACGCGAGGCGCCGTAGCGCCGTTCGGGGGATGGTCCGGCAGATCGGATGGATGGCCGGCGAATTCTCGCAGTTCCCGAAATACACTCGAGGAAACATCAACCGAGTCGTCACCGTGGATGGCTTCGAGAATTTCGACGCCGCGCGCCAACGCGGCAAGGGCGTGCTTTTCCTTACCGGCCACATGAGCGCATGGGAACTCGCGCCGTTCGCGCAGGCGATCTCCGGCTATCCGCTTCATTTCCTGGTACGGCCCATTGCGAATCCACGAGTCGACGCGCTGATCAATAGCTATCGCTGCCGGTCGGGGAATCAGCCTATCGAGAAAAACCGCTCCGCGCGCGCCATCCTGAAGATTCTTGCCGACGGAGGAACGGTCGGCGTTCTCGCCGACCACAACACGGATATCGAAGAAAGCGTTTTCGTCGATTTCTTCGGCGTTCCGGCGTCGACGACCTCGGGCCTCGCGCGCATCGCGTTGCGCACCGATGCCGCGGTCGTCCCGGGCTTTCTGTTCTGGGATCCCGGAGGCCGGAAGTATTGCCTTCAGTTCCAGCCGGCCGTGGAACTTGCGCGCGGCGGAGACGAAGAAGCCGACGCAATCGAAAACACGGCGCGCTTCACCAAGGTGATCGAGGATTTCGTCCGCGCGCACCCGGATCAATGGCTCTGGGTTCACCGGCGGTGGAAGACGCGGCCGCCGGGCGAAAAGCCGCTGTATCCATCGTGACCGCGCCAGGAAAGAGGGAACCATGACTCGCAGCGCACGCGAAGTTGCCGACTACCTCGGAGCGACGCTTCAAGGGGACTCGGATGTGGAGATTTCCGGAGTCGCGAGCCCGGGCCGCGCGCAGGCGGGTGACCTGATCTATCTCGACTCGCCGCGACACGAAGACCGTATCGTGAAGTCCGCGGCGAAATGCGTGCTCGCGCGGCCCGGCGCGCGCCTGGCGACCAAGACCGTGCTCGAAGTGGCCGATCCGAAGTTCGCTTTCGTGAAAGCGGCGCACTGGCTCCGCCCTGAGAGCGAACGGCTGGCTGCGGTGCACGCGACCGCCATCATTGGGCCGGACACGAGAATCGCCGCCCGAGTGTCGATCGGTCCGTATGTCGTCATCGAAGAAGGATCGGAAATCGGCGCTGGCACGGCCATCGAAGCGTTTTGCTTTGTCGGCCGCGGCTCGCGCGTGGGAGAGAGTTGCAGACTTCATCCGCGCGTCACTCTGTACCCCGGTGCCCAGCTTGGCAATCGCGTCGAGATTCATGCGGGTTCGGTGATCGGGGCGGACGGCTTCGGTTACGTCTTCGGCGAGGGCCGCCACTGGAAGTTCCCGCAAATCGGCAGCGTAACGATCGGCGACGACGTCGAGATCGGCGCCAACTCCACGGTCGATCGAGGCTCACTCGACGCCACCGAGATTTCGCGCGGAGTCAAGATCGACAACCTTGTCCAGATCGCGCACAACGTGCACGTCGGCGAACATTCGATCCTCGCCGCGCAAACCGGAGTCTCCGGCAGCAGCACGATCGGAAGGGGCGTCATCGTGGCCGGGCAGGTGGGCATCGGGGATCACTGTACTCTCGAAGACGGCGCCGTCGCCGGCGCGCAAGCCGGGATTCCCACGGGCAAAACGATTCGCAGCGGACAAACGGTTTGGGGCACGCCGGCGCGGCCCCTGGAAAAGTTCAAACAGCAATACGCTTGGTTCGCACGCCTGCCGGAGCTGGCGGCTCGTGTCCGGCGGTTGGAGGAGCCGTCGGCGAAGTGACCTGCAGGTCCGGCTGCAACCCTGCCCTTTTTTCGTCAGGCCCGTGCCGCCGGGGCAGCCGTATGCTTCGGGCCGCCATCTCATGATCTGGAAAAGAATCGAAATGCCGCCTTTTCAGTTGACCCGGGGTAGGTATACGAAAGATAATAATACGACAGCGTTCCGTAACTGCCTGTATTACTGGGAGATGGGCTGTCGACCCAGGCAAAGGGCGAAAAGCCTGAATTCCGCTGCCGAGTGACTACTTCCGTTTGAGGGGGCATGGCACCAGAAGCCAAGTTGCGCTGGGAATCGACCAACACCGCGGGCGCGCACGGCGCCGCGACGGCAGCCCGCCGCACGACAGACTCGCCCCTGGAACAGGCCGTAAGCCGCACGGTCAAGTGGCTGTTGTCCAGCCAGAGCCAGGAAGGCTACTGGTGGGGTGAGCTCGAAGCGGATACCACCCTCGAATCCGACTACATTCTCTACCTGCATGTGCTCGGCGAACTCGATTCACCCAAGACCGCCAAGCTCGCCAAATACATCCGCGACCGCCAGCAGCCCGACGGCGGTTGGAACATCTTCTACGGCGGGCCCTCCGAGCTGAACGCGACGATCAAGGCCTGGGTCGCGTTGCGCCTGGCGGGCGATGCGTCCGGCTCCGATCATCTCCAGCGGGCCCGTGCCAGGATCCACGCGCTCGGCGGCCTGGAAGAAGCGAACTCCTATACGCGCTTTTACCTTGCGATGGTCGGCGCCATCGGGTGGAACTTTGTGCCCGCGATTCCTCCGGAAATGATGCTTCTGCCGGACTGGTTCCCGATCAATCTCTACGAAATGTCTTCCTGGACGCGCGGCATCGTGATCCCCCTGGCGATCGTTTACGCGCACAAGCCGGATTGGCGTTTGCCCGAAGGCGTCACGGTCGATGAGCTCTTCGTGAAACCCGGCCGCCGGCCTTCGTCGCTCGATTGGGACGCGCGCATCGTCTCCTGGAAGAACTTCTTTTTGGCGATGGGGCGCGCCGTCCGTGTCTACGAGCGTCTCACCTGGCTCCCGTTCCGCAGGATCGCCCTGGCGCGCGCGCGCAACTGGATGTTGGAACGTCTCGAGCGCAGCGAAGGTCTGGGCACGATCTATCCCGCGATGATGAATTCGATCTTCGCGCTGCACGCCGAGAACCAAGACACCAGCGATCCGCTCCTCGCCCGCGAAATCGATTTCCTGGCGCGCTACGAGATCGAGGAAGGCGACACCTTGCGAGTGCAGCCCTGCATCTCGCCGCTCTGGGACACGGCCATCGCCATGGTCTCGCTGGAGGAAGCCGGGCTCGATCCGTCGCATCCTTCGCTGCTGACCGCCGCGCGCTGGCTGGTGGAGAATCAGATTCTCGGTCCCGGCGACTGGCAGGTGAAGAACAAGAAAGCCCCGCCGGGGGGCTGGGCCTTCGAGTTTCGCAACGACTTCTATCCCGACGTGGACGACACGGCGTTCGTGCTGATGGCGCTCTGCCGCGTCGAGGATCCCGAATCCGTGCGCCTGCGCGCCTCGATTCGCCGCGGCTTGGCTTGGCTCGTCAGCATGCAAAACGCGGACGGCGGGTGGGGCGCGTTCGATCACGAGAATAATCTCGAGTTCTTGAACAACATTCCCTTCGCCGATCACAACGCCATGCTCGATCCATCCACGGCGGACGTGACCGCTCGCGCTCTGGAATGCCTGGGCCACATGGGCTGGCCGGCCACGCATCCCCTCGTCGAGCGCGGGAACGCGTTCGTTCGTCACGAGCAGGAAAAGGATGGTTCCTGGTTCGGGCGGTGGGGCGTGAACTACGTCTACGGAACCAGCGGCGTCCTGCGCGCTCTGGAAACCTTGGGCCTGCGCTCCTCGAACGAGGCGAAGCGTGCCGCCGAATGGCTCCGGTCCGTGCAGAATTCCGACGGCGGCTTTGGCGAATCGATCCTGTCCTATTACGATCCGTCCCTGAAGGCAAAGGGGAAGAGCACGGCTTCGCAGACGGCTTGGGGGTTGATTGGCCTGCTCGCGGCTGTGCCTCCGGACGATCCGGCCGTCGAACGCGCGGTCGGCTGGCTCGTCGAGCACCAGAACGAAGATGGCACCTGGGACGAGCCGGACTTCACCGGCACGGGCTTCCCGAAGGTTTTCTACCTGAAATATCACCTGTACCGGATCTCATTCCCGCTTTACGCGCTCGCCCGCTATGATAACCTGCGCAACGGACGCGAGAGGCATATCGGTGTGCGCGTCTCAGCCGATGATCTGCCATTGGCTCGCGAGAATTGATCGCTTCGGCGAATCAGACTGGCCGTAACCTATGACCACGCTCGTCACGGGCGCCACCGGCTTTCTGGGAAACCACGTTGCCCGCCAGCTCGTCTTCGCCGGCCACTCCGTCCGGATACTCGTGCGCGCGACGAGCAATCTCGCTTCCCTGGAAGGATTGAACGCGGAGCGCGCCGTAGGGGACCTGCAGGACATGGCGTCTCTCGACCGGGCCATGAGGGGCGTGCGCCGCGTCTATCACGTGGCCGCCGATTATCGCCTGTGGTCGCGGAATCCCGACGAGATCTACGAATCGAATGTCGCGGGCACCCGCCGCCTGCTCGAAATCGCAGGCCAGGCCGGCGTCGAGCGCGTGGTCTATACGAGCACGGTCGCCACAATCGTCGTTCCCACGCACGGCCCGGCGCTGCCGAATGAAGAGACGCGAGCGACCGTCGATCAGATGATCGGCCACTACAAGCGCTCGAAATTCCTGGCTGAGCTCGAAGCGATCAAGGCGGCCGCGGCGGGAGTTCCTGTCGTCATCGTCAATCCCACGGCGCCGGTCGGTCCCGGCGACTGGAAGCCCACGCCGACCGGCCGCATCATCGTCGACTTCCTGAATGGCAGGATGCCGGCGTACGTGGACACGGGCCTCAACGTCGTCGCCGTCGAGGATTGCGCGGCTGGCCACCTGCTGGCCGCGGAAAAGGGCCGCATCGGCGAACGCTACATCCTCGGCGGCCGCAACATGACGCTGAAACAGATTCTCGGCGCGCTGTCTGCCATCACTGGCCGCCCGGCTCCGCGCTTGCGCCTGCCTCATGCCGTTGCCCTCGCGGCCGGATACGCGGACGAATTCTTTGCGCGTCTCACCGGGCGCGAGCCCCACATTCCGGTCGAGGGGGTGAAGATGTCGCGCCATCGCATGTTTGTGGAGAGCGACAAGGCGGAGCGCGAACTCGGCTACCGGGCGGGCTCCGTCGAGGCCGGGCTCGAGCGCGCCGTGCGCTGGTACGTCGATCATGGGCATGTGCGGGGCGCTGGAACAAAACGGCTTGCGCACGCGCAAGCGGCGTAGCTTTTTGATACTCTATACGGGGACTTTCATACGATTTCTCGTTCCCGGTGTTCGTACTCAGGTTTTAGCTCGGCATCATAACGGGGGAGCGTGCCCCCGATAGCGGAATCACGATTTATCCGGCATTTGATTGTTATATGAAAGTCCTCATTACATTTGCGCTCGCAAATGAATTTGCGCCGTGGCGCAAGCTGCGGCCCTTTCGCTCGCAGGAGCTGGGAGGCGCGGATTCCTTCGTCGCGGACATCGGCGGCGCGCAAGTCCACGTCGTGCTAACGGGTGTAGGCACGAAGAACGCCGGAGATGCCGCATCCGCCGTTATCGGGAGTGAATCCGAAAGCCTTGGTTTCTGCGTATCCGCTGGACTGGCGGGAGCGCTGCGGCCGGCCTATGGGATTGGCCAGGTGCTTGTGGCACGGGCTGTGGCGCCCCCGGTGCCGCAAGGCGGCGGAGCCGGATCCGAAATTCTCTGCAGCGAAGCGCTCGTTGCGTTCGCGACGGAACACGGAGCGACGGCGGTGGATCGCTTTCATACATCCGGGCGCGTGATCGCTCGCGCCGAGGAAAAGCGGCATCTCGGGCAGAGCGCTGATGCTGTGGAGATGGAGAGTTTCGAAATTCTCAAAGAAGCGGGAGCCTCCGGCATTCCTGCAGTCGCGATTCGCGCCATCAGCGACACTGCCAACGAAGAGTTGCCGCTCGACATGAGCCGTATCTTCGGCGACCGGGGCCAGGTGAGCCTCTCCGGTGTCGTCGCCGAAGTCGCACGCCATCCGAAGTCTTTGCCCGGCCTCCTGAAGCTTGGTCAGCAAAGCAAACTTGCCGCGGAGTCCCTGGCGCATTTTCTCGACCGCTATGTTTTGAGCGTGATCGAGCGCTCCAGGGATCTCCACGTATCAGCGGCGGTCGCATCATGAGCCAAACCATCACGCAGATCGGCTCGCACGAACCGGGTCGCGCCGGCAACGGCCTGATGCGCGCGGGTGTCTATCGCGGCATAGGCCGCGTTGTGGTGGAGGACGTACCGGTCCCGCAGATCGGCGCTGGCGAGGTCCTGTTTCGCGTCGCCGCCTGCGGCATCTGCGGCACGGACATCAAGAAGATCCAGCACGGGTTCATCAATCCGCCCCAGATTCTCGGCCACGAGCTCGCTGGCACCGTCGTCCAGGCCGGTGCGGGCGTCACGAAATTCAAGCCCGGCGACCGCGTGGTCAGCTTCCATCACATTCCCTGCGGAAGCTGTTTCTACTGTGAGAAGCGGCTCTACTCGCAGTGCGCCGACTACAAAAAAGTCGGCCTCACCGCCGGGTTCGATCCCTCGGGCGGCGGATTCGCGCAGTACGTTCGCGCCATGCCCTGGATTGTCGAGCGCGGCATGATGGCCGTGCCGCCGGACGTCACCTTCGAGGAAGCCGCCTTCGTCGAGCCCGTGAACACCGCCTTGAAGGCGGTTCGCAAAGCGCGCGTCGCTGCGGGCGAGACGGTTCTCATCGCCGGCCAGGGGCCGATCGGCATGCTTCTCACCGTCCTGGCCAAGCGCGAAGGCGCAAACGTCTTCGCCAGCGATCCCATGGCCGCGCGCCGGGAGGCCGCCCTGCGCTTTGGTGCCTCCGAAGCGTTCGATCCTTCGAACGCCAATCTGCTCGACGAGATGCGCCGCCGCACTGCTGGACGCGGCGCCGACGCCGTGCTGCTCGCCGTGCCCAACCCGGCATTGGTCCCCGAAGCCCTGGGTATCGCCCGGCCGGGCGGTCGCGTGCTACTGTTTGCACATAACGATCCCGTGCTCCAGCTTCAGTTTCCAGCGGCTGCCGTCGGAATCGAGGAGAAGGAAATTCTGGGCAGTTACAGCGCTTCCGTGGGCGATCAGGAAGAAACCGCGCGCCTGGTTTTCGGCGGGGAGATGCCGCTCCGCGAAATGATCTCGCACCGATTTCCTCTCGAGCGCATCGCGGAGGCTCTGGAATTGGCGGCGCGCCCGAAACACGATACGCTTAAGGTGATCATCACGCACGCATGAGCAAGACCGAGAAAAACGGGCACATGACGGCGGCGGTTCTCTACGGCTCGGAGAACGTCAAGATCGAGCGCGTGGATATCCCCGAGCTGTGTCCCGACGACGTTCTCGTGCGCGTCGAAGTCGCTCTGACCTGCGGTACCGACTTGAAAGTCTGGAAGCAGGGGTTCCACGAGCGCATGATCCAGCCGCCCGCGCTTTTCGGTCACGAGCTCGCGGGAACCATCGAGGACAAAGGCCGGGCCGTCAACGGCATCGTGCGCAAGGGCATGCGCGTCGTGCCGTCCAACTCCGCTCCGTGCAATCAATGCTTCTTCTGCCGCAAAGGTCAGCCGAATCTTTGCGAGGATTTGCTTTTTAACAACGGCGCCTACGCCGAATATATCCGCATTCCCGGCCGAATCGTTCGCGAGAACATGCTCGAAATCCCGGATAGCGTCTCGTTTCTGGACGCCGCGATCGTCGAGCCCCTCGCCTGCGTTCTGCGCGGCGTGCATGAGACCGGCATCCATCCCGGCGACACCGTTGTCGTGATCGGTTGCGGCCCTATTGGTCTCAAGTTCATTCGTATCCTTTCGACGCGCCACGTGCGCGTCATCGCCGTCGGGAAGCGTGACAGCCAGATGCGCGCCGCCGAGCGCCTGGGCGCCGTCGCCGCCTACGACGTTTCCAAAGTCGACGACCCCGTCGCGCTCGTCAAGCAATTGACCGACGGCGGCCGCGGCGCCGATGCCGTGATCGAAGCCGTCGGCCGGGCCCAGACCTGGGGGTGGGCTCTACAAATGGTTCGCAAGGGCGGCACGGTCAACTTGTTCGGCGGATGCCCGCGGGGCACCGAGGTCAAGATTGATCCGGGCGCGCTGCACTACTCGGAGATCAGCATCAAGTCGACGTTCCATCATACGCCTCGATTTATTCGCGAGGCGCTCGACACGGTCGTGCGCGGCGAAATCCGCGCGAGCGATTTCATTACCGGCGAAGTGCCCCTGGCCGAGCTGCCGGAGGTCTTCGAGCAGATGAAGAATCGCAACGGCGAATTGAAGACGGCGATCATTCCCTAGACCGCGGCGCCGCGGACTTGCCGGGACATCGACTCCAGATAACTCAGTAGACGCCAGAAACTGTTTTTCTCATGCTGCCGACGCCCGAACTCGAAATCGCCCGCCACTTGCCGCCCTTCGGCTGCAGCGCCGAGGAAGCGCAGCGCTACACGCGCTGGCTGGCGACGCACCACTATGAGAATTTCGGCGTGGTCTCCTGGCTTCTTCCGCGCGACCTGCATCAGCACTTCTACAACGTCTACGCCTACTGCCGATGGTCGGATGACCTCGGCGACGAAATCCACGACGCGAACCGCTCCCTCGAGCTCTTCCGCGCCTGGGAAGAAGATCTGCGCCACTGCTGGCGCCACGGCGAGCAACCTCAGCATCCGGTTCTGATCGCCTTGCGCGAAACCGTCCGCGAAAAGCATACGCCGCTCAAGCTTTACGTCGACCTTCTGCGAGCTTTTCGCCAGGACCAGAAGGTCCACCGCTATCAGACCTGGGACGCCGTGCTCAACTACTGCGTCTACTCCGCGAATCCGGTGGGGCGCCTCGTGCTCCATCTGTGCGGATACCGCGACGAGGACCGTCAGAAGCTTTCCGACTACACCTGCACCGCTCTTCAGCTCGCGAACTTCTGGCAGGATGTCGGCCGCGACCTCGAAAAAGGCCGCATCTACATCCCGCTCGACGAGCTTCCGAAGCACGGCCTGACCGAAGACGACATCGTCAACCGGCGTTTCGATTCCCGCTACATCTCGCTGATGAAGGCGCTGATTTTTCGAACCCGCGAACTCTTTGCCCTGGGTTTGCCTCTCGCGGACAAAATCGATGGCCGCCTCCGCATCGATATCGAGCTCTTCAGCCGCGGCGGCCTCGCGATCCTCGATGCCGTCGAATCGTCGGGTTACAACACTCTCACGCGCCGGCCCGCGCTCTCGAAGGTTGCCAAAGCCGCCCTGTTGGTTCGGGCGCTTGGCGAACGCGCGCTCACTCGCTCGCCTAAACGCGCCGCCCCAGGCGTCTCTGTGCCCGCGACCGGCGAACCGGCTCCCGCGCCCGCGTTCGCGGCGAGGCCGGCAGATTCCGGCAGGCCGCTCACCGTGGCCGGGTCCTACGCCGAATGCAATCGCATCGCCCGCGAGGCGCGCAGCAGCTTCTATCTCGCGTTCTTCGGCCTGCGCAAGGAAAAGCGCAACGCTCTTTGCGCCCTCTACGCCTTCATGCGCCTGGTCGACAACGTCTCGGACGAACCCGGCGACGTCGAAGCGAAGCGCAGGGGCTTGGCTCGTTGGCGCGCCCTGCTCGACGAAGCGGCCGCTGGCCGCACGGAAGGGCATGCGATCCTGCCGGCGCTCGCGGACACCATGAATCGCTTCGAAATTCCCAGCCGTTATTTCCACGATCTGATCCTCGGCG
>Ga0335080_10008510_pt1 | contig 10695 bp, 10 predicted proteins | sample Lox_Sample_34_FD_206720 | JGI IMG/M metagenome (GOLD analysis project Ga0335080, IMG submission 206720) | Soil microbial communities from Loxahatchee National Wildlife Refuge, Florida, United States - Lox_Sample_3.4 | ecosystem: Environmental > Terrestrial > Soil > Wetlands | place: USA...
CAGACCAACCTGATGCTGGTCGAAAACTTCCGGTAGTAACTCTACCCGACCGACATCCAGAAACTTTCGCGCCAACTACCGCCCGGCGCGACCGACTGCAGCTCCGCATACTTCCCGTCGTGCTCCAGGTTGAAGGCGTTGGTTACCGCGGCCATCGGCTCGAAGCAGATGAAATCCTGGCCCTTCGGGGCATAGACCACAGCAACCGTGTACTTGGGACCGTACGCCACGGAGACGCGCTCGCGCCCGCCTTCCACACTGAATCGAGCGCGGCCATCGCCATCGCGGATCAGATTGCCAAATACATCGTCCAGCGGGCCAGCGCTCAGCGAATACGGATCTGCGAACTCCACCGGCTTGCGCTGTCCGGTCGGGATCAATTCCTGGTTCAGCACGAAATGGTCGCGCGCCGCCAGATGGACGTGCCACTCGTCCCGGTGAGTATCGTGAAGCTGGAAATACGGATGAAATCCGATCCCCACAGGCATGGGCACGTCACCATGATTCTCGATCGACGTCTCCACCTCAACGGCGCCGGCGCGCAGGCGGTAGGTCATGTTCAGCGTGTGCGGGAACGGGAACTGCGCCATCAGGTCGGGATGACGCCAGAACTCGAGACGGCTGGTGCACCACGCAGAGTTTTCGTCATTCTTCGACTCGGCCGGCTTCCATAGATTGCTGGAGCTCAGCAATCCGTGGATCGGCTTTTGGTTTCCGTCGCGCCGCAGGTTGCCGAGATCCGGATTCAGCCGGTAGCGTTTGCCGTTGGCCCAGTAGATGTCGCCATCGATGCGGTTGGCCCACGGCGCCAGAAACGGGACCGCACAGAAGCGCGGCCGCTGCGCGAATTCGGCGGGGCTGTTGTAAGGAAAGTAGAGGAAGTTCCGGCCGCGCACCAGCCATTGGTATGCTGTATTGCCCAGACCCGGCGCTATGGAAAGCGTGGTCTGGCTTGCCGTTTCGGCGAGCTGCACGGTGGCGATTCCATCGACCGTCAGCTGGCGTGCGGTGTAGTTGGCGTTCATTGGATGTCGTTCGGGTCGCGAAGGTCCAGCGTAGTTTCTTTCTGGCAGCAGACGCAAGGCCCGGGTGTGTAGGCGCGGATGCCGCACACATCGCACCAGTAGGTGATCATCTTCAGCCGACCATGGTCGCGAACCAGAAGCGCCCGCGTGTGCTGGGGATCGATGGCAAAGCGGTCCGGCGCCGTGAAGTGTCCCCGCGCTTCCATCTCGAAACCGCTGACGCGCTCGTCCTGGAGCACCTTTCGCGTGGGCTGGTCGCCATCGAGGAGGATGCGGCGATGGTCGGGCGTCTCGACAGACGGCTGCTGGCCGGGCTGGATGATGAGCTTTCCGCGCAGGGTCTCGGACTGGATCTTATCGGCGCCCGCCAGAGTGCAGGCTAGAACTACCAGGCACAGACAGAGCTTCATTAATTTAATTGTAGCGTGCGGGTCGGCCGGAATCCGAAGTGGCGATAATGGACGTGTGGCACATAGCGTTTGCCCCTGGTGGATGGGATACCTCCTGGCCAGCCCGCTGCGCCGCATTTTCCTCGACCCAGCCAAGCTTGCCGCCGCCTTTGCCGGACCGGGCATGACCGTCGTCGAACCCGGGCCGGGCATGGGCTTTTTCACACTCCCCCTCGCTCGCGCGATCGGGCCATCGGGCCGGATCATTGCGGTGGACATTCAGCCGAAGATGCTCGAAGCACTCCGCCGGCGCGCCGCGCGTGCCGGCTTGGCTGAGCGGATCGATACCATGCTGGCCCAGCCGCACTCTCTGGGACTGAGCGCGCTGGCCGGGACCGCCGATCTGGTCTGGGCGTTTGCGGTCGTGCATGAAATGCCCGATGCGCAGCGCTTCTTTCCGGAGGCTGCGGACGTCCTCAAGCCGGGAGGCAGGCTGCTGCTCGCCGAACCGCAGGGTCACGTCAAGCCGCAGGAGTTCAACGCCGAGCTCGCGCTCGCTTCGCAAGCAGGTATGACGCTTGCCTCCCGTCCTGCAATCCGGCGCAGCCAGGCGGCGCTTCTGGAGAAGCGTTAATCAGCCTTGGCCTGCCTCAGCTCGCGCAGCGCGTCCGCGGCGATCCACCGCGCTGCCGGAGAGTCTACCTTGCGAATCTTCTCCGCCGCGGCAATGGCTTCCCCGCGCAGCCGTACATTCCGCTTCCCGATTGCCCGCAAAGCCCAGTTCACCGCTTTGCGGACCATCTTGCGTTCATCGGTGGCTGCCGCCGCGATGAGCGGGAACAGGGCTTCGAACCGCGCGTCGGGAGCGTCCTTGGCTTTCACCGCGAGGCCCGCCATTAGGCTGAACCCGGCCCGGCGCACGAACTCGCGCTTGGCGCACGCCCATCGGGCGGCCATCGTCCATGCGTGCGGGGTGAAGCGGAACAGGTTCTGGCAGGCCTGATCGCACACATCCCAGGAATCGAAGTCAACAGCCCACGCATTCATCTGCCGCCGCGTCACCCGGGCTGGTTCGTCGATGATGGTGGCCAGAATTCGCGCCTCATGCACTCCGCTATCCCACAGCTCCAGCGCAAGCGCGTGATCGCGCCCGATGCAGCGCGCGAGCCGCCGCAGCTCCGCCACCGGAACGCCGAGCGTGCCGCGTGTGCTGATGCCGTAGCGAGCCATGCCCCTAACGTTCGCGGGGTTCGCGCTGGCACGAAGCTCCGTCAAAATCTCGCCGGCGTTCATATCAGGTGGGATACTCCACATTCACCAGAAACAGGCCCTTTGCCGGCGCCGTTGGACCGCTCTTGGCCGGAAGCGCACCCACCTCCGCCATTGTTCCGCGCCCGGCTTCGATCAGCGTGCCCACGATATTACGCACCATGTGCTTCAGAAAGCCCGATCCGCGCACTCGGTAGATAAGGCGTCCCGGGATGCACTCCAGAGTGGAGGAGTAGATCGTCCGCACCTTCGATTGCCCTTCGGCATCCCGGTCGTCGCTGGCCGCGAACGCGGTGAAATCGTGTTCCCCGGTGAAGATCGATGCCAGCCGGGTCATGCGGTCCTCGTCGAGCGGATAGGGATGGTGATGCACGTAGGGCCACTCGAAAGGGTTACATACCTCGCCGCGGACAATGCGGTACTCGTACGTCTTTGCGCGCGCATCGAAACGCGGATGGAACCCGGGATGAACCTCTTCGGTGGAGAGAACGCGGACGGAGGGCGGTAGCAGGCGGTTCACGGCGCGCTTCAGGTTCGGAAGCGGAATTGGATTCTCGATAGAGAACGCTGCCACCTGATCCAGCGCGTGTACTCCCGCGTCAGTGCGGCCGCTGCCGGCCACGTGGACCGGCCTGCCTTCTATCCCGGATACGATCTCCTCCAGTGTTCCCTGAATCGTGGGCAGGCCGGGCTGAAGCTGCCAGCCGTGGAAGGGCCCCCCATCATACGCGATATGAATCCGAATCCGGCGCATCAGGCGGGCCGCGAACCCGGCTTAACTGCGGGAATACCCTGCTTGCACAGCGGGCACTCCTCCGGATAATGGGCGGCCACCTCCAGGGTAGCCAGCGCCACGCGGGGCACACCGACTTCGGCTCGTCCGCCGCTACGGTCGATGATCGAACCCGCGCCGAGAACGATCGCGCCGGATTCCGTAAGCACCTCGACTACGTCCCGGGTGCTCCCGCCGGTGGTAATCACGTCTTCCACAACCACAGCCGAATCTCCGGATTGTACGGTGAATCCGCGGCGCAGGACCATCTTGCGCGTTTCCGGATCGCGCTCGGTAAACAGGAACGGCGTGCCCAGCGCGCGCGCCACCTCGTGGCCGATAATCAATCCGCCCATCGCGGGCGAGACCACCACGCTCGGGGTCGAAGGAACGATCGCACGCAGTTGCGCGGCCAGCAGGCGGCCCAGCTTCTCCGCTGCCGCCGGGTGACGCAGCACCAGCGCGCACTGCAGGTATTCCGCGCTGTGCAGCCCGCTGGTCAAGCGAAAATGTCCCTCTAAATAGGCGCCGGTCTCGCGGAACAGCTCGAGCACTGCGTCGGCTTGCGGCGTCACCAACGGCTACTATACCATTGGAGTTAAACCAAATCGCGGAGCGAAGTGCGCTCGTGTGCCGCAGCTTCGGGAGGTAGACCCATGAATCTGAATTCTTGTTTGGCAATCCTATGCGCGACGATGTTGGCCCTGCCGGTTCCGGCCCAGAACCCACTGGCCCGCGTGTCCGCCCCGTATCGGGCCGGCGAGAAGCCGGTGAACGACCTGAAGAACTCTGATCGGATCGATTCCCTGATGCGTGCCGGCAACCTGTATCTCTCTATGCAGGACGCCATCGCCCTGGCGCTCGAAAATAACCTGGATATTGCGCTCCAGCGCTATACGCCTCTCTTGTCGGATGCAGCGATTCAACTCGCCGAGGCCGGCGGATTCGCCCGCGGTGTCTCCACCAGCGTCATCGCCGGGCCCTCGAGCGCGACTGTATCCAGCACCGGCGCAGCGCCTGGGTCCACGCAAACCGTGGGCGCCACCACCAGCCAGGCATCCGCCACCGCTGTCGGAGGCACTGTCCTGCAGACCTCCGGGCCGTCGATTCCGAGTCTGGACCCGGCCTTCACAACCGGACTGAGCTGGGGCCACATCACGACGCCGCAATCCAGTGCGTTCGTAACCGGCAGCAACTCCCTCATCCAAACCCAGAACGTGGCCAATTTCGGTATAGCCAAGGGTTTCCTGACGGGAACCACTTTGGGCTTGGGGTTGAACAACTCCACCGTAACCAGCAACAGCCCACGGAGCGACTTCAACCCTTCCACCACCTCCTCGCTGGCGATCTCCTTCTCGCAGCACCTGCTTCAGGGGTTCGGCACCGGCATCAACGGCCGCCAGATCCGAATCGCCAAGAACAACCGCGAGGTCTCCGACCTGACGCTGAAATTACAGGTAGAGACCACCATCGCCGCGGTTATGGAGCTGTATTGGGATCTGGTATCCTTCCGCGACGCCGTGCAGGTGGCCAAGAACGCGCTGGGCGCCTCGCAGCAGCTTCTGGAGAACAACCGCCGCCAGGTCGAGGTGGGTACCCTCGCGTCGATCGAGGTGGTACGCGCCCAGGCCGAAATCGCTTCAGGCGAGCAGGCCGTGCTCGCCGCGCAATTGCGCGTGGACCAGCAGGAAACCATCCTGAAGACGGCCTTGAGCCGGACTGGCGTTGCCGATCCGCTGCTTGCGTCCGCGCATATTATTCCCACGGACCGTATTCGCGTGCCGCAGGTCGAGCCCGTTCTACCGCTACAGGACCTGACGGCCCAGGCGCTCTCGTCGCGGCCGGAGCTGGCGCAGAGCCGGATCCAGCTCCACAACCAGGAGCTGACTATCCGCGGCTCTCGCAACGCCCTGCTGCCCGCCTTGGATCTGGTGGCCAGCGCCAGCAACGGCGCTCTCGCCGGGGAGCCCAACCCGCTTCCCGCGTTGCCCGGATCTCCCCATTCCAATACCGCCTTCTTCATCGGCGGTTATGGAACAGTACTCTCGCAGTTGTTCTCGCGGAATTTCCCAAACTACTCCGTTGGCTTGAACCTCACCATCCCCATCCGTAACCGCGCCGCGCAGGCGCAGGTTGCCACTGACCAGCTCACGCTGCGCCAGCAGGAGCTTGCCTTGCAGCGCCTGGAGAACCAGGTCCGGGTCGATGTTCAGAACGCCCTCATCGGCGTCTCCAATGCGCGCGCTTCCTTGAGCGCGGCACAAAAGGCCGAGGTTCTCCAGCAGCAGACCCTCGACGCCGAGCAGAAGAAGCTGCAACTGGGAGCATCCACTACGTACAACGTGATCCTTGCCGAGCGCGACTTGGTGACGGCGCAAAGCAACACGGTCGCGGCGTCGGCAGCCTATGCCAAGGCGCGGGTGGAATTGGACCGGGCGACAGGCCAAATCCTCTACAACAACAACATCTCGATGGCGGAAGCCCTCAAGGGTGTGGTGTCCCGCCCGCCGAGTCCCGTTCCGGACATCCCGCAGAGTCCGGGCCAGAAGCAGTAGCACCCTCGAGCGAAGCCCGCCACTCGCCGCGGATAGTACCGGTTAACTAACTATCTCAGAGCTTATTGTCCTTATTGCCGGATACAATACCCGGTAGCATGCAGTCGAATCTCCACGACTTCCGCGCCGCCGCGCGCATCCTGACCTTGCTGTTGACCGCCGCTTCGTCCTCGCTCCACTCACAGGCACTGAACCGGAACCTGGTGCTCAACGGCGATGCCGAAGCCTGCCCGACAGCCGCCCAGAACGCGACCGACCCGCAAGTGACCAACATTCCCAACTGGACCACGACTGGCGGATTCTCCGTCGGCGCATACGGCGGCGGCAGCTTTCTGAGCACCTCCGACTACCTCCCGGTCAGCCACGGATCAAAATTCTTCTACGGCGGACCGGGCAGCAAACCCTCCACAGCCGTCCAGACCGTCGACCTCAGCGCCGCCGCATCCAATATCGACGCCGGCCAGGTGAAGTTCTATCTTTCGGGCTACCTGGGCTTTATTGCAGGGTCCTACGACACCATCAACACGATCAATCTCAAGGCGGAGTTTCAGGACGTGTCCGGCAACAACCTTCTCGTTTCCACCGCTTCCGGTCCGTCCACCGCGGATGTGAACGTCGCCGCGGGTCTGATGCTTCGCACGGCTACCGGCTTCCTCCCGCCGAATGTCCGGAAGGCGCGGGTTACGGTGAACCTGAGCAGCAGCAGCTCCGGCTACAACGGATACGCTGCCGACAATGTTTCCCTGATCCTGACGACCGATGCGCTGCTCGGTGCGAATCTGCTGGTAAACGGCGACAGCGAGACCGCTCCCCAGACCGACAACGGCTATCCGGTACCAGGGTGGAACGCGGATACGCAGTTCGCCGTGGCCAAATATGGCGACTACAAGATGCCGTCGAAGACCGACCCCGGACCGGGTGATCGCGGCGCCTATTTCTTTACCTGCCCTTCCAGCCATTCGCAGTGCCGCGCCTACCAGACAGTCGATTTCAGCACCGCCGGCAAACTGGTGGATGCGGGCAAGGTCTCCTATACGCTCTCGGGCTGGTACGGCGGCGATACCGGCTATCCGGACAACGCTGACATGACGGTGACGTTCTTTGATGCATCGGGCAACAGCATTGGCAGCGCAGTGCGAGTAGGGCCGGTGACGAACTCCGATCGCAACGGACAGCGCGGCTTGTTGCAGCGGTCGACCGCCGCCGCGGTGCCGTCGAATGCGCGCTCAGCGCGAATCGACCTCTACTTCCACAAACTCGGCCCGGTAACCGACAACCTGGACGCTTACGCCGACAGCGTGCTCTTCCAGCTCGATTCCATCCAGGTGACCGGCGTTACCAATGCAGCGACTTCCCAATCCGGACCCGCGGCGCCCGGCGAGTTCGTCTCTATCTATGGCTCCAGCCTCGGACCAGGGACGTACCAGGTCGCGGCCGGCAGCCAGAAGGGTCTCGGCGGCACCCGCGTGACCTTTAATGGGATCGAGGCCTTTCTGACGTTTACATCGGCGAACCAGGTGAACGCGCTGGTGCCTTACGGCATTACGGGCAAGGCCGACGTTGTCGTGCTGTACAACGGCAAGACCTCGGATGCGTTCCCCCTGGCTCTTACGGACTCCTCGCCCGGTATCTTCACCCGGCAGTATGGGACCGGTCAGGCGTGGGCCGTGAATGACGACCGCGTCACGTTCAATAGCTCGGCTGCTCCGGTCTCCCGGGGCGGTTGGATCACTTTCTGGGCCACCGGGCAAGGCCAGGTAAGTCCCCAGGGGCAGGACGGCGAGATCCTGTCAGGGTTAAAGAACGTTGTTCTTCCCGTGAAGGTCAACATAGGCGGGATTGACGCGACCATGGTGGCCCCCGCGGTCCTCATCTACACCGGGGAGATCCAGGTCAGCGTCTGGATTCCGAGCAATTCGCCCGCCGGCGATGTCCCCCTGGTGCTGACCATCGGAAATACCAGCAGCCGCAAAGACGTCACCATAGCGGTGAAGTGACTTGAAGTGAGTCAAAACGATTCCCTAATCCGATTTTGGGGCGTATAATTGAGCCGGAGATCATTCCGCCCACTGGCGCAGGAGGTATGATGCCATGACTGGCGTTGCCTACCGCCGGCCGCTGTTTCGAGTTCTGACCCTGGTGTTCCTCATCTTTGCTGTCTTCGTGTCACCTGCGAGGTGACTTCGATCCTCGCCACCTGCGCCGCGGAGCGTGTGAGGTGACTTTATGGTCAAGCTGTCCAGAATCCTGGTTCCCGTGGAGTTTTCACCCCGGTGTGCGGGCGCGGTCCAGTACGCCGAGGCCCTGGCCGGGCACTTCCACAGCGAAATCGTTCTGCTCCACGTGGTCATTCCGCCTATGGCGAGCTTCAGCTCGCTCGAAGCCATGGCATACTCGAGTGCGTCCGACCTGGCGCGCGAACTGTTCACGGTACGCACCAACGATCTGGCCGCTGTACCCTGCGCCGTGCCCAACGGGTCCGCGGTTCGCCGAGTCGTGCTCGAAGGCGATCCGGCGCGGGTCATCGCGGAGTACGCCAAGTCGGAACACTGCGACCTGATCGTCATGCCGACCCACGGCTACGGACCCTTCCGCCGGTTTCTTCTCGGCTCGGTCACCGCCAAGGTGCTCCACGACTCCGTGTGCCCGGTGTGCACCGGGCCGCACATGGAGCACGCGCCCGACTACTCCGACATTCGCTTCCGTCACGTCGCGTGCGCCATCGATCTCGGCCTGCACAGCCGTGAGGTCCTGTGCTGGGCGGCGCGGTTCGCGCATGACTTTCGCGCCAGGATCACGGTGCTCCACGCCATTCCGTCCTCGGCCACCCGCATGGGCGGATTCTACTTCGACCCGGACTGGGCCATTCAGCTCACCAAAGCCGCCCGCGAGCGCATCCAGTACCTGATGCAGGAACTCGGTATCGCAGGCGAGGTAAGAATTCAGTCCGGCGAAACTCCGGTGGCGGTGCGGTCGGAAGCCGAAGAAGTAAAAGCCGACCTGCTCGTGATCGGCCGCGGGAGCAGCCCGCGCGCGCATGGTCACCTGCCCACCAACTCCTACGCCATCGTGCGTGAGTCGCCCTGCCCCGTAGTGAGCATCTAGCTGGAGGAATTTTAATCAGTGTTTTCGAAACGCTGTTGCCGGGAGCAGCATCTCTCGCAGCGGTATGCTGGTTCCGATGAGACTTTCCGCTCTGTTGATCCTCTGCACCGCCCTTCCCGCGATGGCCGACACCAGATTCCAGATACGCCGCATGACTCGCGATGACGTGCCTCCCGGCAAGGGCCAGTGCGATATCCGCCTCCAAGTCGATAACCAGGTCGAGGTCAGCGTGCGGGGTGACATGGTTTCTGTGCGCACGCTTGCCGGTCAGGACGCCCGCGACGACGGCAGCGAGTGCAACGCGCCCCTGCCGAACCGCGACGTACAAGGCTTTAACTTCGAAGTAAAGGACAGCCGGGGCGACATCCGTCTGCTCGCCGAGCCCACCCGCCGCAACGATTTCGCGGCCATCGTAGCCATCCGCGATGGCTCTGGCGGTTTCGGCCGTTATCATTTCCGCCTCACGTGGGCTATGACCGGCTCCGATTATCGTGGTGACCGTCCTCCCGGCCGCCGTGACGATTTCGATCATCCACCGGCAGCTTCAGGGTTCTCCTGGAACAACGCCATCAATTTCCACGGACAGGGGCAGGGAAGGGCGACGTGGGACAATGCCGGCGACCTGCGCCTGTTCGACTGCAATATCGATATCGACCGCGGCGGCAGAATCGTGGCAGTTTTCCGCGCGGAACGCGGCCGCACCCTGACCTTCCGCGGCCAGGTGATGACGCAGGATGGCGGACGTTGGAAGGCTGACGTGGCGAACGAGGAAGGCCGTCTCCGCGGCCCGCTGTGGTTCTCGGTAGACGACCGCCGGCAGGTCAACACGATCTCCATCGAAGCCACCGACGGCCGCGAGCGCATGCGTTTGAACTGGGACCGCCGCTGAATTTGCCGAGAAGCCGGGCTACGTCTCGAAATACTTCTTTGGCGTTTGCCCCAGCTCCCGCCGGAACATCGCGATGAACGCGCTCGAGCTGTTATAGCCCAGTTCGAGCGCGATTGCGTTTACGCACTCTCCCGCCGCCAGCCGCCGCAGCGCGTGCAGCAGCTTCTGCCTCCGCAGCCATTGACCCAGGCTCATCGCGGTCTCCGCGCGAAACACTCGCTCCAGGGTCCGGCGGCTCGCGCCGGACTGCCGCAGAAGGCTGTTTACCGCGACGTCGCCTGTGCATTCCGCCGCTGCCAGCCCGGCAAAACGCGCGGCGCGGGGGTCGCGAGGCAGCGGAAGCTGCAGCGGGACCACGACCAGCATTTCCAGCTCGTCGAGGATCACACCTATCAGCCGCTTCTGCCCCGCTATTGCCGTATCCAGCGACCCGATCAGGTTCGTGCGCACGATCAGCTCGCGCAGCAGCGGCGACACATTCACCACGGAACACCCAGGCGGTGCCTTATGCAAGCCTCTTCGAAGATAGAGCATGCGCAGCGCCACTACCCCGCTGAACTCCAGTGTGTACCGGAAACCGGCGGGAATCCAGACGCCGCGATGCGGCGGTACCACCCATGAACCTTCATTTGTGTGCACAGTCATGACGCCGCGAGTTGCGTAGATCAGCTGGTCCCACCCGGCAGTGTCG
>Ga0335080_10008513_pt1 | contig 10694 bp, 10 predicted proteins | sample Lox_Sample_34_FD_206720 | JGI IMG/M metagenome (GOLD analysis project Ga0335080, IMG submission 206720) | Soil microbial communities from Loxahatchee National Wildlife Refuge, Florida, United States - Lox_Sample_3.4 | ecosystem: Environmental > Terrestrial > Soil > Wetlands | place: USA...
AGCTGGTTGAGGCGAGGTAAATTTGTTTCCGGCATCCAAGGTTCCACTCAAAGTCTCAGCTCTCCCTGGGTCTTAAGTGCGGCAGTTAGAACCGTTTAGCAGCTTCATTTCTTGTGAAAGCGAGGCTTGCCTGGCGTAGTCGCAAGGTTGTCACTGTCAATTGCACTGGCACGTGACAATTGAATCCTGTTCATTGGGCCGCGCCGTCCGCCAACTGGCGCAGGGAACGAACGGATTGATTTGCCGTTGGCACGCAAAATGCTGTGCACTGTGGGTAATGAGATGCGCACCGTGGCACATCACTCGGGAAGTAACGGAGACTTAAGAATTATGGTCACACCGGCATTTGCGCTCGAGTCCGCTGGCTTTGCTCCGAGTTCCGCCGCTGGCGAACCGGAACCCGCCAGACAAGCGCGCCCAGAACTTCGGATGGAATTCGAGAAGGTTGTACAACAGTGTCTTCCGCAGTTCCGGCGGGTAGCGATGCGATGGCTGCGCAATCCCGAAGACGCTGAGGATGCCGTGCAGGATGCGATGCTGTCAGCGTTCAGACATATCGCTGCGTTCGACGGCCGGGCGCGACTGTCGACCTGGGTCATGGCGATCGTGATCAACGCGGTGCGCATGCAGCTGCGCCGCCGTTATCGATGCCGCTTCGTGTCGCTTGACCAAATGCCGGAGGACGGTCAATGGGCCATTTCGGAGGTGCTTGCCGACCCGAGACCCACGCCCGAGCAGACGGTGGTGTACCGCGAGTTACGTGACCTTGCCGCCCGGCTAACCTGCAGCCTTACAGATTCGCAGCGCGTGGCTCTACGGCTCTACCAACGAGACGGACTTTCCATACGAGAGGCGGCAGAGATATTGGGCGTTCCCCAGGGGACTTTGAAAGCCCAACTCGCTCGTGGCCGGGCCAAACTGGTGAAACGATTTCAAAAGGCTGCTGGCGGACCGCGAACCAAAGCCGCGATCCGTGGCGTCGCGGCAAGACGCAAGGAGTATTGCTCCAATAGCCGGCCGGAATCTGTGCAGTACGCATCCGCGCCGATCGCCGGCTTCGAACAACGAGCGGGATACGAAGGCCGGGTTAGCGCATAGGAATGGTTTTGGTAAGCTGCAATTTGCAAACAGAGCAGCCCCGCAAGTTTCTGGGAAGTCGCCGTGGAGGCTCTCCGGTTCCGGCGTGACTTTCTCAATTCCTCCCGCGCGGGTCCGGACCGACCGGCCCGGCCGGAACCACCCCCCAAGCTCCGCGCCGCGAGGAGAAGACCATGACAGAGGCGAACGGCGGAGTAGTCAATGCGTGAGCAGTTCGATGTGCGCCACTCTTTTGCTGCCAAGGTACTCTTGCGTGCTGTCCTGCTGATAGCCGTGCTGACAGGCTTTGTTTGGTGGTGGGTTCCATCCGGACCGAACCTGATTCACCTGGCGGGGGCAAGCCTGGGGCGGCGGTTGACGATTCCGGTATTCTCGATTGGTGCGCTGGGCGTGACACCGATCTCCCTCCTCAAGGCTCTACTCTTTCTGGGACTTCTCGCCGTATTGTCCAACTGGGTCCGCAAACTCCTCTACCAGGGGGTATCGAAAACTACCGCGTTCGACCCACAACATAGTTACCTTCTGGCGCGTTTCGCGTCGCTCGTGATCTATGTCGTTGGTCTTATGATCGGGTTGCAGGCAGCCGGAGTAAACCTGAACTCGTTGGCGATCCTGGGAGGGACGCTCGGCATCGGTGTGGGCTTTGGCCTGCAATCGATCGTGGCCAACTGGGTGGCCGGATTGGTATTGCTCATCGAACAGCCATTCCGCATCGGGGATCGCATCGACGTGGGAGGAACCGCCGGGGTTGTCGGTCGGGTGGGAGTTCGCAGCACCTGGGTGCGAACCTATGACAACGAAGTAATCATCGTTCCCAATTCCGACTTTACCACCCACCAAGTGACAAACTGGACGGTAAATGATGACCGCGTGCGTCTTGCCATCGGCGTTGTGGTCGCCCATGACTGCGACGCCGAGCAGGTCGCAGCACTGATGCTGGAAGTGGCCCGCAAACATCCCGGTGTTCTCACCGATCCCCCGCCGGAGGCTCTGTTGAACGACATCGGGCAGAACTCGCTCAATTTTTCGCTGCGTTTTTGGACCATTATCCAGGCGCATGACAATCACCGGCTCAAGAGTGACCTGCGATTACTGATCCTGAAAAAGCTCCAGCAGCACGGGATCGCGATTGGCGCAACCTGAAGTCCGGCTGGGAAGTCGGCGAATGCGCTTCTGTAAGAGCAAATGGCTTGCGTAATGGGCACGGGCTCGCTCATGGGATCAAGGGGCTAGGCCCTGTGCGCTCGGCCGTGCTTATGGTTCGCTTTACAACCTTGGCGATTGTCTTGCACATTCAGCAAATTCGGCGGTTTAATCGCCGTTCCGAAACTTAATTGGCCAGTCTCCCATAGGGTGTTTTGTTGTCATAGAGGCTGGAATCGGGGCATCTGCACCGTATTGGTTGTAGGTCACGAGTTTGCATCCGGCGACATCGATCTCGGCCACGAGGCCGATTCTTCCTCCCAGCCTCTCCTGAAACGGGCTCAATCCGAGCACCGAGGCCGACCTACTTTGGCACGCGACATGCTTTCTCTTGGTGCAGCAGGCAGAGGAGTACTTCGGAGGCTGTTATGGCAAAGGTAATCGAATTCTACATTCCGCAGGGTTTTCGCAAGGTTTCAAAGTGGTCGCCGTTGAACGAACGTGGCAAGCTGCTGGAATTTCCAGTGGCGGTACGAAAATCCGCGTGAGACAGGGCGCGGAGACGCAATGGCAAAGGCGTATCGCGCTCGCTTAACGCGCGGTGAAATCGCGTCCTATCCGTTTGTTCCTGATTGTCGCTATCGATTGAAGGAGTTGTAGTGAACTGGTTCAGACGCGATGCTTTTGGTTCTCACGCCGGTGAGTGGCTCGCGTTTGCAATTGTCAGTTTCTTCATAATCGCCTTATGTATTGGCTTATCAAAACTTGTCTGCTGGATCCGCACACGCAAACGCGAGAGAGACGCAAGCGAGAAGGAGTATTGGCGCATCCATGGATAAAAAAGGACTCTACCGAATATCTAAAAACGAAGTCCTCCGTTAAGCGGTGTCAAGCGTCAAGGTGTCAGTCACGTGCCACTGTCGGTTACGGAGTCGAAGCGGCCATCGTCGATTTCCAGCGCGAACAGGGAAATCTATTCCGGTTGCGGCACAAAATCAACGATTTGCGATGGTCAGCGCCCCTTACAGCGGAAGGTCAACACGCCGCAACAGGTCCTGGAAGCGCGGATCTGATCGTAGCGGATCAAGGCAGGGGTCAATTTTAGCGAAGGTGAGGCCCCGATCGCGCACCGCATACGCTTTCTCGCTGGACACGATTTGTTCGAGCTCGCGACGAACCGACTGAACCTGCTTGGCACTCAGTTGGTTCGAACGTCCCGATTGATTTGCTTCCGGCATCGGCAGGTATCGTACTCCTTACGTACCCCCCCTTCAACTGAAGCCCTTTTGAATGTGGTAGATAAACATATTAAGCGCACGTTAAGCAATCTAGGAACGCTCAAATTAACTGCCTTATCCAAGGAGGAAAACTGTTTCGAACATTCCCTGATACCGGACCTGTCGTCATCATTGCATCAGTCGCACCGGGAGGCAGGTTTGAAAGCTCTCTTCCATCGGCCGGTGCTTTCCCCCGCACCATTCCCTTTTCTGCGTTCTTTGACACCAAGCCGCAAGGTCAGCAGCGTGAGGTCCGCTATCACACGCTCCATTGTGGAGTCGCATGGCGGCCAGGTGGGGGCTACCGCTAACCGAGGTTCTCTGGAAGCGAAGTCCTCCGTCAAACGGTGTCACGTGGCAAGGTGTCACGTGTCACAGCCGCTGACGGAATTGAGGCGGGTATCGCCTATTTCCAGCGCGAAGACCAAATCTAATCAACGATTTGCGACGGTTAGCGCCCCGTCGCGATTGGAAATGCAGTTGCTAGAACAAGAATCATCTAGCTGTTTTGCGAAAAGTGGGGGCGCGAAAATCTGCGGTCAACAGGTACGAAGTTGGGGGACAGAGTGGACCCGGAGCACGGGAATCAATTTAGAGCATGCCGTCCCGGAGAGAGCGAGGACCAAATGAGTATCGCTGAGTTTGGACTGAGACCGCAGGATTCTTTCATTAGCTCCCTGCCAAAGATGAGATTGCCGCAACCGATGGCAGAATCTGAGGCGCTGGCTAAACAGTACGAAGCCCTGTCGCGCATCTGCATATCCCTTGCGTCGTTTACGCCGGAAGAACTGTCGCGCAATCTCGCCGCTTTGCTGCGTCCATTGCTCGATTTCGATTTCCTCGATGTCATCGTTTTCCTAGACGGAACCAACGAAATCCTGTGGCACTCGGTTGGAGCGGGGCAGTTCGCCCCTCCAGATGTTCCGATCGAACAGACAACTTTCTGGTGGGTTCACCGGCAACAGCAGCCGTTGTGCATTGCAGACTGGAGGCTCGATGACCGGTTCGCAGTGCGGAGAGAAGCGTTGAAGAGAATGGGCTTCGAGTATCGCTCTCTGTGCCGATTGCCGCTGCGCACGCCGCACGGGCCGCTGGGAGTATTCAGCATAGCCAGTTCGCGACCGCATGACTATTCCGATGAGGAGGTGCGCTTCTTATCCTTGGCCGCGGATCAGGTCGCCCTCGCCATATCTCACGCGTTGAGCCGCGAGAGGTCGCGCAGAACCCAGTCTGAGCTTCAAGTACAGAGTGCCCGGCTCAAGCTCCTCGGCGACCTGAGCAACGGGGTGATGGCCAATCTGCATGCAAGCGACCTGCTGCGAGAAGTGACGGCAGGCATCCGGCGGGTCATTCCCTCAGATTTTGCCCTCGTGGGCCTGCTGGAATCCGAGAGTGGCCGGGTGTGCGTAAACGCTTGCGACATGGCTGAGGACACCATGCTCGCCGAAGAGGCCGTCGACTCCTTAGGCGAGATGTTTGGTGCTCGCGTTTTCTCGACCGGCAAGCCCTGGATTGGGAACTCTGAGGAGTTCGACCAAGTGGATGCGGCGGGGGATTCGGAATGCGCGGTTGCGGGCTTCAGAAACAGCTGTGTGGTTCCGCTTGCGGGCCGCGACCGCATACTGGGGATTCTCGCCCTCGGCAAGCACGAAGACATCGCGTATACCAAGGCTGAGATCGATTTTCTGTTGCAGGTATCGAGCCAACTAACCGTCGCGGTCGAGAACGCGCTGGTTTACGGGGAACTGCGAAAGCTGAAGGACAACTTTAGTGAGGAGCGCGTTTACCTCGAGGATGAGGTGCGCAGCGAGCTGCACTTCGAGGAAATCGTTGGCCGAAGCGCGGCCCTGCAGCGCGTGCTCGGGCAGGTCGAGGTCGTGGCCCCTACCGATTCCGGTGTGCTGGTCCAGGGAGAAACCGGCACGGGCAAAGAGCTTATCGCCCGCGCGATTCATAATCTGAGCCCCCGCCGGGATCGGCCGTTCGTCAAGCTGAACTGTGCCGCCATTCCCTCCGGATTATTGGAAAGCGAGCTTTTTGGGCACGAGAAGGGCGCGTTCACCGGCGCCATCATGCGCAAGGCCGGCCGCTTCGAGGTTGCCGACAAGGGCACGCTGTTTCTGGATGAAGTCGGTGATATCCCACTGGAGTTGCAGCCGAAATTGTTGCGGGTCTTGCAGGAGCATGAATTTGAACGGTTGGGCAGCACGCGCACGCAGCAGGTAGATGTACGCGTGATCGCCGCTACCCATCGCGACCTGAAGCAGATGGTCGAAGAAGGCCAGTTCAGAAGCGATTTGTATTACCGGTTGCACGTTTTTCCACTGCAGGTGCCGCCGTTGCGCGATCGTCGCGAGGATATACCGATCCTGGTGCGCCATTACGTGGACAAGTACGCCACGCGAATGAACCGGCGCATCGAGACCATTCCCTCCCCCGCCATGGAGGTCTTTGCAAACTATTCCTGGCCGGGAAATGTTCGCGAATTGCAGAACTTTATTGAGCGGGCGGTGATTCTGTCACCGGGGAGTGCTCTTCGGCCACCGTTGGCGGAACTGAAACAGTTATCCCTGCCGAGCGCGAAGTCGAACTTGAGCACTGCGGAAGAGGCCGAACGCGATCGGGTCCTCCAAGCGATCCGGGCATCCAACTGGGTCATCGGCGGGCCCAACGGCGCCGCGGCACGACTTGGGATGAAACGGACGACCCTGGCGTATCGGATCCGCAAGTTGAATATTTCTGTTCGTCCGGCGTGATACGCGGATGGGAAGGAGAAAGACATGTGGATGAGATCATGCGCTGTCTGTAGAGCACTATTGCGCAAGCGGCGGTTGTGCGATTCCTTACGCTGTACTTGCGGATGGATATGGTAGGTTAATGGGCTTTGAAGACTGCTGACCCCTTGGCTCACCAATCCCTTATTCGGCGGTCTGGTGGATCCGCGTGCGAGGTGAAGGTGCGTCATGTGGCGCATCAATAGCTAGAAATCGACGTCGCAAGAGGTCTTGATCATGGCCCACATAAACGTCCTCGAGGGAACTCAGCGATCGGGCCGCGAGGCGGTTCGCACTCCAACCCGCTCCGTGCTTCCGGTAATTGCAGAGCGGCGATCCCGAGTCATGAATTACTCACACTCGAGGAGGATCGCGTGAAACCCTCGCGTGCCTGGGATCGTCTGACCCAGGTGCTCGTGGTGTCGATGGTTCTCGTTTGCGGATCGGCTCCGAGTTCACCCATCGGTGCACGGACTTCTCCTTCAGCCTCCAACCCTTCCGCCGCAAGACCTCAAGAACTTAGCCCGGAGGGGCAGACATGGTTGCGCGCAGCCATCGGCAGTGGCAATTTCGCCGATCTGCATTGGCCTGATTTCAGTGACTACAGGGAGCAGGTTCAGAAAATCTACGAACTCAACGGGAATTTATTGTCCTGGGTGAAAGGAATGGAGCCGACCCCACAGGCGCGGGAAGTGATCGCGCTGTTGCTCCAAGCCGACCAGAAGGGGCTTTCCGCCGATGATTACGACGGGTCCAAATGGAGCGGCCGGCTGGACAAACTCAAACCTGCGGCCCGGCAGCCGAGCGAGGCCGACGCCGTGGGATTCGATCTCGCGCTTACAGTTTGCACGATGCGGTATATCTCCGACCTCCATATCGGCAAGGTAAATCCCAAGCGCGTAGCTTTTGCCCTGGATGAGGAGTCCAAGAAATACGACTTAGCGGAGTTTCTGAAGGATCACGTTGCCGGCGCGGGCAACGTTGCTGGCGTTTTGGCGCAGGTGGAGCCGTCCTATCCCGGTTACCGGCGCACCCTCCAGGCGCTGCAAACCTATGTCGAACTGGCAAAGAGAGATGATGGGGAGCAACTCCCGGCAGTCAAAAAAGCGGTTGCGCCCGGTGACACCTACCCCGGTGTTCCGCGGCTCACGCGCTGGCTTCGGCTGGTTGGCGACCTCCCGGCAGGCGCCAATGTTCCGGTTGATCCGCCTGTATACGCAGGTCCGCTGGTGGAGGCGGTAAAAAGCTTTCAGCGCAGGCACGGTCGGGATGCGGATGGGCGAATCGACGCGCTAACCCTCGCCGACCTGAACGTCCCTCTGAGCCGCCGCGTTCGGCAGATGCAATTGACGCTGGAGAGATGGCGGTGGATGCCGGACTCGTATCAGAAAGCGCCCATCGTGGCCAACATCCCCGAGGTCCGTCTGCGCGCTTACGACCAAGATTTCAATATCAGGGTGACGATGAACGTGGTTGTGGGCAGAGCCTACGGCGGTCACAATACACCCGTGTTTAGCGACAAAATGCAGTACGTCGTCTTCCGTCCCTATTGGGAGGTGCCGCCCTCCATAATCCACGGCGAGATAATTCCGCACCTTGTGCGCGATCCTGGATACCTGGCGAGCAAGGGATTCGAAGTTGTGGACGGCAAGCAGACCGTAGTCTCGGCGGGGACAGTCACACCGGACGTGCTCGCCCAACTTCGGGCGGGCAAACTTTTCGTCCGGCAAAAGCCTGGGCCTAAGAACGCGCTGGGCCTGGCGAAATTTGTTTTTCCAAACAGCTACAACGTGTACATGCACGATACGCCGTCAACTGAATTCTTCGCCAGGTCCAGGCGCGATTTCAGCCATGGTTGCATCCGGCTGGAAAAACCCGCCGATCTGGCGGCGTGGGTTCTGCGTGACAATCCGGGATGGACGCCCGACCGAATCCGCGCAGCGATGAGCGGTGACTCAACCCAGCAGGTCAATCTCACCCACCCAATTCCCGTCTTGATCCTATACGGCACCGTCATCGTGCTGGACGACGGCATCGTCCACTTCTACGACGATATCTACGGGCACGATGCCGCCCTGGAGAAGGTTCTGGCAAAGGGTTATCCGTATCCCCGGTGAGACGGGACCTAGCAGCAGCGCACGCGCCCCACGTCCACGTGGACGAAGCCGGAAACGCGATAGTAGCCCACACCCGCGCGATTGCAACGCGGCACCCCGAACGGCGGTCGTCGGAATCCAGGGTAAGCGAATGTCGATCGCTTCGGTGCTGCATGTGCTGACTGTGGCGGGCAACGCCGGTGTGCGCGCTTCGCGAAATCGGGCGAACAAGAGCGGAATCCACAAATTCTCCGGTGTCCGCGAGGGAACGCTGATTCGAAAAATGCCGATGAAACGTTCGTCCCAACTGCGCTACCATAAGAATAGGGAAACCGTCCGAACCAAGCGATCGGACTTTAAAGGCAATGGCAATGCATACCCAAGGATTTCCTTTCTGTTTCCTGGTGGCCATCGCTTTCGCGGCGACATCAGCGTTATCGCAGACGCCTGGCGCTTCTTCCCCATCCCGGACCAACGGTAACGCCTCCCTGATCCCTCCAGATACGACCATTGCTGCCGAACTGTCGAAATCGGTCGACGCGAAGAAGGCGAAGCAGGGCGACAGGATCGAGGCGAAAATAACCATGGACTTGCTGGTGCACGGTCAGATCGTAGTTCCCAGAGATTCCAGGATCATGGGTCACGTGACCGAAGCCAAGCCGCGGAGCAAGGAGTCCTCAGCGTCGACGGTGGGCATCGTGTTTGATCGTATTTCGCTGAAAGATGGGCGCGAGCTGTTGCTGCGAGCCACCGTGCAAGCGATCGGACCCGCCCTGAGTCACCTGCTGCCCTTCCCTGAGAATGGGAATGAACCAATGGGCCAAGCACCACCCAGTATGCACGCCGGGAACACACCCGTTTGGGGCGGCGCCACAGGAGGGTCAGCCCGTCCGATCGGATCCCCTTACCCCGCTGGCAACCCGCAAGACGTGCCTTCGAGCACGGTTCCTTCAGATGGCTCAGCAGCAGCCGCGCTCGATCCGCATAGTCACGGAGTGGTTGGGATGAAAGGGCTCTCGCTGAGTGCTTCTGACCAAGGCACAGTGGTCAGCTCCAACACCAACAACATCCATCTGGACGGCGGAACGCAATTGATCCTCCGGACCGAGTAGCTCGATCCCTGTCAGCGTAAAATCACCCACGGCATGACGCAAATGTGCATGCCCGCGGCAGTCAGGCTCCATTACTTTCGTCGAATCTCGCGGCTACCGAACCGAACTCGCCACCTCCGAGAAGACCTTGTTGGCGTTGGAACCAATCAGTCGGATGGTACCCACCACGATCACCAGAATAACCGCGAGCATCACGGCGTACTCGGCGATATCCTGCGCATCCTCATCGAGCCAGAGGCTGCGAACGCGTGCAATCATGTTCCACCTCCTGGGATTTTCTGCGTGCAGTCGAACAAAGGGTGGGTGACAGCAATGGGTAGAGATCGTTCTTACGTGAGCGAGTGGCTGGCGCTCACCCTAATTGCACCGCATTTTGTGCTAGCACTGAGCTCTTGTCAAGCACCAACTTCCGTGAAAAGCCGCGCCCAGTAAGCCTTTTTCGGGATCGCCAATACGCCGGGTGGGCCCCATTGATCAGCGGACGGGGTTGCATCAGGATAGCGTAGCCAGAATTAGGACTTGGAACCCGACTAAATCCTCAAGCCAAAACCGCGCTTGAATGGGCCACCCCGTCTGCAGGCCCACGAACCCTCGCTCGGTTCGACGAATCAGATCATGCTTGCGGTACCGATGAAGCCTGGACAACACTAGAGCGCGAAAGAGCGGCGGGAAGACTTTGGCCGGCTGGTGGAACTGGCCCACTCAAGCCAAAACCGGGCTTGAATGGGCCACTGTCCGTTCTTGTCCCCGGCCTCAGGCAAGGTCGTAGCGATCAAGGTTCATTACCTTGTTCCACGCCGCCGCGAAGTCCTTCACAAACGTCTGCTTCGAGTCGTTAGAGGCATAGACCTCTGCGAGTGCCCGGAGCTGGGAGTGCGACCCGAACAAGAGATCGACGCGGGTGGCGGTCCACTTGACCTGATTGGTCTTCCGGTCGCGCCCCTCGTAGACGTCTCCCGAGCCGTTGGAGTGATTGGACGGCTGCCACTTCGTATTCATGTCGAGCAGGTTGACGAAGAAATCATTGGTCAGCGTCTCGGGCCGCTTGGTGAAGACGCCGTGTTTGGCCTGTCCTACGTTGGCATTCAGGACGCGCAGGCCGCCGAGGAGAACCGTCATCTCCGGGGCAGTCAGTTTCAGCAGCTGCGCCCGATCCACCAGCAACTCCTCAGCCGACAGCGGATGTCCTTTTCG
>Ga0335080_10008514_pt1 | contig 10693 bp, 9 predicted proteins | sample Lox_Sample_34_FD_206720 | JGI IMG/M metagenome (GOLD analysis project Ga0335080, IMG submission 206720) | Soil microbial communities from Loxahatchee National Wildlife Refuge, Florida, United States - Lox_Sample_3.4 | ecosystem: Environmental > Terrestrial > Soil > Wetlands | place: USA: Florida...
GCCGCGATCGCGCTGCCGAATTTTCCGGTCATGTCCCAATGGGCGACCGACGCTGCCCGGAATGGACACGGCTTCGGTGACCGCCCCTGGCGCGAATCGCCCACGCTCGCATTTACTCAAAGCCTGCCAGCGGCCACGATCATCTACACCAATCTCCCGGAGCCGGTCTCTCTGATTACGGGCCGGAGAGCCCGTTTCCTGCCGGCAGTCGAGAATGCGGCGACCGGCGCAGTCCTGACGGCCGCCGTGATCGATTCGGCGGTTTCAGAAGTCACGCGGCAGGCACATTCCGGAAATGCCGCGGCGGTCTACTTTCTGGGTGAAACCATGAGGCTGCCGATCATGATCTCCGGTCCCGATCTGGCGGTGCGCTGCGGCCTCATGCGGGTCATGAACTTCGACGACGCCACGATCTACCTGCCGCCGGTTCCGTGAGACCGTACATCGGCTGCCCACCGCTTGCCGGCATCCATGCTCCAGTCGCAATGGACGATCAGATCCGGTTTCACTCGCCGCGGGGAGGGTGCCGCAGATTTCGTGCCGGGCGGAAAAGTGCTCCCTGGGATTTCGCCCTTACGCCTAAATTTGGGAGAATATCGAGGAGAAACCGTTTCGGGCGCTTATGCCGCTAACGTTATTCCTGTGAAGATTATCAGTATTCTTACCCCTTGCTACAACGAGGAGGATAACGTTGCGGAGTTGTATTCTCTGGTCCAACGTGTCATGGCCGGTCTCGGGAGGTACCGGTATGAACATCTCTTCATTGATAATTGCTCCACCGACCGTACCGTGGAGATTCTCAAGCGGATTGCCGCCGACGACACCAACGTCAAGATCATTGTGAATACGCGGAACTTCGGCCATGTCCGCTCACCGATGCATGCGCTGCACCAGACTTGCGGTGATGCCGTGATTGGTATTGTGGCCGACCTCCAGGATCCGCCGGAGATGATTGCTGAGTTCGTTCGCGAATGGGAGAACGGCTATTTGATGGTTCTTGGCATTAAAAGGACCAGCGGAGAGAACCCGCTGATGTTCTGGGTCCGACAGAAATATTACCGCCTGGTCAACCGACTTTCTTCACTTCAAACCTTTGAAAACTTCACCGGGTTCGGGCTCTTCGATCGGCGGGTAGTCGATCTGGTCAAATCGTTCAACGATCCCTACCCTTACTTTCGAGGCATGATCGCGGAGATCGGCCTTCCGCACAAGGAGCTCTACTACGACCAACCGGCCCGCAGGCGCGGCGTCACCAAGAATAACCTTTATACGCTCTACGATATGGCGATGCTCGGTATCATCAATCTCTCGAAAGTGCCGCTGCGTGTCGTGACCTTTTCGGGCTTCGTGTGCGCGGCATTATGCGTCTTGGTGGCGCTCGCTTATTTGTTCTATAAGCTTCTGTACTGGAATCGCTTCTCGGTCGGAATCGCGCCCCTGGTAATCGGAATCTTCTTTTTCATCTCAGTGCAGTTGATCTCGGTCGGGCTGCTCGGAGAATATATCGGCTCCATCCATACCCAGGTCCAGAAACGGCCTTACGTGGTGGAGCTCGAGCGCGTGAATTTCGAATTCGAACCGGGTCTGCCCAAAACGGAGCGCCCGACAGCGGCCGAGTAAGCATTCCATGACGGCGGATCACCACAAGCAACCGGTGGCTGCCATCGAACAGACCATCGAACCTCGCCGACGCAAGCGAGGACATTTCGTCTCGCTGGTTTACTGGTTCTGCTCGGCCGGACCGCCGCCGGATGAGTCTGTACGTTACGTAGAGGGCGCGCTACACCCGGGACAATGGGTTTGGCACGAGCATTGCCCGTGCAACCTGATTCCCGCGCAAGCCCGGTATCGCCGGTTCCGGGATGCCTGACGCGGCCTCGAAGCGGCGCAGCCTCTGGACGTGGATTTTTGCCGGCGCGCTGGCTGCAGTCCTGCTCTTTCTCTCGCTGCGAGGCATCGATTGGCCCCGCGTCTGGCGAACTGTGAGCGGAGCTCAATGGCAGTATCTCGCGGCGGGAGCAGCGATTTCGGTGGGAACCTATTTTCTCCGCTCACTACGGTGGCGTGTTCTGCTCAACACGGAGGGGCACTTGGGTGTAGGCACGGTCTTTTGGGCTACCATGGCGGGTTACCTGGGCAACAATTTCCTTCCCGCTCGCGGAGGAGAACTGGTCCGGAGCCTCCTCATCAGCGGCCGATCGTCATTAAGCAAGACCTTCGTGTTAACCACGGCGCTTACCGAGCGGATGATGGACGCGGTCACGCTGGGCTTATGCGGTTCGGTAATCCTGCTGCGCGTGAATCCCAAACCGTGGTGGATGGGGCAGCTTTCCCGCGCCACGGCGGTGGCCGCCATTGTCGGACTATTTCTCATCCTGATGGCGCCATATGCTGAACGCCCGATCATTAGCCTGGCGCGGCGCATGCCTGCGCCTCCGAGCCTCCGGCATCGAATCGCGTCTTACACAGCACAGGTGTTGCTCGGGTTACGCGTGTTACATCACCTTGGCCGCCTTCTGAATTTTCTGCTTCTAACTGCTCTTATTTGGGTTGGGGACTCTCTGAGCGTAATGACCTCGGCGCATGGCTTTGGGTTGGGCGTCTCCTTCCCGGTGGCGCTGCTGTTGCTGACGGGCCTGGGACTGGGGAGCTCCGTGCCCTCGATGCCGGGTTACGTCGGAATTTACCAGTTTGTGGCAGTGACCGTCCTGCCCGCTTTTGGCGTCGACCGCAGCGCTGCCTTGGGTTTCATGATAGTTGCGCAAGCGATTGGTTATCTGGTGGTGATGGTGTTGGGACTGATTGGCCTGGTGAGAGTTCGCGCCTACCAGTGAAGTCCGCGACTCCGAGGCGCATGTGAAAAGTGTATCGCCCAGAAGCTCTGGTCTCACACCGTTCGCATGGACAAAGACCGCAAATTGTCCACAACGCCTAACAAGCAATCGGCCTGAGTGTTCGAGCAGAATGCCGGTGATCAGAAACCCGGAGAGCACGAAGAACAGGTCTACTCCGCACCATCCCGGGTTATAGATGGTCCGCACTGCCGTCTGCAAGCCACCTACCGGACGGAACTCCGCAAAGTGGTGGATCACCACTGCCAGGATGGCCAGTCCCCGCATACCGCCGAGCTCCGGAATGTGGGCCCAAACCTGGCGGAGTTGGTTTGCTGGCAGGTCGAGACGAGTGGCAGCCTGATTCACTACTGAGGCTCCCACTCACTCTGAAATTCCCGATTCACAAACTACTCTCTAGGATCGCTGCATCTGACCCCGCCGCGTTCGCCTGACCGAACTCTGCGACGGATCACTATTTAGCGGTGTCGAAGCTCTCATGTCCGTGTCGCGGATACCGCCCAGCGCGCCCAACCGCCTCACACGTAAGGGACCCCCGAGTAACTGTACGACGAAGACGAATTCTTCCACAGGAACCAGTCGTCGGCGCCGTTTACCAAAACGCCAAGCATCTTATGCGTGGAAACCAATTCAAGTGCGGCGCAAAAAAGGCCCCGATCTGTGTGGTCGGGCCGCACAACCATCATCACTCCGTCACAGTCCTTTTCGATGAGCTCATAGTCTGCCACCGCCGCCACCGGCGGTGCGTCTACCACGGTATATGCGAACTGGTGTCGAAGCGACGCGCACATCGTCTGCCATCCCTCGGTCTCAAGCAGTTCGGCCGGATTCACCGTGCACTTGCCGGCGGGTAACACCGATAGGTTCGGCAGTTGCTCTACTGCGATCAGGGCTTCACTCAGGTTACACTCACCGCTTAGTACCTCGGCTATTCCGGGTTTCTGAGGTACGCCGAGCAGCTCGGCCAAGCCGGAGCGACGAAAATCTGCTTCTACTAGCAGCACCTGAACATCGGTTCGGAGCGCGAATACAGTTGCCAGGTTAATGGCGCTGACCGTCTTACCATCTCCCGAACAGGCGCTTGTGACGACAATCACTTTGGGCTGCAGGGGATGATAGGCAATCTTCGTGCGCACCATCCTGTATTGTTCCAGCGCGTAGGGGTCGGCGTTAAACAGACAGACTGCAGGCGAAGTGCCCGTAATGCTCTTCACCGACCGTCCATCCGCCTTGTTCAAAGACTTAGCTGTCGCAGGAGCCGCGGCCATGGGGAGTTGCTGGATCCATGCATCGGGTGTCTGGACAGGCGGGGCCGCTAACAAGCCACCACGGCTTCCTGCGTCTCGCGCACTGTTCATCACCGGCCGCATCAACCGTCCCACGCGTCCCTCAGCCCGGACGCGCACGCGGACAGAGGACGTTCGCGCCTCTGGTAGGACGATCGTCGGAACTCTTCCCTGGACCGGGATGCTGGCGGGAACCTCCCACTCTCCCAAAACCGTGTTCCTCCTGATTTCACGGACGAAGCCCAGCAACAAGCCGCCTGCCAGCCCCAGCAAGCTGCCGATGGCTGCAGCTGCCGGGCGGTTGGGCCTTACCGGTCGCTCCGGCACACGCGCAGGTTCCAGAACTGTAAACCGCTCCGCCTTCTGACGGCGTTCCATGTCGGCTGCCATATCCGCCGCGTAAAGCTTGTCCAGCAGGGATTTGTAGTTGTCCTTGGACATCTCGTAATCGCGGGTCAAACCCGCCATTTCCTGCTCACGGATGGGAATCCGGCGAAGCTGCGCCTGAATCTCCTGAATCTGGCGCACGATCTGCTGCTGCTCCTGTTGGCGCTCTTTGAGTTCCCGGTCCACTGCGGCCAGTTGCGCCTTTAGGCTTTCAGTGTGTTGTGGGTCCACCTCGGCGGCAACTTTCTCCTTCTCTTCGAGCGCCTTCAATCGAGCGATACTGGCTCGCAGCAGCCGAACCCGCGGGTGGGCTTCTGTGAATCGTTTCAGCAAGGACGCCAGTTCGGCCTCCATCCCTTCCACGATTTTTTCCGGCCTTTCGTTCAAAGGTTCCGAAAGTTCACCGTCCTGAGCCGTTGTTTCTGGGCGTTTGCTCAAGCGCTCAGAGGCTTCCGCAACGGTCTGGGCCAGCCGGAGTTCGCTTTGCAGCATCACCTGATTGGCGTAGCATCGGTTGAGGGCGTCCTGGTTGCCCTGAAGTTGGATTCCTAGCTGGCTCAGAGCCCCGGTCAGAGCGGATTGCTGTTCAGGTAATTCGCCGTTGTGCTCGACCTTGTACTTGCTGACACGGCTTTCCTGCTCATCCAGGTTCTTTTTCGCCTGCTCGAGTTGGCTTTGGAAGAACTCCGAGGTGCCGGCGGCATGCACCTCCCGCGTGCGGAGATTCTCATCCACAAAGAGATTCCCGAGTTGGTTGGTAACTTGGGCCAGGACCGCTGGGTCCTTACCTTCGAAGGTCACGCGAAACGCTCCGGGATGCTCGTCGGTCCAACCCTTTTCCACCCGAATTTGGACTTCTCCACGCATTCTTTCCAGGACTTCTTCGATTGGGAGGACGCGACGTTCCGGGCGATAGAGATCATAGGTTTCGATGATCTTCAGCAGGCGTGAACTGCTCAGAATCTCCTGGCTGAGACTGGCCAGCCGGTCACGAAGATCGGCGGAAACCGTGGGGCTGACGAATTTCTCCGGGATCTTTTGAGAGTCCACGAGAATTAGTGTCTCGGCGCGGTAAACGCCAGGCATGCGGGCGACAAACACGATCACGCCGACCGTTATGAGCAGCCAAGCCACAGTGACCAGCCATTTCTGCTCCCACAACGCCCGCACAAGGGACAGTGGGTGAACGGCCATGTGCCAAACGGCGATATTGTGTGACCTACTCATAGAAGCCGGAAGAACCTCAGATAAACTGGTGGCGCGCGCAAAATCATCCACGGCGGAGATGAAGGCGGAGCAGCCTCGAGCAGCACATCAATGCCGCCCCCGGGAGAAGAAATGTGCCGCCGTACTCAAGCGTGGACAAGCTGATACCCCCCTCCGAATGCGTCGTACGATTTCGCGTCAGTTACGTCGAGCACGACGAATGCCGAAGTCCAGCGTGCCTCCAATGCTGCAAAAGCCAACACCGTCGAGGATGCTAATCCAGAACCGGCCCACAAGTGGGGCGAGAGGATTGGGAAAAAACTCCAAGACATGGGAAATAAAATGGTCTAATTTGCCGGCCTCGCCAGAACGGATCGCCGTTGCGGACCAGGCGTTTCATCGACTACCCCAGCCCAAGAACACGATTCGGAGCGTTTTAACAGCGATCGCACAATCGAACGCAAACGACATGTTTTTGAGGTAAAAAAGATCGTACTCCAACTTCCGGGCGGCATCGGCAACCGTCGCCCCGTAGGGATATTGGACTTGGGCCCATCCGGTAACGCCAGGCCGCACAACGTGACGCTCCTCATAGTACGGGATCGCTGTGCGCAACTGGTCTACAAAACAAGGACGCTCGGGGCGCGGACCGACGAAGCTCATCTCCCCGCGAACAACGTTGATGAATTGCGGCAGTTCATCCAGGTGGTACGCGCGAAGGATGGAGCCCACCCGCGTCATCCTGGGGTCTCGAATCCGGGCCCACTGCGCCTCTCCATTGGACTCAGCGTCGACCCGCATCGAGCGGAACTTTAACAATCGAAACTCCCTGCCTTTCAACCCAACTCTCGTCTGCTTGTAGAGAATGGGCCACCCAGAATCAATGGCCACGGCGATCGCGGTCAGGAGCATGACAGGGGCAGTCAACAGCAACGCCAACAGGCTAAGCATTAGGTCCGAGGCGCGCTTCCACGTCAGCGTCATTCTGGACCGTCGAAAGCCGTCCCCAAAAATGAAGCCGCTTGGAGCCACGGCGTCCAATTGCACTCGGCCGCTCAGAGCGGTAAGGAGGTCGCGTGCATCAACTATCCTCATTCCGCGAACACGGAGTCTTACCAAATCTGCCAACGGCAGGGCTCCTCGGCGGTCATCCAGGGCAACAACAATCTGGGAGATCCCGAGTCTCGGCACATCTTGCTCCAGGTTCAGCAGCGAAATGACCGGCCGGCCCATGAATCCTCCGTTGGTTTGATCGCACGGTGGATCTTTAGCTGCGAACGCCGAGATGCTCAGGTTCAGGTCGTTACGTCGGCGAATCTCGGCAGCCACTTCCGTGGCCAGCGGACCGGTGCCCAGCACCATGAGGTTCCGCAACGGCGCGGTCGCCTGCCACGCTTTATCTAGTAAGAGCCGTGCGAGGAACGCTACAACTAGGGTAAGCGCAAGCGCCAAAATCAACACGCCTCGTCCAATCATTAACAACGGCGCTAAGTAGGAGAGTGCTGACGAAATGATGCATAGCGTTACGATTGCCCGCATCAGCCCCACCAGTTGTTCCGTCCAGGTGCCCGAACCGGGGGCCGTGTACAAGTCGTTGCAATAGAAGCAAACCTGTAACAAAACCGTGAGGACCAGGCACTGTACGAAAAAGTCTGGCCACCTGGCGTGCTGAGCCAGACCAGCCGGGTCGTTCCAAAACCAGAGTCTTGCTGCGGATAGAAAGCAAAATAAAATGAGCACTGCCTCCGCCTGCATCAGTACAAAGACCTTCGCCGACACGAATTGGTTGAAAATTCGGACCATGGTTCGTTAACGCGACAACCGACAACGCATGGCAATTGGCGTACCGAACTTATGCCGCACGTGCGGCTAGCAGGCAACAACCAGCACATCAGCAACGCTGACGGCGACTTAGCGGGACGGAGGCCGGAAAGTTCGAGGATGGGGAGAGGCAAGAAACCGCCAGAAAACCCAATCTGTTGACATTACTCTCCAAATCGTTAGATCGCCCTCCCTTCGGCCGCTTGGTGCGGTTAAGCTGTCGCCGGCCGTTCCTTGGGATGCCAAAACTGTGCAACAGACTCGCCACGTTACGGGCGCCGGAACTCTCGGTGGCGTCTTTGCCTGGGTGCACAGCTAGTCCCCGACCAACTGAGTCGTCCCAAAAAGTGGTCCGTACTAGTACAAGCCTGCAGGCAAAATGGCTTCAAAATGGCCGCAACCCAAATTAAGCGTTGATTCAGGAGCCCCCTGGGTATATCCTTCTCTCTCTGTAGAGGGCAGGGGTTTCATTGGATGTCGGGCCCTGGGCCATCGAAAAACATTATGGAGAATGGTTCCCAGGGAGAGACTGATACGGCGGAGGTAGATATGGCCGCTCCTGCGCCGTGGCCGGAATCCGCTGATTCAACCTACGAAGGCGGCTTCCCGCCTCATTCAGCGCTGCGGGTCGCAACCGCAGGCGGTGAGGGTGGCAGCGCGTGCACCCCACTTAGCCCTCGCATGTACGAAATCGAGCAGGCCTTGGAACAAGTGGGCCTCTCCGACGCTCCTGTTCTGGTCCAAGGTGAGACTGGCGTCGGCAAAGAGTTACTTGCCAAGCGGATCCATGGGTGTTCGCGACGCGCTGGAAAACCTTTCCTCAAGCTGAACTGTGCTGCCTTCCCCGCAGATCTGGTGGAGAGTGAGCTGTTCGGCTTCGCGCGAGGGGCCTTTACCGGCGCTTTCGAACATCGGCCAGGCAAGTTCGAAATGGCTCACCAGGGCACTGTGCTGCTGGATGAGATTGGTGACATGGATATCCGCCTCCAAGCCAAGCTGTTGCAGGTACTCCAAGACGGAGAGTTCCTTCGGCTGGGAAGCAACGGGACAGTAAAAGTAGACGTGCGGATTATAGCCGCTACGCATTGCGATCTTCAGGATGCCATAGCTAAGGGCCGGTTCCGAGAGGATCTCTACTACAGGCTCAACGTCATCAATATTCAAATTCCGCCGCTTCGCGACCGCCGAGAAGAGATTCTGTGGCTGGCGGATCATTTCCTAACCAAGCACTCATCTCCAGGTATCCGGCTGCCGAAGCTAGGTCACTCCTTGCGACGCGCCATGCTGGATCATCATTGGCCCGGCAACGTTCGTGAATTGGAAAACATGATGCGCAGGTTGCTCGCGCTGGGTCGAGAAGATCTATTGCTGAGGGATCTTGCCTCACAGGCGCAGCGCCGCCCGAGAGTTGTTAGCCAGACGCGGGATGAGTTTTTGCCGCAATTGCCGGGAGAGTTACCCCTGCTGCAGAAAGGCAACCAAGCAAAGAATCAGGTCGAGTCGGAAGCAATTATCACGGCTTTGAACGCTACTCAGTGGAACCGGAAACAAGCTGCCACGCTCCTCAGCACGGACTACAAGACGCTTCTCTACAAGATGAAAAAACTGGGTATCGCGAACAGGCGGTTATCACAAACGGCGTGATGCGTCCGTAAAACCTGTGGTAGATTCGGGGACGTACCGCCTCGCGATGTCTGATGATCCCCACGGTCCTTACGGGGCTCAGTGCTGTTCACGGCTCCCACATCTGCCAATTCCCAGACACCAGGACCCAAGCCGCAATTAAGGCATTGGTTGTCGCGTGCGCAGCAACTGCCTCTCCGATTCTGCCTCTGCGAACGAGCGCGAAGGCATAGGACAATCCAGCAATTGTCCCACCCAGCCATCGTTCTCCATGCAGGACGCCAAAGGCGATCGATGAGATCAGAAATGGCGCCCATGCGAAATTCCGCCAGTCCACGGATTCGAAATGGCGCGAGGTCAGGCGGCGCATCAGAAAGCCTCGATACGCCAGCTCTTCCGCTATAGGGACCGTGACCACCGCTCCGGCAACGCGAAACGCTAGCCATGTGAACCGCACTGCCTGGGAACTCTCGGCAAGCGCCTTTGGGATCGGACTGCCCTGAATCCCGCGGCTCATGTAGTCCAGCGCTATCCAGGCGCCAAAAACCAAACTACCAATCGCCAATGCCGGCCATCCGGCGCGCCAGTCCAGCTTCTGATAGGTGGACCGGAAAAGCCACAGCGCCACGGCGGCGGTCAGGACCCGCAGTGGGTAGAACCATTCGAAATCGGCCGTAACGCTACGAGAGACTAAGGTTGCTGCCAGAATGATCAGAAACGGTATAAGATACGGGGTCGCGGGGTTCTGAGGGACGGTACTCGATTCGGCGGATTCGACTGACTGGGTGAGCCCTCGAAAACGCCGCGCCACGAGACAAATACCGATCGTGACCGTCGTAAACGCGATCCAACCGGCCTGCGAGTGGAACCCTCCGAGAGCGATGCGAGGCGCCCCCGCATGTCCGATTAGGATCAGCGTGGCGATCCGCAAGCTATTAGAGACCCAAATTGCGATCACGCCCGCCGGAAGCAGCAGAAAAGCTTGTGGAAAACGCCATTCGTGGCGAAGGAACCACAACCAGGCCGCGCTCGCGGCCAACACCAGACCGATACCCTCGTAGCCAGAACATTCTGGGGTTATAGCTACCAAAAAGGTTTGGCTGCCGATTACGAGGGTAGCCGGGTCTGAAATCAGGCCCGGAATGAACGGATGCAGAATTGCCCTCACGAGCGCGAAAGAAGCACGGCTCAATGGTTGCCAGAGCGTCCATGCATATTTTCCCAGCAGGCACGCCACAACCCCCACCGTCAAGCCGTACACCCATGCGGCGCCGCTGTTAAGGATAAGTTGCCGCCAGACTCCAGCCGGCACAAAGGCGAGCGCGGCCAGGATGATCGCTAAGAGGCTCGACGCGGCCCAGCTGACGACAGTAACGTCGCCGGAAATGCCACTTGGGTGACTCTCGAACAGAAACCAGGACAGCCCAGCAAACAAAAGCAGCCCGCCAAGATGCGCGATCAGCAATTGCCAGGCTATCGGCTCCGCAGCAAGCCGGCCGGGGACTTGCGCCAGACTCT
>Ga0335080_10008515_pt1 | contig 10693 bp, 9 predicted proteins | sample Lox_Sample_34_FD_206720 | JGI IMG/M metagenome (GOLD analysis project Ga0335080, IMG submission 206720) | Soil microbial communities from Loxahatchee National Wildlife Refuge, Florida, United States - Lox_Sample_3.4 | ecosystem: Environmental > Terrestrial > Soil > Wetlands | place: USA: Florida...
GTTTGCGGACTGGACGCGGGACGGGAAAGGTCTGGCTCTCAGCGTCGCCCGAGACAGCGGCCGGCCGGGCAGGCTGGAATTCCCAATGGGTCGCGTCCTGTTCGAAGCGAAGGGCAGCGGCTGGGCCGGCGATCCAAAAGTATCGCCTCGGGGAGACCTGATCGCCTTTGCGGACCATTACTACCGTGGAGACGACGGGTCCATCGCGGTTGTGGACCGGCAAGGGCGCAAGCGAACACTCACCGGAGTGTTCGGCACGCTGCAAGGACTGGCGTGGTCGCCGGGCGGCGACGAGATCTGGTTCACCGCAGCCCCACACGGCACCCGGCGATTGTATGCCGTGACGCTTTCCGGCGCAATGCGAGTAGTAACGCATCTGCCGGGGAGTCTCAAGCTGCACGACATTGCGGCCGACGGGCGCCTGCTTCTGACGAGGGAAGATGAGCGCTCAAGCGTCTATTTTGCGGGCGCCAGCGATTCGAGACCGCGTGACCTCACCTGGCTCTATTGGGCGAATCTTCCATTTCTCTCGGCCGACGGGAGAACTCTGCTCATGACGGAGAACGATGATGCGACCGGCGGGACGGATGTGACTTACATACGCGGAACGGACGGTTCGCCGCCGGTACGCTTAGGCGAACGGCGGGGAGTTTCGCTATCCCCGGATGGGCAATTTGTGGCCACGACGGCGGCTCCCTCGGGGCCGGCCGACATCGTGCTGTTGCCGGTCAAGGCCGGAACTCCGGTTCCAATCGAGACCGGATTGCTCGACCTCGTCGGCGGCATCGACCCGGAGATTCCCATGGTCACCTGGTTTCCGGACAGCCGACGGATCCTGTTTTCGGCGAAGGAACCGGGGAGCGGCGTCCGCACCTTTGTCCAGAACATACGAGGCGGCCGGCCGTTTCCCGTAACGCCGGAGGGGATCAACGGCCGGGTTCTGTCGCCGGACGGCGCTTCCCTGCTGGTCTTCGACTCGCAGTCGAATGCCTTCCTTTTCCCCATGCAGGGCGGCGGCACTCCGAAGCCGCTGCCATTCGTGATCCCGGAATACAGGGCCCTCAGTTTCAGCGCGGACGGCCGGTCGCTGTACGTGGTGAAGCGGAGCGAAAGTCCACCCAAGGTCTGGCGGGTCGACCTGGGCACCGGACATGTCGGAATGTGGCGCGAAATCCCAGCCACGGATCCCGCCGGCGTCGTGTCCATCTCGGGCATTCGGATTACCCCGGATGGAAACTCCCTGGCCTACTCGGTCCACAGAACCCTTTCGGAGTTGTACCTGATCGACGGCCTGAAGTAGGGTTGCCTCCGAATCTCCCTAGCCGGCCATCACGCGGGCGACAACGTCGAGCAAGTCATCCGGTTGAATAGGCTTGGCGAGAAACGCCTGGGCGACGCGTGCCTCCACCATCCGCGACATGAGACCCGCAGGCTGCCTATACACCGCCGCGAGGCGGTTGACCGGATGCGTGGCGATCCGCGCCAGCACATCGCGGAACCAGGCGAACGGCTCCACGCCAGAGCGCTCGCAGCTTGGGGTGAAGCTCAGCAACACCGCTGCCGTCCGGCCGCCACGGTCGCTGCCGAAGAACGTCCAGTTTCCCCGGCTATGCAATCTTTTATTGATTGCCGCCAGGGACGGCGGCGCGTTCCGGACTGGCGGGCCCGCGGGCGGTTCAGCCGCGCCCGCCGGCCGCGGCGTAGGCCTCGTCCAGCAGCTCCACCACGTGCACCACGCGCTGGCCGGACCCGTAGACGCGCGCGCCGGCGCGCAGTTCCAGCATGCAGCCGGGGTTGGCGGTGGCGATGACGGCGGCGCCGGTCGAGTTCACCGACTCCATCTTGCGCTCGAGGATCTGCATCGCCATCTCGTTCTGGACCACGTTGTAGATGCCGGCGCTGCCGCAGCAGATGTCGGAGAACGGCATCTCGCGGTACTCGAGGCCGGGCACGGCTGCCAGCAGCTTGCGCGGCGCCGCCCGCACCTTCTGCCCGTGCGCCAGGTGGCAGGAATCCTGGTAGGTAACGGTGGCGTTCACCCGGCCCATGCGCGGATTCAGCTCGATGGAAGCCAGGAACTCGGTCACGTCTTTCATCCGCTTCGCAAACAGGTGGGCCCGGGCGGCGTAGGCGGGATCGTCGTCCAGCAGTTCCCCATACTCCTTCAGGGTGGAGCCGCAGCCGGCCGCGTTGGTGACGATGGCGTCGTAGTCCGCGGAGAGGAAGGCGTCGATGTTGCGGCGCGCCAGCGCCCGCGCCTCCTCCCGGAGCCCGGCGTGGACGTGCAGCGCCCCGCAGCAGCCCTGCCCGGCGGGCAGCACCACGTCGCAGCCGTTTTTCTGCAAGACCCGCACGGTGGCCTCGTTCAGGCGCGCGAAGGAGACGTTGGCGATGCAGCCGGCCAGGAAGGCCACGCGGTACCGCCGTTGGCCTTCGGCGGGAAACGTCTTGCCCACCTGGCCGAAGAAGAACGGCGGCTCGGCCGGCGGGGAGAGTTGCTCCAGGTCGCCCAGGCGGCCCAGGAGCTTGAGGAATCCCATGCCGCGCACCAGTTTCTGCAGACGGCTGGCCTCGTACAGGTAGAGCAGCGCGCCGAAGAAGGTCATGGTGGGGGGCGATTGCAGCAGGTGCCCGAAGATGAAGCGGCGGAACATGCGGGCGTACCAGGGCCGAACGGTGCGGGCTTCGATTTCGGTGCGGGCCGCCTCCACCAGGCGGCCGTACTGCACGCCCGAGGGACACGCCGTCTCGCATCCGCGGCAGGCCAGGCACAGCCCGATGTGCTCCAGGTAGGAGGGGCTCATGGGCGCGCCGTCGGACACCTGCACCATCTGGTACACGCGCCCGCGGGGCGAATCCATCTCCAGCCCGAGCTCGCGGTAAGTGGGGCAGGCGTTGAGGCACAACCCGCAGTGGACGCAGCGGTCGAGATCGACCTGCTGCGGCCCGTATTTGACCTTTTCAGATACGACGGTACAATCGCCCACGGTTCAATAACCCATCCGGGTCGAACATCTGCTTGACCCGTTTCATGACTTCGAAATCGCTGCCCGGCGCCGGCCACAGATCGAGCCCGTCCGGACGGGGTTCGGCGCTGAATTCGACCGCCAGTTTCCAGCCGCGTCCGGCCACCGCGGCCATCCAGGATGCCGCCGCTTCGGCCCGGGCAAAGTAACCATAGCAGACGCCCGAACCCGCGCGCGCGACGGCGGCGCCGGGAAACGTCGCCATGACCGCTTCCACATCCTTCAGCGCGCACGATGCCCGCGCCACCACGCCTTCGGCGTTCTGCTGGAGGAAGTGCGGCGTGAAGTTCTGGATCTGCCGCCACAACTGCTCCTGGCGCTCGCCGGCCAGCACCGCGCTGTCGCCCAGCGCAGCGAACTCGCGTTCGTAGCGGGCGATCACCGGCTCGTTGCCGCCCACGCGGAACGCCAGGGTCCAGGAGTACGCGCCCACGGCGGCGGCGGCGTCCGGGCTCAGCAGGTCGATCGCGGCCGGCTGGAGCACGCTCTTCAGCACGCCGTCCCGGGCGGCGGCCGCACGGGCCAGGGAGTCGAACTCCAGCAGGAAACTGCGCTCCGCCTCGGGCGCGGGCGTGAGCTTGAAATTCACCACCGCCACCGCCGCCAGCGTGCCGAAGGAGCCGATCATGAGCTTGCCCATGTCGAGGCCGGCCACGTTCTTCACGACCATGCCGCCCGACTGCACGAGCTTGCCTTCGAGCGTGGCGAATTTCATGCCGATCACCAGGTCGCGGGCGGTGCCGTAGAGGCGGCGCCGCGGACCGCTGGAGTTGGAGGCGATCACCCCGCCCACGGTGGCGGTCCCGGCAAACGGCGGGTCGAGCGGAATCATCTGCCCATTGCCGGAGACCAGGTGGGCGAGTTCGCACCACGGCATCCCGGCTTCGACGCTGACGGTGAGGTCGCGCGGCTCGTAATCGAGCGTACGCTTCAGCGCGGCCGTGGAAATTTCCAGGTCGGAGGGAGCGATCGGCCCGGCCATGCGGCGCTTGCTGCCATTGCCGCCGAGGGCGATGGTCTGTTTCCGCGCGGCAGCGGCGGCGAGAGCCTCGGCCAGTTCTTCCGGCGTGTGCGGTGTGAGCACTGTTTTTCTAGCTTACTCAAAAACCAGGCGCCGGAGCACGGTCTCGAGGATGGTCAGGATCAGCGACCCGGCCACGGCGCTCCAGAATCCGCGCACGGTGAATCCGGGCACCAGCACCGATGCCAGCTTCAACAGAAATGCGTTCACCACCAGCAGGAACAGGCCGAGAGTGACCACCGTCAGCGGAAGCGTCAGGATCTTCAGCACCACCCCCATGGTGCCGTTGACGACGGCAATCACGATGGTCGCCACCAGCGCCGAGCCGAAGCCGCTGAGCTGGATTCCGGGAATAATCTGCGCCACCAGCCACAACGCGAGCGCGCTGACAAACCAGCTCACGACGATGTGCACGAGCATAAGAGGCCTTCGCCAGAGATAATGATATGCCATGGGAACGCTGTATGCCGGAACCTCCGGTTTCGCTTATCCGGCGTGGAAGCCGGAGTTCTACCCGGAAAAACTTCCGCAGGCGAAATTTCTGGAACACTACGCCGGGCGCCTGAACTGCGTCGAAATCAATTACACATTTCGGCGCCTGCCCGCGGCGTCGACGCTGGCCTCGTGGGTGGAGGCGACGCCGGCGGGATTCGTCTTCGCGGTGAAGGCGCACCAGCGCATCACGCACATCCGCCGTCTGAAGGATGCACAGGAGACCACCGAGGTCTTCCTGCGCGCGATCGATCCGCTGCGCTCGGCGCGGCGCCTGGGGCCGGTGCTGTTCCAGCTGCCGCCGAACCTGAAGTGCGACCTCGGGCTCCTGGGATCCTACCTGGAACTGCTGCCCGGCGACCTTCGCTATGCGTTCGAGTTCCGCAATCCCACCTGGCTGGTGGAGGAGACCTACGCGCTGCTGCGCACCCGCAACGTTTCCCTGTGCGTGGCGGAATCGGAAAAGCTGGAGGTGCCGGAAGTGATTACGGCGGACTTCGTCTACTACCGGCTGCGCAAACCGGAGTACACGGCGGAGGACCTGGCATCGATCGGCGGGCGCTGCCGGGAAGTGCTGGCCTCGGGCCGCGACCTGTACCTGATGTTCAAGCACGAGGAGAACGCCTCCGGCGCGCTGAACGCGGAAAACCTGCTCCACGGCGCGTAAGGTACGGCTTCTAACAATTTGCCGGCATCGCGCCTTCCGCGGGACTGGAAATAGCGGTGCGAGCGTGACATAAAGTTCAAGTCACCTTGCGGTGAATCGCCCGGATCGGGCTGACTGAAGCGAAAAGGAGAACAAGATCATGCAGAAGAGCGGAAGGTACGTGTGGATGCTGCTGTCGGGCTGCCTGTTGCTGGGGGCGGCCGCGGGGCGAGCCGACGATAACGGAAACGCAGCCGCATGCAGGGGACTGCCGTCGCAGTCGGACCTTCGCGCGGCGCTGAAAGCGGCCCGGGCGCAGGCGAACGGCGGGTTCAACCTGGACATGTGGGCCACGGTGGTCAACCGGGACGGCGTGGTGTGCGCAGTGGCGTTCACCGGCAACAACCGGGGCGACCAGTGGCCGGGCAGCCGGGTCATCTCGGCGCAGAAGGCGAACACGGCGAATGCCTTCAGCCTGCCCGGGCTGGTGCTATCGACCGCCAATCTGTACAGCGCGGTGCAGCCCGGGGGCAGCCTCTACGGGCTGCAGCACAGCAATCCCGTGGATACGGGAGTGGCCTACGGCGGCAACCCGTCGAACTATGGCCAGCTGAACGATCCGATGGTGGGGGGAACGATCGGCGGCGTGAACGTGTTCGGAGGCGGGCTGGCGCTTTACAACGCCAACCGCCAGCTCATCGGCGGTCTGGGCGTGAGCGGCGACTCTTCGTGCGCGGACCACAACATCGCCTGGCGCACGCGAAACACGCTGGGCCTGGATTACCTGCCCGCGGGCGTGAGCGGCGACCCCGACCGTCCCGACAACATCGTTTACGACATCGTGACGCAGGCCGGTTTTCCCGCCGGCGTCAGCGCGGGCGGATGGGGCCATCCAAAATGCAGCACCGCGGCGACCTCCATCGCGAGCACGCTGCCGGTTGTCAAACACTGACCGGGGGGGCACTGACGGCACGGGCGGCGGCAGGGACCCCGGCGGCGCCGGCTATCGGCGCGCGCGCTTCCTGGGCGCGGGAGCTTCGACCTCGGCGGCGGGCTCCTGCGCCGCGCTGGCGGCGGCCATGGCCGTCTGCGCCGGCTTGCGCTTCTCGGCGAGGCTGCGCTTGAGGGCTTCCATGATGTCGATCACCGGCGCCACTTTCGTCTCCGGCGTCTCCACCACTTTGCGGCCTTCGATCTTGGCCTCGATCATTTTCTGCAGGTTCTCGCGGTAGGTGTCCTTGTACTTCTGCGGCTCGAAATCGGCCTCCAGCGAGGAAATCAGCATTTTCGCCAGGTCCAGTTCCTTGTCCTTGACCAGGCTGGTGTCGGTGCGGAACTCATCCACCTGGCGGATCTCGTCCGCGTAGTACATGGTGTGGCTGAGGATGCCCTTCGCGCCGGGACGGAGGATGATGATGTGCTCGCGGTTGTGCATCGCGATTTTGGCCACGCCGTAGTAATTCGAGCGGCGCAGCGCCTCGAAGAGCAGCGCGTACGGTTTCTCGCCGCCCTCGTCGGGCGCCATGTAGTAGGAGCTTTCCAGGTAGATCGGGTCCACCTGGTCGGCCTTGACGAATTCGAGGATCTCCATCACCTTGGCGGTCTTCGGGGCCACCTTGCGGATGTCCTCTTCGTCGACCACCACGTAGTGATCCTTCTCGTACTCGTAGCCCTTGACCAGATCGCTGCGCGGCACGGGCTTGTCCTCCGCCTGGCAATAGGTGACCTGCTTGATGCGGGAATGGTCGTCCTTATGCAGGAGGTTGAAGCTGATGGTCTCGCCGCGCGCGGCGCTGAACAACCGCACGGGGAACGAAACCAGACCGAATGTCAGATGGCCTTTCCAGACGCTGCTCGCCATAGGCAATTGCCTCTCCAGGTGCCCGTCCGACCAATATACGACAAACGCGGATAATATGTAAATGGAGGAGGGACAAGCAGTTATGGCGCTCGAAGAGTATGCCCGGAAGCGCCGGTTCGGGAGCACGCCCGAGCCGGCCCCGCAGCCGGTGCCGCCCGCGCAGCCCGGCCGGGCGCCGTACTTCTGCGTGCAGCGGCACGACGCATCCCATCTCCACTACGATTTCCGCCTGGAAATCGACGGGGTGCTGAAGTCGTGGGCGGTGCCTAAGGGCCCCACGCTGGACCCCACGGTGCGCCACTTCGCCGCGCACGTGGAGGATCATCCCGTCGAGTACGGCGATTTCGAAGGCACGATTCCGGCGGGCAATTACGGAGCCGGCAGCGTCATGCTGTGGGACCGCGGAACGTTCGAGTTGCTGGGCGAAGCCGCGGGCGCGGAGCAGATCGCGCGCGGCGACCTCAAGTTCCGGCTGCACGGGGAAAAACTGAACGGCGACTTCGCGCTGGTGCAGATGAAGGGCCGCGGCAAGGGCAACGAGTGGCTCATCCTCAAGAAGCGGGACCAGTTCGCCGAGGCTGCTTGGGACGTGGAGAAATACGCGACCAGCGTCCTGTCGGGCCGCACGCAGGAAGAGATCGCGCGCAACCTGCCGGCGCGCCGGGCCAAGCGCCGCAGCGCCGGCGCCACCGACCGCACGTGGGAGAGCAGCCGTCCCGCCACACGCCGGGGTGGGCGCGGGAAAAGCGCCGCTACCGCCACCGCCGCGGATCCGCCGGCCCCGCGCGCCAGGAAACCGAAATTCGACGGCTCCGGCCTGAAGGGCGCGGTGGCGGCGGAGATGCCCGCCTCCATCACGCCGATGCAGGCCAGCCTGGCCGACCAGCCGCCGCGTGGCGACGGCTGGCTGTTCGAGGTGAAGTGGGACGGCGTCCGCGCCATCGCTTTTCTCGAAGGCGAGGAGGTGCGCCTGCAGTCGCGGAGCGGTATCCGGTGCGAGCGCCAGTACCCGGAACTCGCCGTGCTCCAGCACTACGTGGCGGCCCGCTCGGCCATCCTCGACGGCGAAATCGCCGTGCTCGACGCCAAGGGCATCTCGCGCTTCCACCTGATCCAGCCGCGCATCGCCAACGCCGATCCGGGCGCCATCGCGCACCTGGTGCGGTCCACGCCGGTGATTTACTTCGTGTTCGACCTGCTGTACCTGGACGGCTACGACCTGCGGCAGGTGGCGCTGGCCGAGCGCAAGCGGCTGCTGCACGAGATCGTCACGCCCGCGGCCGTGCTGCGCGTCTCCGAAGACTTCCCGGGTATCGGGGACGAGATGCTGGAAGCGGCGCGCGAGGCGGGACTCGAGGGAATCATGGCCAAGCGCGCCTCCAGCACCTACGAGCCCCGGCGCAGCCGCGAGTGGCTCAAGGTCAAAATCGTGGGCGAGCAGGAGTTCCTGATCTGCGGCTTCACCGAAGGCGAACGCGACTACTTCGGCGCGCTGGTGCTCGGCTACTGGGACAAGGGCCGGCTGGCCTGGGCCGGCAACGTGGGCACCGGCTTCGACCAGAAGACCATGCGGGACCTGCGCCGGCGGCTCGACCCGCTGGTGACGAAGCAGTCGCCGTTTGCCGAAGCGCCCGCGGTCCCGCGCGCCACCTGGGTCAGGCCGGAACTGGTGTGCGCCGTCAAATACGCGCACTGGACGTCCGACAACCGCCTGCGGGCGCCGGTCTACCAGGGGCTGCGGCAGGATGTGGATCCGCGGCAGGTGCGCCGAGAGGATGCCGGCGAGCCCGCCCCCGGAGAACAGCACGAGCCGGTCCCGGAGAAAGGCAAAGACGCCTCGATCCAGGCGGGCGGCCGCACTCTCAAGCTCACCAATCTGAACAAGGTATTCTTTCCGGACGAGGGCTACACCAAGCGGGACGTGCTGCGGTATTACGACACGGTAGCCGACCTGATCCTGCCCCACCTCAAGGACCGGCCGCTCTCGCTGAAGCGGTATCCGAACGGCATCAAGAAAGAGTATTTTTTCCAGAAGAACTCGCCCGATTCCTTCCCCTCGTGGCTGCGCATGGAGGAGATCTACTCCGAGCACAATCAGGGCCCCACGCGGTTCGTGTTCGCCGAGGACCGGGCCAGCCTGCTCTACCTGGTCAATCTGGGCTGCATCGACCACAATCCCTGGATGAGCCGCTCTCCCACGCTCGATCAGCCCGACTTCGTCCTCATCGACCTCGATCCGCAGCAGTGCCCGTTCGACCTGATCGTGGACGCGGCGCTGGTGGTGAAGGAAGTGCTCGACGGCATCGGGCTGGCGGGCTACCCCAAGACCACGGGCGGCGACGGGTTGCACATCTACATCCCGATCGGGCCTGGTTATACGTACGAGGAGAGCCGGACCTTCGCGGAACTGATCGCGCGGCTGGCCTTCGACCGGCACCCGCGAATGTTCACCACGCCGCGTTCGGTGTCTAAACGGCAGGCCAACCGCGTGTACTTCGATTACCTGCAGAACGGCAAGTCGAAGACCATCGCGGCGCCGTACGTGCTGCGCGCGCATCCCGGCGCGCCGGTCGCGACACCGCTGGAATGGAGCGAGGTGAAACGCGGCCTGCTGCCCGGCGATTTCAACATCACCAACGCGCCTGCCCGCTTCGCCGTCAAGGGCGACCTGTTCGACGGGGTCCTCACCCGGCCGCAACGGCTGGAGGATGCCATGCCCAGGGTGGAGCGGCTAATGCGCGGCTGACCGCCGCCGGGCCATCAGCCACCCGGCCGCGACCACCGCGAGCGCTACGCCGGCTTCCCAAAGGTACCGGGTGAGCGGGTCCGGGCGCCAGGCCTGCGCGACCAGGGCATCGGTGAGAATCATCTCGGCGCCCACGCGGCCCAGGACCGCCGCGCCCGCGTAGACGATGAGGGGGAACCGGTCCATCAGGTGCGAGAGCAGGGTGCTGGTGAACACGACGAACGGTATGCTCAGTCCCAGGCCGAAGATCAGCAGGGCCAGGCTGCCGTGGGAGGCCGCGGCGATGGCCAGCACGTTATCGGTGGACATGGTGATGTCCGCGACCACGATGTAGGCGATGGCTTTCCAGAAGCTGTGCAGTTCCTTCCCGGCGCGGGGGCCGTGTTTGGCACCGGAGAAGAGCGTCACCGCGATCCACAGGATGAGCACGCCGGCCGCGAGTTGCAGGAGCGGTAGCTGGAGAAGGCGGGCGGCAAAGAAAGTCACCGCGACGCGCAGGACCACCGCGGCGCCGGCACCGACGGCCACCCCGCGCGTACGGTCGCGGGGCGGCAGCCCGCGCACGGCGAGCGCAATGACCACCGCGTTATCTCCGCCCAGGATCAGGTCGATGAGGACAATGCTGAGGGCATCAAGAAAGAAGTGCAGGTCCAAGCTTCCAGTGTACCGGGTGAAGGGCGGCGCCCCACGCCGCCCGGGCGCTCCACTTGCGACCGGCGGCGTCCACGCTGCGGGTGGGGTCCGCGCCCTGCCAGGTGATGTCGGCGGTGGGGCCGTACACTGCGGGCACGGGAAGATCGAGCAGCCGGAGGTAGACGGTGAGCTGCGTGCGGTGGTGGGCGGCGGCGCCCCACGCCGCCCGGGCGCTCTACTTGCGACCGGCGGCGTCCACGCTCCGGGT
>Ga0335080_10008517_pt1 | contig 10692 bp, 3 predicted proteins | sample Lox_Sample_34_FD_206720 | JGI IMG/M metagenome (GOLD analysis project Ga0335080, IMG submission 206720) | Soil microbial communities from Loxahatchee National Wildlife Refuge, Florida, United States - Lox_Sample_3.4 | ecosystem: Environmental > Terrestrial > Soil > Wetlands | place: USA: Florida...
CCGTCGCCCCGCCGGCCGTGAGCGCATTCCCGGCCGCGTCCTTCGTCGTGAGCGTCAGGGTGAGCGCGCCGCCGACCAGGACCGTCGGCGCGGACGCGCTGACCAGCGACGTCGCCGTCGACGCCGGACCCGGCGTGACGGTGACCGTGGCCGAACCTCTGGCCGTATCCACCGCCGCGGTGATGGTCGCAACACCGACCTTGGCCGCGGTCACCAGGCCGGTCGCGCTCACCTTGGCCACCGTCGAATCGCTCGTCGTCCAGGTCGCGGTCCGGCCCGCGATGGGATTCCCCGCCGAGTCCCTGGGCGTCGCGGTGAGCTGCTGCGTGGCGCCGGAGGCCAACGAGGGCGTCCCCGGCGTCACCGTCACGCTCGCGACCGGCACGGTCGCCGTGGCGGTGAACGTCGCCGTGACCGCGCCCCCGACGCTCGCCGTGGCGGTCTGGGCGCCGGCCACGGCACCGAGGGTCCACTGCGCGCTGGCTGTCCCCTGAGCGCCGGTGACCGACGACGGCGGCGCGATCGAGCCGCCACCCGTCGCCACCGCCCAGGCGACGGTCACGCCGGGCACCGGGTTGGCGAAGCGGTCCGCCGCGCGGACGACGAGCGGCGCGGCCAGGGCCGCTCCCCTCCCCGCCGTCTGGCTGTCACCGCTCACCCGGATCAGCGCGCTCACCGGCCCCGGCATCGCCAGGGCGGTGAACGTGACCACGGCCGCCGGCAGCCGCGCGGTCCGCGCCTGCATCGAGTCCGTGCCCGCCGCGGTGCCGAGCGTCCAGCCGGCCGTGGCCAGGCCGGTGGAATCGGTCGTCGCGCTCGCCGTGTCCACCGAGCCTCCGGAACCCACCACGGTCCAGGTGACCACGATCCGCGGCACGCCGGCGCCGAGCCGGTTGGTCACCCGCACCGCGAGCCGCGTGGCGAGGGCCTGCCCCACGGTGCCCGTCTGGCTGTCGCCGGCCGCCTCGGCGATCGCCGACACGAGGGGCCGCACGGTGATCTTCGCCGCCACCGTGAACGACCCGAAATCGCCACGCACCGTCGCCGACACCTGCGCGGCGCCCGCGGCCACGCCGGCGAGCATGCCCGCCGCATCCACGGTCACGACCGTGGAGTCGGAGGTGGTCCACCCGATGGTCACCCCCGGCGGGAGCGTCGTGAACGGCGCGCCGAACTGATCGAGCGCCGTGGCCACGACGTTCACCCGCTGGCCCTCGTCCACGGTGTACAGCGTGTCGTCGAGCTGGAGCCCGCGCACCACGCGCTCCTGCGGCGCCACCACGTACTCCGCGCACGCCATCGCGAGGGCGACGGCGCCCGCCAGCGGCAGGAAGGCGCGGGCGCGGCGTCTCACGCTCAGAAGCTCCGCGCCACCGACAGGTCGGCGAACGACTCCTGGAAGGCCGGCTGCGCGCCGATGGCGCCGTAGCGGGTGTGCCGCGCCTGGAACGTGAGCCGCGCGCCCCACATCAGCGGATAGTCGGCCTGCGCGAGCAGCCCGAAGACGTGACGGCCGCTGCTGAACGTCTGGGTCACCGACGCGGAGCCGCTGAGCCGCCCCATGCGCGCCTGCCCGCGGAAGCCCAGGTAGACGTTGCTCTGGGTGGGCGCATCGGCGTTCCGCGTGATGGCGAGCGAGGCGGTCGGCGTCAGGCTCACCGCGCGCGACACGCGGACCTGCACCGACGCGGACAGGTTGTGCACCGTCACGTCGGGGATGCGCGTGACGATGTTGGCGTCGGACGCCTGCTGCAGCGCGTACGACACGCTGTAGGTGGCGGGCAGGCCGAACATCGGCGCCTGCAGGGAGGTGGAGCTGGTCAGCGCGAAGGTGTGGCTGTTCACCACGAACGTGTCCACCGTCGCGTCGTTGGCGATCACGTTGCTCATCGCGGTGAGCGAGGTGGACACGCGGCGGCCCAGGAGCAGCGTGGCGCTGCCCACCAGCGCGTCGCGGTCGGTGGTGGCCGCTTTCTGCTGGAGCAGGTTGTCGTTCTGGTGCTGGTACTGGCCCTGCAGCACGAGGTGGCTCTGGAGGAGCCGCACGCTGCCGCCCAGGTCGTACGCGCGCTTGTCGTTGATCAGGTAGGCGAGGCCGAGCGAGTTGTAGCCCGCGCCCACGTACTCGTATCCGGCGCGCACGCTGGCGAGGCCCAGGTTGGCGTCGCCCTCGAGGTGCCAGGCGTAGTCCCCGGCGGTGGACAACGCGAGGGGCATCAGGCCGTCGAGCGCGCCCGCCACCGGCACCGCGTTCGCGTTGGCCTTGGGGCTGTCGAGGTCGCGCGTGATGAGCGCGAAGGCCGCCTCTCCCTTGATGGTGACGCGGTCGCGCGCCAGCCGCACCTGGCCGTCGGAGCCGAGGACGAGATTCTCCTGCGGCCGGGTCTCGACGCGGGGGCGCAGCGCGATCGGGATCGTGTCGATGAGCGTGGTGTCGGCTTGCGCCGCGGCGAGGGAGGACACGTCGTCCTTCGCCTTGACGAGCGTGACGTTCACGAACGAGCCGCCCTCGCGCCCCACGCCGAGGGAGGCGGCGTAGAGATGGCGCCGGTACGCCAGACCCGGCGTGCCGTCCGGGCCGGGCTCGACGGTGCGCTGCGAGACGCCCCCCTGGACGGAGAAGCGGAAGATGCCGGGCGCGAGGTCGAGGCCGGCGCCGCTCAGCTGCGTGCCCTGCAGCGTGTAGCTCGAGTAGTTCTTCGTGAAATCCCCGAGGTGCAGCGTCGCCCAGCCGAACCTGGGATTGAGGCCCAGCTGGCTCATGTTCTGCCGCAGCTGGCTTCCCTCGGAGGAGAGCAGCACGCTCACGCCCACCTGGAACTGGCCGAAGAACGACAGCTCGGGCGACATCGCCAGTTGCCACGTCGCGCCCGGCCGGCGCGCCTCGATGCCGTTCACGGCGTACAGCTCCGAACCCATCGTCATGCCGCCGGTCATGGTCACCGGGAAGCTGGCTGGTGCCGGGACCTGCGGCGGGACGGCGGGCGGCTCCTGGGCCGCGGCCCCGGGCGCGCGCGCCGGCGCTGCGGCGAGCGCGAGCGCGACGACGAGCTTCCGCGCGGGGGTCATGGGCGTGCCCCTTCCGGCTCGGCGGCGACGCCGCGCGGGACCGTGCCCGCGGACAGCCGCTCGACCAACTCGGTTTCGTGATCGGCGAGAGCCCGCGAGTCCGGCAGGCGGATGCGCAGCCTTCGCACCTGCGCGAGCACGTCGGCGAGCGTGCCTCGAGCCTGGGCGAGTCGCGCCAACGCGCGGAACGTCGAGTCGTCCTCCGGCGCCAGATCGAGCGCCCGCGCGAGGGCCTGCTGGGCCTCGGCCGGGCGGCCCGACCGCTCGAGCAGGCGGGCGCGCGTCCGTTGCAGGTCCGGGTCGTCCGGCGACGCGCGCAGCAGGTGGTCCACGGACGCGAGCGCGGCCGCGTCGTCGCCGTCACGCTCGGCGAGCCGCGCGGCATAGCGTTCGAGCACCGCGCTGCCGGGCCACGCGAGCCGCAGCCGCTCCAGCTCGTCGGCGCCCCAGGGCTCGCCCAGCACCGCCCGGTCCAGGATCGCCAGCACGGCCGCGCGCTCGCGGCCGGCGCGCCCCGCCACGAGCCGGGCGGCCGGCCCCGCCAGCGCGTCCGCGGGGAGCCCGCCGCCCGCCAGGGCGAGCTCGACGCGCTCCAACGCGGCCATCCCGTGCCACAGGCCGCGCCGCAGCAGCGTGCGCGCGCTGTCGGGGCTCGGCGCGGTCAGGCGCAGCAGCGCGAGCGGCGCCGTGGCACCGGACGAATCGACGCCCGCCTCGCGCGTGCGCAGGGCGACCGCCCGCGCGGTGTCGCCCTGCCGCTCGGCCAAACGTGCCGCGGCATCGAGCGCATCGAGGTCCAGCGAGTCGCCGAGCAGAAGAGCCCGGTAGATCGTGTCCGCGAGCGCGGCGGCGCCGAGCGAGTCGGCCAGGTCCGCGACCACGAGCCGCGCCCGGCGTGTCGCGGGCCGCGCCGCCAGCTCGCGCCCGAGCGCCAGGGCCGCGGCCGTGTCCTTGCCGGCCACCAGGGCCGACAGCAGGGGCAGCTCCGCGTCCTCGCGGCGCGGGAGCAGCGGCGCGGCCCGCCGGTAATCGTTCGCGGCCGCCGTCCAACGCCCCCGTGCCGCCTCGGCGTCGGCCAGGATCAGCCGCAGGCGGCCGGAGCGCGGATGCACGGTCAGTCCCTGCTCGGCGACGGCCGAAGCCGAGTCGGCCTCGCCCCCGGCGGCGAAGAGCACCGCCAGATTCACCCACGCCCCCTCGAGCGAGGGATCGGCGCGCCGGGCCCGTTCCCAGTCGCGTCGCGCGGCGGCACGGTCGCTCGCGCGCCACGCGGCCACGCCGGCGTTGAGCGAGAGCCGCGCGTACTCCGCGCGCAGCGCGCTGTCCGTGGCCAGCGGTGCCACGAGGGCCGCCGCCGCCTCCCAGCGGCCGGCTCGCGCCAGCGCGTTCACCCGCGCCGCGAGCGCCGAGTCGGCCACTCCCGACATCCCTGCCGGCGCCTGCGCCAACGCATGCGCGGCCGCACCCATCGCGAGCGCGGCCCACGCGAGAGCGCGAGCGACGCCGCTCATCGGGCCGTCACCGCGACCACGGGGCTCGCGACCGACTCGTTGCCGGACCGGTCCACCGCCCGCACCAGGTAGAACAGGCCCGCGTGGCCGGTCGAGTCGGCGAAGGTCAGGCCCGTCACGGGCGCCGACGTCAGCCGCGCATAGACGCCGGTGGGCACGGTCGACCGGTACACGTTGTAGCCCACCAGCTCGGCGGCGATCACGCGCTCCCAGCGCACCTCCACCACGCCCGCCACGAGCCGGGCGCTCGCGGCCCGCGGCGGGGGCGGCGGCGTGACGTCCCGGAACCGCAGGCTGTCGGTGACGGCGCTGCTGACGTTCCCCGCGCTGTCCACCGCCGTCAGGCGGTACACGTAGCTGGCGCCGTGGACCACGGCCGTGTCGCGCCACTCGCGCCCCCCGGCACCGAACGCCAGACCGGCGATCGGCGGTGCTCCCCCGCCGCTTCGCGCGAGCACGTAGCGCGCGACGTCGCGGTCGGGGCTCGCGTCCCACGAGACGCTCACGTAGCGGCCGCGCACGTTCTGCACGCGGAGCGCCGACGGCGGTGCGGGCGGCTGATCGTCGGGCACCAGCACGACCGTCTCGACCTTCGCCGACTCGTTGAACGCCGAGTCCACGGCGGAGACCCGAATCGCGTACCGCGAACCCGGCGTGAGCCGGGCGAACCCGCCGCCGTTGCCCCCGTAGCCGCTGTCGGTGACCTCGAGCGCGACGACCGGCCGCGTCGAGAGACGGACGAAGCGGCCGGCCTCGCCCCGGTACACCCAGTAGCCGAGCACGTCGTGCGACGGCGATGCGTTCCAGCGAACCGTGAGGCGGCCGCGCGCCGCCGCCACCGTCAGGTTCGCCGGCGGAGCCGGCGGCGTGTTATCGGCCGGCAGTGCGGGCACGGGGTTAGACGGCGCGCTCGCATTGCCCGCGGAGTCCACCGCCGTCACGCGGTAGAAGTACTGCCGCCCGCCGGCCACGGTGTCCGTCCACAGCGGGCGCGCAGCCGGAATCAGGACGCGGTCGAGCCGCGCGTACGGCTGGCTCAGCCCCATGGAGCGCTCGATGTGGTAGCCAGCGACGTCGGTCTCCGGCGCGAGGCGCCACGTGACGGTGACCGCGCCGTCGCCGCTCCGGACGGCGAGATCCGTCGGAACGCCGGGCGGCGTCACGTCCCGCGCCTGTGCGAGCACCGCGGGACCCGGCGGGCTCTCGCGCCCCGCGATGTCCACCGCCGTGAGCGCGTAGCGGACCGGCACCCCGTTGGCCGGCTCGTCGTCCCGGAATTCGAGCACCGCGCCCGGCGCATCGTTCCGGAGCACCGGCGTCACCGTCAGGCGCCGGCCTGCGGCGCCGGCCGCCGACACCCGGTAGACGTGGAAGCCGACGACGAGGTCCGCCGGATCGCCGGTGAAGCGCCGGTAGTGCCAGGTGAGGACGATCTCGTGGTCCGCCGAGCGCGCGGCCGGAGCCGGGGGCGCGGCCGGCTCCACGTCTACCACCCGCACGTGGCCCATGGCCGACCGGCCCGTCTCCGCGCCGGCGGCATCCGTGAACGCGACCCGGTATTCGTACTCGGCGCCGCGCGTGGCCGCCGTGTCCACGAACAGCCGGCCGAGCACCAGCGCCGCCGGCCGGCTCAGGTACGACACCACGCCGGCGGCGAACCGGTCGCCCAGCAGGCGGCGCAGCATCTCCGGCGCGTCGGCCGCGCGCGCGGCCCGCAGCGCCAGCGCGAGGTCGGGTCCGAGGCGACCGGCCGCGACGCCGGGGTCGCGCACGGGCGTCACCGGCTCGGTCGTCCGCCGCTCCCACGCCGCGTCCCCGGCACCGGGCGGCCGGCGATAGACGAGAAAGCCGACCGCCCCGGGCCCGCCGGGGACGTAAACCAGCACGGTGTCGGCCTTGGCCACGAGCCGCAGGGCCGGCGCCGTCTCCGGTGACTGCGCCATCGCACGGGGCCCCACGGCGAGCGTGCCAGCGGCGGCGAGCCAGGCCAGCCCCGTCGCCCTCCTTCGCGCGAACAGCACCAGGCGCCGGGTCATGGCAGCTTCGTCGCCGGCAACGTCACCGGCGGGCCGAGCTTGGGCGTCGCCGGCACCGAGAACGATGCCGAGTAGATCGTGCTCACGAGACCCGTGCCGTTCACCGACCGCACCTGGAGCCACAGTGTCGTGCTGGTCGGCAGCGCCGTCGCGAAGGGCAGCGTGACCGCGCCGCCCGCGGCGGGCACCGCGCTCGAGACCCAGGGCTGGACGTCCGCGGACGTCTGCGAGCTGCCGACGGCCCACTGGACGGCGGCGAGGCCCGACTGCGGATCCGTGGTCGCGTTGACGGCGAGGCTCGGCAAGCCGGACGTGACCGTCACGGACGCCGTCGGCATCGGGGGGGGCGACAGATCGTCTAGCACCGGCCCGGACGTCACGAAGCCGGACACCTCGCCCTGCCCGTTGATCGCCCGCACGTCGACCAGGTAGCTCTGGCCGTCCGCGAGGGTGGCGGTCGCGACGGCCGCAGCGCCGACGCTGCCGGGCCAGTCGGTCGTCGTGCCGCTCGGCCAGCCCCGGACCAGGGCGCCCTGAGCCGTGCGGATGCGGTACTGATAGCCGGCCACCTGCGTCTCCGGGTCCGTGGCCCGCGTCGTGATCTGTACGGCGAGCTGCCCGGCGACCGCGCCGTCACCCGCGCAGATCACGGGAAGCGTGGGCGGCGTGGGATCGGCGATCCGGAACGGCCCGTAGCTCAGCACGCGGCTCAGCAGGCCGGCCGTGTTCTTCGCGACCAGGGTCACGTAGAACTGGTTCTGGAAGTCGAGCGGGGCGCCCGAAACCGTGACCGATGACGAGCGCGCGGAGGTCGAGCGCCAGGCCGGCGCATAGATCGTATCGCCCGGCTGGGTGCTGACGTCGTAGTAGTAGGCCTCGACACCCGACTCCGGATCGCTCGCGTCGGGCCGCGTCAGCTGGACCTGGGGGGTCGCCCCGGTCGCCGCCGGAGCGGTGGTCAGCGCCCCCGCCCACGCCCCCGCAATCGCGGGCGGTGTGAGGGTGAGCGCCACCAGCGGCGTGCCCGGCAGCGACGGCTGCGGCACCGCGCACGCCGCGTAGGTCGCTGCCGCCGTCGCGGGCAGCACCTGGTAGAGGGTCAGCGGCATCGTGAGCGCCGCCCCCGTCGCGAACACCGGCGGCGTGGGATCGTAGCGCAACGGAATCGAGACCCCGGTGGCGCTCACGCCGCCCTGCCCGTTGGTGGCCCGCACCGCGACGTAGTACGGGTAGCCCGGAACGAGGCCGGCCTGATCGATGGTCGCGTCCGTGCGCCCGCCGGCGCCCGTGAACGGGCGCACCACCGGCGGCGGCGCGTTGCCGAAGACGGCGGCCGCCGACGGGAGCGTGATGCCGCCCTTGGTCGAGGGGGCCGAGCCGGTCGGCGTGGACCACAGCGCGTACTCGTAGAGACTGACGCCCGATTCGGGGTCGTCCGCCGACCACTCGGTCGCGATGCGCGTCGGATCGCCCGTCCACGCGGTGTTCACGCCGAGCGAATCCAGACGTTGCGCGAGATCGGGCAGCGCCACGACGGGCGTCGAGGGCGGCGTGTTGTCGGCCGCAAGGCCGGTGCCCCCGCTCACCGCGGCGGGAGTACTGCTGCCCGGCCGGAACGAGAGCGTGTACGACGTGCGGCCCGTGCCGAGGAACCCGGCGCCGCCGCGCGCCCCGACGGTCACCGTGTGGCTCACGCTCGTGGCGGCGGTGGCGTCGGGCGTGAAGCCGTAGCTCGCGACGGTGCCGCCGGTCCCGTTCGAGTACAGCGGCGTGCCCGACGGCGTGGCCGGATCCGCGTCGAGGATCTCGTACTCGTACACGCCGCTCGGGTGGTACGCCGACCAGGCAATCGAGATCTGCGCGGTGTAGGGGCTCGTGCTCGTCGCGGTCACCTGGACGCCGTTCAGGCGCGGCACGGTGAGGTCCTGCGCGAGCTCGGCGCGGCGGCTCGCCAGCAGCGTGGTGTCGAGCAGATCGTTCGCCGTGGGGATCGACGGCTGGAGCACCTTGCCGGTGGTCGTCGTGCCGAGCGCGGCGAGCGTGCGCGTCGCGGCCGCGGCCGGGGCGCCGCTCTCGCGCGCCGCGAGGTATCGGTCGTACAGGTCGTACAGCGCACCGGTCGCGTCCGCCTGCACCTGGTAGAGACCCGCCAGCGATTGCGACAGCGCGGCGTGCGCGCTCCGGATCGTCGCGAGCCGCTGCGCGGCCCTGGCCTGGAGCGTGTCGAAGGCCGCTCCGGCCTGGGCGATCTCACCGCTCATCCCGGCGTCGCCGAGCTCGTACCACAGCTGCACGCCCGAGGTGTCGGCGTTCTTGGTCAGCGTGCTCCAGCGCTGATCCATGGTCGTCGCCTTGGAGTAGTCCGCCTGGAACTGGGATATCAGCGCGGGCTGGCCGGCGAAGATCGCCAGCAGCGAGAGCCGGTTCGTGACCAGCTGGTACAGGGCGCCGGTGTTGTTCGCGCCCTGGCCCGCTGCTTCGATCGCGGACGTCTTCGCGGCGATCCAGCCGCCCGGTCCGGCGATGCTGGCCTGGTGCTGCCGCAAGGCGGTCAGCTGCTGCGTGAGCCAGTCGCGGCGCTGGAGCAGGTAGTCGGCCTGGGCGGCGAACTGCCGCTCCGCCCCGGTCCCGATCGTCGCGTAGCGTCCGGCAAACGCGGGCAGTGACCCCGAGTCGGACGTGGTGGTGGCGGCCCGCACGGTGGCCAGCCCGGCCTCGAGCGACGCGATCTGCTGGCGGATCGCCAGGTCGGTCGCGGCGGCGAGCTGGCTCGCCTGCTGCGTCGTCGCGGCCTGCGCGGTCGCGGCGGCGGCATCCACGGCGAAGCCCGGACCGCTGACCGCCTGGCGGTAGGTGAGGGCGGCCATCGGGCCCGCCGCGCAGCAGTACCCGGTCACCGCGGGGGTGGAGGCCGGGGCGGCGGCGTCCTGCGTCGCGGGCGCTCCCGTGGAAGCGCTGGTGACGGGGCTGCCCGAGGGCAGCGCCGGATTGGCGGCGCCGGCGGCCAGCGTCTGGATGCTCAGGCCAAGCGAAGCGATCCGGCTCGTGACCTGTGCCCGCTGCGCCTCGGCCCCGCTGAACAGGGCGTTCACGGAGTCGGTGACGGCGGCGATGGCCGTCGTGTCGCCCGGTGCCCCGTTCTGGCGCAGGAGGCCGACGTACCAGTTCTGATAGGTCTTGATCGAGTCGGGGTCGGCGTAGGCGGCGTAACCGTCCTCGGTCCCGAGCATGCCGCCGGCCGCGGCGGCGTACGCGAAGGTGGAATACCCCTGCAGGTTGGCGTACGCGGCCGCCAGCTCCTGCGGCGTGAGGCTCACGGCCGGCGGCGTGAGGTTCTGGGCCTGGGTGAGCGCGCCCTGAGCCTGGTCCTTCGCCGCCGTCATCTCGTTGGCGACGTTCTGCGCCGCGTTGATGGCGTCGATGATGGACGAGTCGACGCCCGTGCCGCCCGACACCTGGCCGTTCTGGAACTTCGCCCACACCCACCCGTCCCAGCTCTGGCCCACCACGGTGGCCTTGAGCTCCGCCGCGGCGAAGATGAAGGGCTGGCCCTGGATGATCAGCGCGCCCTCCAGCGTGCCCGTCACGCTGGCCAGGCCGCCCAGGACCGACGCGTCCACCGCCAGCGACGTGAAGCCGCCCCACTGGCCGCTCGCGGCGAGCTCCCACACCGTCGCGTCGATCGTCCCGTCGATCGTCAGGATGGCCACGTTGTAGCTGGCCTTGATCTGCGACTTCACGTAGAAGCCCGGCGGGCCGACGAACAGGTCCGACGTGCCCTTCAGGAAGTCGATGATCGTGACCTGCGTCGTCCCGTAGATGCCCCAGTTCTGGTCGCTGTAGACGAAGAAGCTCAGCGGGCCGCCGCCGTTGATGACGCTCCCGTAGTTCACGGTGAAGTTCATGCTGCCTTCGGCGTAGGCCGTCTGCAGGCCGATGGCGAGGTGGTGGTCGCCGCTCAGCTGGCCGTTCTGGCCGAGGATCACGACCGTGCCGTCCATCAGCAGCTGCTGGTCCGTCACGGTGAGCAGCGACCGCCCGGAGATCACGCCCTGCAGGAAGGCCATGTCGCCGTA
>Ga0335080_10008518_pt1 | contig 10692 bp, 11 predicted proteins | sample Lox_Sample_34_FD_206720 | JGI IMG/M metagenome (GOLD analysis project Ga0335080, IMG submission 206720) | Soil microbial communities from Loxahatchee National Wildlife Refuge, Florida, United States - Lox_Sample_3.4 | ecosystem: Environmental > Terrestrial > Soil > Wetlands | place: USA...
GAGCTGCTGACCCAGGCCCGCATCCGCGCCTTGAGCCGCGAGGAGTTCGGGGAAGCCGTGACCATTCCCGACCGCGCCTACTCGTCCCTCGTCACCTCCATCCTTGCGCGCCTCGGCACCGAACATCACATCGTCTACTGCGCGGTGGGAGGCGAAGTACAGGCCCGCCACTTTCCGGGAATGCTGCGCGTCCATGTGGTGGCTCCGGAAAACATCCGCATCGGCAATCTCATGATCGATCGCCGGGTGGATCGCGCGGCGGCCCGCAAACTCCTGCTCGAGATGGAGGCGGCCGACCGTGCCGATCGCAAAGCCAAATTCGGCAGGACGCGCGCTACGGCCGAGTTGTTCGACCTGGTTCTGAACAGCGAGGCTTTGACTACTGAGCAGATGGCAGAGCTAATCCAGACGGCGGTCGAGAACTCCGGGCTGAAGGATCGCGGCTACGTGTCCGCGGCGGCCGAAGCACAGCTCCAGTTTCAGATGCGCTTCAAGCTCTCCCGCTTCGGGATCGTGCCGCCCGCCAACGTCACCCTGCCCAGGAAGATCTTCGCCAACGCCAGCGAAGAGATCTTCGCCAACCTGCTGGACTTCTACCGCATCGCCTGGGAGTACGAGCCGCGCAGTTTTCCCATTCAGTACGATCCTGATGGAACCGTGCTGGAGAGCTTTACGCCGGATTTCTACCTGCCCGAATTCGACCTCTACGTCGAGCTGACCACCATGAAACAGTCGCTGGTCACACGCAAGAACCGAAAAGTGCGGCTCCTACGGGAACTTTACCCGCACCTCAACATCCAGGTCTTCTATCAGAAAGATTTCGAAAACCTGGTGTTCAAATACGGGCTCGCCGAGCGGCCGGTGCACTCATGAGTGTAGCCGCGATCCCGGGGATCGACCGCGTCCTTTTCACCGAGGAGCAGATCGAGGCCCGTATCCGCGAGATCGCCTCAGAGATCTCTCGCCACTACGAGGGTCGCACCCTCAAGCTGGTGGGGGTGCTGAAAGGCTCGATTTTCTTCCTGACGGCGCTGGCCCGCCATCTCGAAATTCCCGTCAAGATCGACTTCCTGGCCATTTCGAGCTTCTCGAACCGCAGCGGGTCGCCTGGCGTGGTTCGGATCGCCAAGGACCTGGACGAGAGTATCGAAGGAGAGGACGTCCTCTTGATCGAGGACATCGTCGACACGGGCTTTACATTACGCTACCTCTTGCAAACGCTCGCCGGTCGGGCCCCGAACTCCCTGTCGGTCTGCACCTTCCTGGACCGCAATTCCCGCCGCATCGTGCAGGTGCCCGTCGAGTACCGCTGCTTTGAAATCCCGGATCGCTTCGTGGTGGGGTTTGGGCTCGATCACAATCAGCTTTACCGGAATCTCGGCTGCGTGGCTGTCATGAAACCAGAAAAGTAGGATCTTTCGTCCAAAACGGCACGGCGTTTTGCGATTTTTTCGTAACTGTCATTGTGTCGTATCAAGCCTGGGATTATGATGAAAGAAGCTTCATGTAGGAGCGCGCGAATGAGGTCCAAGATCCTCTTTATTTCCGGGCAGGAAGCGGACGCCCGGCGCCTCTCTAGAATGCTGCAGGCACTTCCGTTGGTGCTGGAACACGCCGATGGCGTGCAGCATGCGCGTGTAAAGCTTCGCCAGGAATCCTACAGCGTGATCCTGACCGAGGCCGCTCTTCCCGACGGATACTGGCTGGATGTGCTCCGGCTGGCGCGCGAATGCGCGCAGGAGCCGCAGGTCATCGTCACGGATCCGCACGCGGACGCCCGCTTCTGGGCCGAGGCCCTGAACCTGGGCGCTTACGATTTGCTGGCACAGCCGTTTTATGAGCCCGAGGTGTGCCGCATCTTGTACAACGCGTGCTCGCGGCAGGCCCCCGCGCGGCACGCGATGGCCGCGGCTGTCTGAGCGCCTCACTGCCCGCTTCTGCGGGCGATCCGGATTTTTACCACTGGACGGTAAGCATTCGGCATACGGTTCAACAGCACAAAACCGGCGATCAGCGCGACGGCCGTCGCCACGGAGCCGGCCACCATGTACTGCAAGGGATGGTGAGGCTGCGGGATCAGAAGCAGGCAGCCCGTAATGGTCAGCCCAAACAGGAGAATCAGCCCGGTGCCAAGCAGAACCGTACGCTTGAACAGCAGCGACACGACCCTATTGTAGATTGGGTTCCCATAACTTCGGCTGTTAAACTGATAGTCAGGTGTGCTTTCCGGTTCCATAACAAAGGTAAGTGGCCGCTTTCTCAGCCTACCGGCGCTGGCAATTCTCTATACGCTGTTGGCCGGCTGCGCCGGCAGACCTCCAGAACCGCGAGCCATCGGCGAAGCGTACGTAGGACCGGCGCAGTTGAAAATCCGCAGCGACATTCCAATGCAGTCCTCCACCGTGACCACCGTGAGGCACGGCGACCGGCTGCAGATTCTTCAGACGAGGCGCAAGTTTCTTCGCGTGCGCACGCCGGATGGGAAAGAAGGCTGGACGGACGAGCGCTCGCTCCTTGCCGCAGCCGACATGAAGGCCCTGCGCGACCTGGCCGACAGCTCCGCGAAACTGCCCGCCCAGGGCGTGGCAACCGCCTACCAGCCGCTGAACATTCACACCCAGCCCGCGCTCGCCTCGCCCAGCTTCGTTCAACTGAAGGAGAACGATAAGTTCGATGTGCTGCGCAGCGTGTTGCTGCCGCGTACGGACGCCCCACGCACCCCATTGATTCCCCCGGCGCCCAAGAAGTCGAAGGCGCCGCCGAAGAAGCCGCGGAAGGAACCGAAAATCCCGCTGCCCCCCGCGCCCAAACCTCCATCCCCGCCCGAGGACTGGATCGAGCTGTCGCGCACGCCGGCGGACGAAGCCGAGGAAGCGGCGGTGGCCGAGACGCAGCCGCCGGTTCGCGTGGATGGCTGGAGCCTCGTGCGCACTCAAGGTGGCCAGTGCGGATGGGTGCTGACCAGGCTGATCTCGATGGCGATTCCCGATGAGGTTGCGCAGTACGCGGAGGGCAAACGGATTGTGAGCTACTTCCCACTCGGCGAGATAGTGGATGGCGATCTCAGAAAGAAAATCTGGCTCTGGACCACAACCACCGACAGCCACGCTCCCTGGGACTTCGACAGTTTCCGCGTTTTCGTCTGGTCCCTGCGCCATCATCGGTATGAGACCGCCTATATCGAACGAAATCTTAAGGGCTATTCGCCAGTGCTCCTGCAGGAGGCGACGTACACGGGGAAGCCGCTGGCGGGGCGATATCCTGGGTTTTCCGTCTGCACGGAGAAAAAAGATGGCACTGCGCGCATGCGGCGCGTCTTCGCCTTAATCGGGCAGAGCGTCCGTTTTGCCGCCGAGCAGGCCTGCGAACCCGCCACATCTCCAGTCATGGTCCAGGCTCCTTCCCCTATCGCGGTGGCCCAGACTCCGCCGCCTCCCAGCGAAGGATTCTTCCAACGGCTGAAAAAGCGCCTCAAGGGCAAGTAGTTCCATGGGTACAAGGTGCCGTTGCAGCGACCCCGCCGTTGTGTTATTCATGGTTTCAAGTCGGAACATTTCCAACGAAACCGCCCGCTTCAGCAAACGTAGCGACGGCCAGCAATTATCTCATCGTAAGGATGGCATCCCGTGGAAGCTGTCAATCGTAAACTCATTCGTCCATCTTTGAATGAAATCAAGGAGCAGATCGCTCCTCCGCGCCGGGCTCAGCAGCAGCAGAAACGACCCGTTCCACCGGATCAGACCAACGCGGAGAATTTCTACTACGTCAAGCAGATGCAGGCTAAGACCCCGATGGTGTTCGTGTTGCGCGACGGCGAGACGCTCCACGGCGTAATCGAGTGGTACGACAAGTGTTGTCTGAAAGTGAACCGGACCGAGGGGCCCAACCTGCTGTTGTACAAGCCCGCCATCAAGTACATGTACAAGGAGTAGCTGCCGGGATTTTCAACGGCCGGCTTTCAACTGACTGCGTAACGCCAGGCGCGCATCGCGGCGTTCCCCGGCCTGGCGGTAACGGCGCTTTTCCTCCTCCGTTTCGGGGATCACGGGAGCGGCCGCTATGGCCTTGCCGTTGGCGTCAATCGCGACGAATGTCAGGTAGGCCGAGCAGGTGTGGCGCCGTTCTCCCGTCAGAAGCTTTTCGGTCATCACCTTCACGCCGATTTCCATGGACGTGCGAAACACGCGATTGACGGCAGCGCGCAGAATGATCAACTCGCCCACGTGTACCGGGTGAAGGAAGTCGAGGTGATCGACCGAGGCGGTCACCACAGGATTTCGGGCATGGCGCAAGCCCGCGATGGCTGCAGCCAGATCCACCAGGTGCATCACTTTGCCTCCGAGCACGTTGCCGAGACCGTTGGAATCGTTGGGCAGGGCCAACTCGGAATACTCGTATGCGGACTCGCACACCGGCTTGCCCTCGATCTTCTCTGCCACTTCAGGACTCCTTTTTGCGTCGCAGATAGCTTTCCAGGTAGGCCTGCGCCTGCCGCTGTAGGGTGTCGTCGGCAGGCGAAGGGTTCCACTCGCCGGTACGGAGCGAACACGCCAGCGGGCCGTGGGCGAACGGGTGATGATCGCGCTCCACGACATAGTAGATGCCCACGATGTCACCCTCGTGGCTGGAAATCGTAAAGCGCACGGCGTCCGGACCGTCACCGGCCGGGAAACGCGGACAGGAGTGCCGGGCGTAACCGAGGTTGCAGCACTGCCGGAGGGAACTGTCATCGGGGCGGAACTGGTCGCCGGCCACCGCGCGGCACACCCCGCTCCAGGAATCTCCCAGCGGCAGCATGGCGTTTCCGCCGCGCATCTCCAGCGGGTAAAAATACGGGCACGACACGTCGCACGGTATAGTAGCACAAGGATGTCGAATGCCCGATTGGAATCCTTGAAGTCTCTGGCGGCGCAAAATCCTGAGGACAGTTTCCTGCGCTACGGCTTGGCTATGGAGTATCGCAACAGCGGAGACCTGGAGTCCGCCATGCGCGAATTCCAGGCCCTGATGGACGCCAGTCCGGACTACGTGGCGACCTATTTCCACGCAGGCCAGACCCTGGAACGGCTCGGACGAGTCGATGAGGCACGGGCGGTCTACGAGCGCGGGATGGAAACCGCGGCTCGCAAAGGCGATCAGCACGCGCGCAGCGAGTTGCAGGGAGCGTTGGATCTGCTGGGGTGACTACGCAGCATCGGGCGCCAGCACGCCCTGGGCGGTTTGCCGCGCCGGTTCCACCTCCAGCGGCTCCGATGCGGGGGCGAAGCGGAACCACCGGGCCAGCGCAACGTCCCCGACCCGGCGGCGCTGCATGATTTGACGGCGCGCGTCCCGCGCCTTGCGCCAGCACCGGGCCAACTCCCGGAATGCCGGCAGTGAGCTCGGCTCTACCGCCAGACATCCGGCAACCACCACCAGATCACGCAGCGTCATGGGCAGCCAGCACTGCCGGTAAATGCCGGAAGTCGAGTTCTTAATGCGCATCAGAAAGCGGTTTTTCACCGAGTGCATGTTGATCGACGGTGCGACACTGCCCCTCTTTCCCGGAATCATCGTGCGCACGTGCCAGGAAAACGCCGCCGGCGTGTAGATACACCGCCAGCCCAGCAGCTGCGCCCGCCAAGCCACGTCTGCATCTTCCCGGTAGGCGAAAAAATCCGGATCGAAGAAGTTGCCGCCAACGGAAACGTCGCGAATCATCGCACGCCGGTACAATGCGGCCGCAGCCGAGGCGCCGAACACGTATTCCGGGCGATCATAGGCCCCACGGTCGATCTCGTGCCAGCCGCGGTCGAAATGGCGCAGCGCGGGGGTGAAGAAGATGCCGGCCGAATCGATGCGGCGCTCCGGCAGAGGCTCGAAGCCGGGGCCGATCGACAACAGCTTCCCGCAAACCGTGCCGGTCCCGGAATCGAGCTCCCCCGCATCCACCAGTCGCCGCACAAAATCGGGCTCCAACAGAACGTCGGGATTTAAGGTCATCACCCAATCGCCATGGCCGGCGCGAATGGCCTGGTTCTGGGCGGCAGCAAACCCGGCGTTGCCGGGATTGAGGATGATCCGCACCCGGCCCTCGTATTCCGCCAGGGTTCGACGCGTGGAATCGGTCGAGCCGTTGTCCACGACGACAACATTAAGTTGTACATCCTTCTGGGCTAATGCCGCCTCCAGGCAGCGCCGCAGATAGCGGCTGCTGTTGAAGGTGACTATGGTTATACAGACAGTCGGTTCCGGCATGGCGTCGAGAAGTTCAACTTTTCTTTCTGCGGACTCCCTCCTAAGACCCTCGGCCGCGGAAACCAACTACACTGAAATTTCCTTTCTCGACTGTAGTTGAAAGTACGCGGACGCGGGTCTTTGGCTGTAGAGGTAATGTCGTCATTCGCGTCCGACGAACATTTCGTGGACTCTATGCGCCAGGAGCGGTCCGGCACGGGACTTCGCGACCAGGTCTCGCGGCTGTTCGAAGAGGCGCGAGACGACGTTTACCGCTACCTGCTCACTCTCGGGCTGCATCCCCCGCAGGCTCAGGAAGCCGCCCAGGAAGTCTTTCTGCGGCTCTACGCGACGCTGCGCAAGGGCGAGGAGATTCAGAATCCGCGGGCTTGGGTGTTCCGTGTGGCGCACAATCTCGGGCTGAAAATACGCGCCCGCCAGCATTCGGAGGAGCCGTTCGAGCCCGAGCTTGGAGCCCGGCTGGCGACGGGTGGCGAGACTCCCGAGAGCGAGCTGATCCAGCGGGAGCGCATGCTCCGCTTTCACAACGCGGTGGCCGGGCTCAGCGAGCAGCAGCGGCGCTGCCTGTTTCTGCGCATGGAAGGACTGCGTTATCAGGAAATCGGGTCGGTTCTGGGGATCAGCGCCTCTGCCGTGGGAGAGTTCCTGCGGCGCGCCATGCTGCGGCTGCGGAGGGTGCGCGATGAGTAGCTTCGGCACGCGCCACCCCGAAGACGGTCTGCTGCTGCGCTGCCTGGATGGGGAGCTCCCGGCGCGCAAGGCGCGCCAGGTGCGGCTGCACCTCGAGGCCTGCTGGCAATGCCGCAGCGAGTTGGAAAGCATCGAGGCGGCTATTGGCGATTGTGTGCGGTACCGCAAGCACTTCCTGGCCGAAGGCGTGCCGCCGGCTCCCGCGCAGTGGAAGCCCCTCGATTTCGAAACCGTAGACGCGGAACTGGCGTGCGAATCGCTGATGGCCCGGTTCGGGCGCTGGATCTCCCCCTCTCGAAACACTTCGCTACGCTGGGCCCTCGTCGCTGCCGCTGCGCTGGCGCTGGTGTTCGTCGCGATTCAGAAGCTGAGCGAGACGCCGAGAGTCGAAGCCGCCGCGCTGCTGAAGAAGGCTGTCGCCGTATCGGAAGGCCGGCCGCATATGACCAAGCGCTTGCGCATTACCACTAGCCGCCGGCAGATGACCCGCGTCGTTTATGGCACGGGTGTTCCACCCGCGGATGAAGCGGAGATCTCTGCGCTGTTTCAGTCCGCGCACTACGATTGGACCGACCCGCTGAGCGCGCGCGCCTACTCGGACTGGCGCGCCCGTCTGGACCGCAGGCAGGACCGGGTCGAGACGCCCGATAAGGATTCGTACATCATCAAAACCACCACCTCTGAAGGCGAGCTCACGAGCGCCGTGCTCAAGCTGCGCGCCACGGACTTCGAAGCCATCCAGGGACGCTTCGAATTCCGTAATCGCGAGTGGGTGGAAATGACGGAATTGGTCGACCAGCAAACTCTTCCCGCAAGCACGTTCGCTGGGACCGCCGGCGGCATGGCTCGCCAACCGGACATGCCGCCGGTTCCTCCTCACGCACCCGAAGCACTCGGAACGGCGGAACCTTCTCCGCTATCCGAACAGTTGCAGGTGTTCGCCGCGCTGCATCAGGTGGGCGCGGATCTGGGCGATCCCATCGACGTCAATCGCCAGGGGCGCGACGTCGTGGTGAGCGGGACCGGCGTCCCGCACCAGCACCAGCAACAGCTTCACGCCCTTCTCGATCGCCTGCCCCATGTGGTGGTGCGATTCAATGACCCGAGTTTGCCCGCAAGCAACCCGCCGGCACAGGAGCCGGCAACTCGTGATGCGGCCGGCCCCGAAGAACCCAAATATCCGGCGCGGCTGGAAGCGCGCCTCGGTGGCCGTCCGCAATTCGAGCGTTTCAGCGGGCAGATCCTGGATTGGACTGATTCGGCGATGACCCGCGTCTACGCGTTGCACAGGCTCGCCCAGCAGTTCCCGCCCGATGCCGAGGCTGAAATGCGTCCCGAGGAACGCCGTACGCTGCGCAGCCTGGGCAGCGAACACGCGGCTGCTCTCGCGAAAGAGCTTCAGAAGATCGCCAGGACCGTGAACCCGGTTCTGGCGGGGCCGGGCGCCGATCCCGGTCCAGCAACGCCTTCCGCTTCCAATTCCTGGCAGCTCGCGACTGGTGATCTGTTCGCCACCGGGCGCCGCGTGGAAACCCTGCTGGCCGAGGTTCTCGGCGTGAGCTCCGGCGCGGCGGCAAATAGTCCGGACTCTGCGTCACAGCTGCTGACTGCCCTGGCCCAATTCACACAAGAGAACGAGCAATGCCTGCGTCTGCTGTCGTACGATGACGTTAGGCAGAGCAAATGAATGCCCGGCCCCTCGTCCCAGCTCTTTTAACAATTCTGCTGTTTGGCGGGCCAGCGCGGGCGCAGCGCTCGGCCTTCCTTTACGGGCGTGTGCTCGATCCCTCCGGCGCCTCCGTCCCCGAAGCCGGCATCACCGCCGTGAACGAAGAAACCGGATTCCGGCGTATCGCCGTCACCGAAACGGATGGCACGTACATCGTCGGATCCATCGAGTCCGGACTCTACAAAGTAACGGTGCGCAAGCCGGGTTTCATCGGTATGATCCGGTTCGATGTGCGCGTCGCCTTGCCCGCGGGAACCCGCGTAGACTTCAACCTCATCGTGGGCGCGGTGCAGGAGACCATTAGCGTCGAAGGGACCGCGCCCCTGCTCAGCCACGAAGAGGTTTCCATCGGCGCGCGGGTCTACCGCGACGACATCCAGCGCGTGCCCTTAAACGGCCGCGGGATGCTGGGCCTGCTCGAGCTTTCACCAGGGACGAACGTCACTCCCGCGACCCGCGGCGAGGCGGGCCAGTTTACCGCCAACGGCCAGCGGCCGAACACCAACTACTTCACCGTCGATGGCACCAGCGCCAATACCGGCGTTTCCGCCGGCGGCCTGGCGGCCCAGACCACCGGCGGCTCTCTGCCCGCGCTGAGTGCGTTCGGCAGCCTCGACTCGCTTCTGCCCCTGGAGGCCGTGGATGAGTTTCGCGTGCGCACATCCACCGCAGCCAACGACGTGGGAAGGCTGCCCGGCGCCACTGTAGCCATCACCAGCCGCACCGGATCGGACGATTTCCATGGAGCGGTCGCGTACCGCTTTCGGCACGAAATCGGCGCCGCCAACGACTGGTTCGCCAACGAAAGCGGCGAGGGCCGCGCCGCTCTCCGCCTCCAGGACGTCGCACCGTCCCTCGGCGGGCCCATCCGGCGTAACCGCACGTTCTTTTTTCTTGCCTACCAGCACATGGCCTTCCGGGGACCATATGTATCGCGCCAGCCGGTGCCCTCGGACGCCACCCGCGCCGCCGCGCTCGATTGGGTACTGCCGGCATTCAGTCTCTATCCCGAACCGAACGGCGTCGACCTGGGCGGCGGGTTAGCGGCGTGGAACGGCCGCAATCTCCGGCCGTCCGAGATCGACTCCGGCCTGGCGCGGGTCGATCACTCCATCGGCTCGCGCATGACTTTGTTCGGCCGGTATTCCGATTCCGCCTCGTGGAATGAGTTCGGCGCCACCGAGGTCAACCGGCTCAACCTGCGATTCCAAAGCCTGACCATGGGTTTGAATTTCCGTCCCTCCCCGGCGTGGACGCTCGATATCCGGGCCAACGAATCTCAGGCCGACGCCGAATCGAGCTGGGCCAGGCCAGGCCAAGCCTTCAGTTCCGGCTGCGATCTGCAACCGATGACGTCGTTCCTGTTTCCGCAGGTGAGCTCGTGCGACGCGCTGGTGCGCTTCTATATCGGAGGAGTCGGGCAGGTAGTGGTGGGACAGGAGGGAGTCCGGCGTCAGCGCCAGTTCCAATACCTCACCTCCGCAGGGTGGAATCACGGGGCGCATGCGGTCCGCTTCGGCGGCGATTACCGGCGCATCGTTCCCATTCGCCGCGACGCCATGGCTTCCTTGAGCGCCATCGCGGACAATATCACCGAGCTTACCGACAAGAAGAACCTGTGGCTCGGAACCTCTCCCGCACTGAGCCGCACCGCGCGTGTCACCGAGCTCTCGTTTTGGGTTCAGGACACGTGGCGGATCTCGCAGCGCCTCACCATCACCGCCGGTTTGCGCTGGGAGTACAGCCCCTCGCCGTTTCCCGAAGAACAGCCCAATCCGTATTTCCTGCATCCCGACACCAACACGGTCTACCAGGACCGCCAGGCCCTCTGGCCCGAGGAGTACACCAACTTCGCGCCCAGGCTGAGCGCCGCCTGGCGGCTCAACAAGAGCGGCAGCACTCTGCTGCGTGGCGGCGGGGGCCTGTACTATGACTCGAGCCTGAGCATCGCGACGGACCTGATAAACAGCGGACCGCTGAGCATCCAGCAACTGACCAGCGGCATTCACGGCCTGTTTTCGTCATTGCTGAGCTAT
>Ga0335080_10008519_pt1 | contig 10691 bp, 8 predicted proteins | sample Lox_Sample_34_FD_206720 | JGI IMG/M metagenome (GOLD analysis project Ga0335080, IMG submission 206720) | Soil microbial communities from Loxahatchee National Wildlife Refuge, Florida, United States - Lox_Sample_3.4 | ecosystem: Environmental > Terrestrial > Soil > Wetlands | place: USA: Florida...
GGACATCACGCGGCGGATCGCCCTGGAGGGCTTCATGGCCTTCGCGCCGGACGCGCTGGCGCCGCTCGGCGGCTACCCCGGGGACGAGGACAAGGCCCGCGAGCTGTTCGGCAAGCTCGACCCGGCGAAGGTCCGCGAGGACTTCGTCGCCGCGGCCACCTACCTCAAGGGCCGCCCGGACTGCACCGGCAAGATCGCCGTGGTCGGCTTCTGCTTCGGCGGCGGGATCGCCAACTACCTCGCGACGCGCCTGCCCGACCTCGCCGCGGCGGTTCCCTTCTACGGCATCCAGCCGAAGGAGGAGGACGTCTCGCGCATCAAGGCGCCGCTGCTCGTCCACTACGCCGAGCACGACGACCGGATCAACGCCGGCATCGGGGTCTTCGAGGCCGCCCTCAAGGCGAACCACGTCAGGTACCAGCTCTTCACCTATCCAGGCACCCAGCACGGCTTCAACAACGACACGACGCCGCGTTACGACAAGGCCGCGGCGCAGCTGGCGTGGCAGCGGACGATCGAGTTCCTCAAGAAGAATCTCGCCTGAGGGCCCCCATCTTGACTCCGCGCGATGACGGGCGTACCTAGCTCGCCGCAATCGAAGTCGGAGCAGCGCAGACGATGAACACTCGAACCCCAGTGCTGGCAGTCGCCGCGGTGGCCAGGGGCCACCGGCGGACGCGCTCGCGCTCGTACGGGTGGGTGTCCGTCCAGGAAGGCGCACCCGACTTCTTGCGTCGCTGATCCGGACACCGGATCGAGGCTCGAGAGGCCGGGTGACCAGAATGGTCCCCGGCCTTTCTCTTTGACATCCGGGCGACCCGTCTGCCTCGAGGGGCGGGCGCCCGGACTCGGGTCCCTCGCGCGAGGGACCCCCAATGCGGGTGTAGCTCAACGGCAGAGTCTCGGTCTTCCAAACCAACGATGAGGGTTCGATCCCCTCCACCCGCTCTGATGGGGCGTCGTCTAGTCGGCAGGACCCTGGGTTCTGACCCCAGCAAGGGAGGTTCGAGTCCTCCCGCCCCACCAATCGAAGCGAAGTGATGGCGCCGTCGGCCAGTGGTCAGGCCACCAGACTCTCGACCTGGGAACGGAGGGTTCGATTCCCCCCGGCGCTGCTCGACGGGGTGTGGCGGAGAGGCACCGCGCGTGCGTCGGAAGCACGAGACCGTGGGTTCGAGTCCCACCGCCCTGACATCGACCGTGGAGTGGGTGGTGCCGGCCGGCGATCGATGGCCGATCGGCGGGTTGTGACCTCGACCACCCTGTGAGCCTCGTTGTCCCTCTGGTGAAGGTCTCCGGCTGTCTACCGGACGAGACGGGTTCGATTCCCGTACGGGGCGCTGGGCCGCGTCACGCCGACGGGCTGGCGCTGGTCGCCGCCATCGCGGGTGCAGTGCTGGCGATGCTGATCGCCCGTGCACGCGTGGGCGAGGAGCAAGCCGGCTCGCCCTGAGCTGGAGCTGGGTTCGATCTCCGCTGCTGCCAGCGGGCGCAGGCGCTCGCGCTCCGGTCCCAGCCCGCTAGCCGATCTCCCTCTCCGGGTGAGGCTCGTCCGTCTCCGGAGCTGCGCGTGAGATCGGACAGCGCCCGCCCGACGCCGCACGCAACGACGTCGGCGCGCCCTGTGCGTTCCGGCGCCGCACCTCGAGCAGGAGCTTGTTGTCTCTCGGGAGCAGGGTCACCCCGAGGTAGGGTTGCACCCTGGAGCCGGTGGGAGCTCTCAGCGTGAAGTGACGGCAGATGGCGCTCACCACGATGGACATCTCCAGCTGCGCGAAGGAGCTCCCGATGCAGGTCCGGGGTCCTCCTCCGAAGGGGAGGTAAGCGAAGCGCGGAAGCGTCTCGATGAACGCCGGCGTCCATCGCTGCGGGCGAAATTCGTCGGGCGCCTCGAAGTAGCGGCGGGAGCGCTGGATCGCCCACTGCGGGACCATCACCTCGACCCCGGGCTTCAACTCCTGCTCGCCGATCCGGCAGTGGGCCACCGTGGTGCGGCTGATCCGGTAGGCCGGCGGGTAGAGGCGCAGCCCCTCCCGAATGACCTGCTCGAGGAGCTCCTCGCCGCCACCCGCATCGAGCTGAAGGGACAGCCGCTCGGCCACCTCGGGGTGCCGCGCGAGGAGATGGAGCGTCCAGGTGAGCGCGCTCGCCGAGGTCTCGTGGCCAGCGAGGAACATGGTGACGATCTCGTCGCGGATGAGCTGGTCGTCCAGGGGAGCGTCCCCTTCGCCACGGCCGAAGAGCAGGAGCGAGAGGAGATCCTCGCCTCGTTCCCCGCGGCGCCGGCGCTCGACGAGCGCAGCCACGAATCCGTCCAGCGCCCGGACCGCCGCGCGAAAGCGCTGGGCGTAGGAGGTGGGGAGGAGCGTGGGATCCACCACGAAGTCCGGGCGTCCCAGCGCGGTTGCCACCGCGCGCACGGCCGCGAAGGCCAGGCCACCGGCCGCCCCTACCCACTGGGAATGCAGGTGGTGGAACGCATGCATTGCCTCGGCGGCCGCCCCGACCAGCGCCCGCGCCTCGGGCAGCTCCTCGCCGAACAGCGAGCGCGCGAGCACCCGGAAGCACAGCTCGGTCATGTCGTGGTGGATGTTCCGGATCTCGCCGTCGCCGAAGCCGTCCAGCAGCGCTCGGCAGGCTTCCGTCATCAGTTGGCGGTAGAGCTCCAGCTGGCGGGGATGGAAGGCGGCCTGGATCCTCCGGCGCTGGCGAAGCCACGGCTCCCGGTCGGAGGTGAGCAGGCCCTGACCGAAGGCCAGCCGCGTCGATCGAAGCCCGGCCGACTTGATGAAGCAGTGCTGCTTGCGGATCAGGACCTCCTCGACGAGCTCCGGCGCGGTGACGATGCACACCGGAAGACGCCAGACGTGCGTCCGGACGAGCCCGCCCTGCTCCTCACAGCGGCGGTAGAAGCCCAAGATGTCTCCGCGAGCATCCGGGGCCCCGCCGTGAAGCCACTCCAGCCGTCGCGGGGCGCGCACCGGCGCGGTGTTCACGAGGCTCCCTCCAGCTCGCTGTCCGCGTAGCGCCCCGGTCGGTCACGCACCGCGCTCGGCGGCTCGCGCAAGTCCCAGATGAGCCCGACGGCGCTCAGCGCCCTGAGCACCCAATAGGTCGCATCGAGCTCCCACCAAGAGAATCCGAACCTCGCGGACGATTGGCGGTGGTGGTGGTTGTTGTGCCAGCCCTCGCCCAGGGTCAGCACCGCGAGCAGCGGGAGGTTCCGCGAGTCGTCGCCGGTCACGTACCGCCTCGAGCCGACGAGGTGCGCGACGGAGTTGATGGCGAAGGTGAGATGCCAGAGAAGCACCGAGGAGACGAACGCTCCCCAGACCGCCGCCGGGACCCCGCCCAGCAGCAGCAGCGTCCCGAGCATCACCAGCGGCGGCACGAGGTGGTGCCGGTCGAGCCACCGAAGCTCGGGAAAACGCGCGAAGTCTCGGATCAGGTCGTCGTTGGCTTCGGTGAAGCGCTTGGAGAGAATCCAGCCGATGTGGCTCCAGAGGAACCCACCCTGGCGCGGCGAGTGGAGGTCCCTGGGCCCGTCGGAGTGCCGGTGGTGGTGGCGATGATTCCCGGCCCACCAGAGCACGCCTCGCTGGGCACAGGTTCCGCCGAGGAAGGCCAGCACGAACTGGAAGCCACGCCCCGTCTTGAAGCTCCGGTGGGCAAAGTAGCGGTGAAAGCCACCGGAGAGGGCGAGCATCCGCACCGCGTAGACGGCGACGGCCAGCGCGACGTACCGCCAGGCGAACGGGACGAAGAAGGGTCCGGCGATGCCGATGGCGTGGCAGAGGTACATCGGAGCGGACCGGTGGTGAGGTATTCCCAAAGCGTGCTCCTCCATTCGCGCCAGTCTCCGGAGGAAACGGAACGTCGCCGTCGTTGCGACGAACCGTGCTGGACCGGAACAGATCCCTCGCCGAGCGAGCGGTACGGATGCACCGCGGGCGAGCTCCGCCTGTCCGAGGATCGGCGTGGCACCGAGCGTGATCCGATTCGACGCGATCATCGTCGGAGGTGGACCGGCCGGCAGCGCCTGCGCGCGGGTCCTCGTACGCGGCGGGCTCCGGGTGGGAGTCCTCGATCGCCGGCGCTTCCCGCGGGTCAAACCCTGTGGCGGGTGGATCAGCGCCCCGGTGTGGGACGTCCTAGAGCTCGCGCGGCACGAGTACCCGGGCGGGGTGTGGCCCTGGCGGCGCTGCCACGTCCGGTACCGGGAGCGGACGCATACCCTCGCGGCCCGCGGTGACTTCATCCGGCGGATCGAGCTCGACGAGTTCCTGCTCCGCCGCAGCGGGGCCTCGGTCGTCGAGGGCCATCCGGTCTCGTCACTCGAGCGCCGGGACGGGGCATGGGTCGTCGACGGCGCCTACGTCGCCCCACTCCTCGTGGGCGCCGGAGGAACGCACTGCCCCGTCGCCCGGATGCTGTTCCCAGCGAAGCCCGGGCGTCCGGTGGCGGCTCGGGAACGCGAGTTCGAGTCGAGCTCGGCGGAGGTCGCCGCCGCGCGCCTCGGGGCGGACGGTGAGCCGGAGCTGCTCCTGCACGACGACCTCGGCGGCTACTCGTGGAACGTTCCCAAGGGCGTGTGGCTGAACGTCGGCACCGGCACCATCGCCGCGAGGTCCGTGCGGTCGGCGTGGGCCGCGGCCAGAGACTTCTTCCTCGGGAGCGGACATCTCCCGGCGAGCGCGCGTGGGCCGCTCGGCCAGATGGAGGGCCATACGTACCACCTGTTTCACCCGGCGCATCTCGCGGCCTCCCAGCGCGACGGCGCGTTCCTGGTCGGCGATGCTCTGGGCCTTGCTCATCCGCTGACCGCCGAGGGAATCCTCCCGGCGGTCGTCTCGGGGCGAACCTGCGCCGAGGCGATCCTCGCCGGTGAGCCGAGCTCGTACGGCGCACGCCTCGCGGCGCATCCCACGATGCGCGACTACGCACTGACCCGCGAGCTGCTGCAGGCGTTGCTCGCCCTCCGCCGGCTCCGCGGTGGATCGGGACGTGCGCCTGGACCTCTCGCGTGCTCGGCGACGGCGCGGGGCTTCGCCTGGATGTTCGGCGGCCACCCGATTCCGGCCGGGCCCCTCCTGCGCGCGGCCCTGCGTCTCCGTGGAGGATCGCGGGCATGACCGCGAGCCCTGGTGTCACGGCGCGCGTCCCGGTCGACCGGGGGGAGCGCATCGTGCGGGCCCTGCTCGAGTCCGCGGACGTTCGCGTGGGCGGAGGCAGGCCTCACGACATCCAGGTGCACGATCGCGCGTTCTACGGCCGCGTCGTTCGCGACGGGCGGCTGGGTCTCGGCGAGTCGTACGTGGACGGGCAGTGGGACACGCCGTCGCTCGACGAGCTCACCGCACGGCTGGTCCGGGCGGGAGTGAAGCGGCCGGTGCTCGGCTGGCGAAGCGGGCTTCACCTCGCCGCGGCCCGGGTGTGGAACCTCCAGAGCAAGGTGCGCGCCTGGCAGTCGGTCGAGCGCCACTACGACATCGGCAACGACCTCTACCAGGCGATGCTCGGCGAGACGCTCGCCTACACCTGTGCGTACTGGAAAGGGCCCGGGGACCTCGACCAGGCGCAGCGAGCGAAGCTCGACCTGGTCTGCCGCAAGCTCGGTTTGCAGCGGGGGATGAAGGTGCTCGACCTCGGATGCGGCTGGGGCACCTTCGCTCGCCATGCCGCGCGTGAGTACGGGGTCCAGGTCACGGGCTACACGGTCTCCCGGGAGCAGGTCGCGCTCGGGACCGAGCTGTGTCGCGGGCTCCCGGTGGACCTGCACCTGGCCGACTACCGGACGGCGAAGGGAACCTACGACGCGGTGGTCTCCATCGGGCTCATGGAGCACGTGGGCCCGAAGAACCATCGCGTCTACATGGAGACGGTGGACCGCTGCCTCCGCCCGGGCGGCATCGCCTTCGTGCACACCATCGGCAGCAACCGGAGCCAGGTGCTCATCGACGCCTGGTTCCACCGCTACGTCTTTCCCAACGCCGCCATTCCCTCGCTGGCGCAGCTCGGCGCGGCCATGGACGGGATGTTCGTTCCGGAGGACGTCCACAACATCGGGCCTCACTACGACCGCACGCTCACGGCGTGGGCCGAGAACTTCGAGCGAGCGTGGCCGATGCTGCGGGTGCGCTACGGCGAGCGCTTCCGGCGCATCTGGCGGTACTACCTGCTCTCGTCGGCGGGAGCCTTCCGCGCCAGGTTCCTGCAGCTGTACCAGATCGTCATGACGCGGCCCGGGACGCGGCAGCCGGAGTGCCGCCTGTGCTGACGAGGCGACCGCTGCACGTCGCTTCCCGCTCCACCTCTACGTATGGTGGACACGGACACCCCGGAGGACCGGATGCTCAAGCTCAACGTCGTCGTGGTCAGCACCCGACCAGGGCGGGTCGGGCTCGCGGTAGGGCAGTGGTTCCACCGCAGGGCGGTGGAGCACGGGAACTTCGAGGTGTCGCTCGTGGACCTCCAGGACGTCGCCCTTCCGCTGCTCGACGAGCCGGAGCACCCCAGGCTGCGCAAGTACACGAAGGCGCACACCCACGCCTGGAGCAAGAGCGTCGAGGGCGCCGACGCCTTCACCTTCGTGACCCCGGAGTACAACTTCGGGCTGCCCCCCACGCTCCTCAACGCCATCGACTTCGTCTACTCGGAATGGAACTACAAGGCGGCGAGCTTCGTCAGCTACGGCGGGGTGAGCGGAGGGCTCCGGGCGACGCAGATGGCGAAGGTGCCTCTCACCTCGGTGAAGGTGATGCCCATCGTGGAGCAGGTGGCGATTCCCTTCGTCGCCAAACAGCTCGCCGAGGGGAAGTTCACTCCCACCGACGCCCAGCACAAGGCCGCGGCGGACATGCTGGACGAGCTGCACCGCTGGGCCGCCGCGCTCAAGCCGATCCGCGACGCGAAGCGGTGAGCCCGGTCGGGCGGCCGGGCAGCGCGCCCGTCCCTGGGGCGTGAGTTCCATCTCCGGACGCCGGGTGCCGTGCGCCCGGGGCTTCGTGCAACTGCATCGCGCATCACCCGGGCGGGTGAGAGTGTCGAGGCCCGCTGGCGTCTGTCGATCCAGCGTCCGATCCGGGGCGCGGGAACGGAGAGGTCCATGGCACGTCGATGGACGGCAATCGTCTCGCTCGCGAGTCTCGCGATCCTTCTCGGAGGCTGGGACTGCGGCTCGGGCGGAGGCGAGGACGGCGGCGTTTCACCAACTCACTCCACCTGCGATCTCTCGGCGACGTTCACCGGTCCCTGTCTCGTGACCCTGACCGGAGCGGCGAACCTCTCCTTCGCCTGCAAGCCGATCTACGCCATCTACGATCCGACGGACGGCACCCTCGGCAGCACCTCCATGGTCCAGATCGGCGCCTCGAACGCCCGGAATCCCGACGGCGGCGTGGGGGTGAGCTCGATCAACGTCACCCTGAAGTGGGCGGGCCCACCCGCCGCGGGGACGATGCCGACGCTGACCCAGGCCACCGCTGCGAGCAAGCCGAACAACATCCTTCTCTTCCTCGACGACCCGCTCGGTTCCACCTTCCAGTCGGTGTACCCGACCCAGTCGATGCAGTTCACCGTGAACAAGGCCGCCATGGCCAGCACCGGCGACGCCGGCTCCGGGCGCTCCTTCTGGTGCATCGACGGACAGCTCACCTCCGACGTCCCCAACCTCTCCGACCCCTCGAGCGTCATCCACCTGTCGCTCGGGTTCGATGCCGGGGTCTGAGCAAGGCGCCGGCGAGCGCCGGGGCGACCGTCAGCGGCCGAAGAGCCTTCGCTTCTTCGGTGCCGGGGCCCGGGTGGAGTTGGCGAGGCGCTGGCCGAGGATGCGGCTCATCGCGACCGCGACGGTGGGGTTGGCCATCACCACCTCCTGGAACGTGTCGCGGCCGATCTCCGCGAGCTGCGAGTCCCGGCGGATGACGGCGTTCGTCGAGCGCGGCTGTCCGGTGAGCAGAGCGATCTCGCCGAAGACCCCGCCCGGGCCGACGTGCTCCAGCGGGGTCGCGTCCTCGGTCTCCAGCGTCACCTCGCCGGAGAGGACGATGTAGAAGGTCTCGCCCGGGTCCCCGCGGCGGAAGAGCACCTCCCCCGGCCGCCCGCTGCGCACCACGATTCCCTGCGCGATCCGCTCGATCTCGGCGTCGTTCAGCGGAGCGAGGAAGTCCACTCTCCGGAGCGCGTCCAGCACCTGGCTGCCCGGGTCCTGGAGCACCGGCTCGCGGGTGAGGATCTCCACCGCCCGGCCGAGCACGTCCCGCCGGGTCACGAGGATGGCGGTGTGCCCGGGCCTCAGGACGGTCGTCCCGTCGGGAAGGGCGATCTTCCCCTCGGCGTCCAGGAAGCCGATGAAGATGCACTCCCTCGGGAACTCGGGGTCGGCGCGCATCTGGGCCACGGTCCTCCCGGCCACCAGCGCCCTGGGCTTGAGCACCAGCTCGAAGAGCACGGCGTCGCCGGCAGCGAGGGGAAGCGCACCGGCGATGAGCGGAAAATCGATCGCGGTGGTCATCTTCGCCACCACCACCTCCGCCTCGGCGATGATGTCCCGCACCCCGGCGAGGAGGTAGGCCTGGCGATAGCTGGTGTCCAGCATCCGGACCATGATGCGCGCCCCGCCGGCGGCGCGGACCAGCATCGCGAAGGCCAGGTTGTCCGCGTCGCGAGGAAGCACCGCACAGGCGACGTCCGCCCCGATGATGCCCGCAGACTCGAGCACCTGGGGGTCCATCGCGTCGCCGCACACCACCACCGCGCCGACCTCCTCGAAGAGGCGGTCACGGACCGCGCGGTCGCGCTCCACCACCGTGACCTGATGCCGCTCGGCGATGAGCTTGGCGGCGAGGACGGACCCCACCCGACCTCCACCGGCGATGACGATCCTCATGAAGCAGCTCCCTCCCGATCACCGTGCACGTCGAGCTCCACGCCCTCCTGGAGCAGGTGCTCGAGCGCCAGCGTCCGCTCGTCCAGCCGGTGCAGGTATCGCTCTGCGGCCTCGGGGTCGATGAGCCCGGTCCGCTCGGCGGCGCCCACGGCCGAGCGCTCGGCGTCGACGAGTCGTCGCCGGACGGTCAGCAGAAGCCTCGCGCTGCGGGCGAGGTTGCGGTCCTGGAGTCGGCGAATCTCGCGCTCCGCCTCGGCGATGGTGACCTGGTACTCGCTCCGGAGGCGCTCGTAGGCCATCCGCGGAACCATGCCGTTCGAGAGCAGTGCCTCCAGTTCGCCGTGCGCGGCACGTGCGGCGACCAGCTTCGCCTGCTGCTCGGCGACCGCCGACGCCAGGGGATCGCGCCGGGTCAGCCCGAGCCAGTCCAGGGCCTTGCCGAGGAGCAAGCCCTGCACCACGAGCGAGATGAAGGTCACCCCGAAGGCCACGTCCACCAGGAGCGTGCGGAAGGGCGTGTCCTTTGGGAGCCCGAGCACCAGGGCGATCGAGAGCGCTCCCTTGATGTTTCCGATCACGAACACGTGCTGCCACTGGAGCGGCACCGCCTGCGATGGCCGCAGCCACCGGAGGACGAGGAAGGGCAGGTAGATCGCCACCGCCCGGCCGGCGAAGACGCAGGCCACGGCGATCGCCGTCTGCGGAGCGGAGCTGAGCAGCGTGCTGGGGCTGGTGGAGAGGCCCACCGAGAGAAAGAGGAAGGTGTTGACCCCGAAGGCCACGTACTCCCAGAACGAGTGGAGGGCGACCTGGCTGGTCGGGGAGAGCGTCTTCCTGGCCGTGGCGCCGACGGTCAGACCCGCGGCGACTGCCGCGATCGCGCCCGAGACGCGCAGCTCCTCGGCGCCCACGAAGGCCGCGAACGCCAGCGCGGTGGTCGCCATGATCTCCGCCAGCGGATCCTCGGCGCGGCGGAGGATCCAGCTCCCGACCAGTCCGAGCGCGAGACCCACCGCCAGCCCGCCCGCGGTCGCGATGACCACCCGCGCTCCCAGCACCGGGATCGCGAAGGGAGCGCCGGCCACGATGCCGGAGATCGCCGCGTAGGCGACCAGCGCGGTTCCGTCGTTGAACAGGCTCTCGCCGAGGACGATCGCCGACAGTCGTCCCGGCACCGGCGCGCGGCGGAAGGCGAAGAGGATGGAGACCGTGTCGGTGACCGACAGGATGCTCCCCAGGAGGAAGGCCGGACCCCACGGCAAGCCCAGCCCGAGGTGGAGGAAGGCCCCGGTGGCACCGATGGCCACCAGCAGGCCGGCCGTGGCGAGGAGCGAGATCGGAAGGAGGTTGGCCCGGATCGAATCGAGGTCCGCGGTGAAGCCGCCCTCGAAGAGCAGCGCCGGAAGACAGAGGAGGAAGACCACCTCCGGCTCCAGGTGCGGGGTCTCGGGGAGGGCCTCGCTCAGGGTGATGAGCAGCCCGCCGACGACCAGCGCCACGTTGTACGGGAGGTGCGCGCGCTTGGCGCCGATCGCCAGGAGCAGGGCGGCCACCATGAGCCCGATGGCCACCGGGAGATGCAATTCCATGGCGCTGGCCTTATAGCGTGGGGTGGGCGTCGACGTGCATGGCGGAGTGCACGCCTACGACGTCGAGCGGCGCAGGACCAGCCCCCTCAGCGCGCCGGCGCGGCGAGTCCCCGGACCAGGTACAGGCTCCCGAGCAACCGTCCCTGGGTGTAGGCGACGCCCCGTTCGTCCGGAGCGAGCTCGAGGTCGGCACGGCCGGTGGTGCCGCTCGGATC
>Ga0335080_10008520_pt1 | contig 10691 bp, 13 predicted proteins | sample Lox_Sample_34_FD_206720 | JGI IMG/M metagenome (GOLD analysis project Ga0335080, IMG submission 206720) | Soil microbial communities from Loxahatchee National Wildlife Refuge, Florida, United States - Lox_Sample_3.4 | ecosystem: Environmental > Terrestrial > Soil > Wetlands | place: USA...
GATGCGCCGCGCCGGCCTCACCGCCGTCGTCGACGTCGACCCGCAGTCGCTCTAGCTCGAGTCGCGCGCCGCGTCGAGGTCGGCCGGCCAGCGCGCGAGGATCCACTCCTCGTCGAGCTCGTCCCGAAGGTACGAGCGGCCGTTGATCTTCACGAAGTCGCGCGTCCGCGGATCCATCGCGAGCCGCGCCTCGGCGGGGAAATTGCGGTTGTGCCGCTCGACGAGCTCGTTCAGCTCGGCGAAGCTCCAGCGCCGCGCCGTCTCGTGCCACGCGCGCGCGAACGCGGCCGGGTCCTCCGTCTCCGCCGCGAGCGTCCGCCACGCCTCGTCGAGCTGGCGCTCGTGCTGCTCGAGCTGGTCCTCGATCGCGCGAAGGCGCCGCATCCAGACCGTCGGCCCGCCGAGCGCCCGCACCGCCGAGTCCGCGTCCGGCCGGAAGTTGCGGAGCCGCTGCCGCAGCGGCTTCCCCGCGGCCGGGCTACCCGTCAGGTCCGCCTCGAGAATGCGCCGCTCCTCGCGGTCGCGCGGCGTCTCCGGCCGCGTCGCGCCCTGGTTCATGATCTCCTTGAGCTGCCTCGGATCCATCGCGTCCACAGCTAGTCTGCCGACTGCATGGCCGACGACGACGCACTCGAGCACGACCACGACGACGAGCCGGAGCTCGATCCGGAGCGCGTCGCGCGCAAGCGCCTGGCGCTCGCGCAGATCCGCCAGTACCCCGACGTCGCGCTGAAGATGACCGCCCGCCCGGTCGAGGAGTTCGACGACGAGCTCCGCCGGCTCGTCGAGCGGATGAAGCTCCTGATGGAGGACGCGAACGGGATCGGCCTCGCCGCGACGCAGGTCGGCGTGCTCCAGCGGCTGTTCGTCTTCCACGCCGCCGAGGGCGAGGTCGTCGCGGTCGTCAACCCGGAGATCGTCGCGCGGAGCGAGGAGACCGAGGTCGACGACGAGGGCTGCCTCTCGATCCAGGGCGTGCTCGTGCCGGTCGAGCGGGCGACGTCCGTGAAGCTCGTCGGCCGCGACGAGAACGGCGACGAGGTCGAGTACGAGCTCGAGGACATCTACGCGCGCGCCGCGCAGCACGAGAACGACCACCTCGACGGCGTCCTCATCATCGACAAGACGACGCCCGAGGCGCGGCGCGAGGCGCTCGCCGTGCTCCGCCCGCGCATCGTTCTCGCCTAGTGCCGTGACCCGGATCGCCGTCGCGGCGACCGCGCCGTTCGGCGCCGACGTGCTCGAGCGGCTCGCCGCGACGCACGACGTCGTGCAGCTCCTGACGCGGCCCGACCGGCCGAAGGGGCGCGGACGCGCGCTCGCCGCGCCGCCGGCGAAGGAGGTCGCGGAACGCCTCGGGATCCCCGTGGCGCAGCCCGCCCGGCTCGACGGCGACGTCGAGCTCGACGGGGACACGGTCGTGATCTGCGCGTACGGCGCGCTCGTCCCCGACGTCCTGCTCGAGCGGGCGCTCTGGCTCAACGTGCACCCGTCGCTCCTGCCGCGGTGGCGTGGCGCGGCGCCGGTCGAGCGCGCGCTCATGGCCGGCGACACGGAGACCGGCGTGACGATCCACCGCACGATCGCGGAGCTCGACGCCGGCCCGGTCGCGGCGCAGCGCGCGTTCCCGATCGCCGCGGACGACGATGCGGGCGCGGTGTTCGCGCGCGCGGCCGGGCTCGCCGCCGAGCTGCTCGACGGCGTGCTCGCGGAAGCCGAGCCGGCGTTCGTGCCGCAGTCCGGCGAGGTCACCTACGCGGAGAAGATCGCGCCCGCCGACCGGGAGCTCGACCTCTCGCTTCCGGCGCGCGAGCTCGTGAACCGCGTGCGCGCCCTCTCGCCGCACATCGGCGCGCGTGCCCTCGTCGACGGACGGCCGCTGCTCGTGTGGCGGTCGCGCGTCGGCGACGACGGCGCGTTCGAGCTGGTCGAGGTGCAGCCCGAGGGCGGCCGCCGGATGCCGTACGACGCGTACGTCCGCGGACTGCGTTCATGAGCGTAGGCTCGACGGAGCTCATCAGGGAGCGGAGGTGCCAGCTTTGCCGGCGCCGGGAGCGGGGATGAGCGTCTCGCCTGCGCGGCGCGTCGCCTACGAGGTGCTCATGCGCGTGTTCGAGCAGGAGGCGTACGCCGACCGCGTCTTCCGGACCGCGGCCGAGGGGCTCGACGAGCGCGAGCGCGCGTTCGCGCACCGGCTCGCGTACGGCGCCGTGCAGCGCGTGCGCACGCTCGACCACGCGATCGAGACGCTCGGCAAGCGCCCGGTGCGCAAGCTCGACCCGCCCGTGCGCGCGTCGCTCCGCCTCGGCGCGTACCAGCTCGGCTACACCGAGACCGCGCCGCACGCGGCGGCGAACGAGTCCGTCGAGCTCGTGCGTCGCGCGCGGCTCGAGCGCGCCGTCCCGTTCACGAACGCGGTCATGCGGCGGCTCGCCGAGGGGATCGGCCCGCTGCTCGCGTCGCTCCCGGACGGCCCACTGAAGGAGTCGTACCCGGACTGGATCGCCGACGTCTGGACGCGAGACCTCGGCGCCGACTCCGCGCTCGCCCTGATGCGGACGATGAACGAGCCGCTCGAGACCGTCGTCCGCCTCGTCCGCGGCGACCCGCCGCCGGGCGCCGAGCCGACCGACGTTCCGGGCGCGTTCCGCGTCGAGCGCGTCGACGACCTCGCCGTCGCCGACGGTCGGATCTGGCCCCAGAGCCGCGGCTCGCAGCTCGCGGGCCTCGTCGTCGGGTCGCGCGACGGCGAGCGCGTCCTCGACCTCTGCGCGGCGCCCGGCGGCAAGACCGCGCAGCAGCGAGGCGACGTCACGGCCGTCGAGATCGACCGGAACCGCGCGCGCGAGCTCCGCGAGAACATGGTGCGCCTCGGCGCGACGAACGTCACCGTCGTCGAGGCGGACGGCACCGTGCTCCCGCCGGGGCTCGACGGCTTCGACCGGGCGCTCGTCGACGCGCCGTGCTCGGGGCTCGGCGTGCTCGCGCAGCGGCCCGACCTCCGCTGGCGCGCGGAGCCGCTGCCCGAGCTCCAGCTCGCGCTCCTGCGCTCCGCGGCCGAGCGCGTTCGGGCCGGCGGCACGATCGTCTACTCCGTCTGCACGCCGAACGCGGACGAGAACGAGGCCGTCGTCGAGGCGAGCGGCCTCCGTGTCCTCCCGCTCGGCGGGGAGTGGCCCGCGTTCGCGCACCCGAGGCGCCCCGAGTTCCTGCTCACGCTGCCCCACGTTCACGGGACGACCGGCTTCTTCGTCGCCAGGCTCGCGCGGGACTGACACCGGCCGACGCCGGGCGTACGCTCTCATAGCGGCATGGCGTGGCAGGACTGGATCCGGACGGTCGAGATCGAGCCGTCCCTCTACGCGGCTGACTTCGGCCACCTGGCAGAACAGGTGGAGGTCCTGTTGAGCGCCGGCGCGCGCGTCTTCCACTTCGACGTCGGCGACGGGCACTTCGTCGAGCCGATCACGATGGGCCCGATCGTCCTCCAGTCGATCGCGCCGGTGATCCACGCGCACGACGGCGTCGTCGACTGCCACCTGATGGTCGACAACCCGGTCCACCACTTCCCGCAGATCGCCGCGTCCGGCGGCAACAGCGCGACGTTCCACTACGAGGCGGTCGACGACGTGCCGGCGACGATCGCGGTCGCGCGCGAGCACGGCCTCCACGTCGGCGTCGCGTTCAACCCGGAGACGGAGCCCGAGGACGTCGCCGCCGTCGCGTCGGGCGCGGACATCGTCCTCTGCATGAGCATCCACCCGGGGTACAGCGGCCAGGAGTTCATGCCGGAGGCGCTCGAGCGCGTTCGCCGGCTCCGCGCGGCGCTGCCGGAGCACGTGCACGTCCAGGTCGACGGCGGCATCGACAACGACAACGTGCGCTCGGTCTACGACGCGGGCGCGACGCTGATGGTCGCCGGCGCGGCGATCTTCTCGCGGGAGGATCTCCCGCGCGCCTACCGGCGGCTGGTACAAGCACTCGCGTGAACTGGTTCGAGCGCGCGCTCGAGCTCGCGGAGCGAGGGCGCGGCAAGGTGGAGGATCATCCGCTCGTCGGCGCGGTCCTCGTCCGCGACGGCGAGGTGGTCGGCGAGGGCTGGTACGAGTTCGCGGGCGTGAAGCACGCGGAGACGGTCGCGCTCGAGCAGGCGGGCGAGCGGGCGCGGGGCGCGACGCTCTACGTGACGCTCGAGCCGTGCTCGCACCACGGGCGCACGCCGCCGTGCGCGGACGCGGTCGCCGCCGCCGGCGTCGCGCGCGTCGTCGTCGGGGCGCTCGATCCGAATCCCGTCGTCGACGGACGCGGCGTCGCGCGCCTGCGCGAGGCGGGCGTCGACGTCGAGGTGCTCGACAGCGACGAGGCACGGCGGCAGAACGAGGCGTGGCGGACGTGGAAGTCGCTCGCGCGGCCGTTCGTCACGTGGAAGGTCGCGGTGACGCTCGACGGCCGCGTCGCGGTCCCCGGCTCGCGCTGGATCTCCGGCGAGGGGTCGCGCCGCATCGTGCACGAGCTGCGCGCGGAGTCGGACGCCGTCGCGGTCGGGATGGGAACGGTGCGCGCGGATGCGCCGCGGCTCGACGCGCGCGGCGTCGACGCGGCGCGCCAGCCGCGCAGGCTCGCGTTCGGCCGCGGCCCGCTGCCGGACGGCTCGGAGCTCGAGCTGCGGTCGGGGCCGCTCGAGGACGAGCTGCGCGCGCTCGCCGCCGAGGGCGTCCGGTCGCTGCTCCTCGAGGGCGGGCCGACGCTCGCCGCGTCGTTCCTCGCGGCCGGGCTCGTCGACAAGCTCCTGGTCTTCGTCGCGCCGACGATCGCCGGCGAGGGGCCGCGCTTCGTCGGCGCGCTGGCGGAGCCGATCCCGCTGACCGGGCTCCGCGCGACCCCCGTCGGCGCAGACGTGCTCCTCGAGGGCTACGTCCGCGAGGTATAGGAGGAGGGCGGCGAAACCGCCCTCCTCGGTGCCCGCAGGGAGTCGCTCTGCGGTTCACCACAGCGTCACTCCGGCTGCGCTCCGTGTCTGTACCGGGCGGCGCTGAACCCGCTGCGGGGAAACACGCAGGGCCGTGGCGCTAGCCTGTTGCCGTGTTCACGGGGATCGTGCGGGAGCGGGGCCGTGTCGCGGCGGTCGAGCGGAACGGGGCCGGGATGCGGCTCGTCGTCGAGGCGCCTGCGACCGCGCCCGGCGCCGCCGTCGGCGACTCCGTCGCGATCGGCGGCGTCTGCCTCACCGCGGTCGCCGTCGACGGCGCGCGGCTCTCGTTCGACGCGGTCCCGGAGACGCTCGGCCGCACCGCCCTCGGCGGGCTCGTGCCCGGCGCCGAGGTGAACGTCGAGCCTGCGGTCCGCGCGGGCGAGCCGCTCGGCGGCCACCTGGTCCAGGGCCACGTCGACGGCCTCGGCAGCGTCCGCTCCGTCGAGCCGGAGGGCGACGGCCGCCGCGTCTGGTTCGACGCGCCCGAGCCGGTGCTCCGCTACTGCGTCGAGAAGGGCTCCGTCGCCGTCGACGGGACGTCGCTGACGGTCGCCGCGCTCGACGGTGCGGGCTTCGCCGCCGCGCTCGTCCCGCACACGCTCGCCGAGACGACCCTCGGCGCGCTCACGCCGGGCGATCCCGTGAATCTCGAGGCCGACGTGCTCGCGAAGTACGTCGAGCGCCTGGTTGCGCCTACCATTCGCCCGTGAGCGTCCGTCCCGTCCCCGACCCGAGCCCGTTCGCCACCGTCGAGGAGGCGATCGAGGAGATCCGGCAGGGGAAGATGGTCGTCGTCGTCGACGCGGCCGACCGCGAGAACGAGGGCGACCTCACGATCGCCGCGCAGTTCGCGACGCCGGAGGCGATCACGTTCATGGCGAAGGAGGGCCGCGGGCTCATCTGCCTCTGCCTCACCGGCGAGCGCTGCGACGAGCTCGGGCTGCGGATGATGACCGACCGCAACGAGACACCGTACGGAACCGCCTTCACCGTCTCGATCGAGGCGCGCGAGGGGATCTCGACCGGGATCTCCGCGCACGACCGCGCGCGCACGATCCAGGTCGCGATCGACCCGTCGAAGAACGCGCACGACCTCGTCCAGCCCGGCCACGTCTTCCCGCTCCGCGCGAAGCCCGGCGGTGTGCTCCAGCGCGCCGGCCAGACGGAGGCGGCGGTCGACCTCGCGCGGCTCGCGGGGCTGAACTCCGCGGGCGTCGTCTGCGAGGTGATGAAGGACGACGGGACGATGGCCCGCGTCCCGGATCTCGTCGAGTTTTGCCGCGCCCACGATCTGAAGCTCGTCACCGTCGCCGACCTGATCGAGTACCGCCGCCGCCACGAGAAGCTCGTCGAGCGCCAGGTCTCCGTTCGGCTGCCGACGGCGTACGGCGAGTTCGCCGCGGTGCTCTTCCGCGAGACGCTCACGGGCAAGCAGCACGTCGCGCTCGTGAAGGGCGACGTCGCGAACGCGAAGGACGTCCTCGTCCGCGTCCACTCGGAGTGCCTCACCGGCGACGTCTTCCACTCGCTCCGCTGCGACTGCGGCGAGCAGCTGGAGGCCGCGCTCGCGCTGATCGCCGCCGAGCCGAGCGGCGTGCTCCTCTACATGGCGCAGGAGGGCCGCGGCATCGGCCTCCTCAACAAGCTCCGCGCGTACGAGCTCCAGGAGGAGGGGCTCGACACGGTCGACGCGAACCTCGCGCTCGGCTTCGCCGCCGACGAGCGGGAGTGGGGGATCGGGAACCAGATCCTCGCCGAGCTCGGCCTGACGACGATCCGGCTCCTCACGAACAACCCGAAGAAGGTCTCCGGGCTCGAGGCGTACGGGCTCCAGGTGACCGAGCAGGTGCCGATCGAGACGCAGCCGAACGACGAGAACCGGCGCTATCTGGCCACCAAGCGGGATAAGCTCGGGCACAGGCTCCACCATCAGGGCCTGAAGTTCGAGCCGGAGGACGAGTGAGCGCAAGCGGGTACTGGCCGGGAGAGCAGCGACAGGCGTCGGGCGCGGGCGAGGGGTCGGTGGACGAGACGGCGGTCGAGGACGTCGTCCGGCCGTCGGTCTCCGAGGACACCGAGGACTTCGACGACCCCGAGCTCGACGACGACGACGGCGAGCTCGACTTCGACGAGAGCGACGACGAGGACACCGACGAGGACGACGACGCGCTCGAGGACTCCGCAGCGGCGGAGGCCGCGCCGGAGGCGGACGAGCCCGCGCAGCCGAAGCTCCGCCTCGCAGGCCACGCGCCCGGCGACCTCGACATTCCGGACGGGATCGCGGTCCTGGAGGGCGCGCCGCTCGGCAGCCGCCGCGGCGTCGGCATCGTCGCCGCGCGCTTCAACGGCAACGTCACGAACAGCCTCCTCGAGACGGCGCTCGCCGAGCTCGAGCGGGCCGGCGTCGGCCGCGAGCTGATCACCGTCATGCCCGTCCCGGGCGCGTTCGAGCTCCCGCTCGGCGCGATGGCGCTCGCGAAGACGCGCCGCTACGCCTGCATCGTCGCCCTCGGCTGCGTGATCCGCGGCGAGACGGCCCACTTCGACTACGTCGCCGGCGAGGCCGCCTCCGGGCTCCAGCTCGCCGCGCTCGAGACCGGCGTCCCGGTCGCCTTCGGGGTTCTGACCGTCGACACGCTCGAGCAGGCGATGGCCCGCGCCGACAAGGGCGCCGAGGCCGTGCGCACGGCGCTCGAGATGGCCGACCTCTTCGCCCAGCTCCGGGCGAGCGCGAAAAGCGCCTAGCTCCCGCTACACTTCGCCGCCGTGTCCAAGGTCTGCGCAGTCTGTGGAAAGAAGCCCGGCTTCGGTCATCACCGGAGCCACTCGATGGTCGCCACGAAGCGGCGCTTCGACCCGAACCTCCAGCGGGTTCGCGTCGTGCTCGGCGGCAAGCCGACGCGCGCGTACGTCTGCACGCGCTGCCTCAAGGCCGGCAAGGTCCAGAAGGCCGTCTAGACCCGCCGCGGCGCCGCCCGCCATGCTTCCGGCATGGGTGTCGTGGATCGCATCCGCGAGTGGCGAGTCGACCGGATGACGGACCGCGTCGCGCGGCGTCCGCACGGGCGGCAGGCGCGAGCCGTGTACGGCGCGGAGGACGCGCATTCATTCCTCTGGGAGCCCGTGCTCGCGGCGCTCGCACTGCGGCCGGACGACCGGCTCCTCGACGTCGGCTGCGGCGGCGGGATCTTCCTCCGTCGCGCGCTCGAGAGCGGCTGCGAGGGGGTCGGGCTCGATCACAGCCGCGACATGGTGCGCGTCGCGCGTGAGAAGACCGGCGGCGTGGCGCGGATCGTCCAGGCGGAAGCGGACGCGATGCCGTTCCGGGACGCGGAGTTCACGGCGATCTCGTCCCTCGTCGCGTTCTTCTTCTTCGACCGGCCGGTGGCCGTCCTCCGTGAGATGCGGCGGGTCCTCGACCCGGGGCGCGGCCGGATCGCGATCATGACCACGGCACCCGAGGCCAAGGGCACGCCGGCCGCGCCGTACCCGCTCGCGACGCGCGGTCACTTCCACACCGATGACGAGCTCGTGCGCCTCGCGCTCGAGGCCGGCTTCGCGACGGCTCGGATCGCGCACCGCGAGGAGTGGGCGCAGCTCCTCGTCGCGCAACCCTGAGCGGGCATCCGTGGTCCAATACGGTCGTGGAGGCAGGGCACACGCTCTCGTCCCCGCTCGGCAGCATCACGATCTCGAGCGATGCGATCGCGCACATCGTGGGAGAGACCGCCCTCGAGTGCTACGGCGTGGTCGGGATGGCTGCCAAGGGGCCTGTCCGCCGGCTGCTCGGCCGCGAGCGGCTGACGCAGGGCATCCAGATCGGCCGGAACGGCGACGGCGGCGTCACGATCGACCTCCACGTCGTCGTCGAGTACGGGCTGAACCTCGCCGAGGTCGCGTCGACGATCCGCAACCGCGTCGGCTACGAGGTCGGGCGGCTCACCGGGCTGCCGGTGCGGAGTGTCGAGGTCCACATCGAGGACGTGCGGAGGAGCGCGTGAGCGCCGCGGCCGACCTCGACATCGTCCAGCGCGTCGTCGGCGCCGCGCTCGCGTCGCTCGAGGCGAGCCGCAGCCGGATCGACGACCTCAACGTCTATCCGGTGCCCGACGGCGACACCGGGACGAACCTCACGCTGACGATGCGCGCCGTCGCGACCGCCGTCGACGAGTCGCAGGCGTCCGACCGCCGCTCGCTCGCGCGCGACGTCGCGCGCGGCGCGCTGATGGGCGCGCGCGGCAACTCCGGCGTCATCTTCTCGCAGATCGTCCGCGGCGCCGCCGACGTGCTCGCCGAGACGCTCGACGGCGTCGACCCGCCGACGTGCGCACGCGCGCTGCGCGGCGCGACCGACGCGGCGTACCGCGCCGTCCGCCGGCCGGTCGAGGGGACGATGCTCTCCGTGATCCGCGAGCTCGCCGAGGAGGCGGAGGCGCGGTCGACCTCGAACGGCACGTCGCCGCTCGGCGAGCTCCTGATCGAGCTCGTGCGCCGCGGCGAGGCGGCCGTCGCGCGCACGCCCGAGCAGCTCGCCGTGCTGCGCGAGGCCGGCGTCGTCGACGCGGGCGGCGCGGGGCTGCTCGAGCTCGTGCGCGGCGTCGCCGCCGCGATCAGCGGCGAGCCGATCCCGGAGGCGCCGCCGTCGCTCGAGTCGGTCGGCGTCGAGGCGATCCACCAGGAGCTCTCGCCGTACCGCTACTGCACCGTCTTCCTCGTCGAGGGCGAGGGGCTCGACCGCGAACGGCTCGAGGACCAGCTCGAGCGGCTCGGCGACTCGCTCCTCGTCGTCGGCGACGAGACCGCGCTGAAGGTGCACGTCCACACGGACGACCCGGGCGCGGCGCTCTCGCTCGGCACGGCGGTCGGGACGATCGACGGGATCGAGATCGCGAACATGCACGAGCAGACGCAACAGCGTGAGCAGCGGCTCCTCGCAGCGGTCCCCGAGGCGCCGACCGAGCGCGCGCACACGGGCGTCGTCGCTGTCGTCGCAGGCGACGGCAACCGGCGTCTCTTCGAGAACGCGGCCGCGACCGGCCCGATCCGCATCGTCGAGGGCGGGCAGACGATGAACCCGTCGACCGCCGACCTGCTCGCGGCCGTCGCGGAGCTCGACGCCGACGAGGCGATCCTCCTGCCGAACAACTCGAACGTGATCCTCGCCGCCGAGCAGGCGGCGCAGCACTCCGACAAGCAGGTCGAGGTCGTCCCGTCCGGCTCGATCCCCGCCGGGCTCGCCGCGCTGCTCGCGTTCGACGGCTCGCTCGGCGCCGCCGACAACGCGGCGGAGATGCGCGAGGTCGTCGGCGCCGTCGCGACGGGCGAGGTGACGATCGCGTCGCGCGACGTCGAGTGGAACGGCGTCGCGATCCGCAAGGGCGAGTGGCTCGGGCTCGCGGACGGCGACCCCGTCGCGGGCGGGACGAGCTTCGACGACGTCGCGACGGCCGTCGTCGAGCGGCTGCTGGCCGAGCCGCGCGACGTGCTGACGCTCCTCACCGGCGCCGACGGGCAGCCGCTCGACGGGCTGATCGAGCGGATCGCCGCCGCGCATCCGTCGCTCGAGGTCGACGTGCAGGAGGGTGGCCAGCCCCACTATCCGCTCCTGTTGTCGGCCGAGTAGCATGGCCGGGGCGTGGCCGCGCCCATCCGGATCCTGCTCGTGGAGGACAACGCGGTGTTTCGCGAGGCCCTCGAGCTCGCGTTCAGCCAGACCGAC